>Ga0307417_10000824_pt1 | contig 12621 bp, 11 predicted proteins | sample SalMarWE160210MG_2_FD_202514 | JGI IMG/M metagenome (GOLD analysis project Ga0307417, IMG submission 202514) | Salt marsh sediment microbial communities from the Plum Island Ecosystem LTER, Massachusetts, United States - WE1602-10 | ecosystem: Environmental > Aquatic > Marine > Intertidal zone...
GTGCAGCTTGAGCGCCAGTTGGGCATCGGCCCGGGTGAGGACGTTGGGATCGGCGGTCTCGGGCACGGCCTGGCCCAGGCGGGCGAGCAGCTCGCGGGGGCTAAATGGCTGCAGCTGTAGCCGCCCGCTGGCGGAGCCTCCCTGCGTCAGATGCTCGCCGCTCAGCTCGCCGGTGGCCTTGAGCCCAGCGGCCTCCACATTCAGGTTGACCAGCGCAAACGCCTGCTTGGCCAGATCGGCGCTCAGGTCCGTGCGCAGGTGGGCGTCCAGGCCCTGCGGGAATCCGCCACCCTTGATCTGCACGCTGAGATCGGTGTGCGGAGCGCTCAGGCGCTGGCGCTTGGTATCGACGCCAAGCTCTCCGCCCAGCGCCACATGGGTGTCTATGTCCGATCCGAGCAGGCGTCCATCCACCGTCAGCTTGAATCCGGCCAGCTTTGCCGTGCCTTGCAGCCCATCCAGCGCGAGATCGGTGGACAGCCGCAGCCGCGCGGTGTCCATGGGCACGGCCTGGCCGCTGCCATCAACCTCCAGATGCAGGCCGGAGATCTGCAGCGTCTTGCGCTCGGTGTCCAGCGCCGCGACCCCTGTGAGCCGGACTTTGGCGCCCACGGGCGGGTTGCTGGCCTTCAGATTGAAGCTCAGGTCCAGGCCGGTGGGGCTGCCGGAGGCCAGCGCGCCGGTGCTCAGATTCAGCTCGTCCACGGCGTAGTGGGCTCCGCTGCTGCGGTCGTCCCAGACGACATGCCCGTCGCTCAGCTGAACGCCGCCGACGGCGAGTGCCGCCAGCGCCGGGGATGCTTCCCCCTGCCCCTGCTGGCGCGGCTCCGCCGCAGCGCCGGACACCAGATCCTGCCAGTTGGTGCGCCCTTGCTTGTCGCGCGCCAGATTGAGATCCAGTCCACGCAGCACGATCGTGTCCATCTCCAGGCGCTTCTTGAACAGCGGCAACACCTTGACCCGGATCTCCGCCTCCTTGACGCTGGCCATGGGCGTCTCGCCGAAGCCCTTGGCATTGCTGATCGTCACCGAGCTCACCCTGACGCCCAGCCACGGGAAGTACGCGAGCTGTATGTCTCCGCCGATGCTCAACGCCCGTCCGGTGCTGCGCTGGACCTGCGCGGTGATCTGCCCCTTGAAGTCGTTGGGATTGAAGTAGTACTGCAGATACAAGGCCGCACCGACCAGCAGCGTGATCGCCAGGAACGCCAAGAACAGAATAAGTTTTAGCAGCGTTTTCATATAGTTATTCCAGTCGTAGGGGCTGTGCGCACGGTTGCTGAGCAGGCCCTCAGCGGTAGTGCCGGCAGCCGGGCCGCAGTCTTGATTTATCCATGCCGCGGTGTGATTATCGAATTTGACGAATGCGTGAACACTTCAGAGATCTTCCTCAGCAGAAAGGAAATACTCCATGAGTGATTACTGTGTGGTCGTTGCCGATGGGGCGCGTGCCCGGTTCTTCACACTGGAGCCCGCCGGCTTGCCGGAAATGGAGTCCGGTCCCAACCTCATCGAGCAAAGCGCCCTGGTCAACATGGAAAAGGAGGCCAAGGATCGGGATCTGCTCAGCGACACCAAGTCCGGGCGCAATCGGGGCTCCAGCGGCGGCGGCGCCCATGGATACGATGACCACCGGGCGCAGCATGGGGACGAGGTCGAGCGTCGCTTCGCCCGACTCATCGCCGATGAGGCCATGCACCAGCTCAGCAGTCATTGTCCGTCACGGGTGGTCCTCGTTGCCGAGAAACGCATGCTGGGATTTCTGCGCGCCGCCCTGGACCCGGTCGTGAGATCCGGTGTCTCCATGGAGGAGGTGGCGAAGGACCTGGGCAAGCTCAGCAATTTGCAAGTCCACGAGCACTTGGCGAGGGACGGCCTGGTGCCCCGCCGCAGGAGCCCTGCCGCCTGAAACAGGGCGGCCCGAGGCGGCGACGTTCCCGCAGTCTGGATGCCAAGCCGACACCGGAGCAAAGCCTGAAGACGAGTGGTCGACGCTTGCGCCGGCCACTCGCGCGTCGACGCTCAGGGCAGCAGCTCGATGTTTTGCCGCGCGATCTCCACCAGGGACTTGCCCTGTAAAGCAGGATCGGTGGACTTGGCGGCGGTCTCCTGTGCGTTTGCCCCAATTACCTTGTCGTACATCTGGCGCGCCAGCGCGTAGCGTCCGGTGCTCTGGTAGACCATGCCGAGGTTGAGCTGGGCATAGGCGTTGCTTGGATTGAGCTCTAGCGCGCGGCTGAGGTCCGCTTCGGCACCCGCCCAGTCCTGCTGCTCGATCTTGCCGAATCCGTCGGTCACGAGCTGCATGTCTTGGCTTCTCTGCATCGTGGCACAACCCGCCACCAAGCCCATCAGCAGCACTGTCGCCGCGAGTATACGTGCCATCTGTCGTTAGCTCCCTTGTCTATACGCGCACTGAGGCGTCTGCTGCAAGCACCGTGACACCTTGCCCCCGTATCTTAGCCCAAGCGTGTCGGAGCGCGACAGGTCGGGCCTATCCCCCGTCCGCCAGCTCCGCTCAACGGGGCAGCCCAATGGTCTCGAGATGGGATCGATGCATGATTCTCTGGTCCCGACCAGCGCCCGGACTGGAGAGATTGGATGGAGCGGGTGAAGGGAATCGAACCCTCGCTATCAGCTTGGGAAGCTGAAGTTCTACCATTGAACTACACCCGCGCTAGGCAGCTACATTCTTAACATTTGCTCGGCGGATGTCAAAGGCCAGCACAGGGGTCAGTAGTACATCTGCTCCAACTCGCTGCCATAGGTCTCAAGGACCTTGTTGCGCTTGACCTTGAGCGTGGGTGTGAGCAGTCCGTTCTCCACTGTCCATGGCTCCAACGACAGGGCTGCCCGCCGCACCTTGGCGTAGCCCGGAAAGTCGGCTAGCTTCTCGGCCACGCGCCCCAGCACCATCCTTTGAATGGTGCCGTGCTGAAGGCTCGCGGAGTCCGTAGGGCTCAGGCCCTGGGATTTTGCTAGCGCTTCCCACTCCTCGCGATTTAGCACCAGCAATGCCGTCAGATAGGGCCTGCCTTCGCCGACGATCATGGCCTGCTCGAACAGCGGGTCGAGGATAATGGCCATCTCCATGTCTACCGGGGAGACCTTTTCGCCGTTGGACAGCACCAGGATGTCCTTGATGCGCCCCGTAATGGTCAGATGCCCGTTGCTGATGTGCACCTGGTCGCCGGTGTGCAGCCAGCCTTCGCGGTCCACGATCTTGGCGGTGGCCTCGGGGTTGTTCCAATAGCCCAGCATCACGCCAGGGCTGCGCACCAGCAGCTCGTCCTGCTCGCCTGTAGTCACCTCGATGCCGGGCAACGGGCGGCCGACGGTGGTCGGGATGTTGTCCTCGGGGGTGTTGACGCTGATCACCGGACTGGTCTCGGTCAGCCCGTAGCCCTGCAGGATGGGGATGCCCAACCCGATGAAGGTGCGCGCGACCGGCGGGGGCAGGGCGGCTCCGCCGCTCACCGCAAGGCGCAGGCGCCCGCCCAGTTTCGCAGTGATCTTGCCGGCCACCAGGCGCTCCAGCGGGGGCCACGCTAACGCCGCCAGACCGGCGCGCCCGCGTCCCTGGCTGGACTCGAAGCGTTTCCAGCCCGCCGCGACGGCGGCCTTAAACAGCGCGCGGGCCAGCGTAGACTGCTTGGCGAGCCGGCTTTCGATGCGGCCGTAGACCCGCTCGAAAATGCGTGGCACGGCGATCAGGGCAGTGGGCCGCACCGTCTGCAGGTCTTCGGCAAGCTGCTGCACGGAGCGGGCGTAGGCCACGGTGGAGCCCGCCATCATGGGCAGGTAGTAGCCGCCCGTGCGCTCCAGCGTGTGGGACAGAGGCAGAAACGACAGGAATACGTCCTCGCGGTAGACCTCGACGATCTCCAACGCGGCGTGGGCCACCGAGAGCAGGTTGTGGTGGCTGAGCATGACTCCCTTGGGACGCCCGGTGGTGCCCGAGGTATAGACGATGGTCGCCAGCTGATGAGGATCCCCGTCGCGCTGGCGCAATGCTGGGCCCTCCTCGTGCAGCCAGTCGGCCATGTAGCGGGCCCGCGGATCCTCCAGCGGCTCGCCGCGCCTGGTCTGTATGAGCACCCGGCACAGCGCCGGCAGATCTCCCGTCACCGCAGCCAGACGCTTCCACTGGCCGGAGTCCTGGAGCAGCAGCACCTTGACGCCGGCGTCCTCCAGCATAAAGGCGACGCTGTCCGGGCGATCGTCGGGGTAGAAGGGCACGACCACCAGTCCCAGGCCCAGCGCCGCCTGCTCGAAGTACACCCACTCCTTGCAGTTGCGCATCTGGATCCCGACCCGGTCGCCCGGCTGTAGATCCTCTGCCGCCAAGGAAGCTCGACACCTGGCGACCGCCGCGGCGACCTCCTCCCAGCGGGTGGGGACCCAGGCGCCGGTGAGCTTGTCGTGGCTCAAGTAGGCGGTCGCGGTCGGCGTGCGCGCGACCCTCTGCCGCAGCAGTCCATCCAGTGTGCCCGCGGCTTCCAGAGATATGACGTCCTCGGTGGGCGCTCGCATTGGTGTCGGGGACCTCGCTGCGCACCGCCCCCGCGAGATGGTCAGCGGCGCGACTTCCTGCTATTCTGACTAATTTCCGAGTCTACCATCCTTTCGTTTGCAACCGTCGACCCCTGCGCCATGGAGATAATTCTGAACGGCGAGCCGCGCGAAGTCGCAGCCGGCCTTTCGGTCTTCGAGCTCATTGCCGAGCTGGGGCTGCAGGAGCAGCGCGTCGCCGTCGAGGTCAACCTCGACATCGTCCCGCGCAGCCAGCACGGCACCCGTCGCCTCGCTCCCGGCGACCGCGTTGAGGTCGTGCGGGCGATCGGCGGAGGCTGACTTCCCGGCTCGGCCCAGCAAAGCCCAGCTGCTATCGCCATACCCATTGGGAGGCGCCTCATGGCTCACGACGACGCGATTACTGCGACTACGGATGCGCTGGTGGTTGCCGGCGTCAGCTATGGCTCCCGCCTGCTGGTCGGCACCGGCAAGTACAAGGACCTGGAGGAGACCCGCCGGGCCGTGGAGGCGAGCGGGGCCCAGATCGTCACGGTCGCGATGCGCCGCACCAACATCGGCCAGCAGCCAGGCGAGCCCAATCTGCTGGATGTGTTGTCGCCGCAGCGCTACACGATTTTGCCCAACACGGCGGGCTGCTACACCGCCGAGGACGCGCTGCGCACTTGCCGCCTGTCCCGCGAGCTACTGGACGGCCACTCCCTGGTGAAGCTGGAGGTGCTGGGTGACCCGCAGACCCTCTATCCCGACGTGACCCAGACATTGGCCGCCGCAGAGGTGCTGGTGCAAGAGGAATTCCAGGTGATGGTCTATACCAACGACGACCCCATTGTCGCCAAGCGCCTGGAGGAGATGGGGTGCGTCGCGGTGATGCCCCTGGCGGCGCCCATCGGGTCGGGGCTAGGTATTCGCAACCCCTACAATCTGCTCACCATCATCGAGAACGCCTCGGTGCCCATCCTGGTGGATGCCGGCGTGGGCACCGCCTCCGATGCGGCCATCGCCATGGAGCTAGGCTGCGACGGCGTGCTGATGAATACCGCCATCGCTGCCGCGCGCCAGCCGGTGCTCATGGCCTCGGCCATGAAGAAGGCAATCGAGGCGGGCAGGGAGGCATTCTTGGCCGGGCGTATGCCGCGGCGTCGCTTTGCCAGTGCCTCCTCGCCCCTGGATGGCAGCTTCCTGTAGTCGCCGTCTCTCGCCCATGCAGAGTGCCTGACCGGTGGAGCGCCTGGAACCGGGAGCGCCGCGCCCTGTACGCAGCTACGTGCGCCGGGAGGGCCGGCTCACCCCAGGGCAGGAGCGGGCGCTGGAGGCGCTATGGCCGGCCTATGGTCTGGAGCCGGAGCCCGGTGGCGGCCCCTGGGATCTGGATGCGGCATTTGACCGCCGTGCCCCCAGGGTGCTGGAGATCGGCTGCGGCACGGGGGATTTTCTGCTGGCCCAGGCGAGCGCGCATCCAGAGCAGGATCACCTGGGCATCGAGGTCTATCGCCCGGGAATGGGCCGGCTGCTGCGGCGCCTTCGGGAGCTGGGGCTCACCAATCTGCGCCTAGTCTGCGCCGACGCGGCGGAGGTGCTGAGGCTGCACCTCGTCGACGGCTCCCTCACCGCCGTCTACCTGTTGTTTCCCGACCCCTGGCCCAAGCGGCGCCACCACAAGCGGCGCATCGTGCAGCCGGACTTTGTGCAGCTGCTGCGGCGCAAGCTGACGCCAGGGGGTATCTTCCACCTCGCGACGGACTGGGAGGACTATGCCCGCCACATGCTCCGCGTGCTGGAGCAGGCCGAGGGGCTGGAGAACTGTGCCGGCCCCGGTCGGTGCTCGGCGGCGGGGCTGCGGCCCGTCACCAGGTTCCAGCGCCGTGGGGAGCGACTGGGGCACGGCGTTTGGGACCTCAGGTACCGCCGCAGCGATTGAAGCCTCTCTGCCCCTGCGGGGCCCCTTGAGCGCCTCGACCCGCAGTGTCTGTGCAGGTCTGCCATCGCTGGCAGCAGGAGCGGGCCAGGAACTTACGCGCGGAAAACCTGACTAATCTACTCAGTAATCCCAGCGCAGCCATTGCGTCACCCTCACGGGCGATTCCCGAGGAGCGAAGCCATGAAGTTGTCGACCAAGAGTCATTATGCCGTGACGTCCATGATGGATCTGGCCTTGCGTCAGCGGCGGGGGCCGGTCACCCTGGCGGATATTGCCGCCGTCCAGGGGGTCTCCCTATCCTATCTGGAGCAGCTGTTCGCACGGCTGCGCGGTGCCAGTCTGGTAAGGGGCGTGCGCGGCCCCGGGGGCGGTTACCGGCTGGCGCGCGGGGCGGAGGAGATCTCGGTGGCGGAGATCGTGGACGCCATCGGCGAGTCCCCCGTGCCATCCACCTTCGAAGGCGGCAAGCCGCCTCAAGCAGAGCTGCTGTGGGCGCAGCTGAGCCGTGAGATCCATGCCTTCCTGGCGGGGATCAGCCTCGCGGATTGCCTGCAGCATGATCGCGCTCGGGCCAAGTCCCAGCGCTCCGGCAAGGCGGCATGGCTGCCCAGCACTCAGGCCGCCTGATCCTGCCATCGTTATGCGGTCCCGGGCCGTCGTGAGGTCCCGGGCCGTCGTGAGGTCCCGGACCGCCTCGCTTACTCGCTGAGCGACTTGGGAATGGCTCCGCCGATGTCGTCAGCCTTCTCGTGCATCCAGCTCACCGCCGTGTCGTAGTCTTCCTCGACGTGCTTGCCGTGGTACCTGTTGCCCTCCGCCAGCTGCGGCACACCCAGCGCATTGACCACATGGCAGGCACCGCATTTGAGCGGTCCATGGCTGCCGTCCGGATTGTACTGAGTGGCCTGCCTGTAGGTGGTGGGGTCGATGGTGGGCGTGACCGGGTACAGGCCGTGGATGGACTGGTGACAGGCCTGACAGGCCAGCCCCGAGTGTCCCTTGGAGTAGCGCATCAGACTGTACTTGTCCGGCTGGTTGATGGGGAAGGCCAGTCCTCCCTGACCCTCGACGAATGGCGCTGCATGGCAGTCGGCACAATGAGGCGCCCCGGGCGAGAGCCAGTAGTCCCGGCCATTGGTGGCGGCGCTGTAGGGCACCGCGGCTGCCCCGGTGGCTCCTTCGGGCAGCTCCAGGCCGGCGACGTCCACGCTGGGATCCGGTGAGAGGATGCTCACCTTGATATCGCCGTCCTCGTCTTTGGTCACGAGTAGACCCTTGCCCTTGAGGGCGATGACCGCGATGTCCGCCACCAGGCGATCCTTGGCCCAGGTCAGCAGCACGCCCGATTTACCGGGGGTGTCCTCGCCCTTGTCATTCAGCACGGCCTTGGGGTCCAGGTACTTGCTGGTGAGCACCTCGGTCGTCACGCCGATGGCCTTGGCAATCTCATCCAAGGACTTGTTGCGCAGGGTCTCGCCACGCTGCTTGAAGGCATTGGTGATCTTGTCGCGCTGATAGAGCTCCCGCGAGAGCTGATTGTGACAATTGGTGCACCACAGCCCTTTGCCGCCTTCGCCGTTGCCGATCTTGGAGACGTTGGCCTGCAGCCACTTGCCGATTGCGTTGAGGTGCTCGGGAGTCTCCACCCCGTCCTTGTCCTTATTGGGGTTGGAGTGCACGTCGCGGCCGGCGAAGCAGCCCCCCTTGGTATTTCGGTTGTCGCTATCGGCGTAGGTGTTCTTGCCGTCCTTGCTGATGGGGTAGCCGTCCATCGAGCCGTCCTGCCGATGCGCCGGATGGCATCCGGCGCAGACGCCGACTCGGCCCTGGGAGTCGGGCAGGGGCACCCGCTTCAAATGCACGCTATGCAGGGCCTCGCTGAGGGCGGGCAGGGGCTCGTTGCCCTTGCGGGCGCCGGAGGGCCTGCCGCGCAGCGCGTCGGCCACACCCTTGGACTGCAGCACCGCGATGACATTGTCCGCATGGCACTTCTGGCACAGTACCGGATCGCGGCCCAGCCGATTGGTCTTGTCCCGGCTGCCGTTCTTGTAGTGGCTGGTGAAGCCTGTTCCGTGTTTGTCGTCGTGCATCTCCAGTATGGACATGGAGGTGGCCTTGAGATCGGCCATGTAGTCGCTCGCCCCCAGGCTCTTCCAGAAGGCCCGCTCCTGCTTGTAGAGGGTGTAGCGCTTGCCGTTGGCGCGCTCATTGGAATGGCAGTTGGCGCAGTTGGGTACGTCGATGGGATTGGTGCCGATGAAGGTGATGGGCTTGCCGGAGTGGGAGTCCAGGACCGGCTTGTCGGTTTGTGCATCCACCAGGCTGACCCAGGCCTCCTGGTAGGGCCGGATGTCACTCTCCACGATGCTGAGCGGACTCTTGTTCAGCCTGGAATCGTTGAACGGCGTCAGCGGCAGTCCGAGGCCATCCCAGATGCCGGGATGGGTCAGCATGATCGGCACGTTGTCTAGCACCGGCGACTTGGTGTAGACGATAGTGCCTTTCTCGCCGCTGTAGCGTAGGTGACCACCCTTCAACGGGCTGCCGGCCGGCCCCGTGTCTTGCTTGATGGGTATCTCGATGCCCATGCGCAGCTTCTCGCTGTCCTTGCTGGTGCCCTTGGGATTGCTTCCCTCTAGGTCTTTGTAGATATACAGGTGGGTGAAGTAGGCGTTGGCCACGTTCTCGTTGGGGCCGTACTTGCCGTCACCGTTGACGTCGTAGGGCACCGACCAATACGCGAGCTTGGAGCCTTCCGAATATGTGTTGTCCAGGTGGCCGTAGCGTAGCTTCATGCGCTTGTCGCCATCCACCAGCACCGTGGGATCGGCCGGACCGGCACCCAGGAGCTTGGGAATTTCGTCCTCGACTTTGGCGGTGCGCACGACCTGGCTCTGGATAGAGTTGTAGGGCGGCAGCACGCAGCAGTACGAGAAGTCGAAGCCCGTGCAGTGCATCCCAAGCTCATAGTTGATGGTGATGACATAGTCATTCTTGGGCTCGGTGCCCGTGGGCTCGGAGGTCCCCTCGCCGGCCGATGGGACAGTGGGCTCGACGGCCGCCCAGGCGCTGCCGACGCCGAGTGCGATCACGATCAGGCCTAGGCGCAAAGTCCTCATGTCTCCCCCTTTGGTGCGAGCTCTTCGCTTCCATATTTCGTCGCCGGCCAGTGCCCGCCATCGCCGGTCGGAAAAAAATATCGATTTTGCAGCTGATAATTCAAGCCAGGCGAAAATAAGATCTCAAATATATATGAAATGCGTGATGGGCGAGCCTTCCGGTGCCCTTGACTTATGCTTTTTTGAAATGATACTAGGACGGCACGGCAACTGCATTACCCACTCTAGATCAGCTACTTCGATTATGGGTAGCATTACATTGGTTGCTGATACATGAATATCGGGGATCGGAGGAGAGTTTGATGCACCTTAGTGAAGAAGAGCAAAAGAAGATCCTGCAGGGTCCACCCCGGGGGACCTGGGCCATCCTGCTGGTGTTCGGCGCGCTGTTCACGGCGGGATGGCTGGCGATGTACTTCGGCCTGTTCCTCGCCCGCGGCACAGTGAGCTGAGGGCACCGGCATGCACATCGATCCCCTGGAAAGAAAGTGGATCTTCGTGGTCTTCGCCATGGTCGGCATCATGCTCATCGCCATCTTCTTCACGGCCTTGGTGCAGCGCGTGCACCCGCCGAGCAACGTCGAGACCATTGATTCGGCCTCGCTGCACCTCACGCAGGAGTTCGCCGAGGACAATCTCGGCGTCCACCGAGGGGCCGACGCCGCGGTGCGGGTGACCATGGTGGCCGCCCGCTACGGCTTCTATCCACAGCATATCGAGGTCCCAGCCGGCACTCCGGTGACCTTTCGCTGGGCCACTATCGACGTGCTGCACGGAGTCCACATGGCGCGCACCAACATGAACACCATGGTCGTGCCGGGCTTCGTGTCTCAGGTGACGACGGTGTTCCCCGAGCCCGGCGAGTATCCCATGTTCTGTAACGAGTATTGCGGGCTGGGACACGACCACATGTGGAGCCGGGTAACGGTCGTGCCCAAAGACCAGTGGTCCGGGCCCAAAGTGGCCACCGTCGCGGCCGACAAGAAGGGGGGATGAGCGATGTTCGATAAGGCTGAAAAGCTTGCCCTCGCCAACATGTGGGTGGCGTTCGTCTCCTTCCTGGCCGCCGCCGCCCTGGGCCTCTATCAGGTGCTGGAGCGCAGCGGCATCGTGCCGGAGCTGGATTCCGCTGCGGGCTACTTCGGCTCGGTCAGCACCCACGGGGTGCTGATGGCCTACGTGCTGACCACGTTCTTCATCATGGGCTTCGGCTACTACACCGCCACCACCAGCCTGAAGCAGCCGGTATGGAGCAAGCCTTTTGCCTGGATAGGCTTCTGGGTGTCGCTCATTGGCACGCTCATGGCGGCGGTGCCGCTGGTGCTGGGCAAGGCCTCGGTGCTCTACACCTTCTATCCCCCCATGCAGGCCAGCGCCGCCTTCTACATCGGCACCACGCTGCTGGTCGTGGGCTCCTGGTTCTGGTGCGTCGAGATGATCGTGATGATGGCCCAGTGGAAGCGCGCCCACCCGGGCAAGCCGGTGCCGCTGGCCATGTACGCCACGGTGGCCAACGCCATCCTGTGGCTCTGGACCACCGTCGGTGTGGCGAGCGAGGTGCTGTTCCAGCTCATTCCGTGGTCGCTGGGCTGGACCTCCACGGTCGATGCGGCCCTGGCGCGCACCCTGTTCTCCTGGACCCTGCACCCCATCGTCTACTTCTGGCTGATTCCTGCCTATATTGCCCTGTACACCATGGTGCCGGCGGCGGCGGGCGGGCGCTTGTTCTCGGATGAGATGGGCCGGGTGGCCTTCGTGATGCTGCTGGTGTTCAGCCTGCCCATCGGCTTCCATCATCTATACATGGATCCGGAGCAGGCCGCCGGCTGGAAGCTGTTCCACGGCTTCGGCACGTTCATGGTGGCCGTGCCCACCCTGTTCACCGGATTTACCGTGATCGCCTCCCTGGAGATCGCCGGCCGCCTGCGTGGAGGCAAGGGCCTGCTCGGTTGGATCGGTGCCCTGCCGTGGTCCAATCCGATGGTGCTGGCAGCGCTGCTGGCGCTCCTGTTGCTGGCTTTCGGCGGCTTCGGGGGGGTCGTCAACGCCAGCTACGCCATGAACACCGTGGTGCACAACACCGCCTGGGTCCCGGGTCACTTTCACCTCATCTTCGGCGGCACCACCGTCATCATGTACTTCGCCGTAGCCTACTACCTGTGGCCCAGGCTGACGGGCAAGTCTCTGTTCTCGCATGGGCTTGCCGTAGCTCAGCTGTGGCTGTGGTTCATCGGGATGCTGGTGACCACGGCGCCCTGGCATGTGCTCGGCATCCTCGGACAGCCCCGCCGGATCTCGAGCATCGTCTACGATACGCCGCTGGCAACGACCTGGGCGCCTTACGAGGCAGTGATGGTGACCGGAGGCGCGATACTACTCATCTCCGCCATCATGTTCGTCATCAACCTGCTGCTGACCCATGCCGGCGCGGCCACCGACGCGGGGCGCGAGGTGGAGTACGCTCTGCCCATTCACCCGGTCCTGCGGGTGCCGAGTGCCTTGAACGGCTTCGCCCTCTGGAACTGGGTGCTGGTGATCTACCTGGTAGCGAGCTTCGGCTATCCCATCGCCCAGTTCTTCATACTCGATGTCCACAATCCGACCGCATGGGGGATATGAGCGTGAATCATCGTCTCCTGAACGGGGCCCTGGGACTGCTGCTCGCCGGCGCCGCCGCGGCGGGTCCATCCTCCCACGTGGCCTGGACACCGGGGCTGCGCGCATTGGCCACCGGCGGAGACGCGAGCCGCGGCAAGGAGACGGCACAGGTCTGCGATGCCTGCCACAGCGATGCCGCCAAGACGGCCAACTCATTGCTGCCGGCGCTGGACGGACAGATGTCCGCCTACACGTTCAAGCAGGTGCGGGACTTTCGGGACGAGCGTCGGGTGAACACAATCATGCAGCGCTACGCCAAGGGTGTGAGTGATCAGGAGCTCGCGGACGTCGCGGCCTGGTATGCCGAGCAGGCGCTGCCGGCCGCGCAGTCCGTGGACACGGCCAGCCCTGCCATCGCCGAGCGCCTGGTCTGGAAGGGGGACGCCCGCC
>Ga0307417_10000825_pt1 | contig 12618 bp, 9 predicted proteins | sample SalMarWE160210MG_2_FD_202514 | JGI IMG/M metagenome (GOLD analysis project Ga0307417, IMG submission 202514) | Salt marsh sediment microbial communities from the Plum Island Ecosystem LTER, Massachusetts, United States - WE1602-10 | ecosystem: Environmental > Aquatic > Marine > Intertidal zone >...
TTCACGATGAGGGTCCCGTCCGGGCACTGGTGCTCGCGCCAAGCGCCTTCGGCCGCGCCGTCCACATGGGCGCGGTAGAAAGCGTCGATCTGGCGGTCGAGGCGGGCGGCGACGGTGGGGTCGCCGGTTGCCTCCAGACGGGCGGCATGCGCCTTGATCGCCTCGGTCTGCGGCCAGAAGCGCCGGCTTCGCTGCGTCGGCGCGCCGTCCGGCGCGACGATATCGATCACCCCGCCGCTGGCCGCGTCCACGCCGTGCCGTTCCGCGAAGGCATAGAGCGCGGCGCCGAGCGCGGTGTGATCGCCGCCGCCGCGCGCGCGGTAGCGATGCAGCAGCCAGGTCCATTCGTAATGGTGGCCGGGCTCGACGACCTGTCCCTGCTCGCCGGGCAGCGGAACGAGGGCGTCGTCGAAATATTCGCGCAGCGTTCCCGCGACGCAGAAGCGGTCCGCGAACAGGGCGGCGAGCGGCGCCGCGCGGTCGCGCCAGACAGCGTCGCCCGTCGCGGCGTGCCATTCGAGCAGGGCTTCGAACAGGTGCATGTGGGGGTTCTGCCGTCGTGGGCCGGCAATCGGCGTGCCGTGGCCGTCGAGCGCTTCGTGGTAGCCGCCCCGTGGATGCGCCATGCGCCGGTCGAGGAAGGACATGGTTTCGTCGGCGAGCGTGCGCGGGGCCGCGTCGCCGTCGAGGCGATAGAGCCAGGCCAGCGCGTACAGGACGAAGGCATGGGCATAGAGGTCGCGCGTGTCGTCCACCGGTGCGCCGTCGCGCGCGACACGGAACCGCCAGCCGCCATCCGGATGCCGGCAATGCGCATGCAGGAAGTCGAACCCGGCGCGGGCGAGCGCCTCGCCTTCCGGCAGCCGGCTCAAGAGAAAAGCCTGCGCGAAGACGTAGATCTGTCGTGCCTGCACCATGGCGCGCTTTCCTGCCGTCACGACCGGCGCGCGGTTGGCGTCGAGGCGTTCGTGGAAACCGCCCGTGTCGTGGTCGACGCCGTGTGCTGCCCACCAGGGCAGCACGGTATCGAAGAGCCAGGTTTCGAGCTTGCCTGCGGGGTCCGCGGCGACGTGCCGCGAAACGCTCATTGTCGGCCGGCGCCTGCCGTCGCGCCGGGGCTTTCCGCCGCCGTGCCCGTGCCCGGGCCAGAGCTACGGCTTGTATTCGTGCCGGGCGTGGCCGGCCCCGGCAAGGCTACGGTGATTGCCTCCCGCTCCGCGTCCTCGGCGCGGCGGACGAGGCTGCCGAGCTCACGCTCCAGCACGTCCACCCGGCGCTCGGCAATGCGCGCCCGGCGCCGTGCGCGGCTGCCCGAGCCCCAGCTGAAGAAGCCGCCGATCACCAGCCCGGCCGCCAGTGCACATAGCACGGCAAGCCCGACCGGCAATTCGATCTGCCAGGGGAAAAGCCAGGAGCCGAAGACGACGGACTGCCCGTTCGTCATGACGAAGTCGATCGTAAAGACGACGGCCAGGACGGCGAAGACCCAGAAGACGATCTTCATGCGCTACGAAACCTCGCCCGCCCTCGCCGCGATGGCGGGCTGCCGTGTTTTGCCGATGAACCGGCCCCAGACATACGATGAAACGGACCGGTTACGAACCGATATTCAACATATCGCGCAATTGCTTGCCTGTCTTGAAGAACGGAACGGCCTTGCGGGCGACGCGAACGGTTGCGCCGGTGCGCGGATTGCGCCCGACACGGGAATCGCGAACCTTCACCGAAAATGCGCCGAAGCCCCGCAGTTCCACCCTGTCGCCTTCTGCCAATGCCGCGGAAATTTCATCGAATATCGTCGATACGATTCTCTCGACGTCGCGCTGATATAAATGCGGATTCATTTCCGCAATTCTTTGTATGAGCTGTGATTTGGTCATTGGACCCTTGCATCCCCCGACATGCGTTACGGTTCATTCGAGCAAACGATTAAAGATGTTTGCAAATTTAAGCTCGAACGATGCTAACCCTGCCCCATAAGAGCGTGCCAGACGCGTTGTAAGGCGTCAAGCGACAAGGCGGGCGCCTCGTGTTTCATAATCGCGATGGTTGTGTTCTTACCACCCGAAACGAGAACAGCCCGCCGCGGCGATGCGACGGGCTGTTCGCGTGTTCACGGCCGCATCGCGGCCGATGTCATGCGGCGTCGGCGATCAGGCGTCGCCGCCGCCCTTCTTCTCTTCTTCCTGCTGCTTGGAGCGGAGCGCCGCGCCAAGGATGTCGCCGAGCGATGCGCCGGAATCGGAGCTGCCGTATTCGGCCATCGCCTCCTTTTCCTCCTGCACCTCGCGCGCCTTGATCGACAGGTTCAGCTTGCGGTTCGACTTGTCGACCGCGGTCACCCTGGCGTCGACCTTTTCGCCCGGGGCGAAGCGGTCGGGCCGCTGCTCGGACCGGTCGGCGGACAAGTCCGACTTCCGGATAAAGCCGTGCAGCATGTCGTTGACCTTCACCTCGATGCCGTTGTCGAGCACGGCCGACACGGTACAGGTGACGATGTCGCCCCTCTTGATGTCGCCGATGCTGGAGGCGAACGGGTCATTGGTGAGCTGCTTGATGCCGAGGCTGATACGTTCCTTCTCGATATCGACGTCGAGCACCTTCGCCTTGACCACGTCGCCCTTTTTGAACTTGGCGATCGCCTGCTCGCCCGACTCGTTCCAGTCGAGGTCGGACAAGTGGACCATGCCGTCGATTTCGCCGGCCAGGCCGATGAAAAGGCCGAACTCGGTGATGTTCTTGATCTCGCCTTCGACCTCGGTTCCGGCCGGGTACTGGGCCGCGAAGCTGTCCCACGGATTGCCCAGGCACTGCTTGAGGCCAAGGCTGATCCGACGCTTCTGCGGATCGACGTCGAGGACCATGACCTCGACTTCCTGACTGGTCGACACGATCTTGCCGGGGTGGACGTTTTTCTTGGTCCAGCTCATCTCGGAGACGTGGACCAGGCCCTCGATGCCGGACTCCAGCTCCACGAAGGCGCCGTAGTCGGTGATGTTGGTGACCCGGCCGGTGAATTTCGTGCCGACGGGGTATTTCGCCTCGACGCCTTCCCACGGGTCGGCCTCGAGCTGCTTCATGCCGAGGCTGATGCGCTGGGTCTCCGGGTTGAAGCGGATGACCTGCACCTCGACCGTCTCGCCGATCTGCAGCGCCTCGGACGGGTGGTTGATGCGCCGCCAGGCGATATCCGTGACGTGCAGCAGGCCGTCGACGCCGCCGAGGTCGATGAACGCACCGTAGTCGGTGATGTTCTTGACCACGCCCTTGAGCACCTGGCCTTCCTTGAGGTTGGCGATGAGCTCGCTGCGCTGTTCGGCGCGGCTTTCTTCCAGCACGGCGCGGCGCGAGACGACGATATTGCCCCGGCTGCGGTCCATCTTGAGTATCTGGAAGGGCTGCGGGGTGCCCATGAGCGGTGTCACGTCGCGGACCGGGCGGATGTCGACCTGGCTTCCGGGAAGGAAGGCGACCGCGCCCTGCAGGTCAACGGTGAAGCCGCCCTTCACACGGCCGAAGATCGTACCGGTGACGCGCTTGCTTTCATTGAAGGACTTCTCGAGCTCGATCCAGGCTTCCTCGCGCCGTGCCTTCTCGCGCGACAGCACGGCCTCGCCGTTCTTGTCTTCCATGCGTTCGAGGAACACTTCCACCGTGTCGCCCAGCTTGATCTCGGCTGGGCCGCCAGGCACGCTGAACTCCTTCAGCGGCACGCGGCCTTCGGACTTGAGCCCGACATCGACCAGCACGTAATCGTTCTCGACCGCAATGACCATCCCCTTGAGGACGGTCCCTTCGAGACCATCGTGAGCCCCCAGGGACTCGTTCAGGAGGTCTTCGAAACTTTCCTTTTGAACAGCATCGACAGCCATGTGACGTATAGATCCTTTCGGTACATTCGATGTTTTCATGCCAGCCGGTTGTCTCCGGCGGTCTCCGCCGCGGCCCCTGACCCCGCGAGCGCTTGCGCGCGGGCGACCGTGGCGATGTTTGTCCTTAGTTTTTGTGCCTGACAGGAAATCAGCGTGCCGGCGAGACTGATTTCAGTCGCCGGAACTGCCAGCGCGCCTTTCTTCTATATAGGTCAGCGCGGCGGCGAATGCAGCGTCCGGATCCAGATGGCTCGTATCGAGCGTTTCCGCATCACAAGCCGGCCGTAGCGGAGCCACGGCGCGGTTCGAATCCCGGGCGTCACGTTCCTTCAAGTCCTGCAGGACACGCGCATATATACTTGTCTCGCCGCGCCCGATCAACTCTTTATGGCGGCGCTCGGCCCGCACGGCCACGTCCGCGGTGACGAAAAGCTTGATCTCGGCGTCGGGGCAGACAACCGTTCCGATGTCGCGGCCGTCGATTACGGCCCCCTGCGCCCCGTTGGGCGGGGTTTTGGCGAAATCCTGCTGGAATTTCAGAAGTGCCGCCCGGACGCAGGGGATTGCGGCGACTTTCGAAGCGGCGGCGGCGGCCGTATCGCTGCCCAGCGCCGGATCGGTGAGGCTTTCGGGCCGGAGCGCTTTTGCCGCGCGAACCGCCGTCGCCGGGTCCGCCGGGTCCCCGCCGGCCGAGACGACGGCCTGGCCGACCGCCCGATACAGCTTGCCGCTGTCCAGGTGGGCATAGCCGAAATGGCGGGCCAGGCGCCGGGCGAGGGTGCCCTTGCCCGAGGCCGCGGGGCCGTCGACGGCGATGATCATGCCGCTGTTTCCCGCGGTTCGGCCGCGCGGATGTCGGCGCCGATGCCCTGCATGAGCGGCAGGAAGTCGGGAAAGCTGGTGGCGATGGCGCTGCCGTCGTCGATCAGCACCGGGCGCTCTGCCGCCGTCCCCAGGACCAGGAAGCTCATGGCAATGCGGTGGTCGTAGTGACAGGCGACCGGGGCGTTGTTGCCGCCCCTCGGCCGGCCGCCCGCGCCGTCCACCGTGAGGAAATCCTCGCCCGCTTCGAGCGTGACGCCGCAGGCGGCAAGGCCGTCGGCGATGGCCGCGAGCCGGTCGCTTTCCTTGACCCGCAGCTCGGCGAGCCCCTTCATCACCGTGCGTCCCTCGGCCGCCGCCGCGGCCACCGCGAGGACCGGGTATTCGTCGATCATCGACGGCGCGCGCTCGGCCGGCACCGCGACCCCCTTGAGCCGGCTGTACCGGACGACGAGGTCGGCGACCGGCTCCCCGCCCGCGTCGCGCGGGTTCGTCGCCTCGATCGACGCGCCCATCTCCTTCAACGTCTGGAGCAGGCCGATGCGTCCGGGATTCATGCCGACGCTCGGCAGAGTGACTTCCGACCCCTCGGTCAGGAGCGCTGCGACCAGCGGAAAGGCGGCCGAGCTGATGTCCGCGGGGACGTCGATATCCGCCGCCGCGAGCTCGGGCTGGCCGGTCACCGTGATGGCGGTGCCGTCGCCGGTTTCGTCGATGACGACCTCGCCGCCGAAGTGGCGCAGCATACGCTCGGTGTGGTCGCGTGTGGCGCGGCGCTCGATGACCGTTGTCTTGCCCGGCGCGTTGAGCCCGGCCAGCAGGACCGCCGACTTGACCTGGGCCGAAGCGACAGGCGTGGTGTATTCGATCGGTACCGGCTCGGCGGCGCCCGTGACGACGAGCGGCAGCCGCCCGCCGTGGCGGGTGACGATCTCCGCCCCCGTCAGGCGCAGCGGGTCCGCCACCCGGTTCATCGGGCGGGTGCGCAGCGAGTGGTCGCCGGTCATGAAGCAGGTGATCGGATGTCCGGCGAGCACGCCGAGCAGCAGGCGCGCCGCGGTGCCGGAGTTGCCCATGTCGAGCACGTCCTCCGGCTCGGACAGGCCGCCGATGCCGACGCCCCAGAGCTGCCAGCTTCCGTCCGTCGACCGTTCCGCGCGGGCGCCGAGCGCACGGACCGCGGCGATGGTCCTGAGCACGTCCTCGCCTTCCAGCAGGCCGCGTACCGACGTCTTCCCCACGGCCAGCGCACCGAGCAGGATCGAGCGGTGCGACACCGACTTGTCGCCGGGGACGCGGCATTCGCCCGTGAGAGAGCCTGTTGGATGCGCGATCAATGGGTTCACGGCCATGGAGCCGGTTCCTTGATACCGTTGAGGAGGGCCCGGAAAGGGGCAGCTTTCTCTATCATAATAGTGCCGTGGCTCATAGATCGCTTTGGCTCGTACGGAAGGGCAAAAGCCGCCGTTAAGTTTTGGCTTGATACGCAGCGGAGATCGTGGCAATTGGCAGCCGCAAATAAGGGCCGAGCAAGGAGACAAGCGTGGCGAAGCCGGAATGGGGCACCAAGCGCCTTTGCACAAGTTGCGGCGCTCGGTTCTACGACATGAACCGACAGCCTATCGAATGTCCGAAATGCAGCACGGTCATCGATCCCGAACAGGTGACGCGGCTCAAGCGGTCGCGCAGCAGCGTTCCGGACGAGCCGGTCAAGGCGAAGCCGCCAAAGGTCGTGAAGGCCGTGGAGGACGAGATCGACGTCGATGACGACGATCTGGCCGTTGATGACGACGCGGACGATGATGTGTTGGAGGATGCCAGCGACCTCGCCGACGACGAGGAGGATCTGGACGAGCTCGTCGAAGGAGTCGATCCGGCGAAGGAAAAGGACGGGAATTAACCGCCGGGCCGCGGGCGTATTTTTTCGCTTGCTTCCCATGGCGGCGTTCCTATAAGGGTCAGGCCCGCGCCGGCACCGATCCGGCGCGGTCGACCGGCACCCCAAGGCCGGCGACCCGGATCATATCCAGGGATGGGGCCGTAGCTCAGTTGGGAGAGCGCTACAATGGCATTGTAGAGGTCTGGGGTTCGATTCCCCACGGCTCCACCATTTAAATCAATAGCTTATGGCGGTGCCCCAATAGCGATTTTCTCTTTAGCAATCACATAGCAATCAGCGGCGACCCATTTGAGAGGTCGGTGGCCCCTAAGTTGTGGGCTCTCCATCCAACGCCAACGTTAATGAAACCCGCGCGACCGATATCCCCGGTTCGCCAGTAACTCTAATGCACGCGCATGCATTGGTCGGGTCAGAGGGCGCCTTTGCCCGAAGGCCCCCTCTTCCGACCGCGGCTTCAGCCTGAATCGCACGCCCGCCCAAGGTTGCGCCATGGTTCCCGCCTGGGACTCCGGTTGCGCTGCGAAATTTTTCCGCGAAGGTTGCCGATGTCCGCTATTGGGGGTAAAGCGGACGCCGGCCTCGAGGCGCGGGACTTCCGTTCATAGCCATAAGCGGACTTGAAACTCGTCTCCATATGAGACGATGACCCTTAGTCTAGCGGATGTATAGCATCACTGTGAGGCGGATCACTTCCGGCGAGCTGTTGAAATAGCGGAACGGATTTTTCATTCACCGAGGCTATGAGACGGGCAGGTGGCTCAAGCCTTGTTGCTTTGACACTGCCTTCATCATCACCACTAAACGGATAATCTCGGGTGACGTCTTGACGTATCGAAAGGGCTTTTCATCAAAAACGATACGAAACCCACCTCCTCGCCTCAAGGGAGATTCCCCTGACAATGCCGTGAGACGCCTTGCCTGCCGATGGTCTCGACGGCTAAGGTTCGTCCAGCTTTGCCATAGCCCGCTCCTGCTGCGCTGTCCGAACCTCGTAGGTATTTTCGGCGGGCAAACGACCGGCTATCGGTGCCATATCAGTGATCTTTGCGGATAAGGAACGATAAGAATGAATGAAATGTCGCCTAAAAATAAATGGATCGGCCAGAGAACGATACGGCCTGACGGCATCGATAAAGTCACCGGCTCGGCGCAATATGCGGCCGATTTCACCATGCCCGGCATGGTCTGGGGCAAGCTGCTGCGGAGCCCGCACGCGCATGCGCTGATCAAGAAAATCGATATCTCCAAGGCGGAAAAGCTGCAGGGCGTGTTGGCGGTGATGACTGCCGCCGACCTGCCCTTGCTGCCGTTGGACGTGCCGCTGCCGTCGGGTCCGAACGATATTCGCTGGATTGCCCGCGGCTGCATGGCCCAGGAGAAAATTCTCTTTACTGGCCAGCCAGTGGCGGCGGTCGCCGCGATCTCGAAAAGCGTTGCCGAAGCCGCGCTGAAACTGATCAAGGTCGACTACGAAGTGCTACCGCATGTCATCGACGTCGACGAGGCGATGGCGCCGGGCGCGCCGATTTTGCACGATTGGCTGAAAACCGACGGGGTCGACGGGCCGACCAATATTTCGAACATCATGACGGTCGAAACCGGCGATGTCGAAAAAGGTTTCGCCGAGGCCGACCTGGTGATTGAGCGCGAATTCAAATCGGCCGCCGTGCATCAAGGCTATATTGAGCCGCAGGCCTGTATCGTCAGCTACAAGCCCGATTCCCAGTCCACGATCTGGAGCAGTAGTCAGGGACAGTTCATGGTCCGCAACCTGACCGCTAAGATCACCGGCATGTCGACCGGCGACATCAAGGCCATCCCGGCCGAAATCGGCGGCGGCTTTGGCGGCAAGACCATCATCTACCTCGAACCGGTGGCGATGGTGCTGTCCAAAAAATGCGGCCGGCCGGTCAAGATGCAAAACAGCCGCGGGGAAGTATTTCACGCGACCGGGCCGGCGGCCGGCATGTCCGCACATCTCAAGGTCGGGGTCACCAAGGATGGCAAGCTGACGGCTGTGGAAGGCGCTTACAACTTCCAGGCCGGCTGCTATCCGGGCTCTCCGGTCGGCCGTGCCTGTAATTTTTCGTTCTCCTGCTACGACATTCCACATGCCCGCGTGAAGGGGTTGGACATTGTTTCCAACCGCCCGAACGTCACTGCCTATCGGGCCCCCGGCGCGCCGCAAGGCAATTATGTGTTCGAAGCGATTCTGGACGAGATCGCCGAAAAACTCGACATCGATCCCTGGGAACTGCGTCTGCGCAACGCTCTGGCCGCGGACAAGCCGACCATTTACGGCGCCAAGATCGGTGAGGCCGGCATCCAGGAATGCATCGATTCGGTCCGCAATCATCCCAACGCCCAGGTCAAACTGGGGCCGAACCAGGGCCGTGGCATCGCCATCGGCTATTGGGGCAACGCCGGTGGTGAGTCCAGCGCCCAGTTGAACATCAACGAGGATGGCACTGCGTTGGTGATCACCGGACACCCGGACATCGGTGGCAGCCGCGCCTCGATCGTCAACATCGTGGCCGAGAAACTGGGCATCGACTATCGCAACGTTAAAGCGCAGATCGGCGACACCAACAATGTCGGCATCAGCGCCGTCACCGGCGGCAGCCGGGTGACCTTCGCATCCGGCATTGTGGTCAACGAAGCCACCGACCAGGTCATCCATACCTTGAAGGCCCGGGCGGCGAGTATTTGGGACATCGATGTGGAAGCGGTCGAATGGCGCGATGGCGCGGCGCATCCGGCCAGCCCGAACGCCGGTGAATTTGACCCGCTCACCCTGCCGGAACTGGCGAAGAAGATGGTCGCGACCGGTGGGCCAATCATGGCGGCTGTTTCGAAGACCACGACCGGTCACATGGGAGTGGTCGGCGCCCACATGGTCGATGTCGAAGTCGATCCGGAAACCGGGAAGGTCAAAATTCTGCGCTACACCGCCAGCCAGGATGTCGGGCGGGCGATCCATCCGGACTATGTCGAAGGCCAGATCCAGGGCGGCGTCGCCCAGGGCATTGGCTGGGCGTTGAACGAAGAGTTGATCTATAACAAAAACGGTCGCCTGGAAAACGATGGCTTCCTCGACTATCGCATGCCGATTGCCTCTGACCTTCCGGCGATTGACGCGGTGTTTGTCGAACTGGCCAATCCGAATCACCCCCATGGGGTGAAGGGCGTCGGCGAAATCCCGCTGGTGCCGCCTTTGGCGGCGATTGCCAACGCGATTGCCGACGCCACCGGCAAACGCCTCTATGAACTGCCAATGTCGCCGCCTAAAGTGTTGAAAGCGCTGGGCGGATAACATCAATGCGATCAGAGGGAATTGACACGTTAAGTCTGTGGCCAAGGCGGGGAGGGAGCATTACCGTCTCCGCATAATTCAAATTGCATTCAAGAGACATCGTTTCCCGCGAGAGATCATACAACACGTGGTGTGGCTCTGTGCCTGGTTCACGCTGTCGTTCCGGGACGTTGAGGACCTTATGGCCGAACGTGGCATCGACGTTTTCAACGAGACGGTACGGCGCTGGTTCCTGATATTCGGGCGACCGGTCTCCGCCAATCTGCGGCACAGCCGTCCGCGGCCCAGTGCGCGCTGGCATCTCGACGAAATGGTCATCAAGATTCGTGATCAGAGATATTGGCTGTGGCGCGCGGTCGACGATGAAGGTGACGTTTTGGAATTTGAGACAGCTCACTTAAGCATTTGAAATCTGGCGGTGCTGGCAGTCTGGAGCGAACCAGTCTCTGCCGAATTCCCTGTTTAACAGGGAAAATACAGGGAAATTCTGCGGATTCGGCTATTGGTAGACAATTTTCCGGTGCTAATCAGCTGGTTTTGTGTGCTTTTCCGCAAAAATTCTCTGGATTACAAAACAGGGAAAATTTCCTATGAAACAGGGAACGAAAATTTGAGAATAGGGAACCTAAGTCGAAAAATTGCCGCACGCCAATTATTTCTCAGGTGGCCAGCATCCTGGGGGCTGTTGCGAGCGCGTTAGCCTGCGTTTGGATAATCAAGGAGGCGGCTACGATGTCGCAGCGGGCAATTAGCAAAAATCCTCCAGCGCGCAATGAACCTACCCACCTGTCGTGTTAAAGGGGGCTCGGGTTGCAGGAAGGCACTGAGGCGAACGAGGAAGAAGGGAAGGGTGTAGAATATACCTGTCGGCCCATCCGCGCTCCCGCTCCCGGCCGACCGCCGCCAAATGACGCATCCGCCGGCACGGCTTAGGCGGACATCACAGGGAGGGCCCCATGTTCGATCTGATCATCCGCGGAAACCAGGTAGTCACGTCCGAAGGGACGGGACGCTGGGATGTGTGCATCCGCGGCGAGAACATCGCCGCGATCGCCGTGCCGGGAACCTTCGACGAAGACCAGGCCGGACGCGTCATCGATGCCACCGGCAAGTTCGTCATTCCCGGCGGCATCGACCCGCATATCCATTCGCTGTGGCACATTCCGGCGCTGGAAGAAGGCGGCGAGCCGACGCTGACAGACGGGCCCGACGTGGTAAGTCGCGCGGCAATCCATGGCGGCACGACGTCGCTGCTTGACTTCGCCACGTGGCAGCACGACCGAACTGCCGAGGAGACGATCAACATCCGCATCCAGGACTGGTCGGGGAAGTGTTATGCCGATTACGGCTATCACTTGATGCTGCAAGGAGCGATCCCGCCGGAGGTGCTACCCCAGGTCGCGGAGGCGATCCAGGACGGCTACCCCTCCATCAAGATTTTCACCACCGATATCACTCCGTCGCGGCGCGGCCGCAAGATCACCCACGGGCATATCTGGGAAATCTTCAAGGTGCTGAAGCGCGAGGGCGGCATCGGCGCGATCCATGCCGAGGACGACGAGATCGTCATGCACATGTACGACGTGCTCACGCGCGAGGGCCGGACCGGCTTCGAGAACATGGCCGAAGTGCACAACGCCATGTCGGAGGACCTGTCCTTCCGCCGCATCATTAGGCTGGCTGAGCATGTGGACGGCACGCCGCTCTACATGATGCATGTTTCCGCGGCCCCCGGTGTCGCAGCCATCGAATCTGCACGGGCGCGGGGCTTTCCCATCTACAGCGAGACGCTGCACCAGTACCTGATGTTCACCCATGAGCACTACAAGCGGCCCAACGGTCAGATCTACCACACCTATCCCAGCTTGAAGGAAACCTCCGACCAGGACGCGCTGTGGGCGGGGCAGCTCAGCGGCGCGATCAGCACGATCGCGACCGACGAGATCTGCTGCACCCTGTCGACCAAGACCCAGGGCCACCGCATCGACGATGTGACCGGCGGTAATGCGGGCTGCGAGCCGCGCGTCTCCGTGATGTACACGGAGATGGTGTCGAGGCGCGGCTACAGCCTGCGCAAGTTCGCCGACATGGTATCCACCAACGCCGCGAAGATCATGGGCATGTATCCGAAGAAGGGTGTGCTGGCGGCGGGCAGCGACGCCGATATCACGGTGCTCGACCCGGCGGAAAAGCGCACCATCACGGCCGCCCGTCTGCACGAAACCAACTACACCCCGTGGGAAGGCTACGAGGCCGATGTCTGGCCGGTGCTCACCGTGCTACGCGGCAAGGTGATGATGGAGAGCGGCGCGTTCTTCGGCGACGTGAAGGACGGCAAGCTGCTGAAACGCAAGGTCGCCGAGGACATCCGCAGCCGGCCGGCGCTGTAACGGAACAGATCAAGGAAGACACGAGCATGCAAATCGTCGACGCACAGATCCACGTCTGGGGCAGCGGTAGTAACTCTGCTCCGACACAACTATCCACCGGCACACCGCGCCGACGTCACTGATGGCTCGGATAGATGTGCTATTCCAACAATTAGGATTGAAAATGGCATTAACGGTGAGCGGTCAATGTCCGACTCTGGCTGAGACTGTTGAAGAACTCGATTGAGCGGCTTGTCCGACCGTGATTCCCTGAACTGGGACCGATAATGGGGATCCGGGCAATGATGGGGACGGCTGTCAGCCGGCAAGATCGGCTGTTTT
>Ga0307417_10000827_pt1 | contig 12605 bp, 9 predicted proteins | sample SalMarWE160210MG_2_FD_202514 | JGI IMG/M metagenome (GOLD analysis project Ga0307417, IMG submission 202514) | Salt marsh sediment microbial communities from the Plum Island Ecosystem LTER, Massachusetts, United States - WE1602-10 | ecosystem: Environmental > Aquatic > Marine > Intertidal zone >...
CTTCTTTAAAATATTGTTCTTCAAGTCATAATAGCCGGTCTTTCGCAGTTCCCAGGGCGTAAGCTTTATGAGGTGCTCATAGGCGGTATTCGTTACCTTCGCCCCATAGTAATTCCCTGGAGTGTTGTCCATTTGGACAACCCCATTCCTGAGCGCCTCAAACTGCTGGAAGGCAGGGATCGCCTCCGGGCCCACAGCCTCGATAACAAGTTCTCCCTTTGCTTTGTTGTTAACCTTGTCTATGAGAGTCAACAATCCCATATTCTCTGGTGTATGAAGGGGAACAAAAGTTGCCACTTTAAGAACTACAGGGTTGGGCTTTGTAGAGGCTAGTGCTGAGGTTTGCGCTGTTGCCGGTAGAGGAGAACTGAGCATTAACAAAAGTGCTGGCGCAAGCATTGCGAGACAAATGGGAACCATTTTACCCTCTCTCTTCATAACTTACCTCCTTTTGTGCCGGTCAAGCCGGTATGGTGCGTAGTGAATGAATGTTTAAAGTCTATCAAACCACAGCGGCCTCGAATGATTCGAGGGCAACTGCAAACCAATCGCACGTCATGGAAGCATGCTCCGATTGTTGGGCTTTGAGATTCCCGGATCTGGTATCGGGCGATCTGTTGTCGCTTTTTTCTTTTCACCATCCGGTGTACAAAAATTCTTTAAGGTCCTCAAGAGACATGGCCGCTAGACCAGTCGACTCCAAGGTTCTCCCTTCCTTTCTGTAGTCAATATCATTAAACGCCCCGACCAGGGTAAGAAGTGACCTGGCGATAGGTGTCGGCATTCCGATATAGTCTCCCAAAGAGACCAGGAAAGCCAATCCGTAAGCCATGTCTTCAGCAACATAACGGTGGCGAAAGCTCAGCTTCTCCCGCCATTTCCCGCTATCAACGTTGAGCTTTCTGGAACCGCGGGGATAGAAATACTCGTGGGGGCGAGTATCATCGTAATGATCTTCAAGCGGATAAGGATACGATGCATAGCCGAACGCCTCGCGAATGGCCATGCGCTCATTGTCCAGGATGGAGATGATCTTGCGAATTGCAGCTGTCGTTCCCTCGTTGTGAGGATCCCAGGCTGGGAAATGCTCGATGGGTCCCGCGTTGAGGACTACTAATGGTGAATGAATGATGGGTCCCGAGTTCAGGAGAGCGCCGGACAATGCATCTTCAATTGGCTCCACAGCAGGAAAGAAGGATTGTATCATGGCAATCGTCTCCTGGGTCTTCTTGGCCGGGAAAACGCCGGTCGGGAGATGAACCGCCTTGACCACAATGGAGCTTTCTGAAGGGCTGACTTTCCGGGTTAGGTAAGGTAGGGTGCCGGTTTCAGCCAGGGCGATATCCTTCCAGTCCCCTTTTTCTTTGAAGTATTTGGCCATAATGTAACTGCCGAAAGTGCCTGGAGGAAGGAAAATGACCTGCCCGTCCTTTACATGAGGAATAAGACTTTCCGCCAGCTCCTGTTGAGCGAAAGCTGGAAGCGGGATACAGATGAGCTCAGCCCCATCAACCGCTTCTCCTATATCATCCGTAACGACGGCAATACGAGCATCGCCTTGTATGATGGGACCGCTAACTTTTATGGTTTTGGTTGACCGAATTTCGTTGAATTCCTCTGGAAAACGGCTCCACATCCGGACCTCAACCCCTTGCAATGCAAAATCAGCCGCCATGCAGAAAGCACCATTGCCCCCGCCTAGAACGGCCATTTTTTTAGGTTTCATGGCTTTTCTCCTTATCTCTAATCATTATTCCCCCTTCAAAGCTTAGTGTTCCGGAGGATTTAATGAAATCGAGAAGTTCAAGAAATCCCCGATAGCGATTTTCAAAAAGCGATCGGGTATCAGTCTCTGAAAAATCGTAAATACCTTTTCCGGTCCTTGGACCAATCTCATTCTTTTTCATCTTTTCCATCACCAGATCCGGCGTTTTGAATTGATCCTTCTGGAGCACGGAGTGTAGAAATTGCCCCGTATAATAGAGGATATCCAGGCCGCCCAGGTCCACAAATTCTAAGGCCCCGAATCCCATAAGCCTGAAGCCGAGCCCTATTTTGGTGACCGTATCAATGTCCTCCGCAGAAGCTATACCTTCCTCCAACATTCTTACCGCTTCGTTATAAATTCCTGTCTGGAAACGGGCCAGAATAAATCCAGGGCTATCCTTCAATACCACAGGAATTTTGCCTATTTCTTTCAAGAAGGCTTTCATCCGCTCCGCAGTGTCTTTTGAAGTCTCCTCACCGACAGCAATCTCTACCAGTGGCATGATAAAGGCTGGATTGAGCCAGTGTGTAATCAAAAAGCGGTCAGGCTTTTCGAAAATTCCCTTAAAGGTGCTCAAGTTTATTGTTGAAGTAGTAGAAGCGATTATGGTCCTCTCTTTTAGATGCGGGTTGAGTTCGGAGAATAAGATCTTTTTAAGGTCCGGATCTTCTGGAATCGCTTCGAACAGGAAATCACAGTCAAATATATGCTCTGAAATGCCCTTTTCCAGGGCTATTCGACCTAGAATAGTATCGACCGGCGTATCCAACCGTCCCAGGTTCCGCAAGAATATAAGATTCGATTCAATCTCTTCCATGGCTTTGCATAGGGTAGACATCTGCCTGCTGACCAGATTTACGGAGCACCCGGCTGTCGCCATCACCTGAGCAATGCCCAGGCCCATACGACCAGCGCCGATGATTGTTATCTCCTCAGACATTATTCTTTTGTCCTCTCTGTCCATAATGTACCTGAATTACGCTAAGCAGACAGCATCACGTTACTCTGCCCGTATTGCCCTTGTTCAACATGAATCTCCTCAGCAGCAGAAATAAGTTAATATAATAATAATTAATAGATTCACTTTATTCGTTTGTCAAGCAAAAAATCAGCTGGAGTTTCCTGAGTTTTTGCTCTTGTTATGGTAGAGCTTCTTGTAAATATAGGAGATGATGACGCCATGACCGTGAACTTCAGGATTGTCGCGGTTGTCGAAGGACAACTCTCGAAATTCTCAGGAATCATTTCCAGAGATTTGCCGAAGCCGAAACAGAAACTGGTTCGCGAAATGATTTACGGGATACAGGCGGCAAAGGACATTAAGCTCTCCAGTATTACCCACTCACAGAACGAACCTATCTTCCTTATTAAAACAGAGGATCGTTTATCGAGAAACCTTGATGACCGGGATTTCATCGATGAGATCAACAATCAGATATGCCAGCTGGCAAACAGGAACGTCCTCGACGATATGGTCATCACCATCGATCCGGGGGACATATGAAAAAAGTATGCATCCAAGTAGGAAGAGGTCTTCTGTAATTAAGGACTCTCGTATGGGAGACTCTGAGTGCACTTTTGGCGGGAAGCCGGAAACAGAAAAGGAATTTTATGACTTCTGTCATTATTGCGAAAGAGGTTTGAGGAACGGCCACATTGAACCCCCTCTTCAATTATTTTCAAACGACCATTGGAATTGGGTTCAGGTAGAATTCCATTAAAACAACCTGTTTCAATTTGTCTGTGTAAAGATAGACATCCTTAAATAATTCAAAAATGGATGACGTTCATGCAGAGCTTGTATAAAATATTTCGCTGAACCTGGACGGATGATATTAACTTTGAAAAGCAAGTTTTGAGGCTTGGAACAAGGAAAACCAAGTCAGGGCAAATGAGGTACAGGTTAGTACCAATGAATGATAGTCTTTATGGCGCTTTAATGGACCAGTGGAAAACGCGGATGCCCCAAACTGATTACATTTTTCAGAACAGAGATCCACGTCATCCCAGGTATGGAGACAAGTACACTGCCAGAAGAAAATTTATGCGGTCGTTATGCAAAAGAGCGGCTATTGAGAAAAATCTTGGCTTCCATTCGTTGAGACGGTTCTTTGCGTCCCTCTTGGCTGACAAGCGCAGGGAAAGTTTACCCATAATACAGAAGCTTTTGGGCCATTCATCGATGGTTACAACGGAGAAATATGTCTACAATATTTTCCAAGATGCAAGGAGTGCCGTCGATAAAATTAATATAGAAATACCCCAAGACGAATATGGCGGGAAGACAAAATGATATAACTTGTTGAAATATTTGGTAGTCCCAACGGGAATCGAACCCGTGTCTCCGGCGTGAGAGGCCGATATCCTAGACCGCTAGACGATGGGACCCTTTGATAAGACAAGGCCGCGCTCCGCTGGCACGGCCCTGATTTCGTTTGGCTGGGGGACGAGGATTCGAACCTCGGTTAACGGGGCCAGAACCCGTCGTCCTGCCACTGGACGATCCCCCAGTGAAGTCGTTATTTTTAATAATTACGTATTGAAAGTCAAGGGAAAATTATATTGGTTTCACCTGGCCTAAACCTTCCAGCAGCGGACCTGGTGGCCGTCTCCGGCGGAGTGGAACCGGATTTCCTCCTGTCTGCACCTGGTTTCCACCAGGGGGCACCTGCCCTGGAATTTACAGCCCGGAGGTGGGTCAAGGGGACTGGGGACATCGCCGGCGAGGGGTTCAATTTCGGTCTTTTCCCCGGGGACGGGGACGGAGGAGAGAAGGGCGATGGTGTAGGGATGAAGGGGCTTTTCAAAGAGGATGTCCGCAGGCGCGTATTCCATGATATGCCCCAGGTACATGACCGCTACCCTGTCGCTCATGTAGCCCACCACGTTCAGGTCGTGAGATATGAAGAGGTAGGAAAGCCCCAGTTCGTCCTGGAGTTTTTTGAGCAGGTTCAGGATCTGGGCTTGAATGGAGACGTCCAGGGCCGAGACCGGTTCATCGCATATGATGAGGGAAGGTTCCACGCTGAGGGCCCTGGCGATGCCGATCCGCTGCCTCTGCCCCCCGCTGAACTCGTGGGGATAGCGGTCCACGCTGTCGCCCGCCAGTCCCACAGTTTCAAGGAGTTCCCGGACTTTTTCCTTTCTTCTATTTCGATCTCCGACCCCCAGGACCCTGAGGCCTTCGTCGATGCACTGTCCGGCCGACATCCTGGGGTTCAGCGATCCGAACGGGTCCTGAAAGATAATCTGAACTTCTTTTCGAAGGGCCTTCAGTTCCTTTCTGTACATGAGGCTGATATCGTGGTCCTTGTAGATAATCCGCCCTCCGTCGGGTTCCATCAGCTTGAGGAGCATCCGCGCCACCGTGGATTTTCCACACCCGGATTCCCCCACCAGACCAAGGGTCTTTCCCTTTTCTATTTGCAGGTCAATGCTGTCCACGGCCTTTATCCAGCCTGTGGTCTTCTGAAAAAAGCCCCTTCGGACCGGAAAATATTTTCTGAGGGCCTCTGCCTGCAGAAGGGCCTTTTCGTCCGGGGAGTGGGCTTGTTTTCTGTTCACCTCAAGCCCCCTTTGTCTCATGATAAAGGATGGGACAGCGGCTCAGGTGACCGTTACCGTAGTCACACATCTCCGGAAAGGCCTCCCTGCACGATGTCTTCACGAGCCTGCAGCGCGGGTGAAAGGGACATCCCCCGGGCCTGTGGGCCGGATCGGGGACCATTCCCGGGATGCTGGGGAGTTTTATGCCGCGCTTCAGGCGACTGGGGAGAGAGGCCAGGAGTCCCCGAGTGTACGGGTGTCTCGGGGATTGGAATACCCGGTCGGTTTCCCCTTGTTCCATAATGATCCCCGAATACATGACGTAGATTCTCCTGGCCACCTGACTGACGACGGCAAGATCATGCGTAATGTACAATATGGCCATGGAGTGGGATTGCTGCAGGGAAAGCAGCAGGTTCAGGATCTGGGCCTGAATGGTGACATCCAGGGCTGTTGTGGGCTCGTCGGCAATCAGCAGGTCGGGGCGGCAGGAAAGCGCCATGGCGATCATCACACGCTGTCTCTGCCCGCCGCTCAGCTGGTGGGGATAGGCCTTGAGACGTTCTTCCGGCGATGCGATGCCCACCTCTCTGAGCAGCTGGACACTGCGCGTGTGCAAGGTATCTCCCGGGAGATCTTCGTGGACCTCGATGGCCTCCGAGATCTGATCTCCTATGGTGAATACGGGATTAAGGGAGGTGAGCGGCTCCTGAAAGACCATGGCGATCCTGTTCCCGCGGATTTTGCGGAATTCTTCTTCGCTGCAACCGACCAGATTCTTTCCGTCGAAGAGGATCTTCCCGCCCGCGATTTCTCCCGGAGGACAGGGAACGAGCCCCAGAAGGCTGAGGGCGGAAACGGTCTTGCCGCATCCTGATTCACCGACAATAGAGACCGTTTCGGCCGGTTTCACCTCGTATGAAATTCCGTTCACGGCCCTGGCAATCCCGTCGTCGCTTCTGAAGTAGATATTGAGGTCCTCTACGGAGAGCAATGGCTCACAATTTTCCACGGTCAGGATCTCTTCCTCAATTTGGGGTTCAGGATGTCTCTCAATCCTTCGCCGAAGAGGTTAAAGGACAGCACAACGATCAATATGGCGAAACCCGGAATGAAGGTCAGCCAGGGTGCGTCGAAGATGAAATTTTTTCCATCGGAAAGGATGTTTCCCCAGGTGGCGTGCGGGGGCGGAACGCCGAACCCGAGGAAGCTCAGGCCGGCCTCCGTCAATATGGCCGAGGCAATGCCTATGGTGGCGGAAACGAGTACCGGTCCCAGGGCGTTGGGCATCATGTGACGGAAAATGATGCGGAGTTTGCCCACACCCAGTGCCCTGGCGGCAGTGACAAAATCCTGTTCCCTCAGGGAAAGGAATTCGGCCCGGACGAACCGCGCGGCCCCCATCCAGCTGGTCAATCCGATGACGATCATGATGTTGTACATGCTGGCGGGCAGGATGGCCACCACCGTCAGGATGAGGAAGAAACTCGGGAAACACAGCATGATATCCACGACGCGCATGATCAGGGTTTCCACGGTCATGATGGGCAGCCGGCGCCATGAAAGCCAGAGGTTTTCTTTGGCGGGGTTGCGTCCTGAACGGGTGTCCTGAAGAGAAATGTATAAGAGGGCGCCCCCGGTCAGGAGCAGGACAATTGCCAGCCATTTGTTTCCTGCCACCAGCCAGGTCGATCCCATCCCCAGCAGAAGGCAGGCCAGAAGGTGGCCGAATGTCACGCGGGCCTGACCGAAATAGCCCGCGAGCCCCCCCATTGCGATGCCGATGAGGACCGACAGGCCCACTGCCACAAATCCCACGGTCAGGGAAACCCAGGCCCCCTGAAGCATCCTGGAAAAGATGTCTCTCCCCAGGTCGTCGGTGCCGAAGAGGTAGACCCCAAGGGTGGGGACTTTCCCCGGGGTCAGGGCATCGAGATTCGGCCTGGAAAGGGGGGGCCGGAGTTTTTCCTCCAGACGCACGAGGGCGGGATCAAACACGGGGTTGCTGCCGGACGTGAGAAAGACCCCCAGAAGGGCCACGCAGAAAAAGATCAGAAAGATGCCGAGCCCGATGAGGGCCAGCCTGTTGGTCCTGAACAGACGCCAGGACTCCTCAAGCCTGGACCGCCCGGGGCTCGAAGGCGTGTCGAGGGTTTCGTTCCAGGTCCTTGGCGTGTCTGCAGTCTTTATCACAGGCGTATCCTCGGGTCTGCCAGAAGATAGAGGATGTCGGAGAGAAAAGTACCGGCCAGCACCAGGACCGCTGATATGAAATTCACCGTCAGGATGATGGGATAATCCCTGGCGAGGATGGCCTCATAGGCCATCCTGCCCATGCCGGGCCAGGAAAAGATGGATTCGATGATTACCGACCCGCCGATGAGGCCCGGCAGAATGAGTCCGAACATGGTGGCAAAGGGGAGGAGCGCGTTGCGAAGGGCATGTTTGTAGTGGACCTTTTCAGGCGGCAACCCTTTGGCAACGGCCGTCCTCACGTAATCCTGGCCCTCCACCTCCAGCATCTGGCTCTTGACATACCGGGACAGTACGGCGATACCGCCCGTGGCGCCCAGGATGGAGGGCAACAGGAGGTGCCAGACACGGTCCATGGCAACCGATGTCCAGGCTGTCGTGGCCAGGCCGAAGGTCTCCATGCCGATGACCGGGACATGAAACCTGGTGACCACAAAGATGATGAGCATGTATGCGAAAAAGAAGCCGGGAATGGAAATGAGCAGATAGGAAAAGAAGGTGACGGTCCGATCGAATGCCCCGCCCCTGAAAATGGCCGATCGAATGCCCAAGGGGAAGGAAAGGGTCCATGTCAGGAGCGTCCCCACCACAAACAGGGGCAGGCTGTTCAGGAAACGGTCCCACATCTTCTTGAGCACGGACTGGTTGTCCTTCCAGGAGACGGTCTTCCCGGTCAAAAGGTCCTTGTAAAACAGGACGTACTGGATATAGAGGGGCTTATCCAGATGAAACTCCTTCTGAAACCTCTCCAGTATCTCCGGGGTGAACTTTGGGTTCATGGGATCGATCTGGCTCGGCTTTCCCGGCGCCAGGTGAATGATCAAGAAGGAGACGATGGACACGAAAAAAAGCGTGACCAGCTTTTGGATGAAACTGCGACCGATGAATGACAACATGATCCGATTCCTCGCGCTTTTACCCGTCCTGGGCGAAAGTGGGCACCTCCGGGAGTTTGATCCACTTGTTAAAGTAGAAAGTGTAACTGCCTGTCTTGGTGGGTGTGATCTTCCTGTAGACGACGTTTCCCTTTTTATCCACATCCCTTATCACGATACGCTTGTCGAGTATGGCCGTCCATTTGCCCACGTACAGGAAGGTGTAGGGCTGCTCACGGGCAATGATCTCGTGAAGCCTGTGGCAGTAGGCCACCTGTGCGTCGTGATCGTATTCCTGCCGGATCTTGATGATGAGGTCGTCCGCTTGCTTATCCTTGAAACCCACAAAATTGAGCTGATAGGGGTGCGTCTGGGAAGAGTGCCATATCTGATAAAGGTCCGGTTCGATCCCCATCTGCCAGCCCAGTATGACGGCGTCAAAATCCGCCTTATTCACCCGTTCCTGTATAAAGACGGACCATTCGAGAAGATCCGTTCTCACATCGATGCCGATCTGTTTCCAGGCGGCCTGGGCGATGGCGAGGATGGCCTTTCTCAGGTCGTTTCCGCTGTTGGTGATGAGCGTAAATTGAAGCCGTTTTCCCTGTCTTTCAAGCCAGCCGTCCCTGTTCCTGCGCCACCCGGCCTCTGCCAGAAGCTTCAGGGCGCCTTCAGGATCATAAGGGAGTGGCTTGATGGCAGCATCGTAATAGTCCGTCTGTTTGGCAAATGGTCCCGTGATGCGTTCTCCCTGGCCATAGAGGACGTACCGGATGATCTTGTCCACATCGATGGCCATCCCCAGTGCCCTCCGCACCCGGGGGTCATCAAAGGGCTTGCGTCGCATATTGTAGCCGATGTAGGTGTAGCCGAAGGAGGTGCCCGAGAAGCTCTGATACCTGGGATCCGATTCCAGCCGCTTCACCTGGTGGGGCTGGACCGCGTAATCATCTACGGTGCCGGCATAGAATTCCATTTCCTGCGTCAAATTGTCGGGGATAATGCGTAAATAATAATGGTCGTAATTGGGCGGGCCTTCCCAGTAATCTTCAAAACGCCGAAGGGAAATGAACTGATCCGATTTCCACTCTTCAAATCTGAACGGCCCGCTCCCAACGGGGTGACGGTTAAAGCTGCTCATGCGTACGGAGAATTTTTTCGGGTCCTCACCCCTGCGGAGGGCTTCTGCACGCAATGCATCGCGATTCAGGAGGTGTTCAGGGAGGATGCCGATTGCCCACGTTGTGAGGGCCGGGGAATAGAGCCTTTTGTAGGTCACCTTGACCGTCAACGGATCAATGATCTCGACGGATTTTACCGGTTCATAGTCGGAGATGCGGGGAGAAAGGTTTTTCGGGTCCATGATTGCGTCATAGGTGAACTTGACGTCCTTGGCGGTCAGAAGGGTCCCGTCGTGGAATTTGATACCCGGCCGAAGATGAAACAGAATGACGGGATTGTGTTCGGTGGCGGGAAGAATCCGGCGTGCATAGGTTTCCATGACCCGATTATCGAGCCGGAGATCGGCGTCCAGGTACTTTAGGCCGTTGAAGCCGGTAAAGTAATCAGGTCCCAGGAGACGCTCCAGATCTTGGAAAAGGTCCTGGTTGACGTTGCGGAGGACCAAACGGATCCTGGCTGGTGCATGGACCTGGAACCTTATTTTCCCGGCCTTTCCCTGCTTTCCGGGCAATTTATCCTCCCGCGTCACCTGATACTCCCGGGGCGGGATCAGGCTGACTTCCCGGATGTCCTCCAAGGCTTTGCCGAGTGCGCTACCGGGTGGGGGAGAGCCTTTGACCCCTTTGAGGAACCGGATCACTTCATGAGCGTCCGCCTTTCCCAGCCCGGGGATGGAAGCCCCTTCATTGACATAGAAATAGGCCTCTTCGGTGATGTCCCATGACCGGGCAATACGGCCCCGGAAGCGCAGATCCTTGTCCCGATCAATGAGACCCTCAAAGACGAAGGATTCAATCTGGCTGCTCGCGGAATCGGCAGAGAGAATGGGGTTGAGGATGCTGGCATCGCCGATGGAGGCGCTGATGTACTCTTTAAGCCTTGCCGGGTTTCCCCTCGTCTGTTCCTCATACGTGGGAACCCAGAAGTAGGACTGGAGGAGAAAAAGGGCCAGCAGGGTGGGCGCCAGTATCAGGATCCTGCGAACGGTCATAGGATAGGCTCGGCAAAAGACTTCACAAGGGTTCCAAATTTATGTAACTATATGGTTTTACAAAATAATCTAAGATACCAAATTCAACCATAAAGAATCGGCGGGTGCCAGTCAAGAAAAAATGAGGAACAGATGTGACATTTTACCCTCAATCTAGTATGATACCTCTGAATTCGGCAGAAATGCGGGCTAAACCTCAACACAGAGGGGACAAAATGAAGAGATTCTCCATCAAACTGAGCCTGGTGTTTGCCTCAGGATGCCTGGGAGGGCTCATCAACAGCCTGGCAGTCTGGTTCCTGGGGGAGAGGGGCGTTACCAGCGCCCTTGGTGTCAAAATCGCTCCCGATCTGACGGCCTCGTGGCTCTACCCAAGGCTCATCTGGGGCGGGATCTGGGGGGCACTTTTCCTCCTCCCCCTGCTGAGAAAATCCGTTTTCGGAAGGGGGATCCTTTTCAGCCTGGGCCCGACGTTTGTCCAGCTTTTCTATATCTTCCCCATATTAGCGGGGAAGGGCCTGCTGGGGATGGGCCTAGGAGACCTCACACCGTTCTTCGTTTTTTTCTACAACCTGCTCTGGGGAATATCAGCCGCCGCCTGGTTGAGATCGGCAGGGGAATAAGCGACCCTGAATCCGGGCTATGTCCCCATTTCCCACGAAGAGAGATACTTCTCCTGCTCGGGTGTGAGGGTGTCGATGGATACCCCCATGGACGCCAGCTTCAGCCGGGCGATATCCTGATCAATTTCCAGGGGGACCGCATGAACCTTGACCTTCAGGGTGACGTGATTTTTTGCCATATACTCCGCTGAAAGGGACTGGTTTGCAAAACTCATGTCCATGACACTGGAGGGGTGCCCCTCGGCAGCGGCCAGGTTGATGAGCCGTCCTTCCCCAAGGACATAAACACGCCTGCCGCTTTGAAGGGTGAATTCCTCCACAAATTCCCTGATAGCCCTGCGGTCGGTTGCGGATTCCTGAAGACCGGGGAGGTCCAACTCCACATCAAAGTGACCGGAATTGGCGATCATTGCACCATCCTTCATGGTCAGGAAGTGTTCCTTACGAATGACGTTGATGTCGCCGGTCAGCGTGCAGAAAAAATTCCCCAGGGGCGCGGCCTGGGCTATGGGCATAACTTCGAAACCGTCCATAACGGCCTCGAGTGCGCGAAGCGGATCCACCTCACAGACGATGACATGGGCCCCGTGACCCTTGGCGCGGTTCGCCACGCCACGTCCGCACCAGCCATACCCACTGACCACGAAGGTGGAGCCGGCCAGGAGACGATTGGTGGCCCGAATGATGCCGTCAAGGGTGCTCTGGCCCGTACCGTAACGGTTGTCAAAGAGGTGCTTGGTATTGGCGTCGTTCACAGAGATAATGGGAAACTTAAGGACGCCGTCTTTTTCCATGCTCCTGAGCCGGATCACCCCGGTGGTGGTTTCTTCGGTGCCTCCGAGGATATCCTTTAACAAGGACTGTCTTTCTTCCGAAGAAAGGTTTTTCGCCCATTCGGCAACCCCTGGTTCCAGTTCACCCCATTTTTGAAGCGCGATGAAATGGAGGGAACTGACCAGGTCAGCCCCGTCATCCATGGTCAGGTTTGGTGAATGTTTCAGGGCTGACAGGATGTGGCTGTAGTAAGTGGCGTGGTCCTCCCCCTTGATGGCGAAGACCGGGATTTCGTGATCAGCCACCAGTGACGCGGCGACGTCGTCCTGGGTGGACAGGGGGTTGGAGGCGCAGAGGACCACCTGGGCTCCCCCCGCTTTCAGGGTCTTCATGAGAGATGCCGTTTCAGTGGTTACATGAAGGCAGGCGGAAATCCGGAGGTCCTGAAGGGGTTTTTCTTTGAGAAAACGTTCCGTGATCGAGGTGAGAACCGGCATGCTCATGGCCGCCCACTCGATCCTGAGGCGGCCCTTTTCTGCCAGATTGATGTCCTTGATATCGTAATCCATCATTTCTTCCTTTCTTTCCGTTTT
>Ga0307417_10000829_pt1 | contig 12601 bp, 14 predicted proteins | sample SalMarWE160210MG_2_FD_202514 | JGI IMG/M metagenome (GOLD analysis project Ga0307417, IMG submission 202514) | Salt marsh sediment microbial communities from the Plum Island Ecosystem LTER, Massachusetts, United States - WE1602-10 | ecosystem: Environmental > Aquatic > Marine > Intertidal zone...
CATCGAGTTGAGCGTCAAACTCCGCGCCCGCTTCGCCATCGTGGCCCGCGAGCACGAGATCGACGACCGGTCCCTCAAGGATTCGTTCCCAGAAACGCCGCCGCTGCTGGAAATCTTTCAGGCTGCTACCAACCTTCTTTCGATAGCGACCGACGAAGGCGGCGACCCGGCCGTAAGCGGCGGGCAGCAATGTCTCAAGCCTTGCCTTGATCATGCGACCGAGAATCGGCGAGGTGCCGGCGGTGGAAATGGCGATCACGACGGGCGAGCGGTCGACGATGGACGGCATCGTAAAATCGCACAACTCCGGCACGTCGACCACGTTGCAGGGGATATGGGCCGCTCTCGCGAGCAAGCGCGCCCGCCGGTTCTGTTCGGTAGCCTCTGCAGCGCAGTACAACAGCACGCAGTCTTCGAGGTCATGGGCGCGAGGCTCATGCGGCACGCGCTTGAGATGCGTCTTGGGCGCGAGCTCGTCGAACTCCTCGCAGAACTGCTCGGCAAAGGCTCTGACCCGTGCCCCCGCCCGCATGGCCAACTCCGCCTTGCGCGCTGCGGCGACGCCGCCGCCGAGCACTGCGACCCATCTGTCCGTCAAGTTGAAGAAAACCGGAAGCTGGTCCATCAGCTCATCTCCAACCACGCAGAAGCTTGTCCCGAAGGCGTCCAGGTCTCGATCTTGTTCAAATGGCGTTGGTCCATGGCTTGTCAACTTGCCTGCGTGTAATTTACCACGATAGGAACTAAGCTCCGCTTCTGACGCATGGAATCTTGAAATGGCCCGCAATGCTTTCAGCAGCAACGTTGCGACCGACGCGGAGGGCTATCTCGTCGATCCTGCGCAGTGGAGCGAGGGCTTCGCCGAAAAGGTCGCGCAAAGCGAAGGCATCAATTTGACCGAGGAGCACTGGAAGGCGATCCGCTTCATGCGCGGATGGCTGGAGGAACACGGCGTGGCACCCGATGCGCGCCATGTCATGAAGTTCCTGGCCGGAGGCAGAGAGGCTGGCCGGGCGCGCATCTTCGAGCTGTTCCCGTATGGCTACGTGAAACAGGCCTGCAAGATCGCCGGGATGAAGAAGCCACGCGCCTGGAGCACCGGCTGAGCAACCAGGCGCTCCCGCCGCGCGCGAAGCTTGGCCAATTGCGCAAGGCGTCTCGACGTTAAGCCGCGCAACCTTCTGCAAAATGTTGGCGAGGACGGTCATCCAGGTTAGCTCTTTCCGACGCTATGCGCCCAGTCCAACATGGCTTGGCCCCACTGATCGGCGGTTGCTTGATCGAGATCGAGCTGCGTGATGCGCTGGCCCTCCTTGATCGTCACGCGCAAAAGCCGCATGCCGCTCTCAAACTGGACGTCATCGAGCCACACCTCGCGGCGATAAGGGGCTTCCAAGGCAGCGATGCGCGTCTTGCTCTCAGTGCTCACGACGGCTTCCTGTCTCCATGATAGAACACCGCTTCGAGAGCGAGATCCCAATTGCGTGGCGTGTCGACGAATTCCGGCTTCACGTCGAACTGCAGGAATCGGTAGCCGTCCTTGGCGGCCGCAACGACCAGCCGCTTGAGGTCCTCGAAGGATCGAGCTTCCGGATGTTCGATGATGAGGTCGCTGACCTTGATCAAACCATCGCCGACGCCTTCGTCAGTCATCTTTTTTCCCTTTCGCGCTCCTTGGTCGACCCCTCAGGACCGCATCAGGCGCTCTCATATGGGCTGCGACGCAATGCTCGGATCCCAGATGCGATCATAAGAGCGAATGCGATAGAGCAGCCTACCGGGTCCCGGCTCCGGGTCTGTTTCGAAGCCGATCCGGTCATGCAAGACGTTGTTGCAGATCACGCCATCGCCCGGCTCGAGCTTGATACGCATGATGAGAGGGTCCTCGCTCAGCAGCCGCTCGAGCGCGCGTACGGCCGCCTGCGTGGCAGCGTCCTCGCGCCAGCGGATATTCCGCTTGCGCGCTGTATAGCGCATGGTGAGCGCGCCGGTGCCGGGGTCGAGAACGAAGACCGGCCCTGTATTCTCGGTCCGCAGTTTTCCGTCCGCCTCCTCGTTGGCTGGAATGGTCATGGCCTGCGGATGCATGAGCGCGGCGATGAAATTGGAGTTTTCGTCCCGAAGCCGGATATAGGCGATCTCGTGGTCGAGGAAACCGTTCGCGCCACCCGCGCTGGCGCTGCGCACGCAGTGCAGCAGCATCGACCGGATCATCCGCCCTGGCCCTTCGTAATTATAGTAGCCGTCGGTGTGCCAGCCGATCGGCCGGTTGGTGTAAGGGATGTAGCCGAGCCGGTCGCCTTCGGCGACAACCTCAAGCGCGACGATACCGTCGGCGTCGGCCGAGCGATGGGTCTCGAAATGGCTCAAGCCGAAATGGCGGGCGAAGGCGCCGAGGGCCCGGCGTGTCCCTAGAGCGTCGCCCAAATACTGCCGGCTGCGATAGAGACACATGTTGGCCCGCCTACAGGCCCCAAGCACGGCCTCCGTCTCTGCGGGGGTCGGAGCGGCAAGCGCCGACACTTCAACCGTCAGCGCGTCGGGCGAGCGCGGATAGTGTGCAAGCTTGGCGTCCCGCCAGCGCCGGTACGCCTGATCGTCGCCGAGCGAGAAAAAACCGGCGCTGGCGGCGACCGGCTGCCGCGGCTGAGCGGTGATAAGTCCATAATCTTGCGTCATATTTGCACTGTTGCCCTACTTCCGATGGGCGCGCGGTGGTCGCAAGGCTCTGCGGCTTGGCCTGCGGGCCCTATCGTCTTGCCGCGGATCCGCCTCGGGAACTCGCTCTTTCGACAGGCAATTTCCCACCAGGGCCGATTTTCAATATAATTTTCCCCACTTTCATAGCATGCTGAAAAGACCTTTCAAACATTCATTTTTTTGTATATGATGGTAGTGTATTTGTGGAGTCTACCGGTGAGAGGAATTATGTGCCCTTGCGGAACCGTGGGGGACAAAATGCCTACTCGGCATAGCGGGCTGCCCGTGAGGCCGAACAAACTCACGCAAGCCTGACGGCACTGATTTCCCGGGAGTCGTGGCAACGACCGGTCGAGTTAGAGCGCCAGGGAGGAAGACGGTTATGATGAAGCAGCATGCGGACGCGACGATCGAACCGCGCGAAGGCAGCAAATCCGTTTCGTGGCCGGCGTTCATTATCGACACAATGATGCACGCGAACACGAATCGAGAGGGGAACAAGGAGACAGATATGGCAGACGATGCAGGCAAGGCTCATCCCACTCCTATCCTCGATCAGCTCGAGTCGGGCCCTTGGCCGAGCTTCGTGACCGGCCTGAAACGGCTGCGCGACGCCAAGGGCAAACAATTCGCGCCGATGATGAACGACCTGCTCGGCCAACTCGAACACTCGTACACCAACCGCCTCGGCTACTGGAAAGGCGGCACGGTATCGGTGTTCGGCTACGGCGGCGGCATCATCCCGCGTTTCTCGGAAGTTGCCGACAAGTTCCCCAAGTCGAAGGAGTTCCACACGCTGCGTGTCCAGCCGCCGGCGGGCTATCACTACACCACCGACCTCCTCCGCAAGATATGCGACATCTGGGAAGAGCACGGCTCCGGCCTCATCGCCTTCCATGGCCAGTCCGGCGACATCATGTTCCAGGGCTGCTCGACCGAAAACACGCAGAAGGCATTCGACGCGCTCAACAAGATCGGCTTTGACCTCGGCGGCGCCGGTCCGGCATTGCGCACCTCCACGAGCTGCGTCGGGCACGCGCGCTGCGAGATGTCCTGCTACGATGAGGTCAAGGCGCACCGCTCGATCATCAACAAGTTCCTCGACGAGATGCACCGGCCGGCCCTGCCCTACAAGTTCAAGTTCAAATTCTCGGGCTGCCCCAACGATTGCGTGAACGCGATCCACCGCTCCGACTTCGCGGTAATCGGCACCTGGCGCGACGACATGAAGGTCGACCAGGACGAAGTGAAGGCCCACGTCGAAAAGGTCGGCCGCAAGTACATGATCGATTCCGTGGTTTCGATGTGCCCAACCCGCGCCTTGAGCCTCAATGACGACAACACACTCGAGGTCGACAACAAGTCCTGCGTGCGCTGCATGCACTGCCTCAACGTCATGACCAAGGCGCTCAAGCCCGGCGATGACAGGGGCGTGTCGATCCTGATCGGCGGCAAGCGCGCGCTCAAGGTCGGCGATCTCATGGGCACCATGATCGTGCCCTTCATGAAGCTCGAGACTGAGGAAGATTACGAGAAGTTGGTCGAGTTCGCCGGCAAAATCCTTGAGTTCTTCGCCGAGAACGCGCTCGAACACGAGCGCATCGGCGAGACGATGGACCGGATTGGCTTGCCCGTCTTCTTGGAAGCAATCGGCGTAGATCCGGATCCGAACATGGTCAGACACCCCCGAACATCGTCCTACGTGCGCACGGATGACTTCACGGAGGAGGCCGATAAGTATTTCGAACGAAAGAAGTTCGACCGAGCAGCCAAGGCAGCCAAATATACCGAGGCGGCGGAGTAGGAACCGGTTTTCCGTGACTTCGCCCGGCGAGGTCACGGCGAACGCCTACCAGGTCGGCTTTGGAATTGGAACAAGAAGCTGCTCCAACGGAAAAAGCATTCTGAGAGGAAACACGAGATGACTGAAGCGCAAGTGACGCCGCGCCGTCCTGACGAGGTCGGAGTGCCGGACCCGTTCCCGCTCATGCACCCGCTTCTCAAGAAAAATTACGGCCAATGGGCGTGGCATGACCGGCCGCGGCCCGGCGTGCTGCACCACGTTGCCAAGGGCGGCGACGAAGTGTGGACCGTGCGCGCCGGCACGCAGCGGCAGATGGACGTCTTCACCATCCGCAAGCTCTGCGACATCGGCGATGAGTACGCCGAGGGCCACGTGCGTTTCACTACCCGCTCGAACATCGAGTTCATGGTGAGCAAATTCGAAAAGGTCCCGGCGCTGATCCAGAAGCTGCAATCGGAAGGCTTCCCGGTCGGCGGCACCGGTAATTCGGTGTCGATGATCTCCCACACCCAGGGCTGGCTGCACTGCGACATCCCGGGCACGGACGCCTCGGGCGTGGTGAAGAGCCTGATGGACATGATCCACAAGGAGTTCGTCTCGGAGGAAATGCCGAACCGCGTGCGCATCACCACCTCATGCTGCCAGGTCAATTGCGGCGGCCAGGGCGACATCTCCATCAACGTTCAGTACACCAAGCCGCCGAAGATTAATCACGATCTCGTCGCCAATATTTGCGAGCGTCCCGCCGTGGTCGCGCGCTGCCCGGTGGCGGCGATCCGGCCGGCCATGGTCAACGGCAAGCCATCGCTCGAGGTCGATGAGAAGAAGTGCGTGTGCTGCGGCGCCTGCTACCCTCCCTGCCCGCCCATGCAGATCAATGGCGCCGACTCCACCAAGCTGGCCGTTTGGGTCGGCGGCAAGCATTCGAATGCCCGGTCGCGGCCGACGTTCCACAAGCTCGTCGTCGCCAATCTGCCGAACAACCCGCCACGTTGGCCCGAGGTGGAAGAGGTGGTCCGCAAGATCCTCTACGCCTACAAAGAACATGCCAAGGACTGGGAGCGAATGGGCGAGTGGATCGAGCGCATCGGCTGGCCGCGTTTCTTCGAGATGACGGACCTGGCCTTCACCAAGCACCACCTCGATACCTGGGTGGGCGCGCGGCATACCATGAACATGTCGGCGCACATCCACTTTTAGCGGCGGTGCAGACGGCGGTCACGGTCAGGACGGCGTCCGGTCTGGCCACCAAGGCCCTACAATAAAATCGACCGCAACGCGTCGAGGATTAGGGAGATCAAGTTGAAGCTCGGAATTCTTGTAAACGAGGGCCCCTATACGCACCAGGCCTCCGACACCGCCTATCAGTTCGTCAAAGCAGCGCTGGAGAAGGGCCATGAGATATTCCGCGTCTTCTTCTACAACGACGGCGTGAACAACGGCACACGACTCACGGTGCCGCCGCAGGACGACCGCAATCTGCAGAAGGCATGGTCGGAACTGGCCGAGAAGCACAAGCTCGATCTCGTCGTGTGCATCGCGGCGGCCCAACGGCGCGGCATCCTGGATGAGGGCGAGGCCAAACGCCATGGCAAGAATGCCAACAACATCGCGCCCGGCTTCCGCATTTCGGGTCTCGGACAGCTGGTCGAGACGGGGATCGTTGCCGACCGGCTGATCACATTCGGGGACTGAGGGGCGGCGCGCATGGCAGAGGTCGAGGCACCGCAAATCGACACCAGCGTCAAGAAGAAGTTCATGTTCGTCAACCGGAAGGAGCCCTATGGGACCATCTATGCGCTCGAAGCGCTCGAAGTGGTGCTAATCTCGGCCGCCTTCGAACAGGATGTGAGCCTCGCCTTCCTGGACGACGGGGTCTACGAGCTCATGAAAGGCCAAAACACTTCCGGCATCGGCATGAAGAACTTCTCGCCGACCTATAGGGCGCTCGGCGACTATGACATCAAGAAGCTCTACGTCGAAAAGGAGTCGCTCGACGAGCGCGGCTTGAAGCCCGACGATCTGATGGAGATCACCTACGAGGATGAGGACGAGGACTTCGCGGAGAAGCCATCGGTCCGCGTCGTCAGCCGGTCCGAGTTGACCGAGATCATGGCGCAACAAGACGTCCTGCTGAATTTTTGATCAGGAGCCACGCTGGGGAACATGTCGACGCTGCACACGATCAACAAGTCGCCGTTCGAACGTTCTGCGTTCATCAGCGCGCTGAATCATCTCAGGCCAGGGGATACTCTGCTCATGATCGAGGACGCCGTGGTGGGCGCGCGCAAAGGGAACGCTTTCGCGGGGCTGCTCGAGAATGCAGCGAAGAACTGTAGCATTTGCATTCTGGGGCCCGATCTTGCGGCCCGCGGAATGGAGAAAAACGACATGATCCAGGACGCCAAGCTCGTGGACTACGGCGGATTCGTCGAGCTGGTCACCAGCCATGATCGAACCCAAGCCTGGCTATGAGCCGACGGGCACCCCAGATTAATTGACAGAACTCAAAGAACTGAAAGCAAACTGGAGAAACGCAAATGGATGCAGTTACAAGCGCCTATGTCCTCGATAGCCACACTTTCGAGCACGACGAGGAGGGCTACCTCAAGAACCTCTCCGACTGGAACAAGGATCTGGCCGAGCTGATTGCGAAGGATGAGAAGATCGAAATGAGCCCGGATCACTGGGAGGTCGTCAACTTCCTGCGCGACTACTACGAGGAATATCAGGTGGCGCCGGCCATTCGTGTCCTGGTGAAGGCCATGAAAAAGCAGTTCGGGCCCGAGAAGGGCGACCAGAAGTACCTCTATCAGCTCTTCCCTTACGGCCCGGCGAAGCAGGCGTGCAAAATTGCTGGTCTGCCGAAGCCGACCGGCTGCGTTTGAGACGAATCGGGGCTGCAAATCTCGATCGATCCGCAGCACCCGGATACGAGGGAGTGCTGAACCGCCGCCCGACCCGGCGCAGGCGTTCCGTGCGAGCTGAGTGGCGCGAGGAAACATCGTGCTGACATTTGCGTATGCATTGCTGTTCTACATCGCCGCGGCGGTCCTGGTCGGGGGGCTCGCATTCCGTATTTGGGAGTACGCGACAACGCCCGCCCCGCTGAAAATCCCGACGACGCCTGCTCCGAGGACCCGCGGCGGCGTCGTCTTGCGTTTGGGCCGCGAAGTCGTGTTGTTTGAGAGCCTGTTCAAGGCAAATAAATGGACCTGGCTATTCGGCTGGGCTTTCCACGCAGCGCTTCTCGTCGTTCTCCTACGCCACCTGCGTTATTTCACCCGCCCCGTCTGGGAATTGGTGGTGCTGATCCAACCCTTCGGCATCTATGCCGGCTTCGCCATGGTGGCGGGTCTGCTCGGATTGTGGGGCCGGCGTCTTCTGGTGCCGCGGGTCCGCTACATCAGCGCCCCGTCGGACCACCTGATGCTGGCCCTGCTGGTCGGCATCGCGGCGTCCGGCCTGCTGATGAAATTCGTCGCGCACACCGACATCGTCGCGCTCAAGTCGTTCTTCCTCGGGCTCATTTACCTCGACTGGCAGCCGCTGCCCCCGGATCCCGTGCTGCTGGTGCATTTGGGCTTGGTCGCGGCGCTGATGATCGTCTTTCCCTACTCCAAGCTGCTGCATGCGCCTGGGCTGTTTTTCAGCCCCACCCGCAACCAGGTCGACAATCCACGTGAACGTCGTCACCTCGCGCATTGGGCGCGCGAGCTCGAAGCCGGCCGGTCGTAGTCGGCGGAGCGCGGGAGGCACGCCATGGAACAGGTAAAAGATCCAGACCGAAGCGAAGGCGAGCTTGCCGACCCGCTCGAAATTCCCGACCTCGCCCCCGGCTGCATGGCGGCTAGCAAACCTTATGTCGCGGCTCCCGAATTCCAGAAGGCGCTCGGCTTTCCGGGCGAGTTGGTGGAGAACTGGCAGGACAAGGCCATCGAGAAGATGGGCGAGCTTCGCGACAAGTACCGCTCGTTCCGCGTGTTCCTCGATTCGTGCATCAAGTGCGGCGCCTGCACCGACAAATGCCACTACTTCCTCGGCACCGGCGATCCGAAAAATATGCCGGTGGCGCGCCAGGATCTGCTGCGCCAAGTCTACCGGCGTCATTTCACCTTGGCCGGCAAATACGTGCCCTGGCTGGTCGGCGCGAAGGACCTCGACGAGCAAGTGCTGGACGATTGGTACAGTTATTTCCACCAGTGCTCGGAGTGCCGCCGCTGCTCCGTCTTTTGCCCGATCGGTATCGACACTGCGGAAATTACCATTGCCGCACGCGAGATCATGGACTCGGTCGGCAAGGGAGCCAAATACTCCAATGAGATCATCGGCAAGGTAGAAACGATCGGCAACAATCTCGGCCTGCCGCCCAAGGCGCTCAAGGCGACGCTGGAGGATCTCGAGGAAGACGTGCTGGAGGAAACCGGCGTGGCGGTGCGCTTCCCGCTCGACGAAAAAGGCGCCGACATCCTGCTCGTCACGCCTTCCGCCGACTTTTTTGCCGAACCGCACATCACCGGCCTCATCGGCTACGCCAAAGTCTTTCACCAAGTCGGCGCTCGTTGGACCATGAGCTCCTATGCGTCGGAAGCCGCCAATTTCGGCTTATTCATCGGCTCCTATGAGAACATGCGCGAAATCGCGCTGCGCATCCGCAAGGCGGCCGAGGACCTCGGCGTCAAGCGGATCGTGTTCGGCGAATGCGGGCATGCCTGGCGCGTGGCCTATAGCTTCCTCAATACGCTGGCGGGGCCGTTTGACTTCCTCGACCAGCGCTACCCGATCCCGCAGCACATCTGCGAATATACCTACGACCTCATCGAGCGCGGCAAACTCAAGTTCGACAAGTCGAAAAACGATCACATCCGGCTAACGTTTCACGATTCATGCAACGTGGCGCGCGGCGCGAGCATGGGCAAAAAGTCGGGCGACCAGTTTGAAATCCCGCGCGCGATCCTGCGCGCGAGCTGCAACCATTTCTACGACATGGCGCCGGACACCATCAAGGAAAGCACGTTCTGTTGCGGCGGCGGCGGCGGGCTTCTCACTGACGATCTGATCGAATTGCGCAAGAAGGGCGCGCAGCCGCGCATGCGGGCGCTCCAGCAGGTCGCCGAGGAGCACGGCGTGACCCACATGGCGGCGATTTGCGCGATCTGCAAGACGCAGTTTTCGAAGGTGCTGCCGATGTACGGCTTCGACATGGAGGCGATCGTCGGCGTGCACCAGATGGTGTCGAATGCCATCATTCTTGATGGCAGTTCTCAAAAAAGCGACGGCAACGAGGGATAGCTGGAGCGCAATTCCTCGGGAGCCAGAAAGGACAACGATGAGCGATACAACCGACACCCTGAAAAAGCCGCACACGTTCCGCCTGTTCAAGGACGGCGAGAACATGTGGAGCGACTGGGACGACCTGACCGAGAAGATCTTCCAAGCCGACCACTCCTACAAGTGCCCGACCTACGTGCAGCGGACACCGCCGTGCCAAGGCTCGTGCCCCTCGGGCCATGATATCCGCGGCTGGCTTATGATCGCCCGGCAGATGGACAAGCCGTCGGTCGCCGGTATGGCTTGGCAAGAATACGCCTTCCACCGCATGGTCGAGGCGAACCCGTTTCCGTCGGTGATGGGCCGCGTCTGCCCGGCGCCGTGTGAGGATGGCTGCAACCGCAACGAGGTCGACGACTTTGTCGGCATCAACGGGGTCGAGCAGTATGTCGGCGACTGGGCGATCGAGCACAAAACCAAGCTGCCCGTCACGCCCAAAGACGCCACGGGCAGGACGATTGCCATCATCGGTGGCGGTCCGGCCGGCCTCACGGCGGCCTACTTCCTTCGCAACATGGGCCACGGGGTAACAATCTTCGAGGCTGCCGAGCAACTCGGCGGCATGATGCGCTACGGCATCCCCGGCTACCGCACGCCGCGTGACATGCTCGACAGCGAAATCAACCGCATCATCGACATGGGCGTTGAGGTCAAGCTCAGCACCCGCGTCGGCAAGGACATCACGGTTGCGGAATTGGAGAAAAATTTCGATGCCATCTTCTGGGCCATCGGCGCGCAGAAGGGCCGGCCGCTGCCGGTGCCCGGCTGGGGCGCCGAGGGCTGCCTCACCGGCGTCGAATTCCTCGATGCCTTCAACCACGGCTGGGTGTTCTCGACCGCCAAGCGAATCGTTGTCGTCGGCGGTGGCGACACGTCCATCGACGTGGCGTCCGTCGCCCGCCGCCTCGGCCACGTGACGACCCGCCACCGGCACGATGCGGCCGGTCACGGCGTGGTCGGCTTCACCGCCCAGGACGTGGCGGGCTCGCTCCGGCGCGAGGGCGTGAAAGCCACGCTCACCTCACTCTTTCCGATCGAGAAGATGATGGCCGCCGAGCACGAGCGCGAAGATGCTCTTCGCGAGGGTATCGACATCAAGGGCGGCGTGATGCCGCTCGAGGTGTTGACCGACGAGAAGGGCCTCATTCGCGGCATCAAGATGTGCGAGTGCACGATGAAGGGCATGACGCCGGGACCGATACCTGACACCGAGTTCGAGATCGAGTGCGACATCATCGTCTCGGCCATCGGCCAGATGGGCGATCTGGAGGGCCTCGGCGATCTCGACAACGGCAAGGGCTTCATCGACATCCAGCCCGGCTACAAGGCCCGCAAGGGCGACAAGCATTTCGCCGGCGGCGATATCATTCGCCCGCATCTGTTGACCACGGCCATCGGTCAAGGGCGCATTGCAGCCGAGACAATCGACCATTTTCTGGCAGGGGCGCCCATCGACAAGCGGCCCAAAGTCGATGTGCATCACTTCAACCTGCTCGAGGAGCTGCACCAGCGTAATCTCGATCCGTCGAAATACGACGCAGGTCAGGTGCGCGGCACGTCGGACTCCAAGTGGGCGATTCACAACTACGAGGATCGTTCAACCACGCAGATCATCCCGCACACGGCTCTCTTCAAAGGCCAATTCAAATACGAGCCACGCAGCAAGCGCGACGAGGTCCACATCTCGGCCGATGAAGTGCTGGGCAACTTCCAAGAACGCATCAAGAGCCTGACGGAGAAGGACGCCATCCGCGAGGGTGAGCGCTGCATGAGTTGCGGCATGTGCTTCGAGTGCGACAATTGCGTCATCTACTGCCCACAGACGGCGGTGAAACGCGTGCCCAAGAAAGAGCGGGCCGTCGGGCGTTACGTCTACACCGACTACGACATGTGCATCGGTTGCCACATCTGCGCCGATGTCTGCCCGACCGGCTACATCCAGATGGGGCTTGGCGAGTAGCGCGAACACGGCCATGAGGCGCGTTGTCATGCGATTGGTAGTGATGCTCATGACGCTCCTGACCGCGGCTGTGCTGGTGCTGCCGCCCGCGACCGCGACTGCCAGCGAGCCGGCATGGGTGCCCAAGCCCGCCCGCGGCCGCGGGGACAAGTGCGTCGCAGACACCGCCTGGATGCGCCGCAACCATATGACTGCGCTCATGCACCACCGTGACGAGATGGTGCACGAGGGCATCCGGACCAAGCGCTTCGACCTCACCGGCTGCATTGACTGCCATGCGGTCAAGGGCGCCGACGGCAAGCCGGTGACGATTGCCAGCCCAAAGCACTTCTGCCGCACCTGCCACGATTACGCGGCGGTGCAAATCGACTGCTTCGAGTGCCATGCGTCCCGGCCTGAGGCCAAGACCGCAGCGACCACTGGCGAAGCGGCGCCCGGACGCGCTTCGAAGACCAACGCGGCGGTGCTTGCGCAATACTTGAGGAGCCTGGCGCAATGAGCTGCGGAGCAAAAAGCGGTGGGGGTTGCGGCAGTGGCGGGGCGTGCGGCTGCGCCGGCGAGCGCCGCGACACGGTCGACGACGCGCGCCGGGATTTCTTGCGCGGCGCGGCGGCGACGGCGGTGACGACGCTCGCGGCCGGTGTCACGCTCTACAGCTTCGGCGCCGAGTCGGCGGCTGCCCGCGCACCGGGCGAGGAGGTATCCTCGAAGGTGCGCTGGGGGCTTTTGATCGACGCCTCGAAATGCGGCGACGGCTGCACAGCCTGCGTCACCGCCTGCCAGACCGAGAACGGCTGGCGTGACAC
>Ga0307417_10000830_pt1 | contig 12594 bp, 10 predicted proteins | sample SalMarWE160210MG_2_FD_202514 | JGI IMG/M metagenome (GOLD analysis project Ga0307417, IMG submission 202514) | Salt marsh sediment microbial communities from the Plum Island Ecosystem LTER, Massachusetts, United States - WE1602-10 | ecosystem: Environmental > Aquatic > Marine > Intertidal zone...
TCCTCGACCGCAAGAACGTGCTGATCGCCGACGAGGTGCAGCAACGCGGCACGGTCGACCACACGCCGCTTTACGTGCGCGAGGTGGTGAAGCGGGCACTCGACCTCGGCGCCAGCGCGCTGATCCTCGTCCACAACCACCCGTCCGGCGATCCGACGCCAAGCCGCGGCGACATCGACATGACGCGGCAGGTCAAGGATGCGCTGGAGAAGATCGGCATCACGTTACACGACCATGTCGTCATCGGCCGAACCGGCCATGTGAGCTTCCGCGCGACGGGGCTGCTATAGTCAGCCCGCCCGCGCGTCGCGCACGACGCTGTCGTCGATGAGCGTGGCCAGCGTTTCACGGTCGCGCGGCGCACGGTTCTGCAGCCTGGCGATCCACGGCTCCTCCCGCACGAAGAAATCGAGCAGGTCGGTCGCCAGCGTTCCCGGGTAGACAAAATACGGCCACGCGTCGCGAACGGTTTCGAGGTCGAGTCCGGCCGCCTTCGCGACCAGCCGCCAGCCGATTTCCGGCTCGGCCCTGAGACGCCGCGTCGCGGCGATCAGCGCCCGGACGAAGGCGACGATTCGCTCCCGCATCGCCGGGTCGTCCAGATTGGCCTGCGTGGTGCAGAGATTGAATTTCTCGGTGTAGACCGCCGGGTCGTAGAACGCGATGGCGTCGTCGCCGATCGCCTTCCTGGCGCGCTCGACCTGCGGCTCCCACAACGCCACGGCATCGATTTCCCCGCTGCGCAATGCCTCCGGCAGCAGGCTGACGGGTTTGTCGGTTTTCGCCATGAAGGGCACGTAAACAACATCCGACGCCTTGAGGCCCACGGTGTTCATCATCGCTTCCAGGAAATAATCGGCCGAGGATTCGGGCTGCGTCCCGATCCGCTTGCCGCGAAGATCGGCGAGCCGCGCGATGCCCGCCGAACGGCGGGCGACGATACGGTACGGGCACTCGGCGATGGTGAAGACGATGCGCAGGTCGGGGTTCGCGGCCGAGGCGTGCAGGATCTGCGTTTCGGAATTCGTCGCGATGTCCGCCCGTCCGGTCGACGCCAGGCTGGCGAGGCCGCTCGCCTTGCCCCAGAGCGCCATCACGCTGCCATGCGTGATGGCGGTCTTCCCCGGATAGATCCGGTCGGCGGCGAGCAGCACCGGCGCGATTTCCAGCAAGGACAGATTGCCGTAGATGCGCAGCGTGTCCGCGTCGCTCTCGTCCGTTACGGTCATGGCGGCTCCCTGTTCGTGGCTGCCACCGACTATAGGCGGACGCCGTTTGCGCGGGCAAACGCGGTCCGTTCTTTCAACCGCCGGCGCCAATGCGTAGGATAGAGCGCGCGCGAAACGACGCAGACCGGCTTTCGCCGGCGAAGGCCGCCAATGAGCGACATCAGGGACGGAACGACCATCAAGGCGGCGTTCGCCGCCGCCGTCGCAGGCCATGCCGACCGGCCCTTCCTGGCCGTGCCGGCGAACGCGCAACGCGATTACTTGCCGGCCGGGCTCGAGATCACCTATTGCGAAGCGGACGCACGCGTCGCTGCGCTCGCGGCGACCTACCGGAAAGCGGGCTACGGCCTCGGCCATCGCGTCGCGACGCTGCTGGAAAACCGGCCCGACTTCGTCCTCCACAAGCTTGCCCTGAACGGGATCGGCGCATGCTGCGTGCCGATCAACCCGGACCTCCGTCCTGCCGAGATCCAGTATCTCCTGGAACACAGCGAACCGGATCTCGCGCTGGTGCTGACATCGCGCGAAGAACAGATGCGACAGGCGCTGACCCCGAGCGCCCACAGGCCGCCGGTCGCGCGGCTCGAGGAGTTCGGCGCGAGCCCGCTGCCGGAAGCGCGGCGACGGGCGGCGCCCGGCGAACTGTCGCCCGAGACCCCGGCCAGTATCCTCTACACGTCGGGGACCACGGGGCGGCCGAAGGGCTGTATCCTCTCGCACGGCTACGAGGTCGCCTCGGGCGACCGCTACGCCTCGTTGGGCGGCCTTGCCGCGCTGCGCATGGGCCGGGAGCGCATCTACAACCCGCTGCCGCTCTACCACGTGAATTCAGGCGTGCTGTCGCTGATGGGCGCCATGCTGACGGGCAACTGCCAGATCCAGCCCGACCGGTTCCACCCGCAGCGCTGGTGGCGCGAGGTCGCCGAGACACAGGCAACGATCGTGCACTATCTCGGCGTCGTCGCGGCCATGCTGTTGAGCCAGCCACCGCGTGACGACGACCGAGCCCACACGGTCCGCATCGGCATTGGCGCCGGCATCGAGCCGCAACTCCACCGGACCTTCGAGGAACGATTCGGCTTTCCGATGATCGAGGTCTGGGGCATGACGGAAATGGTGCGGGTCATCGCTGACAGCGTCGAGCCGCGCCAGGTCGGCACGCGCGCCTTCGGGCGCGCCTTTCCCGGCCTCGAGGCGCGCATCGTGGACGACGCGGACCGGGCGGCCGCGGACGGCGAGCCTGGCGAGCTGGTCATCCGCCATTCGGCGGCGACGCCGCGGCGCGGCTTCTTCTCGGGATACCTGAAGGACGATGCTGCGACGGAATCAGCCTGGCGGGGCGGCTGGTTTCATACCGGCGACATGGTCCGGCGCGACGCGGACGGGATGCTGCATTTCGTCGACCGCAAGAAGAACATCATCCGGCGGTCCGGCGAGAATATCGCAGCGGCGGAGGTCGAGGCCGTCCTGCTGACCCACCCGGACGTCCGCCAGGCCGCGGTGATGGCGGTCAAGGACGCGCTGCGCGAGGAGGAAGTGCTGGCCTGCGTCGTGCTGAAGCAGCCGAAACCGCCGGAAGATATCGCGCAAACGCTGGTCCAGCATTGTCAGGAGCGACTTGCCTACTACAAGGCGCCGGGCTGGATCCACGTGCTGGAAAGCCTCCCGACCACAGGGACGCAAAAAATCCAGAAGCACGGCATTTATCCGGCGGACACCGATCCGCGTACACTGGCCGGCATTATCGATATGCGCGCCCTGAAGCGGCGCCGACGCGAGACACAGTAATCAGGGAGAGCACCATGAGAGGACCGCAACCGTCCGGCAAGCGCCGGGTCATGAGCAAGCATGTGGGCGAGCCGCCTGCCGGCACCTGGTCGAACTGCCTCGTCGTCGGCAACCAGGCCTTCATCGCCGGCATGACCGCGCGCGGCGGGGAGTTCGACGAGGTCACCGACGGCAGCGCCTACGACCAGGCGATGGCCATCTTCACCAAGATAAAGCATCTCCTCGAATCCGCCGGCGGCGGCATCGACGACGTGGTCAAGGTCGTGATCTACCTGACCGATATCGACGACCGGGAAGCGGTTTGGAAGGCCCGCCGCGAGTTCTTCACCGAGCCCTTCCCCGTCTCGACCCTGTTCGAGGTCAGCAAGCTGGTCCGCCCCGAGATGAAGGTCGAGGTCGACGCCATCGCGATCCTGCATTCGGGAGATCGCTAGCCGCCGCCCGCGCCCGGCCGCAGGCCACGGCGCGCCAGGTCACGCCGACGGGCGCGATTTACTCTTGGCTTCCAACCGCTGCCGAACGGCGGTTTCGCGCCCGTCAGCCGGAACCGGCGCGAGCAGGTTGGTACCCTCCGAATCAGCCGGATTTACCGCGACCGACCCGGTGCCTACGACCTTTCGAACGTCCGGGAAAAATAAGGTCAGGCTCGCGATCGCGTCGACATGGCGCCCGTCGCTCGCCAACGGCACATGCACTCGCTCGATGATCCGGGAGCCCGAAGCGTAAGGCACGATGGTCTCGCCCTTGCGGTATACCGGCTGCATCCAGTGGCAGACGCGGGCGAGGTCCAGCTCGACAATCGAATTCTTGAAACGGTCGGTGATGTTTTCGTACCAGCTTCCGGTCGGGTCGTAGCCGAGTTGCCGCCGATGCTCCTCGCCGATCATACGGATGCGATAGCGGAACGGACCGCCCTCGACCACATCGATCAACCGAATGTTGGGACGCAGCCCCGGAATGTCGTCGAGATTGAAATGCGCGCTGCCCGGTAATCGTCCCTCAGTATGAATGTACTGCCAGTAGCGAACCAGCATCAGAATTTCGGGATGCGCGTCACGAGGAACATTGCCATCCCTTGGCGTATCGGCGTGAACAGTCATTGTTGAATCAGTTGCTATCGTTGATACGAATATGAGCCAGACGATGCGCAGTGCACACGGCACCGACGGATTACAAAAAGCCGTTTGAATGCGCCCCAGCAACAACTTTTAATGGTGTCTACACCTATATTCTATCGGGATGCGTCAAAGCGCCGCGACACTACGTGGCCGGAACACGACATCGACTTACCCGGAAGCGCCGACCCCGGTCGTGTCGAGGGTAACGAGCGCCTCGAACCCGCCCGCCGCCGAGCGCGCCGGCGAATAAAGCCGGAATCGCCCGCCCGCCTGCCGCGTCAACGCGTCGACGATGGAAAGGCCGATGCCGAGGCCCTCTCCGCTCGTGTGCCCGCGCGCGTGCCGCTGCATCAGCGCCGCAAGGCGGTCGGCCGGAATGACGGTGCTGCCGTTGACGATGGCGACCGATCCCGCGGCCGGCGTCATGACATCGATGGGCGCGGTCGGGTCGCCGTGCTTCAGCGCATTGTCCAGCAGGTTTGAGACGACGATCCCAAAGGCGTCGAGATCCATTCGGCTGCGCAGGGGTAACAGCGGTTCATGAAGCCGAAGGACGCGCGCCGGTTCCGCCTTGCGTCGAAACTCGTCGACCAGCAGCCGCAATACCGGCGTCAGCTCGGTTTCCGTTTCGGAAAGGCCGATCCCCGCCTCGGCGCGGGTGAGCTGAAGCAAACGCTCGATCAGGCCGCCGAGGCGCTTAAGCGATTCTTCGACCTGCCGCGCGCGCTCGACGATCGCGCCATCGCCCATCTCGGCGATCAGCCGGTTGGTCTGCGCCAGTGCGACGGCCACCGGCGTCCGCAGCTCGTGCGCGCTGTTCGCGGCGAACGCGCGCTCGCTCGACAAGGCGGCGCGGAGGCGCACCATCAGGCCGTTCGTCTCTTCGACGATCGGCCGCAGCTCAGCCGGAAGGTCGGCAAAGTCGATCGGCTCGAGGTTCGCCACACCACGAAGCTGGATCGCCCGGTTCAACGCCGCCATCGGGCCGGTCGCCCGCCGCAGCGCCTGGCGAAGCGCCAGCCACCCGAGCGGTATGAGCAATGCCAGCAGCAGGATCAGCAGCGTGACGCTTTTGATCAACGTCTCCGTCCGCTCGATCTGCGATCCGCCGACGACGATCTGGAACCCGTCTCCATCAGGAGCGGTCTGATAGACGATGTAATCGCCAATTTCATGGTAACCGGACTGGCGTGAGCCGACGGCGCCGACGGCGTCCGTATTGGCGGACCGCACCACCACCGCGCCGCGGCCGTCCCGCAGCATGAAGACCAGCGGCAGGTCCCGGTATCGCGCCACATGCTGCGCACCTTCTTGGGTGAGAACGTGCGGCGGGCCGACAACGACGGGCAGCGCCGCCTTGTTGCGAACGGCCCGGTCGTATTCGGCGCGGGCGAGCGGCAGCAACAGCTCGGCGGTCACGCGCAGGCTGTCGTCCAGCATTTCGCCCTGCTCGTGGTATAGAATCACACCCGTCGCGATGACCCCGGCGAACCAGAGAGCGCCCAGGGAGAGCCCGAGATTCCGCGCCAGGCGGCGGCCGATGCTGCGCGGTGCGCCGGTCATCGCGGAATCGAATAGCCGACGCCGCGCAGGGTGCGGATCGTGTCGCGGCCGAGCTTGCCGCGCAGACGGCTGATATGCACCTCGACCGCGTTGCTGTTCACGTCTTCCCCGAACGCGTAGAGCACATCCTCGAGCTGCTCTTTCGACAGTACCGCGTTGGCGCGGCGCAGCAGGGCCTCAAGAATGGCCCATTCGCGCCGCGTGATCGGAATATCCTCGCCGTCGGACGTGACACGCTTCGCCACGATATCGATCGCAAGCGTTCCCAGCATCAGCACGGGCGACGGCGTGCCCGCGTGGCGGCGCTTGATGGCGCCGATACGGGCGATCATCTCGTCCAGGTCATAGGGCTTCACAATGTAGTCGTCGGCGCCCGAATCCAGCCCCTCGATGCGGTCGCTGATCTGGTCCCGGGCGGAGGCGATCAGCACGGGCGTCCCGTCGCCGCGCCGTCGCATGTCACGCAGGAAATCAATACCGCGCCCGTCCGGCATGTGGAGGTCGAGCACGACCAGCCCATAGTCGGTGGAGCGCAGGGCCGCATCGGCGTCCGCCAGGCACGCGCACCAGTCCACCGTCTCGCCATTGGCGATGAGATGGTCGCGCACCGCCGCCGCCAGATGGGCCTCGTCTTCGACCAGCAGAATTCGCATTCCGGCCTTTCCTGTTTCCCGCACTATCCTTCTGTAATAGTGCGTACTAGCTTACGGGAACCTTACCGACCGTGCCCGAGGGCGTAATTCTGGCGTCAGGTCAGGGTGATAGACAGGAATACCGGCGCCGCCTCATGGCGCGTCAGCAAATCGGATCCTGCCTGTCCCCCATGCGCATACCACGTCCCTCGATCGGTCCACTGCCCCTCAGCGCGCTCCTCATCGCCTACGTGCTGGGCCCGCTGAACATCACCTTCTGGCGCAAGGGTCTCGAGATCTTTGCCGGCCAGGAGATAAAGCTCGTGCTGCTGGGCGCGGCGTTTTTTACACTGGCGCTGGCGTTTGCAACAGCACTCTCCTTCAGGTACCTGTTCAAGCCGGTGGCTGCCTTCCTCGTCGCCTCGGCAGCCGTCTGCGCCTATTTCGTCGATGGGTTCGGCATCGTCATCGACGGCGACATGGTCGGCAACGTGGTGTCGACGAATCTCGGCGAAGCAAGTCATTTCCTGACTCCGGCTTTTGCGGTCCATTGCCTGCTCTATGCCGTGCTGCCCTGCGTGCTGATCTTCTGGGTGCGCGTGACGCACCCGCCGTTCTGGACGACGCTGCGGCGGGGCGGCCTTGTCGCAAGTTGCTGCCTCGTGGCGACGATCACGCTCGTCGGCATGAATTACCGCGCCTATTCGGCCACGTTCCGCGAGCGGCGGGACTTCCTCGCAAGCCAGAATCCCGGCGCGCCGCTTGCCGGGGCATTCCATTTCGTCAAGCGCGCCTTCCGCGAGGCCGACCTCCCCCTCGCGGCAATCGGCCAAGACGCGGTCAAGGGCCCACTGCTGAGAGCGGAGACAAAGCCGGTGCTGACCATCGTCGTGGTCGGGGAGACGGCGCGCGCCCACAATTTCAGCCTCAACGGCTACGGCCGCGACACCAACCCCGAGCTGGCGAAACGCGACGTCATCTACTTCAAAGACGCGACGAGCTGCGGCACGGCGACGGCGGTTTCCGTGCCGTGCATGTTCTCCATGTATGCGCGCGACGATTTCACGAGCCGCAAGGCCAAGAGCACGGAAAACCTGCTCGACGTTCTGTCGCACGCGGGCGTCCAGGTTTTCTGGTGGGACAACAATACCGGCAGCAAGGGCGTGGCCGACCGCGTCGCTTATGAGTTTCTCGGCGACAAGAAGGACACACGCTACTGCGACCAAGGCGAATGCACCGACGGCATCCTGGTCGAGCGGCTGCGGGCGGCACTGCCGAAGATCAACCGGGACACGGTCATCGTCCTGCACCAGATCGGGAGTCACGGCCCGGCCTACTATCTTCGCTATCCAAAGGCCTTCGAGAAATTCACCCCCGACTGCCGGACAGCGCAACTCGGCGACTGCACGCGGGAGCAGATCGTCAATGCCTTCGACAACTCGATCGTCTATACCGACCACGTGCTGGCCCAGGTCATCGACATGCTGACCGACGAGAAGCGCCTCGCGACGGCGCTGATCTACGTGTCCGATCACGGCGAATCGCTGGGCGAGAACGGACTCTACCTGCACGGCTTCCCCTACATGGTCGCACCGGACTACCAGAAGAAGGTGCCGTTCATCATCTGGGCATCGGACCGCTACGCACGGCAAATGGCGCTCGACACCGCCTGCCTCAAGGCGGCGCATAAAGGGCCCGTCTCGCAAGACAACCTGTTCCATTCGGTGCTCGGTGCGATGGACGTCGAGACATCGGTCTACAAGGCCGGCCTCGACCTCTTCAGCAGCTGCCGGCGCAATTCCGCAGTCTCGACGCTTTCGGGCAAACCACCGCGTGAGGCAGGCTTGCGCGGCTAAAGCCCGCCCGCGGGGCGCCTTCTCAGTCCTTGAGGAATTTCTTCACCAGCTTGAGGAAGCCGTCGAGCTGGTCGTGATGCACCCAGTGGCCCGCGTCCTTGAATTCCTCGACCTGGACATCCTTGAAGATGTCGGCGCGCCCGTCGCTGCGCGGGTCCTTGGCCCAGCTGTCCGTGCCGTGGATCAACAAGGTCGGGCAGTCGATCGCGGCCCATAGCTCCGCCGCCGCCTCGCGCGGCATCGTAAACGGCGGCGTCGCGCGGATGTAGTTGTCAAATTTCCAGCTATAGGTGCCGTCCTCGTTCTGGTTGACGCCGTGGATCGTCAGGTGGCGTGCCTGTTCCGGCGTGAGATGCGGGTTCGCCTCCTGCATGCGCTGCCACGCCTCCGCCAGCGACGTGTAACGGCGCGGCGTGCGGCCGGAGAGGTCGCGCAACTGCTGGATCCAACGGTCGAGCCGCTCCGCCGTCGTCTTTTCCTGCTGTTCCGGGTCGCGGTGCGGCGGCGGGCCCATGCCCTCGATCGCCACTACCTTCTTCACCGTATCGGGATAGAGGCCGGCATAACGCAGCGTGATCGCGCCACCGAGCGAATGACCAACGATCTTGATCGGCGTCAGCCTGGTCTGATGCAGAAGCTGGGCGATGTCGTAGACATATTCCGAGATCGCATAGCTGCCGCCGATCATCCACTGGGAATCCCCGTGCCCGCGTAGGTCGGGCGCGATGATGTGGTAGTCGTTGCGCAGCGCCTGGGCCACCCAGTCCCAGTTGCGGCAATGGTCCCGTCCGCCATGGATCAGCAGCAGCGGCGGGGCGTCGACGTTGCCCCAGTCCACATAGTGAAGCCGGAGGCGCTGGGAGAAATAGCTGTGCGAGGTCGGACCTTGGATCTGCTTGGGCATCGGCCGCTCGGCTCCTCTTTCGCTCTCATCGGTCAAATTCGGCGCCTTCCATACACCCTAGAGGGCGGCTCTGGCGAGAGCGGCACTTTTGGGCTATCAAAACAGGGACCGCCAGAGGCATGCCAGGGTCCGGCCGGGCCGGGCTTTTTCAAGACCATGAGGAAAGTTGCCGATCATGACCACCGACGATCCCACCATTGTCCGCCGCCGCCATTCCGCCCACTGGGGCGCCTTCAACACGATTGTCAAAGACGGCCGCCTGATTGGCGTGGAGCCCTTCGAGAAGGACCCCTTTCCCTCCCGCATCATTGAATCGATTCCCACCTCGCTCTACGCCGAGACGCGGATCAAGCAGCCGATGGTCCGGGCGAGCTGGCTGCGCGGCGGGCCGGGCGCGCGCACCGACAAGCGCGGCGCCGAGCCGTTCGTGCCGGTGCCGTGGGACGAGGCGCTGGACATGGTCGCGAACGAAGTCAAGCGGGTGAGCGATGAACACGGCAACGCCTCCATATTCGGCGGCTCCTACGGGTGGTCGAGCGCCGGGCGCTTCCATCACGCGAAGACGCAACTCCAGCGCTTCCTCGGCCTGGCGGGCGGCTTCACGACACAGGTCAACACCTACAGCAACGCAGCGGGCGGCGTCATCCTGCCCCATATCTTCGGCGACAAGGGTATGTCGCGCGGGCCCTACACCTCGTGGGACAGCATGGAGGCGAATACGGATCTGTTCGTCTCTTTCGGCGGCATCGGGCTCAAGAACACCCAGGTCGAGTCAGGCGGCATGGGCGAGCACGCGGTCCATAAGTGGCTCGACCGGCTGAAGGACGGCCGGATCAAATTTGTCAGCATCACGCCGCTCAAAGACGACACGGCTGACTTCCTGAACGCGGAATGGCTCGCGCCGCGGCCGGCGACCGACGTCGCCATGATGCTCGGCATCGCCCATACGCTGATCAGCGAAGGCCTGCACGACGAGGCCTATCTCGCGCGCTACGCGACCGGCTTCGAAAAGTTCAAGCCCTATGTCATGGGCGAGACGGACGGCCAGCCGAAAACCGCGGACTGGGCCGCGCCGATCTGCGAAATCGATGCCGAGACGATCCGCGGCCTCGCCCGGCGCATGGCCGCCGGCCGCACGATGATCGCCGTCGCCTACGCCCTACAGCGCGCGGAGCATGGCGAGCAGACCTACTGGATGGCCGCCACGCTGGCCGCCATGCTGGGGCAGATCGGCGTGCCGGGCGGCGGCTGCGGCTTCGGCTACGGCAGCATGCACGGCTATGGCAATCCGGTCGACCGCTTCGCGGTCCCGGCGATGGCGACCGGCGAGAACCCGGCGCGCAGCTTCATTCCGGTCGCGCGCATCTCCGATATGATGCTCAATCCGGGCGGCGCCTATCAGTACAACGGCATGGACCGGACCTATCCGGACATCCGGCTGGTCTACTGGTCCGGCGGCAATCCCTTCCATCACCATCAGGACCTGAACCGGCTGCTCGAGGCCTGGCGCAGGCCCGAAACGATCGTCGTCAACGAGATCTGCTGGACGCCGACGGCGCGGCACGCCGACATCGTTCTGCCAGCAACGACGACGCTCGAGCGCAATGACATCGGCGCCAGCTCGCGCGACCGTTTCATCATGGCGATGCACAAGGCCGTCGAGCCGGTCGGCCAGTCGCGCAACGACTTCGACATCTTCGCGGATCTTTCGGAGCGGCTCGGCTTTCGGGAAAAATTCACCGAAGGCCGCAACGAGGAGGAATGGCTGCGCCACCTCTACAATATCTCGCGACAGCAGGCAGCGAAGAGCCGCATCGAGCTGCCCGACTTCGACACCTTCTGGGAACAGGGCTACGTCGAGACGGCCGAGCCGAACAAGCATTACGTCCGGTTCGAGGAATTCTACCAGGACCCGGAAGCGAACCCGCTGAAGACGCCGTCGGGCAAGATTGAGATCTATTCCGAGACGATCGCGAGCTTCGACTACGACGACTGCCCGGGCCATCCGACCTGGATGGAACCGACCGAATGGCTCGGCGGCGAGCGCGCTAAATCCTTCCCGCTGCACATGATGTCGAACCAGCCGCAGACGCGCCTGCACGGTCAGCTAGACGACGGGCTGGTCAGCCGGGAAAGCAAGGTGCAGGGGCGCGAGCCGGTGTCGATCAGCCCGGCCGACGCTGAAGCGCGGGGCATCAAGGACGGCGACATCGTGCGCGTCTTCAACGACCGCGGTGCGGTGCTCGCCGGCGCCGTCGTCTCCGATCTTGTTCGGCCGGGCGTGATCCGGCTGTCGACGGGGGCATGGTACGACCCGGCCGAACGCGGCCGTCCCGGCACGCTGGAAAAGCACGGCAACCCGAACGTGCTGACCCCGGACCGCGGCACCTCCAAGCTGGCGCAGGGACCGATCGCCCACAGCGCGCTGGTCGAGATCGAGCTGTATGACGGCGAGGCCCCACCGGTCACCGCCTTCGAGCCACCGTTGGCCGAGAGCGCGTAGATTAAATTCCCTCTCTGCCCCTTTGGGGCGGAGAGGGTTAGGGAGAGGTGGGGGTTGGCACGGACGAAGGCCACCACTCGGCGTCCCCACCTCATCCGCCTCGCTTCACCCGGCACCTTCTCCGCCCCTCCGGCGGAGAAGGAAATAACAGGACCCGACAAGACACCAGGAGAGGCCCTATGAAATACGCCCTCGGCGAGCATCGCCTTCAGGCGCACGAGGAAAGCTGGATCGCGCCCAACGCGGTCGTCATCGGCAAGGTAATCATGAAGCAGGGCTCAAGCCTGTGGTGGAACAGCGTGATCCGCGGCGACAACGAGCCGATCACGCTCGGCGTCGACACGCAGGTGCAGGACGGCTGCGTGCTGCACACCGACGAAGGCTTTCCCTGCACGCTCGGCGACCGGGTCAGTGTCGGCCACATGTGCATGCTGCACGGCTGTGTCGTCGGCGACGAGACGCTGATCGGCATCGGCGCGGTCGTGCTGACCGGCGCCAGGATCGGCAAGAACTGCATCATCGGCGCCAACAGCCTGGTTGGCGAGCACAAGGAGATCCCCGACAACTCGCTGGTCTTCGGCACGCCCGGCAAGGTCGTGCGCCAGACCGACGAGCGCCATATCAAGCTGATCCTGGAGACGGCGAAACACTACGCCGAGCGCTGGCGGCGCTATGTGGAGGAGTTGCGCGTGGACGAGGCGTAGCAGTCAAAAGCGCCCCAAAAAAAAATCCCCTCCCCCCTTGCGGGGGAGGGTCAGGGAGGGGGACTTCGAACAAAGTACCCCCCACCTAAATCCTCCCCCGCAAGGGGGGAGGACGTTGTTTTCAGGCCATTTTCCGACTTACGTCGAATAGCTCGAGAACGCCGTGGTCGTTGCCCGCGCGGTGTGGTCGGTTTCGACGTTGACCAGCGCCGGCTTGCCTTCGGCGACCGCGGCCTTGGCGCGTTCCAGCGCCTCGCGGATGTCGTCGGGCTTTTTCACATACTCGCCGTGACAGCC
>Ga0307417_10000831_pt1 | contig 12593 bp, 6 predicted proteins | sample SalMarWE160210MG_2_FD_202514 | JGI IMG/M metagenome (GOLD analysis project Ga0307417, IMG submission 202514) | Salt marsh sediment microbial communities from the Plum Island Ecosystem LTER, Massachusetts, United States - WE1602-10 | ecosystem: Environmental > Aquatic > Marine > Intertidal zone >...
AGGACTTTTTCTCCTGCAGCAACAACTTCAGGGGGAATTGGTGGGTCGGCTCTTCCTTCAAGATGTCCATAAGTAAGTCCCATATCTCTAGGTCCGTGTTCTGCAAAACAAATTCCTGGAACCTTCAGAGTTTTGGCACAGTTTCTAAGTGCAACAGTGTCTTCTATTTTTACACCAACCATTATTTCTCCATCGGGGTTTAACGGCCAGACATCAGCCTTTTTTAAGTAGGTAGTATCATCTACTCCCCACACCCAGGCAGCAAATTTCTGGCTGCCATAACCACGATAACCCGAACCCAGTACCTTTATTGCCTGGTGGTGTATCGGGTAGCGTATAGCCTGCAATAGTTTTTTTACTGCTTCAGGATTGCGTGCACGCGCAAGTTCTACACCGTGAACTCCCTGCGCTAAAGCCTGTTCATACATCCAGGCTCCGGCCTCTACTACATCTCCATTTAATCCAAGTAAAGGAAGACTTACAATTACAGTTGGGGTTCTGTGCCCACTTGGCGTTGGCCCACCGTCAACGAGTCCCCGCATAAATTCATGCAAATCCTGGAAATCCAGCGGATGATGCTCCATGTTATACATAATATAATCAGCCCAAGTCTTGGCAAGTTTTTTCCCTTCCTCATAACCTCCAGTAGCATTTATATAATAGATTGGCTGGCCGTCCTTTAAGAGTTCTATACACTTATTTATTTGCTTTGGTTTATAATTGGGGTCCTGTGCAAAACCAATATTTGCTAAAATAAAAAGTAAAGTAAGAATGACGATATGCTTATATAATTTATTCATAATTATCTGCCTTCATAATATTATTTTGATTCAATTCCGCCTATATCAAATTTGTTACCTTCAGGTCTTTTGTTTCCATAATAATCGTGCTTGATATTGTCCAGATTTTCACCGGTATTAATACACGGTGAATTTTCAGAAAGCATTAATGTCTGTACTAAATAAAATTCTAAATTTCCCGAAAAATTGCCCCAGACTACTATATTGTTTGCGTCATTCGATTTGACAACTCCCCAGGATTTTCCTGCATATATAACCCTTCCTTTCAGTGAGTTTGGTTTTAAATTTAATCCCGATACATATAAATTAGTTTCATACCTTGAATTATCAAAAGATACGGAGACAGGATATATTTTCATTCCATCATTCTTAAACAAAGGATCTTTACTGAAATTGCCTTTACCCGGCTGGCTAACTTTCAAATCATTTGCAGCAAAAACTGATGGGGCATCTACATTCATATTTCCCCAGATAATATTATTAGTTACATAATTTTTTCCCAGATCACTTTTTGTTTCTATTAAAAGAAAATTTTCTAATACAGTATTATTATATATCTGTGCTTCACACCTCTGGAAATACAACCCATTATTGTTGAAACAAACATTATTTGTAAAACTTCCTCTTGATTCCATTGTAAATCTCATTACGCCCGAATTTTGAGAGGGATTTTGGTTACCTACAAATAAGTTCCTGTCGATCTTTACAAAATATTTATCCTTTGGCGGCATTGGATCGAGAGGTCTGTCATATCGATGTTCCTGCCCGCCTACAAACAATGCACCTGCATCATCTCCAGACTTACTACCAACAAAAATATTTCTTGTAATTGCTGGTGAACTCCAGAGTGCCACGAATAAAGCACCGGCATCATTATGTGCCAGCGATTGATTGCCTACAAAAATATTATTCTCAACTAATGGATTGCACCAGTTAAATACAGCAACCCCTCCTCCGTCGCTGCTTCTAGCAGGATCATCCGTTCCTGTTATATTATTAATAAATACATTATTAATAACTTTACCACCACTATGATTATTTAATGAAATTCCTCCCCCTCTACCGTTTTCAGTTCCATTTTTATAAAACATATTATTGGTTATTACTGGGGAAGAATTATTTTCGCATTCAATGCAGCCCCCATCATTTGCCTGTTCATGCCAGTATTTCGGATTCCAGTTTTCTGGTTTCAGAGTCTTGTTCTGTGTAAAAGTATTATTTGAAATTACCGGCGATGTACCGTTACAATAAATTACTGCTCCTCTGCCCCTGAATTCATTTTTACGAAATGTGAAACCGTCTATTGTACAATTATTAGCACCTATGAACGACCGTTGTCCGGAATGGGCAGTAATGATGGTTTCATCCAAAAATATATTTCTGTTCCATGTTTTAGGATCAAATCCGCCATAAAGATCGACATATTGCTTTAATTTAATTGTTGAAGAGCTGTATTTACCTTCTGCTACCAGAATAGCAGTCTTGTTATCATTACTATTATTTCTGACATTACTTATTGCAAAGTTGATTGTCTTCCAGGGACTTTCCTTCATCCCGGCACCGGTAGTGTCACTTCCAGTCATGGATACGTAATAAATATGTGAATATAAAGCAGTGTTAACACCAGATGTAGCCGGTCCCTGCTCCTGTCCATAAACTAAGGTAAAAGACATAAGCAAAAACATTACAAGAGTTACAATTGAATTTTTCATAGATATCCCTTCAATAATTCTGAATTATTTCTTTAGCTTTCTATTTTAAGACTATCCTTCGTTTTTTCCTGCCAATCAAGGATTTTCTTCTTCAACTTTTCAATCAAATATTCATGTCCATTTTTATAGTAAAGGTTGGTGGTTTCGTATGGGTCATTCTTCAGATCATACAATTGACTCTTATCAAAATCGCTCCAGCATAATTTCCATCCATCCTGTGTTACTACTGCTCTTACGTTTGCCTTTAATATTTTTTCAATATCTGCCTGCGATACTCCGGGCATCTGCGGGAACGTTTCTTTTGACAGTGTCTGGTGGGTCCATTCTATAAAAATATCACGATTATTTTCCTCCCTATCTCTTATCACCGGCATCAAGCTTTGTCCCTGAAGATCGGCTTCATATCCCATAGCTTCGAGTAGAGTCGGCACAAGGTCAATATGACTTGTTCTTCCCTCTATTAGTCGGGGTTTATAATTATAATTTGGCAGTCTCATAAGTAAAGGAATTTTATCGGCTTCTTCATACATTACTTTTTTATTTAATAACCTGTGTGCTCCGAGCATTTCTCCGTGATCACTCGTATATACGACTATAGTATTATCAGACAGGGCCAGTTTATCCAGTTCATTTAATATAGCACCTACACTTAGATCTACTTCCGAAACAAGTCCCCAGTATTTCGCTTTTTCCTTTCTCCAATCATCCGGAGTTTTCAGATTATCACCCTTATATTTTTCTTCATAAAACCGGTTTTTCAACAATCGGTACCTGAGCGGTTCATCATTGCCAAGAGAATCATCAAAGTTAGGAGGAAGTTTAATCTTCTCCGGATCATACATATTATTAAAAGGACCACTAAAAGGCGGATGAGGTTCAAGAAAATTTACGTAAAGAATGAACGGTTCTTTCCTGTGTCTTCTTAAAAAATCTACAGCTTTCATTTCCAGGAATTTCGGTTTGCTGTGTTCAAGTGGCACTGTTGTTTCAAATTGTCTTGTAAAGGCTCCTCTTTTTTCATCGGGTTTGTAGCCCAGATTCAACAGATAATGTGCATAATCACTAACCCGGTTTTTATCGTGCCCTTCGGTAAAATATTCGTTATAAATATCTTCAATTGATATCCATTCTTCAAAACCATGTTGCGGCCAAAATTCATTTCCCAGATGCCATTTACCGTAATAACCTGTTCTGTAATCATGATCACTTATAAGTTCCGGTACGCAAGGAATATTTTGGGAAAGAGGAAGATTATTTTCTACAACACCATGTGTGTGCGGATATAATCCTGTCATTACCGTTCCTCTGGAAGGTGCACATACCGGCTGAACGGCATAAGTGTTATTAAATGCAACACACTGTTCCGAAAACTTATTGAGATTTGGAACGTGTATTTGGGAGTTTCCGTATATTTTCATGGTATCCGGACGCTGTTGATCGGTCCAGATAAACAAAAGATTCGGCTTCTCCTGCCTTGTACTGCAGCCCACAATATTAAATGCCAGAGTTGCCATGGCAGTAGTTTTTACAAAATCCCGCCTGGTAAGAGTAATTGAATTACCTTCCTTATCCATTTTAATTACCTTTTATAAATTGTCTAATCCTTAAATACCAGTTCACTCCTCTTTACGGTGATGGAATAAACTTTTTCATTATCATTAGTTATGATTGTATACTTAACTATAGGATCTTTTACTTTTGTATCGAACTGAACTAATCCAAAAGTGCACTTTTTGTTATAGCTGAACAATGCATTGGGATTGGTTGGATGAGTATGTATGTTTGTCAACTTTGAACTCATAAATTCGTAAAAGGGATAACCGTTTTTCCTGTTTATTTTCCAGGAATCAGATCTGTGGCGATCCGCTGATAATAAAATGACGCCTTCAATTTTATTCTTCTCGATGAAAGAAAAGATTTCTTCACGTTCAGCCTTAAAACCGTCCCAGGTATCTTTGCTACTTTCCTTAATACCCGGCGCCCAACCAACAGGACTTACAAGGACTTTAAAAGTTCCTTTAGAGTTCTTTAGTTTATTAAAAAGCCATTTCTTCTGAACAGGACCCAGCATTGTTGGATTTTTATCGTAAGGATTCGTTCTATACATTCTTCCTTCGAGCACGAAAAAATCTATATCGCCCATAGAAAAATCAAACCAACTTCCAGGATGATCTTTTTCACCGTAATACGGATCATTCCATTGATCTTTGTAGTAATAAAAGTTTGGAAGTTTCCAGGCCGGTTTATTTATATACGGACCCATCCAGATATCGTCGGTGGCAATATCGTGATCATCCCATACAGCATATACAGGAGTATCCGATATTAAATCGCGGAATTCCTTTCTTGATTGCCGGCGGAAATATGTATAATCATGGAATGGTCCAGGTATGCCGGGCATATCGATGTAAACATTATCCCCAAGCAATAGGCAAGCAGACAGGTTATATGAATTCATTAAATCCCAGATGCGTTCATTTTGGGGAGCGAATCCTGCCCCTCCTCCGAATGCAATATTAAATTCACCTTGGCTTCCTTTTACAGGATAAGTTCTGAAATAAGGCAGATCTTTTTTATAATATGGCTTTCTGTCTGGGAATACATCGTAATAATATTTTGTATCCGGGTTTAGATTTTTGACACTTATTATAGTTGTATACCCATGAATTGAATCAGTTTTATTAATCCCTGAGGAAATGACTTTTCTAGTCCCTGATGTTGTAGAATAAACTTTAATACCTACCGGTATCTCATTGCGAGTTCTCACCCAGAATTTTGCCGATGAATCTGTTACACATCCGAGCATTGGACCGTGAATAAGCTCAATCTTATTTGATGAATAATAGCTTTTGAATTCCTTTGTCCTGTAAAGCGGTTCGAAAATTGAGCGCGGGCCGGCGAGAAACCTTGAAAATGGAAGACCAGCATTTATAGTTTTGATCATCTGTTCAAATGCCAGGTAAGGTTTATTAGTAACACATAGACCTGCTGTGAGAACAAACCCTGCTTCAAGATCACCAGGGTCTGTTTTTAGTTTTGCTATGCAGGAATCAATTGCCTTATCAGCGTGCCCTTCAAGTACTTCGAGAAAGTATCTTTGTCCCCATCTGTTTACATATTTATTGGCAGATTCAACTGAAAAAAATCTTCTATCCCAGGGATTCAGGCTGCCGTAATAAGCATACTTTGAACCGTTGACGTACGCATCTTTTGGAGCATACTGCGCTTCGTTAAATTTATTTTCTTTTTTACATCCGCCTAAAAGACATACTGATATAAAAAAAAGTAAATATAATTTTTTCATTTTCATGATTTTCCCATACTAATTATTAATAAACTGCATGGAGTAAAGCTTGCTTCCTCTCATTCGTATTACAACCTGTACGACTTTTCCCTGCAGTGATGAAAGGTCACTACCTTTTCTCAGCCATTGAACTCCAGTGTTAATGAAATTCCCGTTTATATAGATACAATCGTCAACCGAATAGCCATCAATAGGCTTTCCTTTCTTATCAAGTAATCCGACCTGTGCATAGCCGGTTGCACCGGTATTAATATTGAGTACAAGTTTGTTGCCATTAAATATGAGAGGCTTTGTTTTTATTTCTCCATACTTATCGTAAGGAGAATCAGCCGAAATAAATCCATCAATTCTTTGAGTCACCCTGTATACAGCTTTTCTGAGTTTTTTCTTTATCCAAGATGAATGATATTCCTCGTTACCAAAGAAATACTGCCATATCTCGTTTCCTCTTTTTACCATACCGTCGGCCATATAAATCTGGTGTAAAGTATCTCCGCAGTAAGTGCCGATTCCGACATAAGCGGGCCTGCCGAATCTTTTCCAGTGCACTCCGTCCCTGCTTATTGCAATTTGTGTTTCTAACGGTCCTGATCCCCGGTCCATTTGCGGGGCTCCTAAAACCTGGCGTGTGGGCGGACCATCTTTTTCGTAATGGAAATATGCTAACGGAAAGGCCAGATAGGTATCAGGTGCCCATTGATATTTTTGTGCTTTGGTCACGTAAAAATCTGTTCCGACAGGATCGGCGCTGTCTGGACCAAAAAGATGTGGGAATTCCAGTCCGGGAGCGGGAGGACTTAGCGGACCGTTATCCAGATACCACGGTTGAGGTTTCCTTAAAGGCAGGACCTTGGCAGAGTCAAGCGATTCCTGCCATGAAAGCGGATGGAACTTCCACGGCTGATGAACATCTGTTTCTTGTGTAATTACTGAACTCCTCTGGGTTACTCCTCCAGGAGTACGGAATATTCCTGTCCGATGATAGCCAATGTACATTCCACGCTGGTCATCGTAAAAAGAACAGGACTGCGTACCCGATCTGAAAGGCAAAAGATATGTTGGCCATCTTTTCCAGTGCCACCCGTCGGGTGAAGTATATAAATAAATTCCCCTATCGTGATATCCTGTTATATATTTCCATTTTTCATCCTGCGGACCGTTTGGATCTATAAACGGGTTGCCGAGCCCCCCTACAGATTCGGGGATTACAATATTCTTATCCATCTTATGATGCATCCCGAAATCAGGTTTAATAAAATGTTCTCCGTCCCGCGATGTAATTACGCCGAGATAATCATCCCCATAACTGTTATAAATCCTAATCAACCCGGAATCATCCTGTACAACTGTTAAATGTTTCCTAAATGATTTGCCGATATCATCGAAAACCATTTTGATATCTTTCGGAGGATTTACAGCAAATTTTATATTTTTCATTTTATCGATGATCGCACCATCGATAAAAACATATTTTCTTGAACCGAGCTTAATTGGTAAACTTGTTTTTTTATTGGCAGGAAAAAGCAGCGGCTGACTTTTTCTTAGTTTTGCAGGTTTATAACCACCATTGTAAAACGGGGAAAAACTTTCAGGGACTTTGAAATTACCATTATATACTATCCCTTCAGAAAATCGTAATTCATCAAGTTTTCCCTGCAATGGATCTTTCCATGTTCCATCTCTTCCTATGCTCATAAATGCTTCATCACCCGGATGTAATGCAAGGAGACTGCAGTTTGCCGGATTTCCCTGCATTTTTCCATCAACATAATGGTACAGCATTTTTTTATCCGATGAATATACGAATGCAAAATGATGCCATTGATTATTTTGGGGACTAAGTGCATCCGGATCGGATGGAATTTTAATCTTTGTACCAGCAGGTTGATTATAAAGAACGAAGTTTTTTAAATCCGGATCCAGGCTGAGTCTTGTAATTTTGTCATTCTCTCCTCTCGGTCCTTCACCGATTTCAAATACTACTCCTGACTGACCAGTTCTCTTAACAGGCTTAAACCAGAATTCGACTGTCCAATCGAAATCACCAAGGTTAAGTTTTGATTTTGTCGGATTGAGAAATCCCACGTCCTTCCTCAGATGCTTTTGGCCCATTGTCATTAATGCACAGAAATCAGCGTTCATCCATGACATTGGAGGAATTTTTCTGCCTGGAGGGCTCGGAAGTTGTTTAAGTCCATATTTTGCCTCACCTGAAGGGTAACTTTCTTTCTGTACGCGGACCGGTTCAAGGGCATTTCCAAATTTCCCTTGTACGATCATACCGCCCTGTCCCAGGACAAGTGGGAAATCATTCGGCGACGAATCATTCAACACAGAACTTGGATAAGTTCCCTGTTGCTCATCAAATAACCACAAAGCCACTGTTTTGAATTTAGGACCAGAGTCTTGTGCTAATAAATGAAAGGTAGTAACAAAAATTATCAAGATAATTATTTTTATTATTTTCATGTCAGCAATAATTAATTTTTAAATATTATTTTTTCACAAACTGCATTGAATACAATTTTGATCCACGCATTTTAATTACTACCTGCACAGTTTTACCCTGAAGTAGAGAAACATCTTTACCCGTATTCATCCATTCTACATCCGTACTTACAAAGTTGCCATTGATATAGATGCAGTCTTCCGTTGAAAAACCTTTAACAGGTCTGCCGTTTTCATCAAGAAACCCAACCTGAGCATAGCCCGTTGCACCAGTATTAATGTTTAATTCAATTCTGTCACCTTTAAATACAAGCGGTTTAGTTATTATGGTTGCAACACGATCATAAGGAGCATCTGCCGAAACAAATCCATCTTTTCTTTGCACTACACGATAAACCGCTCTTCTTCTGCCCACACTACTCCACTCAGAATGGTAAGCGTTATCACCAAAGAAATATTGCCAGATTTCATCCCCGCGGTCAACAAGTCCTTCTGCAATAAAAATTTGTTTAATATTTAAATCATCATATTGTCCTACGGGTAAATAAGCTGGTCGCGGAAATCTTTTCCAGTGAATACCATCCCTGCTAACTTCCAATTGAACTTCAATTGGACCGGAACCCCTGTTCATACTTGAATCACCTAGAATTTGTCTTGTTTCCGGTCCGTCGGTTTCATAATGGAAATACATTTCAGGAAAAGCGAAATAAGAATCTGGAGCGCCTTCATATTTAATTGCTTTGGGTATGTACATATCAGTTCCCACAGGATCGAGAGAATCTATTGTACCGAATATCCACGGATATTCTACTCCAAATCCGCCGGGTGTTAGAGGACCGTTATCCATGTACCAGGGATTTAATTTATGCAACCTTCTATGTTTTGCAATTTCAGCCTGTTCACGTTGTGAAATAGGTTTGAATGGCCATGGACTTAAAATGTTTTTAGTCTCTACCATTACGTGATGACGTTCTGTTGCTCCACCGGGCGTTGTTCCCATATCGGTACGGAAAAAAGACGCATAAATTTGTCTCTGGTCATCATAAAAAATATTTGTTTGTGAACCTGTTCTGAATGGTAAGACTGAAAGTTTTTCCCGTTTGAAATGATATCCGTCAGGAGAAGCATAAACATAAACTCCTCTATCGTGATAGCCGCTCACATATTTCCATTTTTGATCTGCGGGTGCATTTGGATCAATAAAAACTTGCCCAGTTCCAACTGGTTCATTTATAACAATATTGTGATTCTTTTTATAAGTTTCAAAGACTGGCTTTTCAAAATGGATGCCGTCTTCAGAGGTCATAACTTCAAGATGATCATCCTTGACTGCGTTGTAAATTCTTATTAAACCTTTACTATCCTGTATAACAGTTAAATGTTTCCTGTACGAACCTTCTACATCAAATACTTTTTGAACATTCTCAGGTGGATTAACATTAAACGTTATTCTATTACTTTCGTGGAAAAGGGAATTATCAAAGAAGAGATATTTTCTGTTTCCAAGTTCTACTGGAATTTCAATATTATGTGGATCAGAAAATAAAAGAGGGGGCCCCTTTTTTAAAGACTGTTCTGTTAATTCCGGATCAAATAAAGGAGAAAAACTACCAGGAGGTGTAAAATCGGATTTATAGACTTCCCCTTCTGAAAATCTTAGTTCATCTATTTTTCCCTGCAAAGGATGTCTCCATTCACCATCTCTCCCGATACTCATATAAGCAAGATCGCCGTGAGCTAGCGATTTTATTTCAGCTTTTGCAGGAAGTTTTTGTAATACACCATCTACATAATGTTTTAGTTGATTATCTATAGCAGAATATACAAATGCTAAATGATGCCATTTTGTTTTAGAACTATATAGTTCATTTAGTTCTGTAGGAATATTAAGTTTTACTCCAGCAGGGAAGTTGTATAATATAAACTCTGTTAGATTAGAACTTAGTGAGAGTCTTGTTACTTTATTATTTTCTCCTCGTGGTCCCTGTCCAATTTCAAAAACTGTCCCTTCATTTTTTATTTTTTTATCCAGCTCAAACCAGAATTCTACCGTCCAGTCAAAGTTTCCAAGATTTAGTTTGGTATCTGTCACATTAACAAAACCAACTAATTTGCGAAGATGATTTTGTCCTTTCGTCATTAAAGCACAGAAAAATGCATTCTTCCAGTTCATCGGAGCAACCTTTTGACCGGCTTTTTTCTGCAAAGGGGTAATTCCGAACTTTATGGCACCTTCAGGCAACTTAGACGGAATTTTAATAGTGGGCTGCTCAAAGGGTTCGAGCGCATTTCCAAATTTTCCCGGAACAATCATCCCACCCCGACCTAAAACCAATGGGTAATTATTATTTGATACATCATTCAATACATCACTTGGGTACAATCCCTGCTGTTCATCAAAAGGCCAAAGGGCGATGGTCCTTGTTTGAGAATATAAGCTTAGGAAACTTCCTGTTAATAATAATATTCCTATAATCAGTGTAATCACTCTTTTCATATTTTCTCCACCAATGGTAATCTCATAATGGAGTCTTACCGAATATTTTTAAGCATCAATCAATAAATTTTTTCCATAATTATTCCCCGACTTCTAAATTTCCATTTTTCCATCTTTTTATTCTTTCAGGAGAAACCCTATTGTACATTTCCTCGAAAGTGTTTTCATATATATCCCCTGAAAGTGCGTTCATACATAAATAAGATAGCTCAGTATTCCCGGCCTGTGTTGTATGTGGTGTATTCTTTGGTACAAAAATCACATCTCCGGGTTTTACTTCTTCTGTTTCATTGCCTATTGTAACCCAACCACCTCCATTCAACACAAAAAAAGTCTGTTCCTTTTCTTTATGAGCTACCATTGCTCCGTTATTACCTGCAGGCCAGCTTACAAGAGTCAGTTCAGTCTTGTTTGACTCATTTCTGTCAATCAACAAAACAGTTGAATTTGAACCAAAGTCATATTTTTTGCCTGAAAATATATTATTGAAAAATTTCGGCTGTTTAGTGTTCTCAATTGTTCTCTCTCCATCTATATTATAGTTTCCACTTTCGGCCTGTTTTTTCCTAATCATTTTTACTTTTTCTATATGATCAGCAAAAGTAGCATGGCCTTCTTTTCCGGCACTATTGAATACATTGAAAAGCATATATGAAAGCTGTCCTCCTTCAGAGGTAATTGTTTGATGAACTGTTCCTGCGGGAACATATACAAGGCAGCCTGGATTAACATCATAGCTCTGACCACCAAGTTTTACCCTTCCGGAGCCTTCATTTATATAGAATACCTGGTCCTTATCATTATGAAAATGAGGCGGACCATCCAGTCCGGCTTTCCAAGTATTCCAGCCAACCTCTGTCAACTCAGTTTCACTTCTGTCAACCAGAACGGTTATCCGGTTTAATCCTGCAACATCCAAACTTTCTCCATCTTTATAATACCTGTGAATCATTTTATTCTCCTTTTGTTACAAGGTCATCGATAAAATAAACTGATGCCGGAACCTTCTCTCCTGCACCTGGCAATGATTCATTATCCAATCCAGCCGTTGAAGGTGTACCGTTTTCTACATCAGCAGGTTGGACATAACCGTGATATGGTCCAGTTCTGAAAACAATTCTTTCCACGTTATCAGTTTTATCGGCAAATTCAATTGGTTTGCTTTGAGCAATTCCATTTATAGCTACGGTATAATTCTTTTTATTGCAATCAATATTTAGTTTTATATTGTACCATTCGCCGGGCGCTACAGGATATGCATCAGCCTTTATTTTCTTAAAATCGAAGGACAACCACTCTCTGTCCATCCTCAGTTTTATCGGTCTGTTACCTCTTTGATCCTGAACTTCAATTTCGAGTGCGTGACCTAATGCTATTTGATTTATATTAAATCTGAAACTGATCTGTTTAACGGCTGCTTTCGGAAAAGCTCTCTCAGCAAGAGCGCAATCGTATGGATCTTCATCCTTCAACACAAGAAATTTATTACCTGAAATTGAATCGAAATCTATTTCCACTGGTGCAAGTTTATATACATACATGTTCCATAAAGGCAGATCTGCAATTGTTTTTGCGTTTTCAAAGTCTTGATGTACTTCTGAATCAACAGTTCCGGTAATGGGAACATGGGTTGATGAGATCCAAATATCTTCTTTATTCATACTATATACATTCCACATCTCATCACCCGGAGGGTTACCGTTGCCTTCTGCTATACCTCTAAAATACTGAGGTCCCTGATTCTTATGAATACCCTGATACCTTTCTGTTGATACTTCTCCTGTTAAACAGTACATTCTATCAAAAGTATGACCATCATCTCCTACAATTGC
>Ga0307417_10000832_pt1 | contig 12591 bp, 12 predicted proteins | sample SalMarWE160210MG_2_FD_202514 | JGI IMG/M metagenome (GOLD analysis project Ga0307417, IMG submission 202514) | Salt marsh sediment microbial communities from the Plum Island Ecosystem LTER, Massachusetts, United States - WE1602-10 | ecosystem: Environmental > Aquatic > Marine > Intertidal zone...
AATACCCGTAAGCCGCTTTTCAGCATTCTTGAGTTCATCAAATCCATAGTTCAATGGGCTGCGGTAATGACTCTGTAAAATAAAAAAGCGGATAATTTCACCTGCCCGCTCCCCGTCTTCTTTATCAAGTTTGCCCAGGATCTCACGCACGGTAAAAAAATTACCCAAAGACTTGGACATCTTTTCTTCATTGACCCGGACAAAGCCATTGTGCATCCACACATTGACGAATTTATGGCCGGTCGCGGCCTCGGATTGCGCGATTTCATTTTCATGATGCGGGAACATCAGATCCATGCCGCCACCATGAATATCAAAGTGATCTCCCAGACAATAGGTAGACATCGCCGAACATTCAATATGCCAACCCGGACGACCCGGTCCCCACGGTGCATCCCATTGCGGTTCACCCGGCTTGGCGGCCTTCCATAAGACGAAATCGAGCGGGTCGCGCTTGGCCGTATCAATCTCGACCCGTTCGCCGGCGCGCAGATCTTCTGTCCGCTTACCCGACAGGGCGCCGTAGTGTTCAAATTTATTTACCGCATAAAAGACATCATGATTATCTGCCAGGTAGGCCACGCCATTATCGATGAGTTTTTGAATCATGTCGATGATGCCTGTCATGTGTTGCGTGGCCCGGGGCTCATCATCCGGTTTCAAGATACCCAGCACATCGGCATCTTCGTGCATGGCGTGGATATATCGCTCAGTCAGCGTGTCGATCGACTCACTTTTTTCATTGGCACGATTGATAATCTTGTCATCAATGTCCGTGATGTTGCGAATATAACGCACATGCTGCTTACCATATATTTCACTCAAATAACGGTATACGACATCGAACACCACCAGTACCCGTGCATGACCCAGATGACAATAGTCATAAACGGTCATGCCACAGACGTACATGCGGACGTGGCTGGCATCAATAGGTGTGAACGGTTGCTTGTTTTTAGTGAGGCTGTTATATATTTGTAGCATGTTGGTAGCTTAGCACATCTTTAATATTATTTGAGGCAACCTCTTCTCGATTAGATTGAAAAAAACATATACAATATCCCGAATGTAATAGCTTACTGGATTCCCGCCTACGCGGGAATGATTGTAGATTGAAGAATCCCGAATTCAGACTTTGCTGTGTGATGTCTGTTTGGGCAAAATCATAATGAGTTCTAAAAATAATATGGACTAATACAATGAAACAACTATTGATCGTTTTCGTTTCTCTTTTGTTAATCATCCCTTTTACCCAACCAAGTGCGGAGCCTATGGAAAATTCACACCCCCAAATCAGCATGAAAACCAATTTTGGCGAGATCATCCTTGAACTTGATCGTGAAAAGGCCCCACTGTCCGTCGACAACTTCATCAGGTACGCGGAAAACGGCTTATATAATGGCACGATTTTCCATCGCGTTATAAAGAATTTCATGATCCAGGGTGGCGGTTTCTCGGCCGACTTCATTAAAAAAACCACATTTCCTCCAATTAAAAATGAAGCTGACAATGGCCTGAAAAATGACCGCGGCACTATTGCCATGGCGCGCACCTCGGAACCACATTCTGCAACCTCGCAGTTTTTTATCAATGTGGTAGATAATAATTTTCTTAATTTCACCTCACCCACAATGCAGGGATGGGGATATGCAGTATTCGGCAAGGTGATAAAAGGCATGGATGTTGTAGATAAAATCCGTGATATTCCTACCGGAAAAGGTGGGCCGTTTCCGGGTGATGTGCCTACAAAACACGCGCTCATTGAATCAGTCACGCTGATCTCTGACAAGACCGATCAACCAGCAATAGAAGAAAAACAAAAATAATCTGGATTGGTGCATCGTAATTTACAAAACTAAAACAACTGTATTCAGTGAAACAAAATGCATCATTATCGTCACCCATTTTTTGTCATTCCGTCGAAGGTAGAAGTCCAGTAATTCGCCAAACATTAAGATGGATTTCCGCCTTCGCGGAAATGACGGTCTTTAAATTTCGTTTTATTAAGCCCCAAGAGTATGGCGCCGTACACTAAAGGCCATCCATGACCATCCTGTTCATCTCCGATCTCCATCTATGCAAAGACCGTCCGGAGATTTCAAAATTATTTCTGGAGTTTTTGCAATACCCGGCCAAACAAGCTGACGCGCTGTATATACTCGGTGATTTATTCGAGGTATGGATAGGTGATGACGCCATTGGGCCGGAGGAACAGCGCATTATTACCGCTATCAGAGCTGTTGCAAACCATGGGACACGGGTGTCGTTTATGCACGGTAATCGGGACTTTCTGATTGGTGACGGCTTTGCCGATATGTCTGGCAGCACACTGCTGTTCGATCCGACAGTCATCGAACTCAATGGTGAGGTCACCCTGCTAATGCACGGTGACACACTGTGCACTGATGATATCGAATACCAGCAATTCCGCACCCAGGTGCGCGACCCGGATTTTCAGGCTCAATTCCTCTCTCTGCCAATCACAAAACGTCTGGAAACCGCCGACCACTATCGCAGTGAAAGCCGAAAACGCTCGAAGCTCAAACCCGTGGAAATCATGGACGTCAATCAGGATGCGGTGATTAATACCATGAAACATTATCATGTGAATCGTCTGATACATGGTCATACTCACCGCCCCGCCATCCATGATATCAAGATCGACGGGCAGGAGGCACAACGCATCGTGCTCGGTGACTGGTATCATCAGGGCAGTGTGTTAACTGTTGATGCTCGTGGTTATCATCTGGAGAGTTTTAATAAAACGAATATACGTTCTATTATTACTGGATGAAGGGCAAGATCCACATCGGCACCTCTGGCTGGCATTACCCTCACTGGAAAAAGCTTTTTTACCCGGACGATGTCAGCAAGGGCAAGTGGCTGGGTTACTACGCCGGGAAATTACATTGTGTCGAGGTCAATAACACCTTTTATAAATTACCGGATCCCGCCACGCTGACAAACTGGTCCGCACAGACTCCCGCTCATTTTATATTTGCCATCAAGGCCTGGCGTGTCATTACCCACCGCAAGAAACTCAGGGATTGCGGGGAAGCAGTTGACACATTTTTAGAACTGGTCACCCTGCTGGGTGACAAACTCGGACCCGTGTTGTTTCAATTACCCCCCCACTGGCACTGTAATTCTCAACGCCTGAATGAATTTCTAAAACTGTTACCACGACAATTTCGCTATACATTCGAGTTCAGGGATCCAAGCTGGCATACTGACGAGATTTATTCCCTGCTCATGGAGCATGATGCTGCCTTCTGTATGTTCGAACTTGGCGATATGCAATCACCAATTATAAGTACCGCAGACTTTATCTATATCAGGTTACACGGGCCGAAGGGTCCTTATACCGGAAATTATTCGGTGCGCAGACTACGTAAATGGGCTGATAAAATTTCAGGTTGGCAGGCGCAGGGAAAGGATGTGTTTATATTTTTTGATAATGATGAGGCGGCTTATGCAGTGAAGAATGCCATATTGACAGACAAACTGATAAAAGACCTTGTATCTTCAATATAGGCATAATTAATTTTCCTCGCCTCATTCCTGCCTTCGCGGGAATGACAAATCACCTAAACTTGGTTAGAACCTATCTCATAAAGAGCGGACGCAGGCGAGACAAGGTAATAATGAACGAGAAACGGACGACTACAGGGATGATGAGATGGACACCTCTTGTTATTACGGCGCCAGGGGCGCCAAAATTGAGGTTCTCATCATCAACAAAACAAGAGGTGTCCGACATGAAAGTTACCTTAATTGGAGTGGATTTGGCAAAGACAATTTTTCAAGTATGTGGTGTCAATCAGGCGGGTCAGCAGGTATTTAATCGCCAGATCAAGCGCGACAAGCTGATAATATTTCTGGCCCAGTATCCAGGGGTCACCATCGCCATGGAAGCCTGTAGTGGTTCCAACTATTGGGGACGGGAACTGGAGGCGCGGGATCATAAGGTCATGCTCATTCCACCCCAACATGTAAAACCCTTTGTCAAAGGGAACAAGAATGATCGCAATGATGCATTCGCAATCTGTGAAGCCGCCAGACGGCCCCACATTCGCTGTGTACAGCCCCGCAGCTTGTCACAAACCGACACGATGCTGGCGCACCGGATACTGGAGCGGCGGATCAACGAGCGGACGGCATTGATCAATCAGTTACGTGGGTTATTGAATGAATATGGCATCGTGGTCGCCAGGGGTAAAGAGCAGTTGCGAAGAGAATTGCCATTCATCCTGGAAGCAGCGGACAATGGATTAACGGCCATTGGTCGACAGTACCTCTGCCGGCAATTGGAAGAATGGCAGGCGGCAGATGAAGCCATTGCTTTACTTGAAAAAGCTATCAGACAACACGTCAGGCACAGCGAGCACGCCACACGACTGATGGGGATTAAAGGGGTGGGAGAAAAGATCTCCAGTGCGGCCGAGGCCTTTGTGGGAAACGGCAGCGGCTATAAGAGTGGACGACACTTTGCCGCCAATCTGGGTTTAGTGCCCAAAGAACATTCCAGTGGGGGCAAACAACGGCTCGGCAGGATCACCAAGCGCGGAAATCTGTATTTGCGACGACTGTTGATCCAAGGCGCATGGTCTGTGATCCGCTATGCCGATCGAGGGGATGACCGCCTATCGTGCTGGGCGAGGCAGATCATTGCGCGTCGAGGTAAGCATAAGGCGGCAATTGCCGTGGCTAATAAACTGGCCCGTATCATTTGGGCGATCTCGTATCATCAAACAGACTATAAAGCAGCATAGGCATTAACGATTAACGCAGACCTCAGAAACGCGAGAACAGGTAAATGAAGTAACAGGTTAAACCGGCCCTTGTGAATGCTGGCCGCCTACATGGGACTCAAATCCCGTAGGGACGATAAGCGGCAAGGGCGCGGTTCTCATTATGGCCCGAGAATCAAAAAGACATTCTCAACATAAAGGCCGGATATACGTACGCAGTTTTACTCTGTTACTTAAAACACTAAATGACTTGCTCTTCAAGAGGTGTACATATATGTAGCCCATAAGAGTCTCGGGTACTTTTTGTTCCAATCTTTGGATGTGTCCGTCGTGACTTGATCTGACTTACAATATTAGACTACAAATGGTAAGTTTTGACCCTGAGCTGCCGGTCGCTGCTGCGAAAGGCGGCCGCTCAACGCCCCACCTCGCTATGCACGCCGGGGGGGGGCGAGTTCATCGCATAGTAAGTCTCCTGCTATTCCAAATGATAATACATTCATTTTCTTAAAGGGATGGCTATTCCCGATAAACGGCGCATAATCGTTACGTTACCAGTCAGTATGCTGTCATGGAGAATTCGCAATCATGTGATGACTGGACATTGGCGATACAGTCCAGTGAAACCTAAAAGGAGTTTATTATGTATTTTGTTGTCGAACACACGATTACTAATCAGGATGTTTTTTTCGGACATGTCCCAATAGTCACCGGAGCACCTTCGGGAATCAGGGCACTCCAGTTTTTCCCGAGTATGGACAAAAATCAGGCGGTATGTCTTTGGGAAGCCAATTCGGCAGATGCTTTGAAGGGCTTCTTGGAACCATTGATTGCTAAGAGCAGTCGTAACATCTATTACACGGTGGATAGCGCAAAAGCGATAGGTCTTCCGACTTTGGCATCTGCGGCGTAGCCGGAAAAATATTTTTTGAGCCGGTGCTGCACGCGTCGGCTCAGCTTTTTCGTATTCCGAAAACCCAACCCACAATACTCATTCTCCTAGCACCGTCTCCCTTTGGCCGTTTGCCGCCATCAAATCTAACGCCCAAAGAAGTAATAATAAATAAGCAACGCTTATCTAATATTCTTGCAAAAAAGTATGATAAATATCATCACTTCATGAATTCATTTTTATGAAATCTCAAATTAGTGAATTTTTACAAATGTAACAAACTCACCAATGTATACATTGTGATTACCAAACTTAATAACAGTTCATAAACTAATATTACATTTTGGTAATAACGATTTCTTCCATAATTTTCTACAGAACTATTTTTCAGCGATAGTGTCATTAGGTGTACAGGATGAAGTGAAAGCTTTACCTGATTTTTTGTGAGTCATTAAAATTGATTGTTTTAATTAATTAAATGGAGGTAATACATTTATGGATACTAACAGGGCAATGACCTTGTCGTCTTTAGGTTATAGCCGCCTGGGTGAGCTGCTGATTTATAGCATGCTTGTGGCTGTTTTAATTGGCCAGATATTTTTATCGCGAGGTAATGCGACCTGGTATGAAGCAGAACTTGTTCTGCTTGGCGGCGTACTGGGAATCATGGTCAGTTGTGCCGTAACACCCCTCCACAACTTGTTCGTTCGTCACAGAACGGCACACGCAGAATGGCAATGGTTTAAAGATGACAATTCCCAATCAACCGTTGAACCTCGTTCATCGGAGTCACAGGTTTCCCAAGAGGAAGACACAACTTCGGCTGACAGGCCACGACGTGCCGCGTAAGTCGTAAACTCACAGTTTTAAAAATCATGTAAATATTTATGGCGGTTTACTGCCTCGCAGGGACCGCCTTGTTTTTTGATTCCGAAGTTGTGTAATGGTGGATAGTGGATTTAGAGCGTATTCCAAGCTACATTTTCTGAAAAGAATGCCATGAATAAAAATATTAGGGGTCAGAGTAAAAACAGAAAGTCACCTCCTGCCCTCCATCAACCACTACACCTTTGATCATCTTCAGCTATAATTCATTCAAGTCCCCAACCTCACTAGCCGATCATAATATCCAGGAACTTCGTTATTAAATTTATTATACTTCACCAATGAGACACGCAATCAAAGGCGCATTATTTTCTGCCCTGGTTTTTCCAGGGGCAGGACAGATCGCGTTAAAGCATTACAGGCGGGGCATGGCAATAATATTTATAGCCTCTGTGAGTGTATATTTTATTGTCAAGCAGGCTGTTGAGCAGGCGACCAGCATCATTGACCGCCTGAATTTACAAAATGGGACGCTAGACATAAATGCAATAACAAACGCGGCCAACCAGGCATCAGAGAGTTCCGGCAGCGTATGGGGTAATGCTGCCTTGTTGCTGATTGTTGTCTGCTGGATTGTTGGTATCGTGGATGCCTATGCGATTGGCAAGGCAATGGATAGCAAATAGTTCCGGAAGCAAGCGCAACCCTGAGTCCAGGTCAGTCTACTTCAGCATTATGTCGCCCGGTACCTCAATGTCTACCGCGATCGGAAGATGGTCAGACACGGCATGAGTGAGGACATGCATATCCTTGATTTTGATTGTTGGTGTTGCCAGGATGTGATCGATATTACGCATCGGCCTCCAGCTCGGGAAGGTGTGCAATTTATCCACCGGTTCTGAGAGCATTGTGTTATTTAGTAAAGCATCCATTTCATGGCTTTTGGATTTGCAATTAAAGTCGCCCATGACGACAACATGTTTAAAGGAATTGACCAGGTCGCTGATAAAACCAAGCTGACGCAAGCGCGCGCGCCGACCTAATGCAAGATGAACCTGCAGTAACATCAAGGGTGTTTCCTCGTTTCCAAAGCGTACTTCCATGACACCACGACCGGGGATAAACCCGGGCAATTTGTGTTCAGTAATCATCTGTGGTGTAAACTTGCTTAACAGACCCATACTATGTTGGGCGAATCTGCCCAGATTACGATTGGTCTGATGACACCAGAACGGGAAGTGGCCTTTTTTTGCCAGGTATTCCACTTGATTAACAAAGTAACTGCGAAAACTACCGGCATCGGTTTCCTGCAGTGCAACGATGTCGAATTCACTGACAATCTGTGCAATGCGATCAAGATTCTCAAAGCTTTCAGGGTGTGGTAAAAAATGCCGCCAGCTATGCGTCAGGTAATGGCGAAAACGTTTTGAGGCAATGCCAATCTGGATGTTATAGCTTAACAGCCGTAGACGTCGTGTATTGTCCTGCTCAAGGGGTAGTACCTTGGGGGTACGTAACAGTATCGAGTGGTGTAATTGCGGAGCCACCATGTCTATATCGGACAAACCATTTCTCCCAATTTTGCCGTTAATTTCAGATTTTCACCATAGTCTACAGGACAATCGATGATGCTCACCGTTTTATCGGCCAATGCTGTTCTTAATGTAGGCAAAAGTTCCGCTGTGTTTTCGATCCTGTAACCCCTGGCTCCGAAGGACTCGGCATACTTGACAAAGTCGGGATTGTTGAATTTGACATTGCTTGTCCTGCCATAGGTATGCATCTGTTTCCATTCTATCAGACCATAGCCGCCATCGTTCCAGATCAATATGACAAAGGGAGTATTGATCCGCATGGCTGTTTCAATTTCCTGCGAATTCATCATGAAGCCGGCATCACCGGTGACTGCCACGATGGCGCGATCGGGGTTCGCAAGTTTGGCGGCAACGGCACCGGGTACTGCGATACCCATACTGGCAAAACCATTAGAGATAATACAGGTGTTCGGGTGTTCACAACGAAACATACGCGCCATCCACAACTTATGGGCGCCGACATCACAGATCACGATATCCTCGAGGTCCATAGCGGTACGCAGGTCCCAGATTATCTTCTGTGGTTTGACCGGGTAGTCCACGTCCTCATGGTGTTGATTCATTTCCGTAATCAGAGCTTCGCGCAAGGGTCGCATCCTGTGTCCCTGATGAGGGCTGGCAAGTTCACTGATACGGATAAGGCTGTGTTTGATATCACCCACCACACCGACATCCACTATATAACTTGCGTCCACTTCGGCAGGTGACATGTCGATATGTACTATCTTGCGGTCACGGGTTGGATGCCAGAGATTCGGAGGGTATTCGACCAGGTCATAGCCGACGCAAATAATGACATCGGCATTTTGAAAGCCGCAGTTGACATAGTCGTTGGCCTGCAGACCTGCGGTGCCGAGGGCCATAGGATGCTTGAAGGGGATCACCCCCTTGGCCATAAAGGTATTGGTAACCGGTATGTTAAGTTTTTCAGCAAACACAGAAAGTTGCTGCCAGGCCTTGGCGCGTATGACGCCATTGCCCGCGAGTATGATTGGCAAGCGGGCACTGGAAATTATGTCGGAAGCGAGTTCTACCCGGCTGTCGGCGGGTTCCGGTGCTGTCGGAGATTGTGCAACTAATGGAGTATCATCGATTTCCAGTGAGGCAATGTTCTCAGGAAATTCGATAAAACAGGCCCCGGTCTTTTCCATTTGCGCCTGTTTAAATGCCTTTCTGATCACTTCAGTGATGATGTTGGTCGTCAACAGGCGTGATGAATACTTTGTAAAGGGTTCAAAGATATTTTGCAGATCGAGCACCTGATGTGATTCCTTATGCAGGCGATTGGTGCTTGCCTGACCGGCGATAGCCACCAATGGTGCATGATCCATATTGGCATCGGCGACTGCAGTGATCAGGTTCGTTGCGCCAGGGCCCAGGGTTGACAGACACACACCCGCGCGCCCGGTAAGCCGACCATAGACATCGGCCATAAACGCCGCTCCCTGTTCATGGCGTGTAGTGATGAATTTAATCGAGGATTCAGCCAGGGCCTCCATGACATCGAGGTTCTCTTCACCTGGAATACCATAAATATATTCCACCCCCTCATTTTCAAGACACTTTACAAATAATTCTGAGGCCTTCACATTGAATCCTTGGTTAACACTCGTTTCATAATACGATATTTATAGCGTAATGAGGTTTTTGACAAGAAATTTGAGGAGATTCTGGAAGCATCACACCAGCACTGGCCACCGTGATGATAGCCTATGTACGATCTAAGGGATAATAGGGCCGATTATCAGCCCTTGGTGCTATTTTCTTTATGGACCAGAAAATCAATTATTTTGATCATGGTGGCAAAGTCTCCATGAGCCATACCGGGATCTACACGATACTTGCCGTTAACCACCACCGAGGGTGTTCCCTCGGTACCGTAGCGCTGGGTCATTAGTTTTGCGCGCCTGACTTTGCTATCAGTACTGAATGAATTAAATACCTTGATAAAATTTGCTTTATCCACTCCATGTTCAGCATAGAAGTCAAAAAGCTTATCCTGGTCTGTGATGAGACTCCGGTTTCTCTGGTTGTGTATGGCGTTGAATAAGGGCTCATGTGTTTTGTCCAGGACACCGAGTTCCTCGGCGGTATAGAACGCCTTGGCATGCAGGGCCCAGCCATCACGCAGGATAGCCGGCATCCGGACATAATTGACATAATCCGGCTTGCTCTTGACCCAACGTTCTATAAAGGGCTGGAAGCGGTGACAATGTGGACAGCCATACCAGAACAGTTCGACCACTTCCACCTTGTTGGGATCGGATGTGGGTTGTTGAGGCACGATCAGCTTATAATTGACCCCTTCAACAAAATTATCCTGACCGCTGGCAATCGGCACAAAAAGCGGCATCAATAGCAAAGGAAGGACCAACTTCAGTAATAATTTCATGTCTCTGGTAACCTCTGGAATACTACGTTTATGTTGTTAATTATGTTATTAAGCATACGGGTTAAGGTTATAGCTTACCAGAATAAATATTAACCAGGTCTGAACGGCTGGCACTGTTACCGGATTCTTAATAATGACATTGGATTTCCGTAAAGAGGAGATATACCGCCTCATGTCTCACAGAATCAGTGTTTGCCCGATAAATATTAACAAAATATGGTGCATATACAATAATGGTATTATGCTATAAGAGCTTGTAAACAAGGAAAATACTTCATGGCTACAGAAAAAACCGATCTGACTCAATTACTGAATCAGCAATATCTCTGTGAATCACTGACGATGAAAGAGGTCCAGACACTGGTGGATTATACCGAGTTCGTCAGTTTCAAGAAAAACGAGATAATCTCCAACATTGGTGAAATTGGCGATGCCCTTTACTTTATTATCAAGGGAGAGGTGGCATTATTATATGAAGAGACCGGGCAGGAGAGTGAAATCGGGCGGATGAAGGAAGGCGAACTCATGGGTGAGATGTCGTTTTTTGACCACCGCCCACGTCTGTTGCGCATGCGGTCTATGAGTTCAGATACCCAGTTGTTGAAGTTGACGCGGGTGATGTATGAGCGCCTGCGACACGAGCATCCGTTCATCGCCGTTAACCTGCTGGAACATGCAATTATCAGCCTCGATCATCTGGTGCGTCGATTGAGCTCGGATGAAATGTCCTTGTCCCGCTATATGTATGGAAAGGCAAAGCGTTAATCCCTGATCTAAGCGATAATCCCGGGTTGTCATATCTTAATGAATCAGGCGTATCATCATGCCTCCTTTATGCTGGGGGTTGCTAAGCTTTCACAACTGCCCCCCGATACCGGTCATGAAGTTGCCATTGCCGGACGCTCCAATGCCGGTAAATCAAGCGCCATTAATGTCATTACCGGTATACGTTCGCTTGCACGTATCAGCAAAACACCAGGGCGAACTCAGCAAATCAATTTTTTTTGCCTTGATGAGCATCGGCGTCTTGTAGATTTACCGGGTTATGGCTATGCCAGGGTTCCGGAAAGCATCAAGCAGGCGTGGCAACATCTTGTTGAAAAATATCTGGAAACGCGCAGCTCATTGCGCGGAATTATTATTGTAATGGATGTTCGTCATCCACTGACGAATTACGATACCCACTTATTACATTGGTGTTACATTGCCAGGATGCCCGTACATATCCTGTTGACAAAATCAGATAAGCTAAGCCGTGGCGCTGCCACTGCCGCATTGCACCAGGTACGTCTGTCCCTGAACAGGGAATTTACCCGGCAAGTTCCTCCTGCAAAATCCAGGGGACAGTCACAAGACGACAGTCCCGTCACCGTGCAACTGTTTTCCGCCCTGAAAAAGACCGGTATTGAGGAAGTACACGGCAAATTAGACGAATGGCTAAATTTTGGATAAAAAAACCCCGGTTATTTAGAGAGAGGGAGGGATAACCGGGGTCAAACTTAAGCCCGGCTTGGGGAGGCCGGGATATTAGGGGTCCCGCTCAGGGAGGAGAGCGGGTAAGCGCTAAATTAAACAGATTAAAATAGTCGCTCTAAGTACTATGATAAGTTAGCGATAAAAAAGTTCATTTCTTTATAAAAAAAGTAAATATTTTCAAAAATATTTTTCTAAATTCTAAGTCCGATATTACGTTCCGTCACAAAATCGTTATAAATCTTAAAGTTAAATAAGCCCAGGGTTTGTAGTGTTCAATGGGCTTCATCCCAGTTATCCCCGATTCCAATATCAACAATAAGTGGGACCGCCAATGATATGACTTCTGTCATACACTTTCTGATCTGTTCGGCGATTTCACTCACTTCATTTGCCACTACCTCGAAAACGAGTTCATCATGCACCTGCATAATCATCTTTGCCCTGGTGTCATTGTTATTCAACCACTTGTCAGTACTCATCATTGCCAGTTTTATGATATCGGCCGCCGTGCCTTGCATGGGTGCATTGATAGCAGCGCGTTCAGCATACTGACGGCGTTGAGCGTTACGTGAATTGATTTCAGGAAGATAGAGGCGGCGGCCAAACAATGTTTCCACGTAACCCTGTTCACGGGCTTGAAGACGCATCTGATCCATGAAG
>Ga0307417_10000833_pt1 | contig 12590 bp, 11 predicted proteins | sample SalMarWE160210MG_2_FD_202514 | JGI IMG/M metagenome (GOLD analysis project Ga0307417, IMG submission 202514) | Salt marsh sediment microbial communities from the Plum Island Ecosystem LTER, Massachusetts, United States - WE1602-10 | ecosystem: Environmental > Aquatic > Marine > Intertidal zone...
TCGTGCTCCAGGGGACAACGGAGGGCGAGAAAGTGAACGATATCGCCGAACGCCTCCTGGAGTCTCTCGATCAGAGTTACTTCCTGGCCGGATCGCCGATTCAGCTTCATGCCAGCCTGGGCATCACCCTTTGCCCTTCGGATGGAACCGACATGCCCACCTTGCTGCGCAACGCCGAACTCGCATTGGATCGCGCCAAGGCAAAAGGAGGAAACAAATCCATCTTTTTCGATCCGACCCTGTCCGAGGCAGCGGAAAAGCGGCGACACCTGGAAAACGATTTGCACCAGGCAATCAGAAATAACGAATTCGTGTTGTACTTCCAACCCATAGTCGATCTGCGCAACAACCGCATGGCCGGGGCGGAGGCGCTCATCCGGTGGCGACATCCCGAGCGCGGCATCGTGCCGCCCGACAAATTCGTTCCGCTGGCCGAGGAGACCGGCTTGATCGACGACATCGGTCTGTGGGCACTGGAGGCGGCCTGCGCCCAACTGGCGCAGTGGCAGAAGGCGGGCCACGACTGGTATCTTTCCATCAATGTCTCAGGCCGCCAGGTACCGGACGGGCTGCCGCCGTCAAAGCTGATCGACACCATTCAGCGCTATGGCCTTGATCCGGCTTACTTGGCCCTTGAAATCACCGAAGGCGTGCTGATGTCGGATGTACAAAAGGCCTCCAATTGGCTGAGTATCGTCCGTGCGTACGGGCTGCGCGTCTTCCTGGACGATTTCGGCACCGGCTACTCGTCCCTCTCTTATCTGAAGCGCTTCCCGGTCAACACGCTCAAGGTGGACAAGTCTTTCATCAACGACCTGGACAAAGACAGCAGCGACCTGGCGCTCGTGGAAGCCATCGTCGCCATGGCGGGTAGCCTTGGCCTGGAGGTGGTTGCCGAGGGTGTGGAACAGGCAAGCCAAGTTGCCCTGCTGCGGAATATGGGTTGCCATTACGCACAAGGCTATTACTTTTCACGCCCATTCCCGGCAGAGGAGCTGCCATTGCTCGCACAGCGTATCGCCGCAATGTTACCCGTGACCTGAACCCGATATTGCCGTCAAGTGTGGGGAAGTCGTGGCTGAACAGCTGTTTAGACCGGGTAGTGAAGATCGATACCGGCGCCGCCGATCAGTCCGGCAGCTTCTTGCCTGGATTCAGTATCCCAGCTGGATCGAACAGTTTTTTCAGATCGCGCATCAGACCCAGGGTGTCGGAGTCGAACTCCAGGCCGACATAAGGCCGCTTCTCGCTGCCGATGCCGTGTTCGCCTGACAGGCTGCCGGCGAGCTTGAGCACGGTCTCGACCAGTTCCAGCCGACAGGCGCGAGCGCGTGCCATCTCGTCGGCGTCATCCGGGTGGACCATGATGTTGACGTGCAGGTTGCCGTTGCCGGCGTGACCGAATGCGACCACCGGCACGGCATGGCGGTGACCCATGTCGTCGATGGCGGCGACCAGGTCGGCCAGCTTGCCGACCGGCACCACGACGTCCTCGTTGATCTTGAGCGGGGCGATCTTCTTCACCGCGTGGGAGAGCGATTTGCGCGCGGTCCAGAGGTGGGCGATCTCATCTTTCGAGAAACCGCTTTGCACTTCCAGCAGGCCGTCTCCGCGCAAGGCGGCCTCGATGGCGGACAGGTAGCGTGGAATGTCTTCCCGGTCACCTTCAACCTCGACCATCAGTATGGCCTGTGTGCCGCGCGGCAGGCCTTCGGCGGCACCGTATTCGCGCACCGCTTCGATGGAGCGGTGGTCCATGAATTCCAGGGCATAGGGCACGACCGGCTGGCGCATGGCGCGGATGACCGCTTCGCAGGCATGCCGGGTGCTGTCATAACAGACGCGCAGGCTGGCAATCTGGCGCGGGGCAGGGATCAGTTTGAGTATCGCTTCGGTGATCAGGGCCAGGGTGCCTTCCGATCCGACCAGCAAACGGGTGAGGTCGTAGCCGGTGGCATACTTGGTGGTGCGGCTGCCGGTGCGTAGCTCGTGCCCGCTGCCGGTCACGGCGCGCAGGCCGAGTACATGGTCGCGGGTGGTGCCGTATTTCACGGCGCGTGGGCCGGCGGCGTTCATGGCGAGGTTGCCGCCGATGCGGCTAAAGGCACCGGAGCCGGGGTCGGGTGCGTACATGAGGCCGGCCGTGGCGGCCAGGTCGTCGATGTCGTCGGTGACCACGCCGGGTTCGACCACCATGAGGCGGTTGTCCGGGTCGAATTCGAGGATGCGGCTCATGCACTCGAAGCTGACGACGAGGCTGCCTGGTGTCGGCAAGGCACCGCCGACGTTGCCGGAACCGGCCGCACGTGGCGTGATCGGCAGCTGCTCGCGTGCGGCGATGCGGATAATGCCGGCGACATGGTCGTGGCTGGCGGGGAACAGCACCGCCTCGGGCGTGCATGTCTTGGGCGTCTCGTCGCTGGCGTACAGGGCCAGCGTATCCGGGTCGGTGTGGACACGATCTTCGCCGAGCAGGTCGACGAATTCGCTGCGCAGTGTGGTGGAAAGCATCAGCCGAGCGTGGCCTCCACCACCTCCGCGGCCTGGACCATGGCGTCGGTGTCTGGGAAGCGGGCGTAGGTTTCCTGCACGGCGATGTCGTACAGCGGTTTGACGAAGATGCTGCCGGCCTGCTCGGTCATGACGTGGCGCAGGGCCTGGGTCATGACCTTGTCCAGCGACACCAGGCGGCGGCCCTTGATGATGCCGTCTGCGGCGTCGACCAGTGTGATCATCAAGCGGGCTCGCTCGCCAGGCGGCTCGGCTGGTAGTTCGCGTTCGGTTTCGGACAGGAGGTTGACGTTGAAGGCGACGTCCGACCATTCGCAGACATCCTGGATCTTGTACAACAGGAAAGCCGCCGGGCCGCTGGTATAGAGGGCGACCTCGACCGGCTGGTCGCGCAGGCCGAACGCCTCGGCCGGGCTCGGGCCGGCCCAGAACAGGGTCAGGTCGTGCGCGCCGTTGGCATAGACGTAGCGCGTACCTTCGTCGAAGGTGTTGTAGCCGGGGGCATAGGGCTCACCCACCTTGGGCAGGCTGGACGGCACCTCCGGCCGGACAAAGGTGTGGACTTCTCTCATTGCTTGTTTTCTGCCTCGGTCAGCAGGGTGACCAGCACGGCGACCATCTCGGGATCGAAATCGAAGCCTTCGTCGATGCCGGGATTGATGGCGATGCTCATGTGCTCGGCCATGCGCTGCAGCACCCAGGAGAACTCGGTCAGCAGGCCGCCGCTGTAGTCCGGAAACTGGGCCATGAATTCCTTGGCCCGTTCCGGCGCCGAGAACAGGATCATGGCGCGGTGCCCCGCGTCGTCTTCAAGCACCAGGGGTTCGGCCTGGGTGGTGCGCTGGAAGCCGGCGATCTGGTGTTTCTCGTCCTTGACCGGCATGAAGACCTGCATGTTGAGCATGCGGCGGGCGCTTTCCTCGGGCTCGATTTCCATGTTGATCATCTGCAGGAGCAGATGTTCGAGGTCATTTCGGGGTTCAAAAGTAGGGGAATCCATCATGTTGTCGCCAATTCGTAAAGAGCGTCAGAATAGCACCGGACAGGTACACGGGGAATTCTGCGATGCGGATCGGGATCGATCTCGGCGGCACCAAGATCGAGTTGATCGCCTTGGACGAAGCGGGCGGCACCTTGTCGCGCCGAAGGGTGGATACGCCGCAGGGCGATTATGGCGCGACGCTGGCGGCGATTGCTGGGTTGGTCGAGGCGGCAGAAACCGAACTGGGTCTGCGCGGCACGGTCGGCATCGGCACGCCGGGCGCCATTTCCGGCGCCACCGGACTGATGAAGAACTGCAACTCGACTTGTCTCAATGGCCGGCCTTTGCGGACCGATCTGGAGGCCAGACTCAAACGCGAGGTACGTCTGACCAACGATGCCAACTGCTTTGCCCTGTCCGAGGCGACCGACGGTGCGGCAGCCGGTGCGGCCGTGGTGTTCGGGGTGATCCTGGGTACGGGCTGCGGCGGCGGTGTGGTGGTGAACAGCCGGGTCCTGATCGGGCCGAATGCCGTTGCCGGCGAATGGGGCCACAACCCTCTGCCCTGGCCGATGGACGACGAGCGGCCGGGGCCGCCATGCTATTGCGGCAAGCATGGCTGCATCGAAACCTGGCTGTCAGGGTCTGGCTTGAGGCGCGACCTGCAGGCTGTTTCGGGGCTGGATTTGACTGGGGCCGAGATCGTCTCCCGTGCCGAGGCGGGTGACGCAGACTGCGAGTCGGCCCTATGCCGCTACGAGGACAGACTGGCGCGTAGCCTGGCCCATGTCGTCAACATCCTGGACCCGGATGCCATCGTCCTCGGCGGCGGCTTGTCCAATGTCGGCCGGCTGTACCGCAACGTGCCGGCGCTATGGGGCGAATACGTGTTTTCCGATGCGGTGAGTACCCGCCTGCTGGCACCCCGGTTCGGTGATTCGAGTGGGGTGCGCGGGGCGGCCTGGCTCTGGGGCTGAGCTCCGTCAGCCGGGCACCGGCTCAGTGCTGGTATTGCTGCTGCATCTTTTGGATCTGTTTCATCATCTCCGGCGAGATCTGGATGTTGCCGCCGCCAGGCATCCCCTGAATGCTCACGACCCCGTTTTGCTGACCGGGTTGGCAGGGGCCCAGCCATTTGGCGGTTATGGCCGTTTGGGTTTCGCTCATGCCTTGCAGCGGGGGGGAGAAATGACTGGTCTGATTCATCGTGTATTGGCTGGACAAGTCACCGGTGATCACCGCGTGGCTGGTCACGGTGGTGCCTTCGATCTTGCAGACCGAATCGACCTCGATGTGGCCGCCGGTGCGTTTGGTCTCGATCTTTGGACACATCTTGCGGGCTTGTGTCTGCTGTACGGTCACGTCCTGGTTTTTTTCGTCGACACAGACCTGCATGGTCATCGTGCCATGCCCAGCTGATTGGGTCGTCACTTGCCACAAACCCAGCTTGCGCTTGGCTAGGTCGGCGGACAGAGCAGGGAAGGCGACGCAGACGGTTGTGACGGCGAACACGGTAATGGCGACGATACGTGTGAACATGATCTCCCCTTGTCGAGTCAGGATGATTGCCAAGTCGGCATAACAAATGGCTTGCTTGTCTTTATGACATCAGTAGCGTTTGTTTTCCAGCCCCTTCATCAGCTTGCGGTAGCTTTGCCAACGTGTCCTGGCGATTTCGCCGGCCTCGACCGCAGCGAGCACGGCGCAGTTCGGTTCCTGGAGATGGCGGCAGTTGTGGAAGCGGCATCGGCCGGCCAGTGGGCGGAACTCGGGGAAGGCGTGCTGCAATGCGGCCAGATCGAGGTGGCCGAGACCGAATTCCTGCATGCCGGGTGAATCGATCAGGCTGCCACCTTCCGGCAGGGGGTAGAGCCGGGTGTGGGTGGTGGTGTGCTTGCCGGTGTCCAGCGACTCCGAAACCTCGCGGGTGGCGACGGCGGCTTCCGGCACCAGCGCGTTGATCAGGGTGCTCTTGCCCACGCCCGAGGCTCCGACCAGGATCGACGTCTTGCCGGCCAGCCAGGTCCGCAGCGGGCCGGCATCCTGCTTGGCCGAGAGCGGGATGACGGGATAGCCGAGCGCTTCCAGGCCGGCGAGCCGTTCCAGCAGCGTCCCCGTCTCGGCCAAGTCGGTCTTGTTGACCACGATCCGGGCCGGGATGTCGGCCGCCTCGGCCGCGACCAGGCAGCGGTTGAGCAGGTCGGGGTCCGGGCTGGGTGTGGCCGCGGTGACGATGAAGACCTGGTCGACGTTGGCGGCCAGGAGCTTGGACCGGAATTGGTCGGAGCGGTAGAGCAGGTTGTCGCGCGGCAGGGTGGTTTCGATGACGCCGCCGCCAGCGCCGGTGGCACGGCAGGTGACGCGGTCGTTGCAGGCGATGCCACCCTTTTTGCCGCGTGTGACGCATTCGAGCACGCCTGCCGGCGTGTCGACCCGGTAATGGCGACCGTAGACGGCGGTGACGCGGCCGGTGAGTTGCTGCGTCATCGCCCCGTCGTCATTGTTTGAGCCCAGGCATCATCACTTGTAGTGGTAGTAGGACTGGTTCAGGAACGCACCGATGTCGGTTTGCTCCTTGGCGCTGAGATTGGTGCGCAGGTTGGCGTTGCAACTGGCGATGCGATGGGCCAGGGAGCTGGCATTCAGCACCTTGTGATCGGGCCGGGTGAAGATGGCCGAGCCGTCGCCGCCGAAGCGCTGGGCGTGGCAACCGGCGCAGTCCTTGTCATAGAGCGCGCGCCCGTGCGTGGCATCGCCGTCCGCGAAGGGTGCGGCCTGGGCGGCAGAGGCCAGACCCAGGGCAAGCAGTAACGTGATTGTGTTCATTTCCTATCTCCTCTCTCAAATTGCGGCCATCGCAGGCCCTCGACTGTCCAGGGTCTGGAGATGCGCGATGCGCTCCGCGGCTCTGGGGTGACTGTCGTAGAAGATGGAATGGATCGGGTCCGGTGTCAGGGTCGAGGCGTTGTCGCGGTATAGCCGGACCAGCGCCGAGATCAGGTCGGCGGGTGGGCAATGCGCCGCGGCGAAGGCGTCGGCCTCGAATTCGTGCTTGCGCGAGTACAGGCTCATCAGGGGCGTGAACGGGAACAGGAAGACCGGCAGCACCATGAAGAACAGGGCCAGTGCCATCGCGTCGGAATGTCGCGCGACATGCAGGCCGGCGTAGAACCAGTCCGCATTCTTGAGCCAGGCCAGGACGAGCAGCAGGGACAGGCTGAGCCCGAACATCAGGACGATGCGCTTGAGAACGTGGCGGCGTTTGTAATGGCCGAGTTCGTGGGCGAGGACCGCCTCGGTCTGGTTCGGGTCGAGCTGGTCCAACAGGGTGTCGAAGAAGACGATGCGCTTGCTCTGGCCCAGGCCGGTGAAGTAGGCGTTGCCGTGGCTGGAGCGCTTCGAGCCGTCCATGACGAACACGCCACTGCTGCGGAAACCGGTGCGCTCGAGCAGGCGTTCGATGCGTGCCTTGAGGTCCTTGTCGGCCAGTGCGGTGAACTTGTTGAAGATCGGCGCGATGAAGGTGGGGTAGATCGCCAGCACCAGCAGGTTGAAGGCCATCCAGGCCAGCCAGACCCAGAGCCACCACAGGCTGCCCATGGCGGCCATCAGCCAGAGCGTGAGCAGTATCAATGGTGTGCCGATGGCGAGGCCGAGCAGGGCCTGTTTGACCAAGTCCACCGCGAAACCGCTCAGGGTCTGGCGATTGAAGCCGAAGCGGGCCTCGACCACGAATTGCCGATACAGGCTCAACGGCAGTTCGGCGATCGCGGAGATGGCCATCAATGCCAGCAGGAACAGGGTGCCCTGCCAGAGGGGGCTGGATACCGTATCGACGGCGCGGTCGCCCAGCCATTGCAGACCCCCGCCCAGGGTGAAGAGCAGAAGCAACACGCCTTCCAGCGCGAGGTTGACGAGCGACAGCCGGCCCTTGGCCAGGGTGTAATCGGCCGCCTTGCGGTGCTGGTCCAGGTCGACGCTGGCGGCGAAGGCCTCGGGCACCGCGTCGCGATGCAGCCAGACGTAGCGCATCTGACGCAGCGCGAGCCACAGCTTGAGGCCGAACGTGATACAGAAAGCGGCCAAAAAAACATTTGAAAATGAAGGCATTAGAAAGTCAATGACCAGTGAAATGACGCTGTCAGAACGATTATGCCACAATCGAGCTTCACCAAATTTTGGAGCCCAAATGGCCAAGGACAACGACAACCTGGTTTGGATCGACATGGAAATGACCGGACTCGACCCGGACAAGGATCGCATCATCGAAGTGGCGCTGATCGTCACCGACAAGAATCTCAATCCGATCGCCGAAGGTCCGGTCCTGGTGGTGCATCAGCCCGATGCCGTGCTGGATGCCATGGACAACTGGAACAAGGGCACGCACGGCAAGTCTGGACTGATCGACAAGGTCAAGGTCTCGCTCCTGAACGAGAACGATGTCGAGGATGCCATGATCCATTTCATGAAACAGCACGTGCCGGCCCGGACCTCGCCCATGTGCGGCAACTCGATCTGTCAGGACCGGCGTTTCCTGGCGCGCTGGATGCCCAACATGGAAGCCTATTTCCATTACCGCAACCTGGACGTCTCGACCTTCAAGGAGCTGGCCAAGCGCTGGAAGCCGCAGATCATGGGTGGCTTCAAGAAGGAGAACAAACACACCGCCCTGGCGGACATCCTCGAATCGATCGAGGAACTGAAGTACTACCGCGAGCATTTCGTCCGTCTGGATTGAATGTCCTCGCCGCCGCTTGGCGATCATGACTGAATAAAACAGAGGAAGGAGCACGATGAGACCCGGCACCCCCTATACGATGGAAGTCAATCCCCATATTCCTGAGCGCCTGTCGCGGCTCAAGGAGCTTGCGGACAACCTATGGTATAGCTGGGACAGACCCAGCCGCACCCTGTTTGCGCGCATGCATCCGGGGCTCTGGGGGGCCGTGAACAACAACCCCAAGGCGTTTCTGAAACGGGTCGACGAGGACTGTCTGGTCGAGGCCGCGAGCGACCACATCTTCCTGGGCAACTACAACCGGGTGCTGTCGGCCTTCGACACCTACATGAGCGAGCCGCTGCATCGCGATGCCTCGCAGCCATTCGAGCCGGGCGATCTGGTGGCCTATTTTTGCGCCGAGTTCGGCTTCCACGAGAGCTTTCCGATCTATTCCGGCGGTCTCGGCATCCTGGCCGGTGACCATTGCAAGGCCGCTTCGGATTTGCGCCTGCCCTTCGTCGCGGTGGGCCTGCTTTACCGGCAGGGTTATTTCTCGCAGCGCATCGACAACGACGGCAACCAGATCGCCAGCTACTCCGATACCGACTTCGACGATCTGCCGATCCGTCCGGCCATGCGCCGCGATGGCAGCGAGGTCCATGTCGAGATCGGCTTTCCCGGGCGCAAGGTGACGGCCAAGGTCTGGGAGGCCGATGTCGGTCTGGTGCGCCTGATCCTGCTCGATACCGATCTGCCCGAGAATGGGGCCGAGGATCGCCATATCACGCACCAGCTCTACGGCGGCGACAAGCAGACCCGCATCCAGCAGGAGATCGTGCTCGGCGTGGGCGGAGTGCGGGCACTGGCGGAGATCGACGTCCACCCGACCGTCTATCACATCAACGAGGGTCATGCCGCCTTCCTGGTGCTGGAACGGATGCGTCTCAAGACCAAGCAGAATGGCCTCAGCAGCCAGGCGGCCCTGGAAGCGGTGGCCGCCAGCACGGTCTTCACCACCCATACGCCGGTGCCGGCCGGACACGACCACTTCGCCGAAGACATGATCTGGGAATATTTCAGTTCTTGTTGCGAAGACCTCGGCATCGGCCGTGAGGAGTTCTTGCGGCTCGGTGGCGGTGGGGATGGTCAGGGATTCAACATGACCAAGCTGGCGTTGGCCGGCTCGCGTCACCACAACGGGGTCTCGCGCATCCACGGTAGCGTTTCGTCGAGTATTTGCGGCGATCGCTGGCCTCAGATCACGCCGGAAGAGTCGCCGATGGACTACATCACCAACGGTGTCCACGTCGCCAGTTTCCTGGCCCAGGAATGGCAGGACCTGTTCGATACCAAGCTCGGCTACGAATGGCGCAGGCGCTTGATCGACGTCGACTTCTGGCAGCGGGTGGAAAGTATTCCGGACCATCAATTCTGGGCCGTGCACCAGGCGCTCAAGGCGCAGATGCTGTATGCCATCCGCCACCGGGTGACCCAGCAGCATCTGCGCAACCACGGTTCAGATGCCCACCTCGACCGGATGCTGAAACAGGCCAATCCGCTCGACCCGAACGTGCTGGTGATCGGCTTCGCGCGCCGTTTCGCCACCTACAAGCGGGCCACCCTGCTGTTCGAGAACATGGACTGGGTCCACCAGATCATCGACGATGCCGACCGGCCGGTCCTGCTCGTCTTCGCGGGCAAGGCGCATCCGGCCGACAAGCCGGGCCAGGATCTGATCAAGCGCATCCACGAGATATCGTGCCTGCCTGAATTCGAGGGCAAGCTGTTGATGGTCGAGGGCTTTGACCTCGGCCTGGCGCGCAGACTGGTTTCCGGCTGCGACGTCTGGCTCAACAATCCGATCTACCCGCTCGAAGCCTCCGGCACCTCGGGCATGAAAGCAGCCATGAACGGGGTGATCAACCTGTCCGTCACCGACGGCTGGTGGGGCGAAGGCTACGACGGCAGCAATGGTTGGGCGATCAAACCGGCGCCCGAGTACTACGACGATGCCCGCCGCAACCGCGAGGACAGCCAGACCCTGTATGAACTGCTGCAGGACCAGGTCATCCCGATGTATTACCGGCGCGGAGATCTCGGTTTCTCGCCGGACTGGGTGCACATGGCCAAGCGTTCGATCGCCAGCCTGCTGCCGCGCTTCAATTCTTACCGCATGGTGCGCGAATACAAGGACAAGTTCTACGGCCCGGCCAGCCGGCAGTGGCACCGTTTCAGCGAGAACGAATATGCGGTCGCCACTCGTCTGTCCGAGTGGAAGGCTCGGGTGCGGCAGGCTTGGGCCGGGGTCACGATACGCCGTCTGGACGAGCCGGTGCGTCGCATCACGTTCAGCGAGAAGGTCGAGATGAAGGTGGCCGTCAACCTGGCCGGTCTCGAGACGACCGACGTGCGCATCGAACTGCTGATCGGGCGGGCCTCCAAGCAAGGGCAGGAGAGGGACCTGAAGACGCTCGAATTCCAGGCTGCCGGCAGCTCAGGCAATGAGCGCATTTTTACCCTGGAAATGGCGCCCGAATATTGTGGTCGCCTGATCTACCACATCCGGGTCTACCCCTACAACGCCGATCTGACCCATCCGTTCGAGATGGGCCTGATGCTTTGGCTATAAGGCCTCGGGCACTGGCTCCGACTTGACAGGCTTTGCGGCTGGCCCCGTGCGGGCTGGTTTAGCCGTGGCGGCTGTGGGCATGGGCGGGGCCAGCATCTGGCCATAGAGCGTGGCGTATTCGCGTGCACTGCGTTCCCAGCTGAAGTCCTGCTTCATGCCGGCCAGCATCATCTTGCGCCAGGCCAGCTTGTCGGCATAGAGATTGAGGGCGCGCTTGATCGCCAGCCAGAGGTTGTGCGAGTCGGCCTTGTGGTAGACGAAACCGGTGACACCTTCCTTGACCGTGTCCTTGAGGCCGCCCGTGGCATGCACGATCGGCACCGAACCGTAGCGCAGACTGTACATCTGGCTCAGGCCACAGGGCTCGAAGCGCGACGGCATCAGGAAGATGTCGATGCCGGCCTCGATCCGGTGCGAGAGCGCTTCGTCGTAGCCGATGTGGACGGCGATCCGGCCCGGATTCTCCTGGGCCAGTTTGGTCAACGCCAGTTCGATACTCTTTTCGCCGGTGCCGAGCACGGCCAGCTGACCGCCTCGGTCCAGGATGCCGGGCGCCACCTCCAGCACCCAGTCCAGTCCCTTTTGAGGTGCCAGGCGCGAAACCATGCCGAACAAGGCTGCATCGGGGTCGAGCATCAAGCCCATCTCCTCCTGCAATGCCTCCTTGCATAGCTTCTTGCCCGAGGTGGCGAACCGGGAATAGTGGCAGTCCAGCCGGGGGTCGATGGCCGGGTTCCAGTCATCCGTGTCGATGCCATTCAGGATGCCGGTTATTTCGTGTCCGCGGTCGGACAGCAGGCCCTGCATGCCCATGCCGAGCGGGATCTGCTGGATCTCCTCGGCATAGGTCGGGCTGACGGTGGTGATCCGGTTCGCCAGAATAAGGCCGGCCTTGAGGAATGACATGCTGCCGAAATACTCCAGGCCGCCGATGCCGAAGCTACGCTCGGGCAAGCCCAGCTTGGTCACCATCTCGGGCGGGAAGAGCCCCTGGTAGGCCAGGTTGTGGATGGTCATGATGCTGGGCGTGGCGTGGCCGGCGTAATACAGGTAGGCCGGGGCCAGCCCGGTCTGCCAGTCGTTGCAGTGAAGCAGGTCGGGGCGCCAGCCCAAGGGCGACTCGGGGCTGGACAGGATGGCGGCGATGCGCGAGAGCAGGCCGAAACGCCATGCGTTGTCGGGGTAGTCCTTGCCCGACGCATCCTGGTAGGGGCCCCCCTCGCGTTGATAATGCCAGGCGGAGTCGATGACGTAGACCGGCACCCCGTTTCCGGGCAGCCGACCTTCGCGCAGGACGACGGTGCCGAAGTGCGGAAGTTTGACGAAACGGGCGACCTCCGGCATGTCGGGCAACTCGGCCAGCACCTTACTGTAGCCGGGCAGCAGGATGCGGCAATCGATGCCGATCTTCCTCAGGGCGGCGGGTAGCGCGCCCGAGACGTCGCCCAGGCCGCCGGTCTTGGTGAGCGGGTAGGCCTCCGGAGTGGCGAAGAGGATTGCGGTCATTGCATTTCCATATGGGTGAGTGTTGCAAGTATAAGTTTTGCTGGCTTCCCTGTGTGCCCTGCATGGCTCGTGGGCTCGAATGACAACGCCTAAGCGTGATATTTCCCTGACAAACCGGGCTTCGGCTTGAATCGACTCCAATTAGGGTCGATAGTCGTTGTCACGCATGTTTCGCAGGAGTGTCTCCATGTTGGAAATCGGTCTATATGGCCTGGGTCGGATGGGGGGCAACATGGCCCGCC
>Ga0307417_10000834_pt1 | contig 12586 bp, 13 predicted proteins | sample SalMarWE160210MG_2_FD_202514 | JGI IMG/M metagenome (GOLD analysis project Ga0307417, IMG submission 202514) | Salt marsh sediment microbial communities from the Plum Island Ecosystem LTER, Massachusetts, United States - WE1602-10 | ecosystem: Environmental > Aquatic > Marine > Intertidal zone...
GAACCGACCCCTGTGGCAGCGAAGGCCGTCGCCTCTCTTGACGCGTTGAGTGCGGGCAGGGTTCGCGTGGTGGTGTCGTCGGAGGCAGGACTGTCCCTGCTTCGCTCCATGTTGTCGCCAGAGTCGACGGTGCCGATCAGGCCCGCACCGGTGCAGCAGCACGTTCCCGTGTGGACGACGGCGCCCGATCTGGCCGATGTAGCGGACGGAGTGGTTGTTCGCCAGGGGAGTGAGCCTGCTGATGCCACGCACGTCGCGCTCGTCGTGAACGATCTAGAGTCCTGTGATTTGGTCGGGGTGGAAGAAGTCGTTCTGTCCGTGGGTGAAGGCTTGTGGGAGACTGTAGGTAAGGTGCTGAGGGATTGAACGGAAGGTGCTGAATGTTTGGTGGACGACTCGGCGGTGGTGAGCTGATCATCATCCTCATTGTGCTGTTGCTGCTCTTCGGGGCGCGCAAGCTGCCTGACCTTGCCCGCTCGCTGGGAGCGTCGGCCAAAGAGTTCCGCAAGGGACTCGAAGAGGGCAAGAGCGAGGACGAGGGCGACAAGGAGTAGCGAGGCTCGCTTCGCGAGCCGTACGGGGTTCTGGGTAAAAGGTTCGCTCCGCTCGCCGTTATCGGTTGCACGCCCCGGAGCCTCGTTGTTCTAGGCAGCGTTCTTACCGACAACTGAGAACTCAGGACCGCGAGCGGAGCGAACCTACCGACGACTGAGAACTCATTACTGACGACGGCCCGCGCAGCGGGCCTCAGATCTTCGCCAGGGCCTTGTCGTAGTCGTCGATGTTCCTGATGACACCCAGATCGCCGGTGGCGATGATGTCACGGACGATGCCCTCCTGGTCGAGTACGAAAGTCGTGCGCCATGCGCTGCCCTTCTCCTCGTTGAAGCAGCCGTATGCCTGAGCGACGGCACCGTGTGGCCAGAAGTCGGAGAGGATCGGGAACGTGTAGCCCTGCTCCTGTGCCCACTTCTTGTGGACGTGACGGGTATCACAGGTGATCGCGACCACGTTCGCGTCGACATCGTTGAAGTCCGCCATATGGTCTCTGATCGAGCAGAGTTCCGTCTGGCAGTTGCCGGTGAACGGGAAGGGGATGAACACCACGAGCGTCTTGCGTCCCTTGAAGGAGTCGAGAGTGACGTCGTTGTTGTCCTGGTCCTTGAGCGTGAACGACGGCGCTGGTTCGCCGATGGTTGCTGGCATGTGTGTCTCCTCTGTTTCGCAGAACGCTACACGATTCGAAGTATTCCCACAGATTGACACACATGCCACAAACGCTGGTCGCGACACGACCTTCGGGGAGCGCAGCAACCGCTTGGAGAATGGACTGCCTACAGGTCCTCGGCCGGGAGGAGCACCCGAGCGGCCCACCCAACCGGATCGGACAGCTCGGTGAAGGCAGGAAGGTGCTCGGGTTTTGCCCACATGATGTCCAGCGACTCCTCGCCCCAGCGGCGCACGACCTCGGAGCTGAACGAACTTCCGCCGGCGAGTCCATCGGGTCGGAGTTCGAGGCCGAGAAGGCCTGTCAACGCCTGATCGCCCTGGGCCGGCTCATCTCGTCTCTCTCGCAGGGCTCTCCTCATGGCTTCGAGATCCGGGAGCATGCGCGCTGCGGCGACGCCGACGAGGTAGGAGGAGTAGTCGTCGACGATCGCGACGAACGCTTGAACCGCCTCGAGATCCGGTTGCTGCTCCGGGCTGGTGAGCAATCCGGCGAACCCACCCTCTTCCGAGAGCATCTCCTGAAGGCGTTCGGGGTCCTGCATTCCTTGGAGCCTTCCGGCGAGATCGCCGGGGTCGAACTCGATTCCATCCAGGTACCGTTCGATCAGCCGGATGAGGTGGGACTTTACCCACGGCCGCTCGTATACCACGGTGAACGTCACTTCGCGCAGACTCGTCCAGAGCCTGACCTGCCGGCGATCGAGACCGTGTTCGGTGGCGAAGGCTTCCACATTGGGGACGATCAGCGTGGCGGGTGTCGGCTCGATGGGAGGCAGGCCGATGTCGAAGTAGCCCAACGTCCGGTGGCTGAGGAACCCGATCATGATGCCCATCTGGAGTCCGAGCAGTACGGGTCCGAGAGAGGTCAGCGGCGCAGGTACGGGCATCGCGTCGGCGAACTTGGGAGCGAGCGGCTCAATGAGGTAGCTGAAGACCCTCAGATGCGCATCAGCCCATGAGCGGCGGTCGACCGGAACGATTCCGTCGATCGCGGCGGTGTCGAGCGGAGTCTGATCGGAGAGTTGAACGAGCGCGAGTCTGCCGAGGTCGCGATACTCGTCGGCCATCCAGGGCTCGATCGGCTCCCGGGCGCCTGAGAAGTGGTTCGACAGCTCCTCGGCAAGCTTCCAATTGATCGGGCCCGGCTGATTGAAGAGTGCGAACAGCTGGGAGAACAGGTCTTCGTTCATGGCTGATCAGGTCGCTGCGCGAGTTGCGAGCTGATATCCATCTGCTCTCCGGCACGCAGCAGGGTGAGCGTCACGGTCTGTCCGGCGCGCATCGTACGTAGAATGGCGATGAGGTCGTCGGTCCCCTTGACACTGAGCCCGTTGACGGCGGCAATCACATCTCCCACCTGAACGCCACTGTCCTCGATTCCCGTGTGGCCGAGAAACGAGACGATTCGGGCTCCTTCCGGAACCTGTGCGCTTCCCTGGTCGACGAAGGCGGGCTGGACCTCTACTCCGATGAAGGCATGATGCACCACGCCGTCTCTGATGAGATCGTTGGCGACGCCCTGCACGATGCTGACGGGAACGGCGAACCCGAGCCCTTCGGCCCCGACATCACTGAGACCGATCGCTGTCGTGATGCCTATGAGCTCACCCTTGGCGTCGAGGAGTGCTCCTCCGCTCGAGCCGCGCGTGATCGGAGCGTCGGTTTGGAGGAGTCCAAACAGGTTCTCGTCGGCGGTGACCTGGAGCTGTCGATCGAACGCAGAGATGATGCCGGAGGTCACCGAGGGACCGCCGTTGAGACCGAGAGGGTTCCCGATGGCGACTGCCAGATCGCCGATTTGGAGGTCATCGGGATTGGCGAGAGGTATGGGCTGAAGGTCCGGCGCGTCGATCGAGATGACGGCGACGTCGGTGAGCGCGTCCGCACCGACGACGGTCGCCTGGTAGACGCGGCCATCGGCGAGGATCACCCGAACGAATCCGGCGCCGTCGACGACATGGTTGTTCGTCAGGATGTACCCGTCCGAGGCGTAGACGACCCCGGAGCCACTTGCTGTGGCGAGGTCTACACGTCCGTCGCCATTCCCGACCTCGACGGTGACGATCGAAGGGATGGCTCGGTTGGCAATGGCTGTCACTGCGTCGCTGGGCAGCGTCTCATCGATCGAAGCCAACTGGGGGAGCGTGGTGGTGGATGGTGTCGTTTGACCGCTTCCCGGTAGGACCCCGAAGGCGAAGAGCGCGGCGATGGTCATGGCTGCACCAACGATTCCACCGACCAGAGTGCCGACGACGCCGCCGATCAGGGGCGTGGGAAGCACCCGCCGTTTACGCGGTGTGACCGCCGGTTGGGGTGCCGGACGTTCCGGCGGAGGCGGCGGCTGGTCAGGGACGAGCCCGGGGTATCGTGGAGTGGGTTCACTCATAGAGGTTGATTGTATGCCTTCGACCAGAGTACGGGTTTTCACGGAACCGATCGATCATGCAGAGTTGGTCGAGTTCGTTGCCTCACCGGCGGCCGGCGCAACGGTGCTGTTCTTGGGAACGGTGCGTGGCCATTCGGAGGGCAAGGAGGGGATCACTCACCTGGAATATGAGGTGTATCTCGGAGAGGTGGAGCGGGTGATCGCCGGCATCGTGGAGGAGGCGTGCGATCGCTGGCCGTTGGAAGGTGTCGCCGTCGACCACAGGTCCGGCGTGGTGACCCTGAGCAAGGCATCGGTGGCCGTTGCAGTGTCGGCCGCCCATCGCACCGATGCGTTCGACGCTGCCCGCCACGTGATCGACGAGCTGAAGGCGCGAGCACCCATCTGGAAGAAGGAGCACTGGCCGGGCGGCGCCGAGTGGTCGAGAGGCAGCTGAACCTGTCAACCCAGGGCTCAGGGGTTCGGTGGTTTGGGGACCGCTAACCTCGGCGCCCGATGAAGGTTCTGCTTCTCGGGAAGGGTGGTCGCGAGCACGCCATCGGGTGGAAGCTCGCTCAGAGCCCTCATCTCGACCAGTTGATCTCCCTGCCTGGCAACCCTGGCCTTGCGTCGTTCGGTCCACTCGTTGCTGTTGACCCCACCGACCCGCAGGCGGTGGCGGATGTCGTCACGAGGGAGAGGGCCGACCTGGTGGTCGTTGGACCTGAGGCACCGCTCGCCGCCGGAGTCACAGACCATCTCAACGATCTCGGCATACCGGTGTTCGGGCCCAGCAGGGCTGCGGCTCGCCTCGAGACCTCGAAGTGGTTCGCGAAGACGGTCATGGCCGAGGCAGGTGTCCCGACGGGTTCGGCAGCGTCCTTCACCGACCCCGATCTTGCCGCCGCACACCTCGAGACGATTGGAGGTCCCTACGTTGTGAAGGCGGATGGACTCGCCGCGGGCAAAGGTGTTCTCGTCACCGGAGACCTCGCAGAGGCACGCGCCTGGGCTCGTGTGTGCTTCGAAGGACGTTTCGGAACCGCCGGTTCGACCGTGGTGATCGAGGAGTATCTGGCCGGCGATGAGATCAGCGTGTTCGGCCTGGCGGGCCCCGGTGGAGTGATCGGCCTGCGTCCAGCGCGGGACTACAAGCGGCTCCTCGACGGCGACGCGGGACCCAACACCGGCGGCATGGGATCGTTCTCTCCGGTCGGCGGCTTCGACGACGCCTGGGTCACCCGTATCGTCACGACGGTCATTCAACCGGTCCTCGACACACTCGCCGTCCATGACGCGCCATACCTCGGATTCATCTACGCGGGTCTTGTGCTCACCACCGAGGGGCCCAGGGTGCTCGAGTTCAACTGCCGCCTCGGTGATCCCGAGACGCAGGCGATCTTGCCACTACTCGACGAGGACCTTCTCGGCCTCATCGTCGCCGCCCTCGAAGGCGAGCAGCGTTTTGCGCGCTGGTCGGACCGATCCGCCGTCAATGTCGTGATGGCCGCCGAAGGCTATCCGGACGCGCCGAGAACCGGCGACGTCATCGCAGGTCTGGAGATCGACACCGCAGACACGCTCATCTTCCACGCCGGTACTGCGATCGATCGAGATCGGGTTGTCACCGCCGGTGGGCGCATTCTCAGCGTCGTTGGTCTTGGCCCGGACATCGCAACCGCTCGCGCCCGCGCCTACGACAAGGTTGGAATGATCGACTTCAATGGTCGTCACTACCGAAAGGACATTGCCCAATGAAGACCGTGTCCGTCGTGATGGGATCGAAGAAGGACCTCGGGGTCATGCAGAAAGCCGCGGATCTCCTCGAGGAGTTCGGGGTGCCGCACGACATCATCGTCATGTCGGCGCACAAGACGCTGGACAGGGTGCTCGCATTCACACAGTCGATTCCCGATCGCAACGTCGGGATCGTGATCGCAGGGGCAGGGAAGGCAGCCCACCTCGCAGGTGTGATCGCCGCCCGAACCACGATTCCGGTGGTCGGCGTTCCGCTGAGCGCCTCACTCGACGGGCTGGATGCGTTGCTGTCCACTGTTCAGATGCCCACCGGTGTGCCCGTTGCGACCGTTGGCATCGACGGTGCCGCGAACGCGGCACTCCTGGCCATCACCATCCTCGCCCTCGACGACGAGACCCTCGCCGAACGCCTTGGCGCCTACCGGGCGTCGCTCGCCGAGACGACGTACGAGGAGCTTCGCCGCGCCTGACGAGCGGAGCGATCTCTCCCCTTCTACAATCGCCCTGTGCCGGCGCTTCCACACGTGGCCTCCGGGAAGGTCCGTGACATCTATGAGGTCGATCGCGACCGTCTCCTGTTCGTCGCGAGCGACCGCATCTCCGCATACGACGTGGTGCTGCCTGACTTGATTCCTGACAAGGGGAAAGTACTCACCGGGCTGTCGCTGCACTGGTTCGAGTTTCTGGACACTCCGAACCACTTCCTCTCTACCGACCTGTCCGGTGTCGTTGAAGACGCGGCCGACCTTCAAGGAAGGGCAATGATCGTCCGGAAGGCGGACGTCATTCCGATGGAGTGCGTGGTGCGCGGCTACCTGTACGGCAGCTCGTGGCGCGAGTATGCGGCGGGCGGTGGTCCCACCACCGAACACCTTCCACCGGGGCTCCAGATGGGCGAGCAACTCCCTGAACCGCTGTTCACTCCGGCAACCAAGGCCGAGAGCGGCCACGACGAGAACCTCACCGTTGCCGGCGCCAGGGCGCTCGTCGGGGACGACGTGTACGAACAACTCAAGCACACCGCGATCGGCATCTACCGGAAGGCAACCGAAGCGACGGCTGCCAGAGGGGTCCTGCTCGCCGACACGAAGTTCGAGTTCGGTTGGGTGGATGGTGAACTGCTCCTCGTCGACGAGGTCCTCACCCCCGACTCGTCCCGCTACTGGCCCGCCGACCGCTATGAAATCGGACGGCCGGTGCCATCGTTCGACAAGCAGTACGTGCGCGACTGGCTTGACTCGACAGGATGGGACCACACACCGCCTGCACCTGCCATGCCCGACGACGTGATGGCCGCCACTCGAACTCGATACGTCGAAGCGTTCGAACGGATCACCGGTCGGTCGTTCGACGACTACGTGGTCGGACGATGAGAGCCATCGTCACGATCCGCCGGCGCGACACGATCGCTGATCCCGAGGGCAGCACCATCCAGCGGGCACTCGGCGATCTTGGATTCGGTGAGGTACGTGGGGTCCGTGTGAACCGTACGATCGAGCTGGACGTCGACGACGCCGCACGGGTCCGTGAGATGTGCGAGCGGCTCCTCGTCAACCCTGTCATGGAAGACTTCGACATCGAGATCGTGACTTGAAGGTCGGCATCGTCGTATTCCCGGGAACGAACTGCGAGCGTGACGTCGCACACGCGCTCGGGATGTTCGGCGCCGACACGGAACTCGTCTGGCACCGGGAGACGGACCTCGACGAGTTCGATCGTATCGTGCTGCCCGGAGGGTTCGCGCACGGTGACTACCTGAGAGCAGGTGCAATAGCCAGGTTCTCGCCGGTGATGAGGCCGGTTGCCGACGCGGCGAACGCGGGCGTGCCGGTCCTCGGCATCTGCAACGGGTTCCAGATCCTTTGCGAAGCAGGGCTGTTGCCTGGGGCGCTTATCGCCAACCGCGATCTGCGCTTCATTTGCCGTCCAGTACACGTCAGGGTCGAATCGACCGACTCGATCCTCACCCGGGCCGCAAAGCCAGGACAGGTGTTGCGCATCCCGCTCAACTCGTACGAGGGCAGTTACGTACCTGGTGATATGGCGCCGACACCGGTGCTGCGCTACTGCGAACCGGACGGATCGGTCACCGACGCCGCGAACCCGAACGGTTCGAGCGATGGTGTCGCCGGCCTTGCCAACGCAGCCGGGAACGTCGTTGGTCTGATGCCCCATCCGGAGCGGGCGGTCGAGGAGTTCATGGTTTCCACCGACGGTCGTGTGCTCCTCCAGTCGTTTCTCGCATCATGACCACCGACTTGCACCGCCGCCTCGGCATGACCGACGAGGAGTTCGCGCAGGTCGGCGCCATTCTCGGCAGGCCGCCGGCCGATCCCGAGCTCGCCATGTACTCGGTGATGTGGTCAGAGCACTGTTCCTACAAGTCATCGAGGGCGTTCCTCCGCGATCTCCCGACCGACGCCCCGTGGGTGGTCGTGGGCCCGGGAGAGAACGCCGGCGTCGTCGACATTGGCGACGGGTGGCTCGCCGCGATTCGCATCGAGAGCCACAACCATCCGTCGTTCGTCGAGCCATACCAGGGTGCGGCGACCGGCGTTGGCGGCATCCTGCGCGACGTGTTTACCATGGGTGCCCGGCCAATCGGACTGTGGAACCAGATCCGCTTCGGCAATCTCGACGATCCCCACAACCGCTACCTGTTGGGTGGCGTGGTTGCGGGCATCGCCGGGTACGGCAACGCGGTCGGCGTGCCCACCCTCGGGGGAGAGGTCGAGTTCGACGACACCTACCGGGGCAATCCCCTCGTCAACGTCATGTGCCTTGGGATACTGCGCCGCGATCAGCTCGTGCTGGGCACCGCAGGTCCGCCGGGATCGATCGCTGTCTTGCTCGGGTCGTCGACCGGCCGTGATGGGATCGGGGGCGCTTCGGTGCTCGCGTCTGCGGGGTTCGACGAGGAAGCAGCAACGAAGCGGCCGTCCGTGCAGGTCGGTGATCCGTACGAGGAGAAGAAGCTCATCGAAGCATGCCTCGAGCTGTATGAGCGCGACCTCGTCGTTGGTGTGCAGGACCTGGGTGCCGCCGGCCTGAGTTGCGCAGCGAGCGAACCGGCCGCCAGGGCCGGAGCCGGTCTTGACCTCGACCTCGATGCCGTCCACTGCCGCGAGACGGGCATGACCGCCCCCGAGTTGCTGATGTCGGAATCGCAGGAGCGGATGATGGCGTTCGTCGATCCGGCGCATGTCGAGGAGGTCCTGGCGGTCGCCGAACGGTGGGAAATCGACGCATCGATCGTCGGAACGGTCCGGGATGGTGATCGATTGCGCGTGTTCCACGACGGACGCGCCGTCGCCGACGTGCCTGCGTCGAGCCTCGCCGAGGACGCGCCGGTGCTGCACCGTCCTGTTCGAAGACCCGACTGGATCGACGAGCTTTGGGACGAGCCGACCCGGCCGGTGGGGGCGGACATCGGCGAAACCCTCGTCACGCTGCTTGGCCACCCGTCGGTTGGCGATCCGTCTTGGATCTACGAGCAGTTCGATCACATGCTGTTCCTCAACACGGTCGCAGGACCGGGTCTCGACGCGTCGCTCGTGCGCGTGCGGGGAACCTCCAAAGGGCTCGCCGTGTCTACCGATGGCAACGGCGCACTGTGCTACCTCGATCCGCGGCGAGGAGGAGCCAGGCTCGTATGGGAGGCCGCGATGAACGTCGCCGTGGTTGGCGCCAAGCCGCTGGCAATCGTCGACAACCTCAACTTCGGCAACCCGGAGAACCCCGAGGTGATGTGGCAGTTCACGGAGACGCTCGCCGGCCTGTCGGACGCATGCATCGACCTGGGCGTGCCGATCGTCGGAGGGAACGTGTCCTTCTACAACGAGACCGACGGCGCCGACATCCACCCGACTCCGGTCGTCGGCATGCTCGGCCTCGCCGATCCGATGCCACCGTTGCATGGCGCCGTGACACCGGGCATGGCGATCCTGGTGTGCGGACCGGCGCAGAGCACGAACCTGTCCGGTTCCGCGGTACAGACAATCGTGCATGGTGATCACGGGGGACGGCCGAGCGACGTCGAACCGGTCATTGGTGCAGCTTCGATTGAAACGGCTCTCCGCATCGCTCATGAGATAGATGGAGCAGTCCTGCACGACATTTCCAAAGGCGGTGCCCTCGTCACCCTCGCCGAGGTGCTGATCCGCGCCAATACCGGCGCGTCGCTCTCCCCGACACCCTACGCCCATGCGTTCGGCGAGGACCCTCACCGCTTCTTGTGTTTCGTGCCCGCAAAGCAGATCGAAGAGACGATTCGCATCGCTGTTGAAAACGGTACGCGAGTCGAGTTGTGGGGCGCGACGACAGGAGCATCCGAGCTGAGAATCGGCCACACCAACGTCGTTGCGGTGGAACATCTCGCCGAGGCGTGGCGGGGTGCGATCGCCGGCCGAATGGCGGGGGGCGCCAATGGGTGATCGCCCATTCGACCGGCCAGGCGAGGCGTGCGGCGTGTTCGCCGCATCAGTTCCGGGAGCGCAAGTCGCCAACCTCGTCTACTTCGGTCTGTTCGCGCTCCAGCATCGGGGCCAGGAGAGCGCAGGGATCGCGGTCGCCGACGGTGAGCAGCTCACGGCCTACAAGAACATGGGGCTGATCTCGACGGTGTTCGACGAGCACAAGCTCGCCGGCCTCCAGGGCACGATCGGGATCGGACACACCCGCTACTCGACGACCGGTTCGAGCAGCTGGGTGAATGCCCAGCCGTCGTTTCGGGCGATCGGCGATCGGGCCATCGCCCTGGGACACAACGGGAACCTGACCAACACGCTCGAGCTGGGCTCTCGACTGGGATCGGCTCCCGGTTCAACCGATTCCGAGTTGATGACAGAGACGATCGCCAGCAAACTCCAGGAGGATCCGTCCCGGACACTACCGGAGGCGATAGCAGCGTCGATGCCCGAATTCGAAGGTGCCTACACGTTGGTGGTGATGGACGAGAGCGTGGTCGTGGCAGTCAGGGACCCGCACGGATTCCGTCCACTATCCCTCGGCGCACTCCCGGGAGGCGGGCACGTGGTCGCCTCAGAAACCGCCGCGCTCGACATCGTGGGTGCCGAGTTCGAACGGGATGTCCGACCCGGGGAGATGGTCGTGCTGTTCAACGGCACCGTCGAGTCGTCGTTCCCCGTTGAGCCGGCGGCATCGCGACTCTGCGTGTTCGAGTACGTGTACTTCGCGAGACCCGATAGCACGGTCGCCGGACAGAACGTTCACTCGGCCAGGGTCGAGATGGGTCGCCGCCTGGCCTCCGAGAGCCCGGCCGACGCCGACGTCGTGGTCCCTGTTCCGGAGTCCGGTATTCCCGCTGCGCAGGGCTTCTCGGCGGCATCAGGGCTGCCGTATCGGGACGGTCTCGTGAAGAACAGGTACGTCGGTAGGACGTTCATTCAGCCGGACCAACTCCTGCGCGACAGGGGCGTCCGGATGAAGCTCAATCCCATCAGACAGTCCCTCGAGGGCCGGCGGATCGTGCTCGTTGACGACTCGATCGTCCGAGGCTCGACGACGCGACAACTCGTCGACATGACCCGGGCGGCGGGGGCGACCGAGGTCCACCTGCGTGTTTCGTCGCCGCCGTACCGGTGGCCGTGTTTCTACGGGATGGATACATCCGATCGGTCGAGCCTCCTCGCAGCGCAACGGTCGGAAGAGGAGATCGCCGCGTTCCTCGAGGTCGACTCTCTCGGCTATCTGAGCTACGAAGGGCTCCTCGCTTCGATTCCCGACGCAACAGAGTCGTTCTGCACCGCGTGCCTGTCCGGCGAGTATCCGACGCCGATCGGCACCGACAAGTTCGTCAGGGAACAGCAGTGAGCAGGTACGCCGAGGTCGGGGTTGATGTGACCGCCTCCGACGAGTTCACGGTCTCGATCGCAGACCGGGTGCGTGCCACGTGGAAAGACTCGGTGGTGGGGTCCTTTGGGAGTTTCGCTGCCGGGGTGACGATCCCGTCCGGCTACGAGGAGCCGGTGATCATGATGACGACCGACGGGGTTGGCACGAAGATCGAACTCGCAGTGGCGCTGGACAGGTACGAGGGAATCGGCAGGGATCTGGTCGCGATGTGTGTCGATGACCTCGCTGCCCTCGGGGCGGAGCCCATCGGCTTCACCGACTACCTGGCCGTAGGAGCACTCGACCAGGCACGAGACGAAGCGATCGTGTCGTCGGCGGCTGCAGCGTGCGAAGAGGTGGGCTGTCCGCTGCTCGGCGGGGAGACGGCGCTGCACCCAGGCGTGCTCGGACCGACGCAGTTCGATGTGGCGGGAGCTGCCATCGGGGTGGTCGAACGGTCACGCATCCCCGACCCGAACTCGGTCGCAACCGGTGACGTCCTGATCGGGGTGTCCAGTCCCAACGTACGATCGAACGGGTTCTCTCTCATCAGATCCATCTTCGACCTGGGGGCACTCCATGAACCATTCGAAGGCCGGACGGTCGGGGAGGTGCTGCTCGAGCCATCGGTGTTGTACACGCCGGCGATCCTGGAGGTTGTCCGGGCTGTGAATGTGCACGCGATGGTGCACGTGACCGGTGGCGGGCTTCCCGGCAACGTGCCCCGGGTGATGCGTGACGGGTTTGGGGTCAGAATCGACCCTGCTTCCTGGCCGGTGCCAGAGGTGTTCCACCTGATTTCGGAGCGAGGCGGGGTCGATCGGGCCGACATGTTCGAGACGTTCAACATGGGGATCGGGTTCGTGCTGATCGTTGAACCTGGCCGGGTCGAAAAGGCCATCGGCGTGCTTGCGAACACCGGCAATGACGCATGGCCGATCGGCGAGGTTGTCGAGGGTAGTGGGGTGACCCTCGGCTAGTGTCCCGACCACCAACGCTTGCCGCGTTGAGGGCGGCCAGATGACACCGCAAGCTGCATCCTCGTTCTTGAAGCACCTACCGGTGCGCCCGCGTCCTGCGTCCTTGCCATCAGCGCCCCTGCCCAGCTCTGCACATCACCACCGTTGCCGGCCAGAGCACTAGTGGCGGAAGTGGCGCATGCCGGTGAACACCAACACCATGCCATGTTCGTTGGCCGCGTCGATCACCTCTTGATCCCTGATGGAGCCACCCGTCTCGACGAGCGCCACGACACCTGCCTCGGCGAGGGTGTCGAGGCCATCTCTGAACGGAATCAGTGCCTCGCTCGCGGCGACACCGCCTGAGATCCGGCCATCTGCCTGGTCGACGGCACGCGCTGCTGCTCCGACCCGGCTTTGA
>Ga0307417_10000835_pt1 | contig 12585 bp, 14 predicted proteins | sample SalMarWE160210MG_2_FD_202514 | JGI IMG/M metagenome (GOLD analysis project Ga0307417, IMG submission 202514) | Salt marsh sediment microbial communities from the Plum Island Ecosystem LTER, Massachusetts, United States - WE1602-10 | ecosystem: Environmental > Aquatic > Marine > Intertidal zone...
GGTCCCGTCCGCAGGGCCCAGGATACTTACGCCACGCTGGCGCAGCAGGTTCACGTTGGCCTGGGTTGCCGGGTGCAGCCACATGCCCCGATTCATTGCCGGCACCACTGCGAGCGGCGCGCTGGTGGCCAAAATCAACGTCGTCAGCAGATCATCGGCGAAGCCCGCCGCGAGACGCGCAATCAGGTCTGCGGTGGCGGGCGCCACCAGCACCCGCTCTGCCCAACGGGCAAGCTCGATGTGGCCCATTCCTGCTTCGGCGCGGGGATCCATGAGGTCCGTGCGCACCTCGTTGCCCGACAGGGACTGCAGGGTGAGAGGTCCCACAAAATGGGTTGCAGCGCGCGTCATGACGACCCGCACGTCTGCGCCGGCGCCCCGCAGAAGGCGGACGAGCTCGGCCGCCTTATAGGCCGCTATGCCTCCACTGACGCCGAGCAACACGCGGGGGGGCATCTTCAGCGAATCACCAACGGGACCAGGTAACGAGCGAATCGATTGGCATTGACAATTCATTCTAACTCAACCACACGACTTTGATCCCCGCGCGCCGATTTGGTCGGCTCCTCAGCTTGTCGTACCCTTTTGCGTGAGGGCACGCAAGGCATTGGCTAACTCGGAAACCGGCCGCGCGCATACGACGCAATAAAGGCATTGCAGGGGTGCCACCTCATGGTCGCCTGTAAAGCTAGGGTAAAGCACGCCTCGACCCTCCCGATCATCCAACCTCATACGTTTCTCGCCTCGGCGACCAACGCAGACAAGCGGGGTGGCCTGGCGCTTCCCAAGGGGCTCGTCGAATGAGTATCACTGAATGGCCCGAGGACGAGCGTCCTCGCGAGAAGCTGCTGGAGCGGGGCGCAGCTGCGCTGACCGATGCGGAGCTCTTGGCAATCTTTCTCCGCACTGGGGTTCCCGGAAAGAGCGCTGTGGACTTGGCGCGGGATCTTCTGATCGAGTTCAGGGGGCTGAAGCGCCTTCTCGGCGCCGACGAACGCAGCTTTTGCCAAGCCAAGGGATTGGGACGGGCGAAATATGCCCAGCTGCGAGCGGTGGTGGAGATGAGTCGGCGCTACCTGCTGGAAGAGGCAAAGGACCGTGACCTGCTGACCAGCCCGGACGCTGCGCGCGATTACCTCAAATCGCGCCTGGCAGGGTACCCCCACGAGGTCTTCGCCTGCCTCTTTCTGGACAACCGCCATCGGCTCATCGAGTACGAGGAGCTATTTCGCGGAACGATCGACGGGGCTAGCGTCCACCCCCGCGAAGTCGTGCGGCGTGCCCTGCGGGCGAATGCGGCGGCGGTCATCTTCGCGCACAATCATCCGTCCGGGGTCGCCGAGCCGAGCCAGTCAGACCTCAGAATCACACAGCGGCTCAAAGACGCCCTTAGCCTTGTCGACGTGCGGGTCCTCGACCACGTGATCATCGGCGACGGCCAGGGCACTTCCCTGGCCGAGCGAGGACTTGTCTGACGGGCTTGCTTCCTCCCTCCCCTCACAACCCCCCGCGCCGCTATAGAAGAGCGCGTCTTCCGGTGTCGGGCGGCCAGCCTTGGCGGCGAAGGAGGGTTCGGGCGCTTGCGTAGCGTTTGGATCTCCGATATGTTGGCGAGTCTATCTTTTCGGCCAACGGACCCAAGACATCTCAGGAGACGCGCCATGTCAAGAGTATGTCAGGTAACCGGCAAGCGGCCCGTTACCGGTTGCAACGTCTCCCATGCCCACAACAAGACCAAGCGGCGCTTCCTGCCGAACCTGCATTACCACCGCTTTTGGGTAGAGAGTGAGAAGCGTTGGGTGCGCCTTCGGGTTTCAACAAGCGGCATGCGTATCATCGATAAGAAGGGCATCGATGCCGTTTTGGCGGATCTGCGCGCGCGGGGCGTAACGGTTTAAGGAGGTAAGGCATCATGGCGAAGGCTGCACGTGAAAAGATTCGGCTGATCTCCAGCGCCGGAACCGGTCACTTCTATACGACGACCAAGAACAAGCGCAATCAGCCGGGCAAGATGGAGATCAAGAAATACGACCCCGTTGTGCGCAAGCATGTGATGTACAAGGAAGGGAAGATCAAGTAAGTTCAGCTCGCCCGCCGAACCTGGCGCGAAAAAGCCCGCGGACTGCGGGCTTTTTCATCCTTTTCGATTCGCCGGGGCTGCCTCCGCCTCTTCTGAGCGGAGTCAAGAGCTGTCGCTTGCTCAGACCGCAGGCTGCAGCGAGTAGCCCCGCAACCGGCGCGCGAAGCTCTCGAGGGCCTGAATCCCCGTCGCCTCCGCCTGCTGACACCATTCCTGAAGTGCCTTGAGCAGAGCCTCCTGGCTCGGGGCGGAACGCTCCCAGAGCTCACGCAGCCTTTCGCGAAACTGATAGACCGTCTGCAGCTTCTGGCTCTGGGCGAGCACCTGCTCCAGCCGCCGACGCGCCGCTGCGTCCAGGCGGGAACCCTCGACGAGCAACAGCTGCCGGGTCCGACGGACCAGGCGTCCGCAATGCTGATCGCTGTGACAGATCTCGGCCCGCGTGACGGGCGTCAGGACCTCCTGCGCATACCGGGCGAAGACGTGCATCCGGCCCACAATGACAGCCCGCAGGGTGTCCATGTCGACAATGCGCTTGCCCTCGACCACATGCGGCTCCGGGGCGACCTTCTTCACCTTGGCGAGCCCGAGGAAGCCCAGGAGCCGGATATACAGCCATCCGATATCGAGCTCCCACCACTTGGACGACAGGCGGGCCGAGCTTGGGAAGGCATGGTGATTGTTGTGCAGCTCCTCGCCCCCGACGAGGATGCCCCAGGGGGCGATGTTGGCAGACGCGTCAGGGGTCTCGAAGCTCCGGTAGCCCCAATAATGGCCCACCCCGTTGATCACTCCGGCGGCGAAGAATGGAATCCAGAGCATCTGCACGGCCCACACCGTGATGCCGTAGACGCCAAACAGGAGGACATCAAGCACCAACATGAGCCCGACGCCCTGCCAGCGGAGTCGGCTGTAAATCCTCCGCTCGACCCAATCGTCCGGCGTCCCGTGGCCATAGCGCTCGAGGGTTTCCCAGTCGCCCGCCGCCTGGCCATACAGCTCCGAACCTTCCGTGAGCACCTTACGCAGACCCAGGATCTGGGGGCTGTGGGGATCCTCGGGCGTCTCGCAACGGGCATGGTGGCGCCGGTGCACGGCCACCCACTCACGGGTCACCATACCCGTCGTTAGCCAGAGCCAGAAACGGAAGAAATGGCTGACCGCCGGGTGCAGATCAAGGGCGCGGTGAGCCTGCGAGCGATGCAGGAAGACCGTCACCGACACGATCGTGATGTGGGTCAGCAGCACGGTGGCTGCCGTCACCTGCCACAGGGACGGCTCCAGGACTCCATAGAAACTCATCAGCGGCTCCTCAAAAGCTGGCCTGAGGCCAGAACGACGGGACCGGTCGTCCTGCCGTCGGTTTTCATCAGTTTGGGGGAAGCAGAGGTCGAAAGGCTCGCATCCCGGCGTTCGGGCAGCCGCTCCGTCGGCTTCATACGCGCGTCAATATAATCGACTGGGCGCGCGTTGGAAAGTACCACAAGGAACCCCATCAACCGTCCTCCTACGGAGGACCTTCCAATTGAAGGTTGCCGACGGTGTCGCACCAGGCGGTCCAGCCGCCCTCCAGCCAGGTTGTGGCAAAGGGGTCGACGACGACAGCCGGACCGATGACGCGGGCGTCAGCCCCCATCTGCTCGCGCATTAGGACAGGGACCGGATCACCCCAGCCAAAGACCAGGGTGTGCTCAGGCCGGGGGCCGCCAGCGCGGAAATGCCGTGCGGGCAAGGCACGCAGGTCGGGCTCGGCGGTGACCCGCGCCCTTAGGTTGACCAGCTCCACCGGCAGATCCAGACGGTGTCCGTAACGTGCGAGGTGAAGCCGGTGGAAGTCTTCCGCGGTCCGATCCAGACCTCGCCAGGCCAGGTTGAGGGTGGCGGACTGACCAAGATAGCGCAGATCCAGGGACAGCTCGGTACGCATCTGCGAAGGAGACAGTCCCTCCCGTGTCAACGCGTTCAGTCCTTCCTCCGCCAACTCCCTGAGGCGCACCTCCGCCTCGGCATCGGTGCGCGCGGAGAGCTTCCCAAGCCAGGTACGGGTCAGGAGCCGGCCTGGGGGAGTGGCGAGCATGCCCAGGGCCGACAGGACACCCGCATGCACGGGGACCATGGCGCGGCGCATCCCCAGGGCCTCGGCAAGCGCGCACACGTGTAAGCCTCCCGCCCCCCCGAACGAGGTCAGCGCATGCCCCCTCGGATCGATGCCTCGCTGAATGGAGATGACCCGCAAGGCGCGGGCCATGTTCTCGTTGGCCACGCGAACGATCCCGAGGGCCGCCTCCTCGGGGGTCAACCCCATGGCAGATCCGAGGCCCCCGACGGCCGCCCGCGCGGCGGCGAGATCCAGGGTCATACGCCCGCCGAGGAAGGCGTTCGGCCGCAGCCTGCCGAGCACCAGGTTCGCATCCGTGACGGTCGGCGCTGTACCGCCCTTGCCGTAGCAGGCGGGACCCGGGGCGGCACCGGCGGATTCGGGGCCCACCAGAAGCAGCCCGCCCGCATCCAGCCGCGCGATTGACCCGCCGCCGGCACCGATCGTGTGCATGTCCACCATGGGCACCGCGACCGGGTAGCCCGCGATGCGGCCAGATGTGGTAATTCGCGGCTTCCCTTCCACCAGGGCCACATCGGTCGAGGTGCCGCCCATGTCGAATGTGAGGAGCCTGTCCTGGCCCGCCAACCGGCCGAGGAAGGCCGCGCCCGCGAGCCCGCCGGCGGGACCGGACAGCAGCAGACGCACGGCGAGCCGGGCCGTTTGCTCCGCCGCAACCGCCTCGCCGCTCGACTGCATGACCGCTAGCCGGACACCGGGCAACCGTTGGCACAGGCGGCCGATATAGTCAGCCACCAGCGGTCCCACCCAGGCATTCAGCCAGGTGGCAATACCACGCTCGTACTCGCCCGTAACCGGAAGGACCTCCGATGACCGGGAGACAAAGATTTCGTCGGGCACCGCCTCCGCAAGGGCGCGCTCCGCTCCGTCGTCCAGGTAGGAGAAGAGCAGGTTGACGGCCACGGCCGCGGGGCGAAGCCGGAGCAGATCCTCTCGCAGGGCGGCGATGTCCTCCGCGGTCAGGGGCTCGACCCAGCTACCGTCGGCAGCAAGCCGCCCGCCGGTCTCCAGGCACAGCTCCCGCGGAACCGGCGGCGGCGGCACGGGCGGCTGCAAGTCGTAAAGGCTCGCCCGCGCCTGGCGCCCGATGGTCAGCAGATCCGCCAGACCCCGGTTCGACACATAGGCGGTCCGCACCCCCTTGCCCTCCAGTGCGGCATTGGTCGCCACCGTGGAGCCGTGAATCACCTTCAGCCCCTCGGGGGCGAGGCCAAGCTCTTCAATCCCCTGCAGGATCGCCTGCTCCGGCGCCAAAGGGGTGGACGGCACCTTGTGCACCCTTATCTCGCCACCCTGCCCCAGCACAAAATCGGTAAAGGTGCCGCCCGTATCGATACCAACGAATGTCAGCGGTAGCACTCCAAAGAGCCCTCGGAGCCCCCACATTAAGGCCGCCCGAATCCTCACGCAATCCTTCCGGGCGGGGTATCAGTGGCCTTACCCGGTGCTCGGTCAGGCCCCCGGCTCGTGACCCTGAGCCCCGAGGGCGCCGGGCCGCTTACCCCGGTTCTGTGAACCAGGTCAATTTGCAGCAGCCCGTATCCGGGATATCTTGCCCGGTCCATGGAGGAGCTACTCAGCGTCCGCGGGCTCGAGCGCCGGTACGCAGAGCGCACGGCGCTCCGCGGATTCGACCTGCGGATCAGCCGCGGCGAGGTGCTGGGCCTGCTCGGACCGAACGGGGCGGGCAAGACCACCTGCCTGCAGATCCTCAGCGGCAATCTGCTCCCGAGTGCCGGGGAGATCCGCATCTGCGGCCTCGACCTTGGCCGTCGTCCCAGGCGGGCAAAGCGCCGCTTGGGGTATCTGCCCGAGCGTCCGCCGCTCTATCCCGAGATGCGGGTGGACGAATATCTGGCCTACAGCGCACGCCTCCGCCGTATCCCCCGGCGGCGTATCGGGCAGGCGCTGGAGGAAGCGAAGACGTGGTGCGGGCTGGCGGGCGTGGGCACCCAGCTGATCGGGAGGCTCTCCAAGGGCTACCGGCAGCGAGTCGGGATTGCCCAGGCAATCATTCACCAGCCGGACCTGGTAATCCTGGACGAGCCGACCGACGGACTTGATCCGGTGCAGATCCGGGAGGTCCGCGACCTGGTGCGGACCCTCGCCGCATCCAGCGGGGTGATCTTCTCGAGCCACATCCTGCCCGAGGTGCAGGCCATGTGCACGCGGGTCATGATCCTGCGCGACGGACGAGTACTGCACGAGGCTCACTTGGCGCGGCAGCCGAATGTCCACTCGCCCGGCCGCTACCGCGTGCGCCTCAACCCCGCATCGCCGCTGACCAGCCTGACCGGAATTCCCGGGGTGGCCTCCGCAGAGGCTCTAACGGACGACGCCTTTCGCGTGACTCTGGGGCCCGGAGAGCCGGCCGACGCGCTCGCCCGGCGGCTGGTGGAACAGGGCCTTGGTCTCATCGAGCTCACACCGGATCGGGACGACCTGGAGCAGGTCTTCTTCGACATCCTGAACGGGGAGCAGGCGGCGTGATCAGCACAATCGCCCGCCGCGAGCTGCGCGCGATTTTCGTCTCCCCCATTGCCTGGGGCCTGCTGGCGGCAAACGCCCTGATCCTGGCCTGGATTTTCCTGCGGGTGCTGGAACGGTTCTCCGGACTCGAAGCGGCACAGCGCACTGCGGGGCTCACCATCGAGCTGGGTCTGAATCTGTTCAGCTTCACCACGGTCCTGTCCATGCTCTCGGTGCCCCTGCTCACCATGCGCATGCTGAGCGGAGAGTTCCGGGAGGATACGTTCAACCTTCTGGGGTCGGCCCCGGTCTCGCTGACCGAGATACTGCTCGGCAAGTTCCTGGGGATCGCCGGGCCGATCGCGGTCATGGGGCTCCTGCCGCTGGTCCTGGCGCTTAGCCTGTCCCATGCGGTACACCTGGACTGGGGTCTGCTCGCGGCTGCCACCGTAGGTGTCTGGCTGTGCGGCCTCCTCTTCGGCGCGGTGGGGCTCTACGCCTCGAGCCTGAGCGCACAGCCCGCCCTCACCGCGGTCACCGCCTATGGCATGTTGGTCCTGCTCTCGGTGATCAACCGAGGAGAGATCACGGGGTCCCAGGCAGTATCCCTTTTCGACTGGCTCTCCTGGAACGAGCACCTCCTCTGGTTCCTGTTCGGGGTCGTCCGCGCGAGCGATCTGCTCTACTTCGTGCTGCTCATCGGCTTGTTCCTGGCGCTGGCACACCGTCGGCTCGCGAACCGGCGGCTCGGCTGAGGCCGTTCCGATGGCCATTCCTCGCCGCTGGGACCGCATCGAACGCCGTCTGGCGGATCTGGTCTTCTATCTCCTCCTCGCCGCCGCCGTGGTGCTGGCCGGCTGGCTGGGGGCGCGCCACGACTGGTACTGGGATTGGACGTCCGGCGGACGCAACACCCTCAGCGCCGAAAGCGTGGCGGTGATCAAGCGCCTCGAGGGCGGGCTGCGCGTCACCGTCTTCCTTGGCCGTAACCATCCGCTGGCGAAGAGTATCGAGCGGCTGCTCGCCCGCTACCAAGAAGCTGGGGGCGATCTCTCGGTGAGCTATGTGGATCCGCAGCTCTTTCCGGACCGGGCGCGGGCGGCGCAGGTCACGGCGCTCGGACAGCTGCTGCTCGAATACCGGGGACACCGGGAGACCATCGACCAGATCGGCGAGGCGCCCATCACCGATGCCATCGCCCGCCTGACCCGGGACGACATCCCCTGGATCGCGGCGCTCGAGGGCCACGGCGAGCGCCGAATCGACGGGAAGGACGCGGGCGATCTTGGGCGCTTTGCAGGGCTGCTTGGTGCACGCGGTATCCGCCTCCAGCCGCTTGATCTCGTTACGGAGCCGGCAGTTCCTGGAAATACCCGGCTCCTGCTCCTCTCCACACCCCGGATCGCCCTCTTTCCTGGCGAGGCAAAGACCATCATCCGCTACCTCGACCAGGGTGGTAATCTCCTCTGGCTCATGGACCCCGGTACGCTGGAAGGTCTGGATCCGGTGGCGGAGCACCTCGGTATCCAGCGGTTGCCCGGGGAACTGGTGGACGCGAACGTCCGGGAGCTCAACATCGATGACCCCACGGTTGCGATGGTCAAGGACTTCCCGGACCATCCCGTTACCAGGGGACTGTCCGGTCCTGCTCTGTTCCCGGGCGCCGTCTCCTTCCGTTCCCGCGCCTCTCCAGGGTGGACGGTTGCAGCTCCGCTGCGGACCCAGACCAACAGCTGGAACGAGACAGGTCCGATCAAAGGCGAGGTCTCCCGCGACCCCGCCCGGGAGGAGCACCCGGGCCCCCTTCCGGTGGCGCTGGTCCTCACCCGGCCCGCGCCCCGTGGGCAAGGCCAGCAGCGGGTCATCGTGGTCGGCGACGGCGACTTCCTGAGCAACGCCAACCTCGCGACCGCGGGCAACCGGGCGCTTGGGCTGCGGATGGTGGAATGGTTGACGGCGCCCCCCGGGAGTGTGCAGGTGCCCGAGCGGGTGCTGCCGGACCGGGGCCTGGCGCTCACGCGTTCCGAGATCGTAACGGTGGGAGGAGGCGCCCTCATCGGCCTGCCCAGCCTGCTGCTCCTTATCGGACTCCTCATCCGCTGGCGGCGCGGGAGGTGATGATTTGATGAACCCGCGCTGGGCGGTCAACCTGGTCCTGCTCATGCTGGTCGCCGCGCTGGCGGCCGCGATGCGCCATGAGCTGGCAAGTGAGCGCAGGGCCGGGACCCTCACCGGGCTGGATCCGAACCGCATTACGCAGGTCGAGATCCAGCGGGCTGGTCAACCGGTTATTCACCTCATTCGCACCGCCGAAGGGTGGCGGCTGGAATCGCCTTATGCCGTGGCCGCCAACGACGCAAAGGTCGATCAGCTGGTGCAGATTGCCTCGACACCCGTCTTCCGCTCGCTCCCCGAGAGCGGCCGCCCGGAACGCTTGGGCCTCGCCCCGGCGCGTATTCGGCTCACCCTGGACGGCCTCGCGTTACGCTTTGGCGACACCGACCCCATCGGCCACCGCCGCTATGTGGCGATCGGCGACCGGATCCATCTGATCGACGACGGGTTCCAATTTCATCTGCTGGCCCCGGCGACCGACTACGTGAGCCGCCGTCTGCTGCCGCCGGACTTTCGCCCGGTCGCCGGCACCCTGGACGATCAGCCCCTGACTGCACAGACACTGGCCAAGCTGGGAAACCTTATTGCGACACGCGTGATCCCCGCGGGGGAGGAGTTTTCAGGACGAATCCTCTCGCTGCGGGAAAGGGAGACCGGCCAGACGATCCGCTTCCTGATCTCCGCTGACCGCCGGCGCTGGACCCGGGTAGACCTGCACCTGACCTTCCTGCTGGCGGCGGCGCCTGCACTGAGAACGGCGGCGCCCTCGGCCCCGGCCGCCGAGCCCGCGCCTCGCGCCACCCAGAACCAGGGAAGCACCCCTTAGCAGGGCATGCCGGAGCTACCGGAGGTCGAGACAACCCTGCGGGGAATCGCCCCTTATCTCACGGGAACGCGAATCTCAGGCCTGGAGGTCCGGGAGCCGCGTTTGCGCTGGCCCGTTCCCCGTGGGCTGGCGGAAGTGGTTGTCGGGCAGCGCATTACCAACGTCCGGCGGCGAGGAAAGTATCTGCTCATCGAGCTCGCGGACGGCACCCTCCTCGTCCATCTCGGCATGTCCGGCAGTCTCCGCGTGCTGCCGAGGGACACTCCGCCCGGGACCCATGACCACATCGATGTCCAGCTCGATAGCGGCTGTTGCTTGCGTCTGCGGGACCCGCGCCGATTCGGCGCCCTCCTGTGGCTGACCGGCCCGCCGGAGCAGCACGCGCTCCTGCAACACCTGGGGCCCGAACCCCTCGGACCGGAGCTCGACGGCGATTACCTCTTCGCCCTTTCCCGCGGCCGACACGCGGCGGTCAAGGCGTTCCTGATGGACGCCCGGGTGGTAGCGGGCGTTGGCAACATCTACGCGAATGAATCCCTGTTCCTCGCCGGCATTCACCCTGGGCGTCCCTGCAACCGAATTAGCCGGGCACGCTACCGGCTCCTCGCGGACTGCGTGAAACGGGTGCTGGAGGCGGCCATCGACAAGGGAGGCACCACGCTCCGCGACTTCGTTCGGGAGGACGGGAGTTCCGGCTACTTCTCGCTCTCGCTTGCGGTCTACGGACGCGGCGGGGCGGCTTGCCCCAAGTGCGGCGGGACCATTCGCCAGCGGCGCATCGGCCAGAGATCGAGCTTCTACTGCCCCCGTTGCCAGCGCTAGATATCGGTGCAGAAATAACCGGAGCACTCGTAGGTCGGGTTAGCGCAGCGTAACCCGACACCAGCGGTCGAGTTGCACCTCTTGTTTCTGAATCGTTCCTAGGGCAGCACTGATCGGTCCCGTCTTCTCAGGCATGCGGCCTTGGCTCTGGGCGTTCTCCGCTGCGCCTTGATAGTTTTGAGCTATCATCGCGGTCCTGTGCATCTCACGACGGCCGGCCACTCACCGCACCTCGGCCATGCCGATGCCCCGCGGGTCACTCGCCGCCTGGACCCGAGCATTCACCCGGTCCCAATAGACCGCCTGCATGTTACCGAAGCCGTCCGGGATTTGGCGCAGCCGGTGGCCCCTCTCCTCCAGAGCTGCCTTCTCCGCCTTCGTGAAGGCGCCCGACTCGTACTGGACCTCGTCGGGCAGGTACTGGTAATGGAAGCGGGGCCTCGCGACCCATTCCGCCGGCGGATGGCCCGCGACCACGTCCAACACACCCTGAAGCACCATGGTGATGATCCGGCTGCCCCCGGGGGTACCCAGGATGGCGACACCACGGTCGGAATCCACGAAGGTGGGGGCCATGCTCGACAGCATGCGTTTGCCCGGTGCAATCGCGTTGGCCTCGCCGCCCACCAAGCCGTAGGCATTGGGCGCACCTGGGCGGGCGGAGAAGTCATCCATCTCGTCGTTCAGCAGGACTCCAGTCCCGGGCGGCACGAACCCAGACCCGAAGGGATAGTTGATGCTGAGGGTGGCAGCAACGCGGTTCCCCTCCCGGTCCAGGATCGAAAAGTGGGTGGTATCGGGTCCCTCCGCATCACGCGGCTGCGGCAGACTCCGGGTGGCCCGGTCGAGCCGGATGTCCCGGGCGAGGCCATTGGCATAACAGGGATGGGTAAGGCGGGCGACGGGCACCGGTACGAAGTCCGGATCCCCCAGGAAGTCCGCGCGGTCACGGTAGGCCCTGCGCATTACCTCGATCCGCAACTGCGCCCGGTCGGCGGCACTGAGGCGGCTCGAGTCGAAATTGGAGAGCATGTTCAGCATCTCCACCAGCACCACGCCGCCGGAGGACGGGGGGGAAGCACTCACTACCCGCCAGCCGCGATAGTGGCCAACCACAGGCGGACGCTCCACCACCCGGTAAGACGACAGGTCCTCGAGCGCCCAGATACCCCCCGCCGCCCGGACCCCTGCGACCAGAAGCTTAGCGATCCGCCCCGCATAGAAGCCGGCCCTACCCTCACGGCCCAAGTCCTCCAGCGTGGCGGCTAGGCCCGGCTGGCGAATCGATACGGGCTCCGAGGGGACCTGACCGTCCGACAGAAACTGTTTGCGCGCGGCGGGGGAGCGATGCAGCACCGGGAGGCGCCGCGCCGCAAGGCGCCGGTACGGGGCGTCCACCGGGAAACCTTCCCGGGCGATGCGGACGGCGGGCTCCAGGGAGCGGGCCAGGGGCAGCCGGCCGTAATGCTCCGCCAGGTGGGCCAAGGCCGCCGGCTCGCCGGGAATACCCGCGGCCAGCGGGCCGTTCAGGGACCGTTCTTGAACAAACCGCCCGGCCCCATCCAGGTACATGCTCCGCGTGGCGGCCAGGGGCGCCCGCTCGCGCCCGTCGATCATGACTTCGCGTCCGTCCGCCGCACGATGGATCAGCCAAAAGCCGCCGCCTCCGAGGCCGGAGCTGTAAGGCTCAACGACCCCCAACACCGCGCTCACCGCCACCGCGGCGTCGAAGGCGTTGCCGCCGGCTTGCAGGATCTCGAATCCTGCCGAGGTCGCCAGCGGATGGGCGCTCGCAATCGCCGCCTGCGGCGGGGCCTGGGAGGCTAGCGGCGCCGCGCTGAAGAGCAGGACGCCCAAGAGGACAGCAAGAAGGCCCCACCCCGGCGCCTTGTTGAAACCGTGCAGAGGACCAGCCACGGAGGCAAACGCTGCAACAGCGAAGGCCGGTTCCGTCTTCCCGCCCAGACGGTCGCGGCTTAGGCGCTCAACTCGAGGACAACGGCAGTCCGAACGCCGCAGGCCATAGGCGCCGAGACACCCACAATGGGCCGCCCGGGCGCCGGTCTGAAATCAGGCCTTTGCGCCCGAAATGCGGTTGTACTTCTCCATGAGCTCTTCTTCGCTCTCTTCATGATCCGGATCCTTGATGATGCA
>Ga0307417_10000837_pt1 | contig 12582 bp, 11 predicted proteins | sample SalMarWE160210MG_2_FD_202514 | JGI IMG/M metagenome (GOLD analysis project Ga0307417, IMG submission 202514) | Salt marsh sediment microbial communities from the Plum Island Ecosystem LTER, Massachusetts, United States - WE1602-10 | ecosystem: Environmental > Aquatic > Marine > Intertidal zone...
GCCAATCACCGTGCCGAGGCCGACCGCGCCGAGCACGCCCGGGCTGAACACCAGCGGAATGGCATTGACGAAGGCGTCCATCGGCGAGTCGCTAGAAGTAAATGGTGATGATGTTGCCCGGCGGCATGTAAACGCCGAGCAGCTTGCCGAACACCAGATAGCAGCCGAGCGAAAGCCCGATCGCCATGCCGGCGATCGTCACGAGCGACCTGACGCGCAGGACAAGCAGCAAGAGAACCGCCACGACAAAGGCAGTCGACGGGATGAAGCCGAATGGTTCGAGCAACATGCCGTAGACCACGAAGCCCGTGATGGTCATCGCCACCGCGGCCCATTCGCCCGGCAGAACGGCGGGCGCGTCGCTTTCCTCCAAATTCGGCGCTTGCGGCCGAAAACTTTGAAGCAGCAGCAACAGCGACAAGACCGCAAGCGCATAGCCGAAGAACAACGGAAACGCGCGCGGTCCCGCTTCGGTGCCCTGGCTGGGCGCGATCGTCTGATAGACGAGCACGATCCAGACCAGAGCAACCGCAAACAGGACGGTTCCGGAAATCCGGTTACGCAGACTTTCGGACATGACGCGCGTCAACCGTCCTTGCCGATCAAGACAATCAGCTCTTCGGCTTCTTCTCGAGGCCGAGCCCTTTCATGATCTTGTCGAGCCGGCCATTGTCCTTGACGATGAGCATGCCGAAGGCGTCGTGGTCCAGGAAGCTGACATTGGCGCCGAGCTTGGCGAGCGTCGCCTTGAAGTGTGGCGATTCGGTCGCCTTCTTGGCGGCGTCCTGCAGCTTCATGATGACCGGGGTCGGCGTACCCTTGGGCGCCGCCAGGCCGCGCCACATGGACAGTTCCACGTCCACGCCTTGCTCCTTGGCGGTCGGCACGTTCGGGAACGCGGCGAGACGCTGCCCGGCGGTCATCGCGACCATGCGGGCATCACCAGACTTCACGAACGAGACGAACTGGCCGGGGAACTGCACGGCAACATCAAGACGGCCAGCGACCAGCTCGGCCGGCACCTTACCCTGGCCACCGAGCGGCACGTAGATCACCTTGTCGCCAATCCCGAGCGCATCAAAGATCGCGGCGGCGGTAACATGGGTGAACGAGCCCTTGGCCGCGGTACCGACCTTCAGCTTCTTGGACGATTTCTTGGCCGCGGCGGCGATGTCCTTCAGCGACTTCCAAGGGCTGTCGCCCTTCACCGCGACCACCAGCGACTCCACGCTGATGCGCGCGATCGGGGCGAAGTCCTTGTAGGTCAGCGCCATGTTGCCGCGCAGATGCGACGTGCTGATCGAGTTCGAGTTCCACACGATGTTGTAGCCATCCGCCGGCTGGCTGGCGACGTGCGTGTAGCCGACGGCGCCGCCGCCGCCAGGCTTGAACAACGGCACCACCGGCTTGCCGAGCGACTTCGACATCTCGTCGGCCAGCACCTGGGCGATGGTCTTGGCGGTCGAGCCGAACAGCACGGTCATTTGGACCGGCTTGTCCGGAAACTCCGCGCGTGCGGCGCCGACGGGCGCCAGCAGCAATGCCGCGACGGCGCTCGCCGCCGCGGCCAAGCGTAGGAATTTTCCCTCATTCTGCTTTGTCATTGTTCGTCCTCCCTCTTGGCTTTTGCTGTTTTGGTTAGTGTTGGCGGCGGCTTACTCCGCCGCCTCGCGCTGGATGGCGTCTGCGCGTTCCTCGCTGCGCTCCGGCAGCGCGGCTTGCGCGGCGTTGGAGAGCACCCAGGCGTCGCGGATGACACGCTTGGCATTAGCGAGAATGATGTCGGAGGTTTCGCCGGCGAGCACCGGACGCACCTCGGCGCTGACGATCGGGCGCTTGACCTGGTTGAAGAAGTCGTTGTCCTCCAGGATGTCGAAGAACTCGGTGACTTCCTCGGTGTCGATCTCGCCGCCCGGCACGCCGAAACGCGGCTGGATGTCGCCATAGGCCGGGTGCTTGCGATCGCGGAACACGCAATTGCCGAGATGGGCCGAATGCAGCCAGTCCTTGATCAGCGGGATCGCCTCGTCGGCGTTCTCGTTGAGCAGCGGGAAGTGGCTCAAGTCGGCGAGCAGGCCGAAATTCGGATTGCTCGGCGCAATGGCATTGGCGATATCGACCGCGTCGGTGAAATGGCCGATCAGGTTCATCTTGTCGATGACGCGGTCGAAGATCTTGAGCGTGAAGTTCATCGATCCTTCTTCCTTGCCGTAGTCGAGGATCTGATGGATCGAATCGATCAGCAGCTTCTTGGCTTCCTCGCGCCTGGCGTCGCCCGGGTCCTTGCCGGCGATGATGCGCACCACCTCGGCGCCGAGGTCGTAGGCCTCGTCAACGCAGTTCTTTACCGCGTTGATGGCTTTGCCGCGCTCATTTGCGTCGAAGGCATTGAGGTTGAGCTTATTGCCGAGGATGCGCGGCTGGGTGGCGTAGGCCACCGACAGATGGCTCTGATCGAGCAGATGCCGGCAAGTGTTGCGCACCCGGTAGTCCTTCATCCAGCCGACCTCGACCGCGGTCCAGAAATCGTCGGCGCAGATCTTCTCCAGCGTCTCGACATGCGGCCCCTCGCCAGTCTCGAGTCCCGGGAAGGCCTTGAAGTGCACAACGCCCACCCGAATTTTCTGGTACATACTGATCGTCATTTTTTTGCTCCCCATGATCGCGCTGAAACGCAGATTCGATTTCATCCGTAACTTTTACAAGTCCCCATATTGCCGCGTCGTCACTCGGCGGCCTGTGCCGCCATGCCGGCCTCACGTTGCTCCTTCTCGCGCAATGCCATGCGCACTTTTTCGGGCGTCGCCGGCAGCGCGGTGATGCGCACGCCGACCGCGTCGTAGATCGCGTTCATGATAGCCGGAATGGTCGGCACCATGGCCGGCTCGCCGATGGCCTTGACGCCGAGCGGGCCGATCGGGTCGGGGTCCTCGATGATGATCGAGTTCACCCGCGGCACGTCCAGCGAAGTCGGCAGAATATATTTGGCGAGGCCCGAGGTGCTGGTGCGGCCGCCTTCGAGCTTGTAGTCCTCCATCAGGCCCTGCCCGAGCGCCTGCACGATGCCGCCCTCGATCTGGCCTTCCACGCCCGCCGGATTGACCGCGCGGCCGACATCGTGGGCGGCCCAGATGCCGAGCACTTGCACTTCTCCCGTCACCGTATCGACCTCGACCTCGGCTACCTGGGCGCCGAACACATAGGCCTGCCAGGGGCGGCCGGAGCCGTCGACCGGATCGAGCCCGGTAGTGTCGGTGCCGAACGTAGCAGAGCCGACCGGCACCACGCCGCGGTTCTTGGCGGTCGCGACCGCCTCGCCCATGGAAATGCGGTGGTTGGTGTCTTTCGCCCAGATCTCGCCGTTGCCGGTGCCGATCTGCGCAGGAGCAACGTCCCAGACCTCGGCCATGACCTCGACCAGCCGCTTGCGCGCCTCGCGCGAAGCGAGCGCGACCGCGTTGCCGATCATGTAGGTCTGCCGGCTGGCGCCGGCGTGCGATGCTTCCGGCGCGCGCGCCGTGTCGTTATCGCCAATCACCACGTGTTCGGGCTTAACACCCATCTCCTGCGCAGCGATCTGCGCCAGCACGGTGAGGATGCCCTCGCCGATCTCGGTGACGCCGGTGACCACCTTGGCGCTGCCGCCGTCGTCTATCTCGGCCCAGGCGGCAGCGCGGTCGACCACCGCGGTGCGGGCAATCCCGTACCAGCAAGCGGCCATTCCGCGTCCGCGTTTGCGCGCCATGTGCCTACTCCGCCGCTTCCTGTTTCTCGACCGCGGCGAAGCGCGCGCCGAGCGCGACCGGCGGCCTGATGTCGGCACGGTCGAGGTCGCGGCGCTTGTTGCCGCGCGAGACCGGCGCGCCCTGCTCCCAGCCGGAGGCCTGCTCAACGGCATCGAGCGTGCGCAGCAGGCTGACGCTGCCGAGTTTCTGTTTGGTGTGGGTGATCGCGCCGTCGCGCATGGCGTTGATGCGCCTGATCTCGAACGGATCGAGCCCGAGCCGCTCGGCGCAAATGTCGAGATGGCTCTCCGTCGCAAATTGCGTCTGCAGCGCGCCGAAGGAACGGAAGGCGCCGGACGGCGTGTTGTTGGTGTAGATGCCGTAGGTATCCACGCGCACATTTGGGATGGCGTAAGGTCCGGCGCCGAGGATGGCGGCCTTGCGCATGACGCCTTCGGTGGAGAGGCCGTAGGCGCCGCCGTCGCAAATCATAGTCATGTGCGAGGCGGTGATGCGGCCATCGCGCATTAGCCCCATGCGCAGCGTGGTGCGCGAGGGGTGGCGCTTGGCGGTGGAAATGATCGATTCCTCGCGGGTAAACACCAGCCGCACCGGCGCCCGCGTCTTCATGGCGAGCAGCGCCAGCATGCCCTGGTAGATCATGTCTTCCTTGCCGCCGAAGCCGCCGCCCACCGGGCTCATGATGAAGCGGACTTTGCTGATCGGTTTGACGATAATGCGCGCCAGCATGGCGCGGTGGTGGGTGATGTTCTGACTGGGCGAAACGATCGTCACGACGTCGTCGTGATCGACGTAGGCGAGGCCGGCTTCCGGCTCCAGGTAAGCGTGCTCGATGGCTTGGGTCGAATAGGTCTCTTCCACCACCAGATCGGATTGGGCGAAGCCCAGTTCCACATCGCCGACCCGGATCGGGATGTGCTTGGTCACGTTATCGGGCGCGTAGTCGTGCAGCACCGGCGCGCCCGGCTGCATCGCTTCGTCCGGATCGAACACCGCGGGGAGCGGCTCGTAGTCGACCTTGATGGCAGCAAGCGCGCGCTTGGCGGTGAGCAGGTCTTGCGCGGCGACCGCCGCCACCGCCTCGCCCACGTAACGCACCTTGCCACGCGCCATGATCGGCTGGTCGTTAACGAAGACGCCGAAACCGTCCTCGCCCGGTACGTCGGCCGAGGTGATGACACCCTCGACGCCGTCCATGGCCTCGGCGGCGGATGTATCGATCTTGACGATGCGCGCGTGGGCATGCGGCGAGCGCAGAACCTGGACGTGCAGCATGCCCGGCATGATTATGTCGCCGGCATATTTGAGGCGGCCGGACACCTTGCTGGGCGCGTCGATGCGGCGCACGTTCTTGCCGATGAACTCGCCCTGCTCGGCGTCGATTTCCGCCAGCGCGGTGGCCGGCAGCCGGCCGTTCTGCACGTCGCGCGCCAACTCCACCGCATCAAAAATCTTCTGGTAGCCGGTGCAGCGGCAGATATTACCGCCGAGCCGTTCCTTGATCTCCTCGCGGCCGGCGAAGGGATTGGCGCGCAGCGCCGCGGTCGCCGCCATCACCATGCCGGGGATGCAATAGCCGCATTGGCTGGCGCCCATCTTGTGGAAGGCCTTTTGCAGCAGGCTCAATTCGCCGGTTAAGGCGAGCGCCTCGACGCTTTCGATGGTGGCGCCTTGCGCTTTGGCGACGGGCAGCAGGCAGGACTTCATCAGCACGCCGTTCACGAACACCGAGCAGGTGCCGCATTCGCCGGCGCCGCAGCCCTCCTTGTTGCCGGTGAGGTTGAGGTCGTCGCGCAGGAAATCGAGCAGGCGCTGGTGCGGCTTGGCCTGCCGGGAAATCTTTTTGCCGTTGATCGTGGCTTCGATGCGGAGGTCAGGCATAGGCCGCCTCCAGCTCGGGCGTGAGCGCCGCATTGTCGGCGCCGGCGCGGCGGGCGGCGTTGATCAATCCGCGCAGCATGAAGCCGCGCACCACGTCGCGGCGGTAGTCCTGCCGTGTGCGCGAAGCGACCAAGCTGACCGGCATATCAGCGGCCTGTTCGAGCTTGGCGGCGCCGAGCGAGGACCCTTTAAGGAATTTTTCGACCTCAGGCAAGCGTAAGGGACGCGGGCCGATGCCGGCGATGGCCAAGCGCACGTCCTCGATGGCGCGGCCCTGCTTGTCCAGCTTGATGAGCGCGGCCAGGCACACCAGCGAGATCACCAGAGAGCGGCGGTGGCCGACCTTCTCGAAGCTGCCGCCATAGGCCGGCAGCGCGTCGCATTCGACGGCGGTGAGCAGTTCGCCTTCTTGCAAGGCGGTCGTGTTCGGCCCGGTGACGAAATCGGTGAGCGGCATGGTGCGCTTGCCGCGCGCCGAGACTAGCTCGACCTCGGCTTCGTGCGCGATCAGGCAGGGCGTGCCGTCGGCGGCGGGCGAGGCATTGACGATATTGCCGCCGATGGTAGCCTGGGCGCGGATCTGGTCGTCGGCGAACCAGACCGCGCAGCGCGGCATGCAAGGCAGCGCGCGGGCGAGCGTGGCATCGTCGAGGAAGCGCTGAATCGGCGTGGCGGCGCCCAGCCGCACGCGCTTGTCGTCGACGCGCAGCTCGTTGAGCTCGGGGATGCGCGAGACATCGATCAGCGCCGAGATTTCCACGTCGCCCGCCCGGCCTTCGCGCGCCCAGGGGAAGGTGTCGGTGCAGCCGGCGACGACGCGATGACGGCCGCGATGCGCGTCCATCGCGGCAAAAGCCTCCGCGAGCGAAGCCGGCGTCATGTATTCGTCGCAGATGAGCATCAGCGCTCCGGTTCTCTTTCGTCATGGTCGGGTCTGTCCCGGCCATCCTGCTTAGGCTGGCACCCTGCGTCCCTAAGCGGGATCACCGGGTCACGGCGCTTCGCGCCGGCCCGGTGATGACAACGTCGTTGTCACTCCGCCGCTTCCTTCTGCGCGGCGTCCGTTTTTGCCTTCACCACCACCTTGATGGCGTCCTCGACCCGGTCCTTGGCGTAGCGGATCGCCGTCGGCAGGTCGTCGAGCGGGAAAGTGTGAGTGTGGATCTTGGTGGCGTCGAAGCGATTTTGCGCCATGAAGGCCTCGGCGCGATGAGTGGCGCTTTTGCCCTCGCCGCGGATGCCACACATGTAGATGTTGTTGCGCACGATATGCCCCACGTCCACCGGCACCTTTTCGCCCGCATAGGCCGCCAAGCAGACCCGGCCACCACGGTTGACCATGTGCACGGCCTCGTTGACCGCGCTGGTCGCCGCCGAGCATTCGACCACGTAATCGACGCCCTTGCCGCCATTGAGCTTCTTCACCGCTTCGACAACGTCCGGCTCCTTGCGGATATTGACCACCGCGTCGGCGCCAAGTTCCATGCCGATTTGCAGGCGGTTGTCGCGGGTGCCGGTGAGAATGACCGGCTGGGCGCCAAGCGCTTTCGCGACCGCTACCGTCATCAGGCCGATCGGCCCGGGTCCGGTGACGCAAACGCTCTCGCCGGCCATCAGGCCGCCAAGCTCGGTGAGCGCATACATGCCGGTGCCGGCGGTGACGACGAGCGTGCCTTCCTCGTCCGACATTTCGTCGGAGATCGGCACCAGCGTGTTGACGTTGTTGACTTGGTATTCGCAGAAGCCGCCGTCGGTGGTGAAGCCGTTGGCGCGGTGGCCCTTGTCCATCTCGCCGTAGTTCATGCCGTAGTTGTGGCACGCCGTGTATAAGCCTTCGCGGCAACGCTTGCACTGGCCGCAGCCGGCGTGGATTTCGACCGCCACGCGCTGGCCGATCTTGCACTCATCGACGCCGGGCCCGAGCGCGACTACCGTGCCCATGTATTCATGGCCGGGCGTGAAATTCTTGTTGAACGGCAGCCCGCCTTGAATGAGCGCCGGCGGCCCGTGATAGATGATCTCCAAATCGGTGGCGCAGATCGCCACGGCGTCGATACGCACCAGCACTTCCGCCCTCTTTGGCACCGGCACCGGCTTTTCCGACATGCTGAGCTCACCCGGATCGCCGAGCACCCAGGCGCGCATGCTTTCTGCAATTGGAAATTCGTTGTGGTTGGTCTTCACTCCGGGCGGTGCGTACATTTTTCCTCCAGATGCAATCGGGGGCTTAAAGCACGGCGATCAATTAGCGACGGCCTGCGGCGGTTCGGCATTGGGTTGCGAATTGGGCTCGCCATATTCGGCGGACAGTGCACGGGTGGCGGCGCCGATCTCGTCCCGCATGAGCGCGACGTGCTCGTCGCTCGCGCGCATTGCCGGCGTCGAGGCGCTGATCGCGCCGATCACGGTGCCGGCCTGGTCTCGGATGGCGGCGCCGACGCAGATCACGCCCGGCAGATGCTCTTCGCGGTCGATGGCGTAGCCGTTGCGCCGCACGATGCGCAGCGCTTCGAGCAGCGCCGGAAAATCGGTGATGGTCTTGTCGGTGAAACGCTTCATGCCGCCGGCGAGAATGCGTTTTATTTCGTCCTCCGGCAGCCAGGCCAGAATCGCCTTGCCTACGGAGGTCGCATGCGGGCCTTCAAGCTTGCCGACTTTGCCGGTGTCGACGCGCACGGCATGGCGGGCTTCGCGCACCGCCAGCGTGACCACACTGTCGCCCTGCAAGGCGGCCAGATGCACGGTCTCGCCGGTGACCCGGTTGATGGTCTCGAGATAGGGCTGGGCGCGGCGCGGCAGGTCGACCTGTAAGCAAGCATGGCCGAGATAGAGGATGCGGGCGCCCAACGCGTAAAGCCTGCGCCCAGTCACCTTGGTGGCGAAGCCGCGCTGGATCAGGGTCGCCAGCAGATGGTGGCAGGTCGAGATATTGAGGCCGGTGCGGGTGGCGAGCTCGGTGAGCGTCGCCTCGCCGCCGGCCTCCGCGATGGATTCGAGCAGTAACAGTGCGCGGTCGACCGATTGGATGCTGTGGCGATCGCCGTTGCCGCGCGCGCGCGCCGGACGGGCTTCAGCCCCCGGCCCGGGCAGGATGGTTGCGTCCATTGTTTCGTTTCTCCCTGGAGGCCCAAGGAAATAGGCCGGTAGCAGGCAGGTCAAGCACATTTTCAGCATCGGGAATCTGGTTTTCGAGATACGAAAACACAAAATAAAAGCCAGCTCAGCAGGTTAGCGGGCGCTCCGATGAAATTATTGGCCCGGCTTGGCTAGTCCCAAATCGATTTCAATGGCGCCGCAGAGCATCTGGCCCAGGACGATGTGCATCTCTTGGATGCGGGCGGTGGTGTCGGACGGCACCACCAGCAGGTGGTCGGCGAGGCCCTCAAGGCCGCCGCCGCCTTTGCCACCCAAGGCCGCGGTGATGAGCTTCATGGCCCTGGCCCGCTTGAGGCCGGCGATGACGTTGGGGCTCTGGCCCGAAGTGGAGATGGCGATGGCCACGTCGCCGGGCTTGCCCAAGGCCTCGATCTGGCGGGCGAAGACGTGCTCGAAGCCGAGATCGTTGCCGGCGGCGGTGAGCGCCGACGTATCGGTGGTCAAGGCGAGCGCGGCGATGGCCGCACGATTCGCCTTGTAGCGGACGCTGAGTTCGGTCGCGAGATGCTGGGCATCGGCGGCGCTGCCGCCATTGCCGAAGAACATCAACTTGCCGCCGGCGCGCAGCGATGCGACGCAAGCCGCCACCAGCCCGGCGAAGGCGCCGGCAAGCGCCGCCTCGGTTTTCCGGGCCGTGTCGTGATGCTCGGCGAATTCCGATTTGAAAAATGCGGCCAGGTCCATGTCATTTTTCCTGGCGCATGATCTTGTCCGAAAACCGGTTCCCACTTTTCGGGATCATGCGCTACGCGGCCTCGCCGCGGAATTCCGGCACCGCGTCGCGCAGCGCCTGGTAGATGACGGCGCGCTCGTTGCGCGCCAAGCCTTGCTCCAGCACCTTCACCCAGGCGCGGATCGCCTCCAGCGTCGGCTGCACCGGCTTGGCCGCGACGATGCCGGGGATGCCGATATCGGCGGTCTCCTCCTCGCGCGCAAACAGGATTTCGTGCAGGCGCTCGCCGGGGCGGATGCCGGTGAAGGCGATCTTAATGTCCTGGCCGGGTTCCAGGCCGCTCAGCCGGATGATGCGCTCGGCCAGATCGACGATCTTCACCGGCTGGCCCATGTTGAGCACGTAAACGGAGACGTCGGCGGTCTTCGAGCCGAGCGCGTGGCTGGCGGCGGTGATGACCAGGTCGCAGGCCTCGCGGATGGTCATGAAGTAGCGCACCATGTCCGGGTGGGTGACGGTGACCGGACCGCCGGCCTCGATCTGCGCCTTGAACTTCGGCACCACCGAGCCGTTGGACGCCAGCACGTTGCCGAACCGCACCGAGATCAGACGGGTGGCGCGTCTGCCGCCGGCGGCTTCGTTATCGAGCGCCTCGCAATACATTTCCGCCAGCCGCTTGGTGGCGCCCAGCACCGAGACCGGCTCGATCGCCTTATCGGTAGAAATCATTACCATGGCGGCGGCGCCCGCTGCCGCCGCGGCATCGGCGACGTTGATCGAGCCGAAGACGTTGGTCTTGATGCCCTCGTCCCAATCCAATTCGAGCAACGGCACGTGCTTGAGCGCGGCGGCATGAAAGACGATGTCGGGCGCAAATTGCGCAACCAGTGCCATGATGCGCTCGCGGTCGCGCACGTCGGCGATGCGGCCGGAAATGTTGGCCTGCACCTGCATGCCGGCGAGCTTCTCGAGTACCGCGTGCAGCGCCGGCTCCGAATTCTCGATTACCAGCAGGCGGGTGGCGCCGAAGACCAGCATACGCTCGCAGATTTCCGAGCCGATCGAGCCGCCGCCACCGGTTACCACGACCGACTTGCCGCTCACAAACTGCTCGAGGCGGCGGTAATCGATCTTGACGCTCGGCCGCAGCAGCAGGTCTTCGACCGAGACCGGCGCAAGCTGCACTGCCGGGCCGCCGGAATCGAGCGACGGCAATTGACTAAGGTTCAGCCCCAACTTGCGCGCGCGGATCAGAATCGATTCCGGCCGCGCTTCCGGCGACAGTGCCGACGGCACCAGCACCGCGCGCGTCACCCGCGTACCGTGGTTGGCGAGATCGCCGACCACCGATTCGAGATCGCCGATATCGCCCAGCACCGGAATGCCGCGGATCGCCTGGCCGCGGTCGTTCGGCGACGGTGAGAGAACGCCGACCGGCCAGATCTTCTTCATCGCGCCGCTCTCGATCGAGCGCAGCAGGACTTCGGCGTCAGCGGCGCGGCCGAGGATCACGGTCGGCGTCGCATCGGCGACCTTCGCGCGTTTGAGGGTACGCGAGTAGTGGAAATAGCGGTAGGCGATGCGCGAGCCGCCCAGCAGGAACATCTGCAGGAACCAGTACAGCAGGATGGTGATCTTGCCGAAGAAGAACTGGCCGTAGACGTTCGGCGCCAGCAATACGTAATCGAGCGCGAGCAGCGACACCGCCAGAACGGTGGTAGCGCGGAAGATATTGTAGAGGTCGGGAACCGAGGTAAAGCGCCACTTGTTGCGGTGCAGGCCGAAGATGAAATAGACCGCCGTCGCATAGATCAGGAAAACCGGAACGAAAAGCTCAAGACCCGGCAACTTCGCGACCAGGCGCTGGTCCTCGAAACGCATGACAAAGGTGAGGCCGATCGCCGCAGCGGTAGCGGCCAGATCGTGCAGCACGATCAGAATCTGGCGCGGCGTGAGCTTAAGCAGCCTGAGCATACGGAATTTCCAGTGGAGCCCGATTTTTGTAGGAATTATACAGCGATTTCGCCGTTCAGGGGCGATTTCCGGCCCGCAAGTGGGGAAGAATTAGCCGACGATCCAAGGGCTTAGGTAGCAAATCCGGCGCGCAGGGCAACAGGGATTTTACCGGCCCTGCTGGAAATCACCGCCAGCGAGTGAATTTGAGCCGTCGTCAGACGTGAAGAAAGCGCGGCGCGCCGCCGGAAAGTGCCACGCAGGTCAGCCGCCCGGTCGCAAATGCGCCGGTATCGATGCCGATCCTGTTCGGCAGCACTTCCGGCTCCGCCACCGGGGTATGGCCGTGCACGACGATCTTGCCGAAATTCGTATCGCTGGCGAGAAACGCGTCGCGGATCCAAAGCAGATCGTCTTCGCTCTGCCGCTCGAGCGGCACCCCGGGCCGCACCCCGGCATGGCAGAAAAAGTATTTGCCGCGGCTGAGCGACGTTTTCAACGAGTGCAAAAAATCCACATGCGGGCCCGGCAGCGCGGCCCGCAGCTGGTCTCTCGCTTCCGCAAAATTTGCAACCATGAACCCGCGAATGCGAATGCCGTAAGACTGTAACGTTTGCAGGCCGCCCTGTTGGCGCCAGTACGGCCCGGTCGCGGGATCGGCGAGAAAAGCCTCCAGCATGCTCTCGTGGTTACCCTTGATCGCGACGTAGGGCGTCGGAAAAGGATTTTCGATCAGGCGATCGAGCACGCCGCGCGACTGCAGACCGCGGTCGACATAGTCGCCGACCGTCACTGTCAACGCCGCGGGCCCGTGCTCCTCGACGTCGCGCCTGATCGCGGCGATCGCCCGCTCGAGCAAATCCAGCCGGCCGTGGATGTCGCCGATCGCATAGATGCGCTCCGGCACGCTTGATTGGACATCTTCGTTCGTCATTACAATCTGTCGGTGTCAGCCATTTTTGATTCAGCCCACTACAGATAACCGAACGCCTGAGAAATCACAGCCCCTGCGGGCCGCCACAATTCCCTGTTTGCGAGGAATTTGCTAACGGAAGCCGGACGCCGCGGCCGCGGCGCCCCGCCCGAAGCCATCACGACTTCCGCCATGCGAGACCCAAACGCCAGCCTGCAGCGCGCGCGCCTTTTGACCGCGCTTTCGCTGCTTTGGCTCGT
>Ga0307417_10000839_pt1 | contig 12564 bp, 21 predicted proteins | sample SalMarWE160210MG_2_FD_202514 | JGI IMG/M metagenome (GOLD analysis project Ga0307417, IMG submission 202514) | Salt marsh sediment microbial communities from the Plum Island Ecosystem LTER, Massachusetts, United States - WE1602-10 | ecosystem: Environmental > Aquatic > Marine > Intertidal zone...
CCCGACGCTCTCGTCGTGGCCGAAGCCTATGTCGGCAATTCGCTGGTTATGAAGCGCTTCTCCGCCCGTGCCCGTGGCCGCGCCGCCCGAATCCAGAAACCGTTTTCCCATCTGACGATTGTCGTCCGCGAAGTCGAGGAGACCGCATAATGGGTCAAAAGATCAATCCCGTCGGCCTTCGCCTCGGTATCAACCGCACCTGGGACAGCCGCTGGTTCGCGTCCAAGGGCGAATACGGCGCGCTTCTGCAGGAAGACCTCAAGATCCGCCGCATGCTCCAGAAAGAACTGAAACAGGCCGCGGTCTCCAAGGTCGTTATCGAGCGTCCGCACCGCAAATGCCGCGTGTCGATCCACACCGCCCGCCCGGGCATCGTGATCGGCAAGAAGGGTGCTGATATCGAGAAGATCCGCGCCAAGGTGAAAAAGTTCACCGACAGCGACGTCCACATCAATATCGTCGAGGTCCGCAAGCCCGAGACCGACGCCAATCTCGTCGCCCAGGGCATTGCCCAGCAGCTCGAGCGCCGCGTCGCCTTCCGCCGCGCCATGAAGCGCGCCGTGCAAACGGCCATGCGCATGGGCGCCCAGGGCATAAGGGTCAATGTCGCCGGCCGTCTCGGCGGCGCCGACATCGCCCGCACCGAATGGTACCGCGAGGGCCGCGTGCCGCTGCATACCCTGCGCGCCGATATCGACTACGGCTTCGCCCAGGCGGAAACCACCTATGGCGTCATCGGCATCAAGGTTTGGATCTTCAAAGGCGAAGTGATGGAGCACGACCCCTCGGCCCATGAGCGCCGCGCCACCGAAGGCAACGAGGGTGGCCAGCATCGCCGTCGCGAATCCGCGGCGAGCTAAGAGGAACATTCGCAATGCTGCAACCGAAACGCACCAAGTTCCGCAAGGCGCATAAAGGCCGTATCCACGGCGTCGCCAAGGGCGGGTTTGAACTGAACTTCGGCGAATACGGCCTCAAGGCCCAGGAGCCGGAGCGGGTGACCGCGCGCCAGATCGAGGCGGCCCGCCGTGCCATGACCCGCGAAATGAAGCGTCAGGGCCGTGTGTGGATCCGCATCTTCCCCGACGTGCCGGTTTCCAAGAAGCCGACCGAAGTCCGCATGGGCAAGGGCAAGGGCTCCCCGGAGTTCTGGGCCGCCCGTGTCAAGCCCGGCCGGATCATGTTCGAGATCGACGGCGTGCCTGAGGACGTCGCCCGCGAAGCCCTGCGCCTCGCGGCGATGAAGTTGCCGGTCAAGACCCGGTTCGTCAGCCGCATCGCCGACTAGGAGGTCGAGGAAATGAAGATTTCAGACGTACGCGCCAAGACGCTGGACGAACTGACCGACGAATTGCAGGGCCTGAAGAAGGAGCAGTTCAACCTGCGCTTTCAAAGGGCGACCCAGCAGCTGGAATCCACTGCCCGGGTGCGTGAAGTGCGCCGCGACATCGCGCGGGTGAAGACCGCCCTGCGCGAAAAGCGCGCAAACTAAGAGAAAGCAGACCAAGATGCCGAAACGAATTTTGCAGGGGACGGTGGTCTCCGACAAGAACGAGAAGACGGTGGTGGTCCGCGTCGAGCGCCGCTTCACCCATCCGCTTCTGAAAAAGACGGTACGCCGTTCCAAGAAGTACCACGCCCACGACGAGGCCAACGCGGCCAGGATCGGCGACATCGTCAATATCGAGGAATGCGCCCCGATATCGAAGGCGAAGCGCTGGAAGGTTATCCAGCCCGCGTAGGGGATGGACGAAAAAAGTAGATCAGGCGGTCCGTTTTAGTGCGAAAGGGACCGGACAAGAAGAAGGCAGCCAGTCATGATTCAGATGCAGTCAAATCTCGACGTCGCCGATAATTCCGGCGCCCGTCGTGTCATGTGCATCAAGGTGCTGGGCGGATCGCATCGCAAGTATGCGTCGGTGGGCGACATCATCGTGGTGTCGGTCAAGGACGCCATCCCGCGCGGCCGCGTCAAGAAGGGCCAGGTGATGAAGGCCGTGGTTGTGCGTACCGCCAAGGACATCCGCCGCGCCGATGGCACGGTGATTCGTTTCGACCGCAACGCCGCGGTTCTGATCAACAACAACAAGGAACCCGTGGGCACGCGTATCTTCGGCCCGGTTCCCCGCGAATTGCGCGCCAAGAGCCACATGAAGATCATTTCGCTCGCGCCGGAGGTTTTGTAATGGCCGCCAAGATCAAGAAAGGCGATCGCGTCGTCGTTTTGACCGGACGCGACAAGGGCAAGACCGGTGAGGTCGTCCAGGTCCTGCCGCGCGAAAACCGCGCGCTGGTGCAGGGGGTCAACCTCATTCGCCGCCACACCAGGCAGACCGCGGAGCAGGAAGCCGGTATCTATACCCGCGAAGCCCCGATCCACATGTCCAACATCGCCCTGGCCGATCCCAAGGACGACAAGCCGACCCGCGTCGGTTTCCAGATCAAGAACAACACCAAGGTGCGTGTTGCCAAGCGCAGCGGAGCAGAGATCAATGGCTGACACCCTCTACGTGCCGCGCCTGCGCACCCATTACGACGACGTGGTGCGCGCCGGCCTGATTTCCGAATTCGGCTACAAGAACCCGATGCAGGTCCCCAAGCTCGACAAGATCGTCCTCAACATGGGCATCGGCGAAGCCACGGGCGACACCAAGAAGGTGCGCGCCGCCGCCGAGGACATGGAAAGGATTGCCGGCCAGAAGCCGGTGATCACCAAGGCCCGCAAGTCGATCGCCGGCTTCAAGGTGCGCGAGCAGATGCCGCTTGGCGTCAAGGTGACTCTCAGGAAGCAACGCATGTACGAGTTCCTGGATCGCCTTGTGAACATCGCCCTGCCGCGCGTCCGCGACTTCCGCGGCCTGAACCCGAAGAGCTTCGATGGCCGCGGCAATTATGCCATGGGCATCAAGGAACACATCGTGTTCCCCGAAATCAACTACGACCAGGTCGAGGAGATCTGGGGCATGGACGTGATCATCTGCACCACCGCCAGTACCGACGACGAAGCCCGCGCGCTCCTGCGTGCGTTCAACTTCCCGTTCCGGCAGTAACCGCAGAGAGACGAAGGACCGACAGATGGCCAAGACGAGCTCCATTGAAAAGAACAAGCGCCGGACAAAGCTGTCCAACCGCTATGCCGCCAAGCGCGCCGCGCTCAAGGCTCTGGTCAAGGACCAGACCCTGCCGCTCGAGGAACGCTTCAAGGCGAGCATCAAGCTGGCGGAGTTGCCGCGCAATGCGTCAAGGACCCGCGTCCGCAATCGCTGCGAATATAGCGGCCGCCCGCGCGGCTACTACCGCAAGCTCAAGCTGAGCCGTATCGCCCTTAGGGAACTGGGCAATCTCGGGCAGATCCCGGGTCTGGTGAAGTCGAGCTGGTAAGGAGAATACGAAGATGTCCGTTTCCGATCCCGTCGGCGATATGCTGACCCGCATCCGCAACGCCCAGATGCGCAAGCGCACGTCGGTGACGTCGCCCGCCTCGGTTCTGCGTGCCCGCGTGCTCGACGTCCTGCAGTCCGAAGGCTTCATCCGGGGGTATTCAGAAACCCGGATGGACAACGGCTCCGGCGAATTGAGCATCGAATTGAAATATTCCGACAACCTGCCGGTCATCCGCGAGATCGAACGTGTCTCGCGTCCTGGCCGCCGGGTTTATGCGTCGGTCAGGAACATTCCGGCTGTTGCCAACGGTCTCGGCGTGTCGATCCTGAGCACCCCCAAGGGTGTGATGGCCGACCACGAGGCGCGGGCGAACAATGTCGGTGGTGAGGTTTTGTGCCGCGTCTTCTAAGGCGCAGGGCACCCAAGTGGAATTGATCCGGGAAGGTCTTGAACAAATGTCCCGAACTGGCAAGAAACCAGTCGCGATCGTCAGTGGCGTCAACGTCGCCATCGAAGGTCACAGAGTCACCGCCAAAGGCCCCAAGGGGGAACTCAGCGTTGAATTCAATGATCTGGTGACCGCGACCGAAACCGACGACGGCATCGTCGTCGCGCCCGTCAACGAAACCAAGCAGGCGCGCGCGGCCTGGGGCACGTTCCGCTCCTTGCTGCAGAACATCGTCACCGGTGTCAGCGCCGGCTTTGAAAAGAAGCTCGAAATCCAGGGCGTCGGCTTCCGTGCCGCCATGCAGGGCAAGGACCTCAAGCTGTCGCTCGGCTTCAGCCACGACGTGGTCTACGCCGCCCCCGAGGGCATTACCCTTGCCGCGCCGCAGCCGACCGAGATCGTCGTCTCCGGCATCGACAAGCAGCGGGTCGGCCAGGTGGCCGCCGAAATCCGCGACTATCGCCGTCCCGAGCCTTACAAGGGCAAGGGCGTGCGTTATGCCGGCGAATACGTCTTCCGCAAGGAAGGCAAGAAGAAATAAGGACCCTTTGAGATGGCTCATCGTAATCAGGGATCGGAACGCCGCAAAACCCGCGTTCGCCGCACGCTCAAGGTCCATGCCGGTGGCCGTGCGCGCCTCAGCGTCTTCCGTTCCGAAAAGAACATCTATGCCCAGGTCATCGACGATGCCGCTGGCCGCACGCTGGCTGCCGCCTCGACCCTGGACAAGGACATCAAGTCCACGCTCAAGAACGGCGCTTCCCAGTCCGCGGCGGAGGCCGTGGGCAGGCTGGTCGCCGAACGGGCTAAAAAGGCCGGCGTCGAAACGGTCGTCTTCGATCGCGGCGCCTATCTCTATCATGGCCGGGTCAAGGCCCTGGCCGAAGCGGCCCGCGAAGGCGGATTGAGCTTCTAGGCGCCGCTCAAAGGAACACGAAAGAGAACTGGTTGATATTATGAGAGACGTTTCCGACCGCGATAGCGAGTTTGTCGATCGCCTGGTTCACATCAACCGCGTGGCCAAGGTGGTTAAGGGCGGCAAGCGCTTCGGCTTTGCCGCACTCGTAGTCGTCGGCGACCAGAAGGGCCGCGTCGGCTTCGGCCACGGCAAGGCGCGTGAAGTGCCCGAGGCGATCCGCAAGGCGACCGAACAGGCCAAGCGCCAGATGATCCGGGTGCCGCTGCGTGAGGCGCGGACCCTGCATCATGACGTCATCGGCCGCCACGGCGCCGGGCGCGTCGTTCTGCGCGCCGCCCCTCCAGGCACCGGCATCATCGCCGGCGGTCCGATGCGCGCCGTTTTCGAAACCCTGGGGATCAACGACATCGTCGCCAAGTCCCAGGGCACCGCGAACCCCTACAACATGGTCCGCGCCACCTTCGATGCCCTGAGGAATGTCGACAGCCCGCGTTCGGTCGCGGCCCGTCGCGGCATCAAGGTGTCCGAACTTCAGGCGCGTCGCGGCGAAGCCGCCGTCGAGGCCTGAGCGCGAGCGTGACGGAGAGAACTATGGCAGACAAAACCATCACCGTTCAGCAGGTCGGCAGCCCGATCCGGCGCGAGAAGGCTCAGCGCGCCACCCTGATCGGTCTCGGGCTCAACAAGCTCCACAAGACGCGCACGCTCAAGGATACCCCCGACGTGCGCGGCATGATCAACAAGGTTGCCCACCTCGTCCGCGTCGTCGAGGCGAACTAGGGTTGTCGCATGCGCGCCTGGCAGGCGAGGGGACTCGCCGGCGCCGGGCCGTTGAAGGAAGGCAGGAACAATGCGTTTGAACTCGCTCAAGGACAATGAGGGCGCCAACAAGCTGCGCACCCGCATCGGGCGCGGGATCGGCTCGGGCAAGGGCAAGACCGGCGGTCGCGGCCAGAAGGGCCAGACCTCGCGTTCCGGCGTGGCCATCAACGGTTTCGAGGGCGGTCAGATGCCCTTGCACATGCGCATGCCCAAGCGCGGCTTCAACAATCCCTTCGCCGACACCTTCGTGGCTGTGCGTCTCGAGCGCGTCCAGAGGGCGATCGATGCCGGCAAGCTCGATGCCAAGGGCGTCATCGACGCCGAGGCGCTGGTCAAGGCCGGCGTCGTGCGTCGGGCCCGCGACGGCGTGCGCCTCATCGCCGGCGGCGATTTTTCCGCCAAAAAGGTCAGTTTTCTCGTGTCCCACGCTTCGGCCGGCGCCCGCACGGCTATTGAAGCCGCCGGCGGCAAGGTCGATATCGTGGGCGCCGACGCCGCTCAGTCTGAGTAGCGCCTTTCATCCGCTACTTGTCCGATAAGGAGCAGCCATGGCCTCCGCAGCCGAGCAACTTGCCCGTAATCTGAGTTTTTCGACCTTTGGCAAGGCCAAGGCTCTTCAGCAGCGCATCTGGTTTACCCTCGCCGCGCTCCTGGTCTACCGTCTCGGCACCTATATCCCGGTTCCCGGCATCGACCCCGACGCCTATGCCCAGACCTTCGAACAGGCCCAGCAGGGCATTGCCGGCATGCTCAACGTCTTCGCCGGCGGCGCCGTCAAGCGCATGGCCATCTTCGCTTTGAACCTCATCCCCTATATCACCGCCTCCATCGTCATCCAGGTGCTCGCCACCGCGTCCCCGCGCCTCGAGCAGCTCAAGAAGGAAGGCGAGGCGGGCCGCCGCAAGATGAACCAGTATACCCGCTATCTGGCGGTGGTGTTCTGCGCCATCCAGGCCTTCGGCATCGCCAAGGGGCTGGAGGGCAGCCAGGGCGTGGTGCTCAATCCCGGCTGGTTCTTCGAAATGTCGACCATCATCACCCTGGTCGGCGGCACCATGTTCCTGATGTGGCTCGGCGAACAGATCACCTCGCGCGGCGTCGGCAACGGCATTTCGCTGATCATCTTCGCCGGCATTGTCGCCAATCTCCCCGGCACCATCGTCCAGACCCTCGAGCTCAGCCGCACCGGCGCCCTGCCGGTTATGGGTGTCATTGGCCTTTTGATCCTCGCCATCGTCGTGGTCGCCGTCATCGTCTTTTTCGAACGCGCCCAGCGCCGTCTGCTCATCCAGTATCCTAAGCGTCAGGTGGGCAACAAGATGTTCCAGGGCGACACTTCGCACCTGCCCCTGAAGCTCAACACGTCCGGCGTCATCCCGGTCATTTTCGGCTCCTCGCTCCTGCTGCTGCCGGCGACCATCGCCTCCTTCGCCGCTCAGGGCAACGCGCCGCAATGGCTGCAGATCACCACCGCGCTCGTTGGCCGCGGCCAACCGCTCTATCTGACGCTTTATGCCGTCTTCATCATCTTCTTCTCGTTCTTTTATACCTCGATCGTCTTCAACCCGACCGATACCGCCGACAACCTCAAGCGCTCCGGCGGCTTCATTCCCGGCATCCGCCCGGGTGAACGCACCGCGGCCCATATCGACTATGTGCTGACCCGCATTACCGTTATCGGCGCGCTTTATCTGACCGTCGTCGCCCTGATCCCGGCGGTCCTTGTCAGCCAGCTCAACGTTAGCCGCTTCATCGGCGGCACCTCGCTTCTGATCATGGTCACCGTGACCCTCGACACCATCAGTCAGATCCAGAGTCATCTCATCGCCCAGCAATACGAGGGGCTGGTCAAGAGCTCGCGTTTGGGGGGGCGGCGCAGATGAGGCTGATCCTCCTCGGACCGCCCGGCGCCGGCAAGGGCACCCAGGCCAAGTTCATCGTCGAGCGTTACGGCATTCCCCAGCTGTCGACCGGCGACATGCTGCGCGCGGCCGTTGCCGCCGGCTCCCCGATCGGCAAGAAGGCCAAGGCCGTCATGGATGCCGGCGAGCTGGTCTCCGACGCCATCGTCAACGCCATCGTCTCCGAGCGCATCGATGAGCCCGATTGCGCCAACGGCTTCATCCTCGACGGCTATCCGCGCACCCTGGCCCAGGCCGACGCCGTGGGCGACATGCTGGCCTCCAAGAACCTGGCCCTCGACGCCGTCGTCGAACTCGTCGTCGACGACCGTGCCCTGGTCGGCCGCATCGTCAAACGCGCCGAAGAATCAAGGGCTGCCGGCGAGCCCGTACGCAAGGATGACAATCCAGAGGTCTTCGACGAACGCCTCAGGGAATACTACAAGAAGACCGCGCCCCTGACCGGCTACTACTACGCCAAGGGCGCGCTGAAGACGGTCGATGGCATGGCCTCGATCGACGCGGTTTCCGCGGCGATTGCCAAGGTCCTCGGCTGAACGAATTTTGGGTTGCCTGAGAGTTGACTTCTCTCCGGCGACCCGATAGGAACCCGGCCAGTCTCAAGGCTTGATTGGACTGGATTCGGTTCCCGACACGGGTGGGGGGCTCGGAGTCCGGTCCCTTGTTGCTGAATTCGGTGGCCTTGGGGCCGCCGCTCTTTTGAAGGAGATCCGACGTGGCTCGTATTGCTGGCGTCAACATCCCGACCAACAAGCGCGTCGTCATCGCGCTCCAGTATATTCACGGCATCGGCGACAGGTTCGCCGCCGAGATTTGTGAAAAGGTCGGCATCCCGGCCGAGCGTCGGGTTAACGAACTGACCGACGCCGAGGTCATCCAGATTCGCGAGTCCATCGACCGCGACTATGTGGTCGAGGGCGATTTGCGTCGCAACGTGGCCATGAACATCAAGCGCCTCATGGATCTCGGCAATTATCGGGGCCTTCGGCATCGCCGCGGCCTGCCGGTGCGCGGCCAGCGCACCCATACCAATGCCCGTACCCGCAAGGGTCCGGCAAAGCCCATCGCGGGCAAGAAGAAGTAAGCAAGCGGACTGGGGCGGGGCCGAAGCGTCCCGCGCTATCCGCTTCCTCCCGGTGGAGCTGCCGGGCGTTTGTACGGCAGCGTTGAGATCGAATGGACAGATAAATGGCTAAAGCTGAAACGACCCGCGTTCGCCGTCGCGAACGCAAGAACATCATTTCCGGCGTGGCTCACGTGAACGCCAGCTTCAACAACACCATGATCACCATCACCGACGTCCAGGGCAATACCATTTCCTGGTCGTCCGCCGGCACGATGGGCTTCAAGGGCTCGCGCAAGTCGACCCCTTACGCCGCCCAGGTCGCCGCCGAGGATGCGGCCAAGAAGGCTCAGGAACACGGTATGAAGACCCTCGAGGTCGAGGTCCGCGGTCCCGGTTCCGGCCGTGAATCGGCCCTGAGGGCCTTGCAGGCGGCCGGGTTCAACGTCACCTCGATTCGCGACGTGACTTCGATCCCGCACAATGGTTGCCGGCCGCGCAAGCGCCGCCGCGTCTGAGCATTGTGTCTTCGGTCCGGAGCCGTCGCGCCCGGACCCGTGAAAGTTTCCTTTGCGGCAGGCGGACGATTGGATGGTCCGCGATTTTGAAAGGATGATAACCGAATGATCCAGAAAAACTGGCAGGAACTGATAAAGCCGACCAAGCTGGACATCGCCTCGGGCCGCAATGCCCACATCGCCTCGGTGGTCGCCGAGCCGCTGGAGCGCGGCTATGGCCTGACCCTGGGCAATGCCCTTCGCCGTGTCCTTCTGTCCTCGTTGCAGGGTGCCGCGGTCACTGCCATGCAGATCGATGGCGTGCTGCACGAATTCTCCTCCATCCCTGGCGTCCGCGAGGATATCACCGACCTGGTGCTCAACGTCAAGGAGATCTCCCTCAAGATGGAAGACGAGGGCCCCAAGCGCCTGACCCTTTCCAAACAGGGACCGGGCGCCGTGACCGCCGCCGACATCAAGGTGACGGGCGATATCGAGGTGCTCAATCCCGATCTTGTGCTCTGCCATCTCGATGACGGCGCCGAAATCAACATCGAGTTCACCGTCGAGACTGGCAAGGGCTATGTCCCCGCCGACCGCAACCGTCCCGAGGACGCCCCGATTGGCTATGTGCCGGTCGATTCGCTGTTCTCGCCGGTCAAGCGCGTCAGCTACAAGGTCGAGCCGACCCGCGAGGGCCAGGTGCTCGATTATGACAAGCTCACCCTTCAGGTCGAAACCAACGGCGCCATCTCGCCCGAGGATTCGGTGGCCTATGCCGCCCGCATCTTGCAGGATCAGCTCCAGGTCTTCGTCAATTTCGAGGAGCCCACCAAGGAGACAACTCAGGACACAGTCCCCGAATTGGCCTTCAACCCGGCGCTGCTCAAGAAGGTCGACGAGCTCGAGCTTTCCGTCCGCTCGGCCAATTGCCTCAAGAACGACAACATCGTCTACATCGGCGATCTGATCCAGAAGACCGAGGCGGAAATGCTCCGCACCCCGAACTTCGGCCGCAAGTCGCTCAACGAGATCAAGGAAGTCCTCGCCCAGATGGGACTGCATCTTGGAATGGATGTCGCCAACTGGCCGCCCGAAAACATCGACGACCTCGCCAAGCGCTACGAAGATCACTACTGATCGGCCGCTTGGGACCAGAGTTGACAGGAGACTAAGATGCGCCACCGCAAAGCCGGCCGCAAGCTGAGCCGAACCACCGCCCATCGCAAGGCAATGTTCGCCAATATGTCCGCCGCGCTCATCAAGCATGAGCAGATCGTGACAACCTTGCCCAAGGCCAAGGACCTGCGTCCCATCGTCGAGAAACTGGTCACCCTGGCCAAGCGCGGCGATCTGCACGCCCGCCGTCAGGCCATTGCCCGGATCCGCGACGAGGCCATGGTCAAAAAGCTCTTCGAGGTTCTCGGCCCGCGCTATGCCGAGCGCATGGGCGGCTATACCCGCATCATGAAGGCCGGCTTCCGCTACGGCGACAATGCCGCCGTCGCCGTCATCGAGTTCGTCGACCGCGATCCGGAGGCCAAGGGCACCGATTCCGGCCCGACCGCCGATTTCGTCCGTGACGAGGAAGAGACCGAAGCCGCCGCATAGGCTTTCGGCCATGACTTCTGCTATCAAGACGGCTGTGGAGTGATCCGCGGCCGTTTTGCGTTGAGGGGGGATAATGGCGAAAAAGACCACAGTCGTCGTGACCGGCATATCCGGCTATGTCGGCCGCTGGGTTGCCCGCGAACTGCTGGCCAGGGGTTATGCCGTTCGCGGTACCCTGCGCGATCCCGCCCGCGCCGGCGAAGTCCGCCAGGCGCTCGCCGCCTCCCTTGGCGGCGACCCCGGCAAGGCCCTCGCGTTCGTGACCGCCGACCTTCTGGACGACAAGGGCTGGAAGGAGGCGATCAGCGGCGCCGACGCCCTCATGCATGTCGCCGCCAGGGTGGTGGCCGGCGAGCCGCGCGACCCGCAAAGCGTCATCCGCCCGGCGCGCGAGGGAACGAGGAACGTCCTCTCCGCCGCCCGCGCCGTTGGCGTCACCCGGGTCGTCATGACAAGTTCGATTGCCACCATCGGCTATGGCCACGGCCAGACATCTGGCGTGCGCACCTATACCGAATCGGACTGGACCTTGCTCGACTGCATGCGCTGGCCCTGGGCCTATTGTACCGGCAAGACCCTCGCGGAACGCGACGCCTGGACCTATGCCGAGGCCTCGGGTCTCGAACTCACCACCATCCACCCCGGCATGATCCTCGGCCCGGTCATCGGTGACGGGCTCAGCCCCTCGGTGACCCTGATCACCGGCCTGCTTGCCGGCCGGCCGTCGGCTTATCCGAATATGGGCTTTTCACTGTCCGACGTTCGCGACGTCGCCGAGATGCACGTCGCCGCCCTCGAGAGCCCGCGCGCGGTCGGCGAGCGCTATTTATCCACCTCCGGCTACATTCGCTTCGCCGAAATCGCCGCCATGCTGCACCAGGCCTATCCCGACGCCCCGGTCCCGCGCCGCGCCGTCCCCGACTGGCTCCTGCGCCTCCTGGTCATCTGGATGCGCGACATCCGCCAGATCATCAACGATATCGGCAATGAGAAACATTTCGACGGCACCAAGGGCAGGGCGCTTCTCGGCCACGATTACCGCCGCGCCCGCCAGACCATCCTCGACTGCGCCGAAAGCCTGCACGCCCGAAGCCCGGTCGAGGTCTGAACTTCCGCTCCCCACCCCCCTTTTCCCCTGGAATTGATCTGGGGACGGCCAGGACGGAGGGGTAGCGAAACAAGGGTGCCCCCGGCCTGCCCTTCAAACCAGAATCTCGTCCACGTAAAACTGCAGTCGCTCGGAAAAGCCGTTGAAATTCGTCGTCGAGGCCTGCGAATAGGCGCCCATCAGTCCGAATTCGACCCAGTCGTCCTCGCCGATGGTCTTGGGGAACTCGAAGACCTGCGGCAACACGTCATAGCTGTCGCAAGTCGGCCCCCAGACCGTGAAGGGGCCGGTTTCGCCGCCAAGAATCTCGGGCCCCCGCCACACCCGGGTTGGCGGAATGATCGGCATGAACTTGACCTCCATCAGCGACCCATAGGCCCCGTCGTTGACATAGACCGAAACCCCCGCCCGCTGATGCTTGACCCGGAGTAATAGCGATGTCGACGGCGTCACCATGGCCCGCCCGGGCTCGACGATCATCTCCGGCCGGCTGCCGCCGAAGGTCTTGCTGACCGCCTTGGAAATGGTCTCGAAATAGCGGTCCATCGGCGGCGCGCCGCTCGAGGGATAGGCGGCCGGAAAGCCGCCGCCGATATTGAGGCGTTTGAGGCCGATGCCTGCCTTTTGCGCGATCCGCCCCGCCGCAGCGATATGCCGCTCATAGGTCAGGACTTCCTCGCATTGCGACCCCACATGAAAGCAAAGGCTCACCGCAAAGCCGCGTCGTTCCGCCTCCTGAACGATTTCGACCGCGCCTTGTTCCATCACCCCGAACTTGGTGCCAAAATCA
>Ga0307417_10000840_pt1 | contig 12564 bp, 11 predicted proteins | sample SalMarWE160210MG_2_FD_202514 | JGI IMG/M metagenome (GOLD analysis project Ga0307417, IMG submission 202514) | Salt marsh sediment microbial communities from the Plum Island Ecosystem LTER, Massachusetts, United States - WE1602-10 | ecosystem: Environmental > Aquatic > Marine > Intertidal zone...
GGTCTTTCGTCCCGTAACCCCTTGTTTTTATGGTGCCGGCGAGTGGATTCGAACCACCGACCTACTGATTACGAATCAGTTGCTCTGCCAGCTGAGCTACGCCGGCAAAGTCGCTGAGTATAGCGGCAAGCACCGCCAGCGCACAACTTGTGGAGCCTCAACGGTCACGGTCTCGAACCCGTATGATGATGTCCACTCCGTCGGCCACCGTGTCCGCGGGGAGCTCGGGCAACGCCGGCAGGCGCATGCTGTGGCCGTCGATATCGATGAGCCTACCGGAATCGACGTGATAGAAATGATGGTGAAATTTAACGTTGGAGTCGTAGAACATCTTGCTGCGGTCCACCAAGACCACGCGCACCAAGCCCTTTTCCGCGAACAGGCCCAGAGTGTTGTACACGGTCGCCTTTGAAACCAGCTGACGTTCTCCGTTTACCCGTTCCAGCACCTGCTCCGCCGAGAGGTGCTGTGACTTCTCGAAGATGACCTGGGCAATCTGCATGCGCTGCTGGGTCGGACTGATTCCCGCGCGGCGCAAGCGCGCCACCAGCTGAGCCCTGATAAGCGACTGTGTGCTCTCGGAATTTGACATACTTCCGAGTATAGGGCACGGACTTGGACCAAGTCCATTGTCCCCGCGGGGGTCAGGCAGCGGTGGCCCACACCAGTGGGTCAGCCGGCTGACTGCGCCGGGGGCGCGTATGGGGCAGGATCCAGTATCGGGGGGCGCTGCAGAACCAGATCACTGAGCAATCGCGCGGAGGCCGGCCCGAGGATCACGCCGTTGCGGAAGTGTCCCGCGTTGACGAACAGCCCAGCCACGCCCTGCACCTGGCCGATGTACGGTACCCCGTCCGGCGAGCCAGGCCGCAACCCCGCCCAGTGACGCTCCACCGGGTAGTCTGCCACGGCCGGAACGAGCTCGATGGCCGCCCGGCGCAGCCCGTCATAAGCCTGATCAGTGGTCGACTTGTCGAATCCTACGCGCTCCACGGTGCTTCCCACCACCAAGTGACCGTCACGTCTTGGAATCAAGTAGTTGTTGCGGCGCAACACCACCGTGGAAACCAGTCCGGGAGCCGTGCGAAACACCAGCATCTGGCCCCGCACAGGGTCGACTGGAAGCGGCACGCCCCCCTTGCCCATGAGCTGCCCCGTCCAGGCGCCGACCGCCACGACCACACACCCTCCGGCGACGACGTCCTGGTCCGTTTGCACCCCGACAACTCGGCCGGCCCGGCATACCCAGCCGTGGACATCCCTGCCTTCCATGAGCGCTACGCCGCGAGCCACCAGATCTGCACGCAGCGCTCGAACGAGTCGCGGATTGCGCACTTGCGCCACATCGGGCATCCATAGGGCGGCGTCCCCGACGTTGCCAAGGTTCGGCTCGCGGGTCCGCATCGCTTCCCTGTCGATGAGCTCCAAGCGCACCTGATAGTCTCGCGCCCAGGTCTCTGCGGCACTCCGCTCTTCTATCTCAGGCATCAGCAGACCGCTCGGGGTCCACTCGGGATCGATCCCCGTCCCCCGGTGCAGCGACGTGGCGAGATGCGGCCAGTGCCGGTGACCCCACTGCGACAGCGCGGTGACTGCGGCCGGGTACCGCCAGGGATGTAGGGGCGATAAGATGCCACCTCCGGCCCAGGAGGCCTCCCGTCCTGCACCGTTGCGGTCTAGCACGGCCACCCGCATGCCCGACTGGCTCAGCTCACGGGCGACCAGCATGCCGCTCAGACCCGCCCCAACGATGACGCAATCATGCATCAGCGCGACGTCACGCTCGCCGGACGATCCATCACCAGCAATCCGCCGGCCCTTTGGACCCGTCGGACGCCAGGGTGATGTTTACGCAAACGGTGTCGTCCGCCTGTTTGCCCGTCGTCCCGGCGGCGGTCGCATCGGCCTGCAGGCGGACGCAGGTACGCAGACCCGAGCCGCAGGCGGCCGCGGTGACTCCGTAATGACCCTCCGGGCTCAGGGCGCTGCCTTGGCTCAGGCCGCAGGCGGCGCCGCTGCAGGTCGCCGTACCGATAACCTGGGTCGTATAGCTGCCATAGCGGTTCCGGAACTTCTCCTCCCGCTGCATGAGATCCCAGAGATAGCCCGTAGCATCGCTGCGACGGGCGTCCAGAATCTGGGAGTGGTATACCACCATGGCCACGCTCGCCAGTACGCCGATGATGGCGATGACGGTCAAAAGCTCCAACAAGGACATACCCAACTGGCGTCTGTCCACAACGTGTCCCCCCGTGTTTCCTGTCTCAAGACTCCGGCGACGGTCCGGCCGGCGCCACATCCGGTGCTTGATCAGCATTGTAGGTGCGGGGAGGCTCCCGACGCGACCGTTGGTCGCCCAATCACTGCCGCCTGTCGTGTATACCCGCTTCCGGGCCCCCAGCCGGCCGGACCAACACTATAATCCATTGCAATGGCTGGCAGGAGGTCATCGAGCATGCTTGAAGATCCGACACCTGGCGTCTGCAGTGGCAGAGGGGCGCGTCGATTCAGTCCATGGCCAGGAGGCTTCACCCTTGTCGAGCTGCTCACCGTGGTGGCCATCATCGCCATCATCGCCGCATTCGCCCTGCCCAATTTTGTCAAACAGACAGACCGGGCGAAGGTTTCCGAAGCCAAGGAGACCCTGCTGCAGCTGGCCAAGCTCGTCGAGAGCTACTCCGCGCTGAACAACCGCTTCTGTCCGGCGTGCACCGATGCGGCGGCGCATACCTACGCCTATTCCGAGAACGGCAATGGGGTCGAAGACACCGGCGGCAATCGCCTCACGTCGTGGCTGACCGGGTCCATCGCCTTCAATCCCAAGCTCTCCGCCTCCGGGGCCGTGGTGCGCTATGACTATGACTTCTCGGCCACGGGCGGCCAGACCTATACGATCATCGCCACGCCAGTCACCGGGCGCGGCGCTCCCAACCGCAAGCTGCAAATCACCTACGCGCTCGTGTCCGGCACCCAGGCGCGCCAGCTACAGTATTGCATCGACCTAGGTGGCGGGATGAGCTGCGAGCTGGATCCGAGTAAGTGGGAAGAGAGCTAGCATGACCATTGACCAATCTTCTAAAAGGCGCATCGCCGGCCCTCGACTGGGGCTATCCTGTCGGCGCGTCCTGCAACCATTTTCCAGGGAGTATCTGACCATGGGTCCTGTCGCAAAGCAGCCAATCGAGCATCGTGCAGCGTCCAAGCGCCTCACTAGCCTGCGAAGCCGCGTCCGCATCCTGAGCGTAGTGGCACTTGCCGGAGGACTGATCCTGGGGACCGTGCCTGCGGCACCTGCTTTCGAGCCCGGCGTTTGGCATCGGGGCGCCATCACCAAGACGCCCTGGAAGCAGGACGGTCCCATGCGCATTCAGCTCGATGGCACCGACTATCTGCTCATGCCAGCAGCCACGGTCACCCGCTATTCCCGCGACGGCGCGGGACATTTCAACGCCCAGCCCATGGACTATCGGTACCTGCTGCCGAGCCAGCAGATTCGGTTCAAGGCGCAGGGATTCAGCATTTACGCGATAGAGCTCGAGCGTTAGGAGAATGACCATGTCCGGCTTCAATACACTGAACAGACGGATCTCCGCCGCTGCCTCGGCGCTCGTGCTGGGACTGTCCCTGGCGCTGGGCGGTAATGCCGCCCAGGCCGGACCCGCCGCAAGCTGCGCGGTTCCGCCGTTCATCGCAGAACGCGTGCCGCCGCTGACCCTGCTCGTGCTCGGCCGGGACCACAAGCTCTATTACGAGGCCTACAACGACGCCTCGGATCTTGATGGCGATGGCGTGCTGGATACCCACTACAAGCCTACGACGATCACCTACTTCGGGTATTTCGACTCCTACAAGTGCTACACATACAGCAGCGCCCTGGGGCGGTTCCAGCCCAGCAGCAATGCGTCCGACAAGACCTGTAGTGGCGCCGGCGAGTGGAGCGGCGATTTCCTGAACTACCTGACCACCTCCCGTATGGACGCCTTGCGCAAGGTGCTCTACGGCGGGCAGCGAATCGTCGACACGTCCACGCTGACGGTATTGGAGCGCGCCTACGTCCCCCAAGACGCCCACTCCTGGGGCAAGGAGTACACCAGCACGGCGGTAGACGGCTACGACATCTCCCAGTACGCGCCCTTCACACAGCCCTTCACCGGAACGCGACACCTCTTCGGCACCACCGCCACCTCTCAAAATGGTCCGCCGCTGCTGCGCGTTGCGACCAACAACACCCATCGCATCTGGGAGTGGGTCGCCAAGGAGCGTCCGGTCGTCGACAACTCAGTCGCCAGTGCCGGCGGCGGCCTGCTGTACAGCAGTCACCCCGGCAACCACGCCGATTACGACACACTGGTTTCCCAGTTCGCTCAGGCACAGTATCTCGTGGGGTCGCAATTCGCCAACAACGGCCGCATCGATGGCAGCGGCAATCCATATTCCACCCAGCAAGATCACTACCTGACGATCTTCACCGGAACGCTGAAGATCAACACAGGCGGCACCTATCAGTTTGCAGTGGACGGGGACGACGCCGTGGAGGTAATAATCGATGGCACGGAAGTCGCTGGCTGGTACGGCGGACATGGCAGCTGCAGCTGCACGAGCCACTCCGGTAGCATCACGCTTGGCTCGGGAGATCACACCGTCGAGTTCCGCCAAGAGGAGAATACGGGCGCCGACAACTACTACCTCCGCTGGAATGGCCCGGACAGCAGCAACAACTGGGACATCGTGCCCACCAGCGGCTTCGAGGACCTCACGCAGACCGTCTATACGTTCTTGAGTCCCGGCAGCAACATCGTCGACTACACGATTCGCGTCGAGGTCTGCAGCGACGCCAGCCTCAACATGGGCAGCAGCTGCACGCAATATACGAACGGCAACTACAAGCCTACAGGCCTGCTGCAGAAGTATGGCGAGCACCACCTGATGTACTTCGGCCTGCTCACCGGCTCCTACCGCCAGAATACCTCGGGGGGCGTGCTGCGTGATGCCATGGAGTCCTTGAGCACGGAGATCGACAGCGACACCGGCATCGTCACCTCGACGACCGGCATCATCGCCACGTTGAACAAGATTCGCGTGACCGGCTTCGACTACAGCAGCAACTATGAATACGATCAGAACTGTGGCTGGATCACCACCCGGCCCATCAACGAGGCAGAGTGCCGCATGTGGGGCAATCCCGTGGGAGAAATGATATACGAGGGCCTGCGCTACCTTGCGGGCAAGACTGCTTCCACGGGGGCATATTCCACCTACGTGGGCAACAACGACGGCAACGACGACGATTCGACGCTCGGCCTTCCCGTGCTGAAGACCTGGACCGATCCCTACGACACCTATCCCTCCTGCTCCGAGCCCAACATCCTGGTGCTGAGCGATATCGGCACGTCCTATGACAGCGATCAGCTGCCAGGAAGCTATTTCGGCAGCTTCACCGGAGACCTGTCGGCGAAGGACCTTGCCACAGGGAGCACGGTGGCCCTCAACGTGCAGGACGAGGCCCAGACCATCTGGGACAACGAGATGGGCACCGGTGCGGTTCAGACCCACTTCGTCGGTCAGTCGGCCACCAATTACGATGGCGCGCCCACGCCGAAGGCGGTCAATAGCTTTGCCAACATTCGCGGCCTAAGCCCGGAGGAGCCCACCAAGCAGGGCAGCTACTACTCCGCGAGCGTGGCCTACTACGGGCTGCGCACCGACATCAACGCAGACGCGGACGGCGACCAGAGTGTCAGCACCTATGCGGTGGCCCTCGCCTCACCCCTGCCCCGCATCGAGATTCCGGTAGCCGATTCCAAGGTCACGCTGGTGCCCTTCGCCAAGTCTGTGGGCGGATGCCTCGGTGTGACCGGCACCCAGGGCGGATTCCAGCCGACCGATCAGATCGTGGACTTCTTCGTCGAGAGCATCACGCCGACGACCGGCGTATTCCGCATCAACTATGAAGACGTCGAGCAGGGTGCGGACCACGACATGGATGCCATCGTACGCTACTTCTACACGGTCAATTCAGACAACACCGTCACGGTGACTCTGGACTCCACCTATGCGGCCGGGTGCGTCATCCAGCACATGGGCTATGTCATCTCGGGCACCACCCAGGACGGTATCTACCTGGAAGTGCGCGACCTGGATACCGCCGCCGCAGACGATCCCGACTACTTCCTCGATACGCCTCCGGGCGTCGCCCCCGGAGGAGCGTGGAACGACAACACCGCCCAGCCCACGACGGCCACCCGGACCTTCACTCCCGGCGAGGCCTCGGGCGCCACACTGCTCAAGGACCCGCTGTGGTACGCGGCCAAGTGGGGCAGCTTTGCCGACAGCAACGGCAATCAGCTGCCGGACGTGCAAGGCGAGTGGGATAGCGACAACGATGGCACCCCGGACAACTACTTCCTGGTCACCAATGCACTGACCCTGGGGCCGAAGCTGGAGGAGGCCTTCACTCACATCGTCGATCGTCAGGGGACTGCCGCGGCGGTGAGCACCATCTCCCAGGAGAGTCGGGACGGCGACATCGTGCTTCGGGCCTACTTCAAGACCCTCAATCCCGCCAACCCGGATGCCTTCGCCTGGGAAGGTCATCTGGAGGGCTTCTGGCCCTACGATGTGACGCAAAGCGGAGAAACGGTCCAGAAATATGACTTCGAGGAAGATGGCTTCGAATCCTGTGTCAAGGACCCGACACCGCACTGCTGGGATGCCGCCGTCACCCTACAGAACCGTGACCCGTCAACCCGTGTGGGATACACGGTCACGGGCGTCAACGCCACCAGCAAGCGGCCGGTGATGACCTCCTTCGACACGGCCGATGTCGCTACGATCGGGCCGCTGCTCGAGAACAACATCGACGTGGACGGCGACGGCACCATACTGACCGATACCGACGACAACTCGGCACTGATCAGCTGGACCCTGGGCTCCTGGACCGACGCCTGGGAGGACGTTTTCCGCAAGCGCGGCGCCGACGCCAGCAAGCAGTTCAAGATGGGTGACGTGGTCTACTCCTCGCCGGTGGTCGTCTCCGCCCCGAGCCTGGCGACGGCGGCACAGGTCGACATCCTGGGTGAGCTCACCGACGGCAGCTGCCCGACCGGTGCACAGACCTGCAGCAGCAACAGCTCGTTCAACAATACCTGCTTCTTCTGCTACCGCGCGGCGAATCTGACCCGCGACCGCGTGCTGTATGTGGGGGCCAACGACGGGATGCTGCACGCCTTCACGGTGGGTGTGTGGGACAGCTCGAGCGAGGTGTTCCTGCTGAAGAGCACCGAGAGCGCCGAGATCGGCAAGGAGCGGTGGTTCTATATTCCCAGCACTCGTCTGTCGGAGATCAAGGATTGCGCGCGTGCCACCTACGGCACCGATGGCGGATGCGCCCATCGCACGATGGTCGATTTGAGCTCTGCGGCCTATGATGTCAAGATCGACGTAGACGGCGACGGCACCCGCGAGTGGCGCACCGTGCTGCTCGGTGGCCTGCGTGGTGGCGGCGACCTCTATTTTGCGGTCGACGTGACCGACCCGAGCAATCCAGTGGTCCTTTGGGAGCACTCCGTGTTCCGCAATCTCGCCATAGCGTCGGATGCCACGACGTATACCTACCCCTTCCGGTCGGATTTGGTCTACAACTTCCTACAAGACCTGCCGATGTCCTGGAGCGCGCCGCAGGTGGGGCTGTTCGACTTCGCAGACGGCAAGAGCGTGAGCACCAGCACATGGGCTCCGAACCCGCTTTCCGCAAGCACCGCCTCGAAGACCATCACGAATCTGAACATGCGCCACATCGCGTTCATAGGGGGTGGCTTGCGCGACTATTCGCCCACACCGCCCACGCGAGGCGTGTTGCCGGTCGCCGACGATCTCACGGATGCGCAATGGCAGTACCTGTTCCGGCCGCAGCTGCTGGCGCTGGACGTGGAGACGGGCGTCGACCTGTTCCAGGCCATGTGGCCACAATTCCTGCGGGCGTACTGGGACACCGCGATGAGTCCCGCGGTCGAGACCAATAGCGAAGGCAATCTGGTGCCACATCAGTTCGACACCGTCGCGCTCATCGACGGTGACACCGACGGCCGAGGAGAACGCATCTACGCGGTCGGCCTCGACGGCTGGCTGTTGTCCATCTACGGCAAGACACCCATGATGGACGCGGACGGCACACCGTTCACAGACGACATGTGCCTCAAGCTCGAGCGCACCGAGGCCATTGCCTCGGCCGATCTCGATACCAACGCCTACCGCGGGTCCTACGAGCCCATCGGCAGTCCCGTGGCGGTCACCTTCCTCCCGCGGGAGCGCCTCATCGACCGGATGTTCCCGATCGGTATCTCCGTCACCACCGGTAAGTTCGACAAGGTGGATGGCGTCAAGGACGATCAGACGGACACCGCCCCAGGCACCGTGTACTTCATCAAGGAGCCTGGTGTCCCAGAAACTCCGGCAGCCTACTGCGACAAGTCGGGCAGCACCATCTCCGCGGCGCAGTTCGACCTCAAAGTGCAGCTGGTGCCGAGCACGACCGATTGGTGGTGCAACAAGTTCGACTTGCCGAGATCCGGCGAGCGTATCGTGGCGCAATCCCTCTATGCAGGGGGGCTGTTGTTCTTCACCACCTTCATTCCGAACGATAATGTGTGCTCCGCCGGCGGCCAAGGCTATCTCTATGCCATGGATTATCAGTGCGGTGGACCCATAGCGGAGAATCCGTTCCCGCTGCCCAGCGGCGCCGTGGATGCCATCACCGAGGGAGGCGACACGGTGGCTTTTCGGGTCGAGCTCGGCGGCGGCGGCTTGCCGACCCGTCCAACGGTGGATGCCAAGGGAGAGAACGTGATTGTGCAGACCAGTGAGGGCAAGATAATTCGCACGCCGGTGAAGTTGCCGCTAGGCCCGATACAGCTGCAGGGCTGGTCGGAAAGCCAGGAAGGAGACTAGTCGTCATGAGGCACTCGCTGCCAGTACGGACCTCACGCGTCCAGGGCTTCACGCTCATCGAGCTGATGATCGCCCTAACGCTCATGGCCATCATCATGGTATGGGGCGTGCCCTCGCTGCGCGAGGGCTCGTATCGGGCCGATCTGCGCGACACGGCCAACGAGTTCTATGCGCACCTCGTTTGGGCGCGCGCCCAGTCCATCGAGAAGCACGTGGGACATGCGGTAATCTTCGATCAGCCGGTCAACGGCGTGACCTATGCATATGTGATCATCCGCGACGATGATCGCGATGGGTGCTATGACGCCGATCCTCTCCATCCTGAGGAGAATGAGGAGGTCTACCTGGCGCCGGTGAAGTCCAACATCAGCGTCTCAGCGAACTTCGCCAACAACGGCGATGGTCACCCCGCGATGCGCTGGACCATAGACGGGTTTCCACGGGTGACGAGCGGCGCCTGCGACACACCCATCGGCAATGCCTTTGGCGCGGGAACAGTAACGTTCACTCACACCAAACTGGACGACAACGCCACTCCGGAGTGGGCCGACACGCGCTATGTGGTCGTCTCCAACCTGGGCAATATCAGCATAGAGTTTCCATAATGAGCACCTACCGACGCGCATGTGGTTATACCCTCATCGAGGCGTTGATTGCCTTGCTTATCCTGGCCATCGGATTGCTGGGTATCGCCGGCCTCTATGTCAGCTCGCTGCGCGGCGATGCCCTCAGCCGAGACCTGGAGTTCGTTTCCCGTGTCGCCCTCGAGGAGCTGGACATGTTGAACGCCAGCAGCTACGCGAGTCTGGCGTCTGACTCGAAGAGGGTCACCCACCGCGGCAGCAAGTACAATGTCGTGTGGACCGTGACGGACAAGACGCCGGGTCCCGATACCAAACAGATCGTGATGCAGGTCGGTTGGCCGACGGACGATCCCGCATCCTGTTTGGACCCAGCACAGGTGACCACCTGTGCCAACCTGCAGACCTACGTCAGCTACGTCGCCAAGAAGCCGGGAGAGTGACAGCATGGGCCACAAGCACCATCGAGGCGTGAGTCTCATCGAGATCATGGTGACGCTGCTGCTGGTGTCCATCGCCACGGCGGCGGCCTACTCGCTATTCGCCAGCCAATACAAGAGCAGTCGCTCGTTCCGCGACTCGGCGAAGGTGCAGCGCCAGGGCGGCGCACTGCTGGCCCTCGTGGAGCAGCGAGTGCGGATGGCAGGCTGGGGCGTGGTGCCCAATATGGCTTTGTACGTGAAGGACGGTGGCGATAGTGGGCCGGACGAGCTGTTTCTGAGCGCCGCTTCCATGATCACGCTCGACCAGATGCGCCAGGACCAGTACGGACTGGCCTATATCACGAGCGGCTCCGGTGGGACGACCCTGAACGTCAAGGACGGCGCGGGCAACAAGACGGACCTTGACCTGAACGACGACGGAACCGCAGATTTCGTTTGGGGCGGCTCCTACTATCAATACGTCATCACCGACGGCACCAACAACAAGGTCGCCCATCTCACCGGAGGCAATACCGGCACTGGACAGCTCACCACGGACGCCAACTTGACCGGCAGCTACGTGACGCCCGCCGCCTGGTTTGGCATAGCCACTGCCGGATCCCCTGCGGTCTCGGCGTTGCGCTACAGCGACGCGCACAGTGGGGGGCGTCAGGCGCTGGCCACCAACGTCGTAGACTTCCAGGTGATGTACCGCGATGTCGACGGCAATTGGTACGGCGACAGCGGATGCTCTAGCCCCTGCGCCATGTCACCCTTCGACCCACAAGACATCGACCTCATCCGCATCGGCGTCGTTTTCGAGTCATCTGAAAGTCGTGAGGACGAGCTGGGGCCGCCGGAAACGCGGCCGGCCCTCTACAATCGAGACGAGGGAGCCGCCCCTGAGCAAAGAGAATTCCGTGTCTTCGAGCTCACTGTGCAAGGCAAGAACATCAACCGCATCGTGAACTGACCGCGGGATTACATCGAAACATTGGACGGAACATAGCCATGGCTACCCAGATCAAGCTGCACGGGCAGCGCGGTTTCTCTCTGGCGATCGTGCTCTTCCTGCTCACCACCATGACCCTGATCGGTGTCTCCACCATGCGCCAAGCGCACCTAGAGGTGCGGACCTCGGCGGCGGTCACCCGGTACCACCACGCCTTCTCCATGGCAAACGGGGCGGCGCAGATGGCAATCCCTTATCTCGGATACCAGACGCCGAAGTACGACGAGGAGAGGCCGGACAAGACGGGGGACATCGCCGCCTCTGATCTGCCGGCAAACTACTTCTCAGTTCTGGCCAGCGGCAACCAGAAAGCTCAGCCCGAGCTCACCTACCAAGGCTTCAACCCCCATCCGCCCCCGGGATGGATGCTGAACGCACCGACCCAGCTTTCACTGGTGCGATACTATTACGACGCCGTCGGTAATGGCTTCATCGACTCCAACGGCAACGACACTCCCGACAACGATGAGGCCAAGACCACCATTAAGCAGCTGATCCTCAAAGTCGTACGCTCATAACGTGCCGGCGAATCGATCCTCCGCCCGACCGCCCCCTTTGAGCGCCTTGGGAAGTTGAAACACCACGTCCTCGCTGCGACCTTCCAGCTCCTCCACCAGCTCCGCTCCCCAGATGCGGAGCTGGTCTACTACGCGCTGCACCAACACTTCCGGAGCGGACGCCCCTGCCGTGACCCCGACCGTCTGCTTGCCCTCCAGCCATGAGGGCTCAATCTCCTCCGTGCTGTCTATCAAATAGGCCGGCGCCCCGCTGTTCTGCGCGATTTCCCGCAAACGGTTGGAATTGGAGCTGTTGGGGGAGCCCACGACAAACACGACGTCGCACTGCTGCGCCAGTGCCTTGACGGCCTCCTGGCGGTTCTGGGTGGCGTAGCAGATATCATCCTTGCGTGGACCGATGATTGAGGGAAAGCGCTGGCGCAGGGCCGCAATGACCAACGCCGTATCATCCATGGACAGGGTCGTCTGGGTCACGAACGCCAACGCCTCGGGATCGGCCACGCCGAGCCCAGCCACGTCTTGCGGTCGCTCCACCAAATGCATGCTGCCGCGCGCCTTGCCCGACGCCTGCCCCATCGTGCCTTCCACCTCCGGGTGTCCGGCATGGCCAATGAGCACGCAGTCCCGCCCACGTCGCAAATGGCGCGCAACCTCCAAGTGAACCTTGGTCACCAAGGGACAGGTGGCATCGAAAACCCGCAGCCCACGCGCCTCGGCAGCTGCCCGCACGGCACGCGGCACACCATGGGCGCTGAAGATGACGATAGCTCCATCCGGAACCTCATCCAGGCCTTCGACGAACTCGACGCCCTTCTCCCGCAGCCCCTGCACGACAAAGCGGTTGTGCACCACCTCGTGACGCACGTAGATAGGGGCACCAAACACCTCCAAGGCGCGCTCGACGATCTCTATGGCCCGATCGACTCCGGCACAAAAACCGCGCGGCTTGGCGAGAATGACTTTCTTCATGCCGACTGCTCCCGAGAACCGATAGACAAGCAGGTGCTAGTCGTCCGAAGGCTCCACCCCAACGACCTCTACCTCGAACAGAATAGTATGGCCGGCGAGAGGGTGGTTGAAATCCA
>Ga0307417_10000842_pt1 | contig 12556 bp, 11 predicted proteins | sample SalMarWE160210MG_2_FD_202514 | JGI IMG/M metagenome (GOLD analysis project Ga0307417, IMG submission 202514) | Salt marsh sediment microbial communities from the Plum Island Ecosystem LTER, Massachusetts, United States - WE1602-10 | ecosystem: Environmental > Aquatic > Marine > Intertidal zone...
GACATAATTAAATTAAAATTTAATGATAAACTCCCTTACGATATAAATATGCTCGAGATAGAAAAGACAAATCCAAAATTTCACGCACGCCACGATGTATTTTCGAGAAGCTACCTTTACCAGATTTCCCGTAGAAGAACTGCTTTCGGTAAACCTTATGTTTGGTGGATAAAAGATGATTTGAATTTCAGGAAAATGGAACTGGCAGCGAAGCATTTGATCGGAATGCATAACTTTCAGTCTTTTGCAGATGATACCCCGGAAGACAAATCAACAAAAGTAATGATTGAAAATGTAGAGCTAAAAGAAGCAGGAGATTTAATATTAATAAGAATCACAGGATCACATTTTTTGTGGAAAATGGTTAGAAGAATTGTCGGTGTGCTTGCAGAGATCGGAAGAGGAAAAATGACAGAAGAAAAACTGTCATATTTTCTTGAAAATAAAAGTAACGAACCCGCTAAATATACAGCGCCTCCTTCGGGGCTTTTCCTCGAACAGGTTTTGTACAAGGGAGATAGGCCCAAAAAAGATTTAAATCCGCCGCTTATTTTCGTTAATAAAGTAGAATTTCGTGGGAAATAGTTGGTATTTCCGAACTATTAGCTTAAATTTTTTGTTACAATTACATCAACCAACCTTAGCCGGAGAAAAAATGCAGAGAACCTTTTCAGCCTTTATCATTATTCTTTTTATTTCATCATCCTTCCTTTTAGCACAAACTAATGGACCATCTGCCAGCAGGATGGGAAAGCAAAAACTTCCGCCCGAACATTTTGCGCCAAACAGGGAGTTTGATCTTGTGAATATAAAACTGGACTTAAGCTTTGATCTCGATAAAAAGAAGTTGAATGGAATTGCTCAAGAAAAGATAAATCCGCTACGCGATGAGTTGAAAGAGATTCATCTTAATGCTGTTGATATGACGATAGATACTGTATTGCTGGGGAACAAAAGTCTGATGTACAATTACGATGGAAAAATATTGACAATAGATTTTGACAAAAGTTACGGCATTAATGATACGTTGGTCTTTTTGGTAAAGTATTCTACTATACCGCAAAAGGGACTTTATTTTGTAATTCCCGATGATGCTTATCCTGACAGAACACCGCAGATCTGGAGTCAGAGTGAAATGGAAGATGCGAGGTACTGGTATCCATGCCACGATTACCCGGATGATTATTCAACAAGTGAACTCGTTGCTACAGTACCTGACAACTGGGAAGTTGTTTCAAACGGAATTTTGAAAAGAGTTAATACAAATAAGATAACCAGAATGAAAACCTTCGATTGGGTTGAAGACAAACCGCACGTGATTTACCTTAATTCGATTGTGGCAGGAGTTTATTCTGTTATAAAAGATAACTATGGCAATATTCCAATCAGTTATTATGTCTCCCCGGTTTATCAAGATGTTGCTAAAGAAAATTTTTCTGCGACACCTGACATACTAAAATTTTATTCAACTGTTACTGGTTATCAATATCCGTGGGATAAATTATCTCTCGCTGCCGTAACTGATTTTACTTTTGGAGGAATGGAAAACGTATCTGCTATCACATTAACCGATTACACCTTGCACAATAAAAATGATGAACCGCAGGCAAGCAGTACTGGATTGGTTGCTCACGAAACGGCCCATCAGTGGTTCGGTGATTTAATGACGTGCAGATCGTGGTCCAACGCGTGGTTGAATGAAGGATTCGCCACATATTTTACAGCCTTGTACGAAGAGCACGCTTCCGGTGAAGATGAATTTACTTACCAGATGATGAACAATCACAACACGGTTATTGCTGCTGATAAAAGAGAGAGACGTCCAACAGTTTACAACAGGTACAACGATCCCGTCGATCTGTTTAGTCCGTATATTTATCCTCGCGGCGCTTCTGTTCTACATATGTTGAGAGGGATTGTGGGAAAGGATTTATTCTTTAAAGTGATTAAATATTATGTGGATAAATACAAATTCCATAATGTTGACTCGCACGATTTCGAGAATGCAGTTCAGGAAGCTACAGGATATAATCTTTTCTGGTTCTTTGATGAATGGCTTTACAAAGGGGGACACCCTGTATTTGATGTCAGTTATAAATATAACGATGCTGATCATACGCTTAACTTAACTGTTAAGCAGGTGCAAAAAGTAGATGAGATAACCCCGATTTACAGAATGCCTGTGAATATATTAATTCAGACTAAATCAGGAAAGATGAACGAGAAGATAGTTGTTGATTCATTAGAGAACAACTACACATTTACGGTTGCAGAAAAACCTTTGATGGTAGACTTTGATGAAGGAAGCTACCTGCTGAAAGAAGTGGGTTTTGAAAAAACCGTGGATGAATTAGCATTTCAATTAAAGAATGATGAAGATGCAGCAGGGAGAATTTGGGCGGCTGAACAGCTATCAAAAAATGAAAGTGAATCAGCAGAAAAAGCCCTCATCGATGGTCTTGAAAATGATTCTTTCCACGGAGTCAGATCTGTTTGTGCAGCAGAGCTTCACAAATACTCCAATGAGGAATCACGTGCTGCATTAATGAAAGCCTTAAATGACAAAGACCTAAGAGTAAGTGATGCCGCAATTATTTCGCTGGGTAATTACAAAGATGCAAACATATTAAAAACATTAACTAATTTTTTTAAAAAATCTCCTAATGATTATATAAAGGCCGCCTGCGTCAATTCTATTTCAAAAATTGATACCACTAATGCATTACCTTTGTTAAATGATGCATTGGATCAAAATTCACACGGACAGATTGTTGCTGTGACAGCACTCAGAAATCTTGCAAAGATTTCTCCCGAAGATGCATACGACAAAGCAATTGATTTATCACAATACGGTAAACCGCAAAATGTACGTGTCAGTGCAATTTACATACTTGCAAAGCTTAACAGGGATCATTACAAAACGCTCGATCTGCTGAAAGGCTATGCTTCGGATCCTTATATCTGGGCAAGGCGTGCTGCGTTGAATGGACTGGGACAAATAGCTGATAAAACTACTATCCCGTTTATTAAAGAAAGAGAAAATATAGAAACGGATGGTCGACTTAAACAGGCAGCTAAGCAAGCAATTAGTCAAATTGAGCAAGACGAGGAGTAATCAATTAAAATTATCGGACTGTCAATAATATGATGATGTCATTTCGACCGAGAAATCTTTTTTTAATGAAAAAATTTCTCGGTCGAAGACTTCCTCGAAATGACATTTTTGCTTTAAGTAGTTGTAATTTTTATTCACTTCAGCATTTTCTTTAAATTATCTATCTCGTCTCTCAAGGCAGCGGCTTTTTCAAATTCCAGGTCTTTCGCCGCATTGTGCATTTCAACCGTAAGCTGGTCAATCAAATCTTTCTTTTGATCTGCATCCATATATTTTAAAACTGGTTCCGCAACTTTTGAAAATGCAAATGATTCCTTCTCCTCTTTTTTTTGCCTTACATCTGCGATAGATGTGGAATTCATTATTTCTTCCATGCTTTTGTAAATAGTCTGTGGCGTGATTCCATGTTCTTTGTTGTACTTAGTCTGTAGAATTCTTCTTCTTTCTGTTTCGTCTAATGTTTTCTGCATTGAGTTAGTAATTCTATCAGCATACATAATTACTTTTCCATTAACGTTTCGTGCAGTTCGACCTGCCGTCTGCATTAATGATCTTTCGCTTCTTAGAAATCCTTCCTTATCAGCATCTATTATCGCAACCAGTGAAACCTCCGGAAGATCAAGTCCCTCTCTCAAAAGATTTACACCGACAAGTACATCAAATTCGCCAAGACGAAGGTCTCTTAAAATTTCCACACGTTCAAGCGATTCAACATCGCTATGTATGTACCTTACAAGAATACCGATTTTATCCAGATAGTCAGTTAGATCTTCAGCCATTTTTTTTGTGAGGGTTGTAACTAACACCCTTTCCTTCCTTTTAGCTCTTTCTCTGATTTCACCAATTAAATCGTCGATTTGTCCTTTAATTGGCCGGACCTCAATAGGCGGATCAAGCAAGCCTGTCGGGCGGATTATCTGTTCAACCACAACTCCTCCGGATTTTTCAAGTTCATAATCAGCCGGGGTTGCGCTTATGAAAATTACCTGATTGAGCATTCCTTCAAATTCCTCAAACTTCATCGGGCGGTTATCTAGTGCTGAAGGGAGCCTGAATCCATATTCAACCAGGTTTTCCTTCCTTTTTTTATCACCGCTGTGCATAGCCCGCAATTGCGGAATAGTTACATGGGATTCATCAATTATTACTAAAAAATCCTTCGGGAAGTAATCCATTAAATTGAATGGACGTGAACCGGGTTCTCTTCCATCCATGTGTCGGGAATAATTTTCAATACCGGAACAATACCCTATTTCTTTGATCATTTCTATATCAAACCTCGTTCGTTGATCAAGTCTCTGCGCCTCAAGGTATTTTTCTTCTGAATTAAAATATTTTAAGCGTTCTTCCAGTTCCTGTTCAATACTGTAAATTGCCTTTTGGGTTCTATCACGGTTTGTTACAAAATATTTTGCAGGATAAATTGGTGTGGAATCAATTTCCTTCAATACATCGCCAGTTACAGAATCAATAATTGATAATTTCTCTATCTCATCATCCCAGAATTCTAGCCTTATAGCTTCTTCATACTGGTAAGCAGGGATTATTTCAATGACATCGCCTCTGGCGCGAAATGTACCACGATTGAAATCATGGTCATTTCTTACGTAATGAATATCAATGAGTTCTCTCAGTAATTTTTTCCTTTCAATTTTTTCCCCTTTTTTCAGGAAGATTATCTGGTCGGCATATTCCTGAGGTGCGCCAATACCGTAAATGCAGCTCACGCTCGCAACCACAACCACATCACTTCTTCCCTCAATTAAAGCGGTTGTTGCTTTCAGTCGTAGCCTGTCAATTTCTTCATTGATGGAAAAATCTTTTTCGATATACAGATCGCTTGAGACTACGTAAGCTTCGGGCTGGTAGTAATCATAGTAGCTGATAAAAAACTCACATGCGTTTTGGGGGAAGAATCCTTTGAACTCAGAATAAAGCTGAGCTGCAAGAGTTTTGTTATGTGAGATAACGAGTGTTGGCTTGTTAATTTCTTTTATAACATTCGAAATAGTGAATGTTTTTCCACTCCCGGTAACACCTAGCAGTGTCTGGAATTTGTCTCCGCGTTTTACTCCTTCAACTAATTCAGTTATTGCTTTTGGTTGATCACCCGCGGGTTTGTAGCCTGAAACTAATTCATATTTATTCATAAAAATCTTTACCAAACATTTAAACAATAAATTTAATAATTTTTAGCTCAAGTGTTCAAGATAATTCGGAATTACTCTTTAACTATTTTGGGAATTAAAATGAAAAAGAATAAAACCTGGATAATAACTGGTGGAATTTTCGGCTTTTTAGGAGTTGCTATCGGGGCTTTTGGTGCACACGGATTGAAAAATTACCTGACGCCGGAAATGCTTGAAGTCTACAAAACAGGGGTTTTATACCAGTTGATTCATTCGGTTGTAATCCTTGCGATTGGTTTTAGCGGAGACGAGAGATATAAAATTCCTGTTATGTTTTTTACTACCGGGATAATTTTGTTTTCATTTTCGCTTTATCTTTATTCAATAACTTTTACGATGGCATTTGCAATTATTACTCCGTTTGGTGGAGTGTCTTTTCTGATCGGATGGCTGATGATTATTGTAAAAGCGGTAATGAGTAAGGAATAAAGATTTTATTTATCCGTTAATTCTGTGTTACCTCTGTTTTCTCCGTGTTAAATTAACGTCTCAGAGTAACCTCATAGGAAACAGAGAATTACTTAACAACACGTAGTTTAAAATAAACTTCTTCCGGTGAGAAAATTCCGGCAAAGAATCTTTCGTAAATAACAGGTTCTATATTGACGATTGTATCCATCCATTTTAAAGCTGCAAAATGGGAGGTGATAAACCTTTTTTCCAGTACCTCAAACTGAGCCATTCCTTCATAGTTTGTGCGATGGTTCAGTTTCCACTTTTCATAAAACTTAAGTTTACGATTACCCAGATATTCGTAATTGTCAAAGGTTCTAATTGAGAAGGGAATCTTATGGTCGGGCTCCCCGAAGTATTTTGTGTTAAGGAAAAAAGGTGCGTAAACTATAATTGTTCCGTTGGGCTTACTGATGCGGTAAAGCTCTGTAACTGTATTATGAAAATTATCAAGATGCTCGAGTATGTGTGAAGCGTAAATCTCATCAAACGTATTATCTTCAAAGGGATAGGGGAATGAATTAATGTCATGTATCTGGTTACCGCCGTAATCCACAATATCCAGATTGATATAGCCTTCCTTAATATCTTTCCCGCAACCGATGTTTAGTTTTGTCATATGAATTAAAAATTAATGAAAGAAATATTTATCAAACATAATATAATCACTTGATTATTTCATTAAAAATAAAAACCCCGACTAAATAAGCCGGGGTTTAACCACTAATTATTTTATGAGACTATTTATCTAAGAGCCACGATAGGGAAATTAACTCCCTTCAGGCTTAGCTGTTCCACTTTAACTTTAACAACTCCTTTATGCATCATTCCCAAAGACAAAGCAGAAGCTTTTGATAAATCTAAGTTTCTGCCCTTAACGTAGGGACCTCTATCATTGATTCTGACTATTACGGATTTATTGTTTCGTAAGTTTGTTATTTTTAGCAGTGTTCCAAATTTAAGCTTTTTACTTGCTGCGGTAAAAGCCATCTGATCGTAAATTTCACCATTAGCTGTTAATTTTCCATGAAATTTGGGTCCGTACCATGAAGCGATCATAGTACCTTTATCAGTATAATCTAATACAGATTGATTAGCCGAATTATCTGCGTCATTAACAGGAACTATCTCATTCTCTTGTTGATTTACTTTAGCTTTGGTATTCTCGTTAGCCACGAGAGTAAAGCCGACAAGTAAAACCATCACCAAGATGATAAATACTTTCGTTAATGATTTCAAGTGCGTACCTCGTCTTTTGTTAATAATAATTGTACTGCTAATTTAAATGTAGATAAAAGTATTAACAATGAATTTTGATGGTTGGGGAGCACGATTGATGAAAGGCAGAATATTCGACTATTATAGTATTATAGTCGGGAAATGATTGATTATGGCTACTGAGGCACATTTTCTCTACCCAATAGGGTAAGAATCATGTGCCTCAGTAAAAGAATTAGTTTGAAGGAATATATTTTTCGAACCAATTTGTAGCTCTTTTCACGACGTCTATATATTGATTAGGTTCGTTCCTTAGCCCGTGTCCGGCCCTTGGGAAAACAACGAATTGAACAGGAATGCCTCTAGTATGCAAAGCCTGGTGCATTTCGCGCGAATTTGAGATGTTCGTGTAAATATCTTTATCGCCATGCATTATTAAAGTCGGGGTTTTGATATTCTGAACGTAAAATGCCGGTGACCTGCTAACATACTGGTTTTCCATATTAATCTGTTTTTCCCAGTAATAATAGCCGAGGTACATTTTTTCCCAAGCAGGCTGAACCGAGTTACTCCAATCTGTGAATAAACTAAAAAGGCCGTACATAGAGACGGCTGCTTCAAAGCGATTATTTTGAGAAATAATCCAGTTGGTCAGGTATCCGCCGTAGCTCCCTCCTGTGACACCCATTCTTGTTGTATCAACAGATCCTTGAGAAATAATGTAATCTACTCCTGCCATAATATCGCTGTAATCTCCGCCGCCGAGGTCGTACCTGTTCGCTTGCGCGAATTCATCTGTGTAACCGCTACTTCCTCTCGGGTTAGGAGCGAAAACCAGGTAACCTTTGTCCGTCCAGATCTTTGTTCCATAAATCTGACTAAAAGTATTTTTAAAAGAACCGTAAGGTCCGCCGTGTACTGTTAGTATTAAAGGATATTTCTTAGCGTTGTCAAAGTGAGCCGGTTTGAATAGGATACCTTCAATATTAAATTTTCCATCATCACTTTTGTAACTAACTACCTCTTGAGTTCCCGGATTGTACTGTGCAAGCTGCTGACTGAAGTTTGTCAGCTTTTTATTGTTGACAAATATTTCATTCAGCGTAATTGCGTTTTCGCTATCATAACATAAATCACCTTTTGTAGACAGCGAAATATCGGAAATGACCATGTTTCCAGCTGTAAGTTTTTCAATCTTTCCATTTGATAATGTTATTTTATAAAGCTGTTCATTGGTTCCCTCATCAACGGTAAATAATATGGTATTATTGTCTTTCCAGGAAAAGCTGTTAACAGCGAGGTTAAAATCTTTGGTTAGATTTTTCTTTCCTGTCCCATCAGGATTCATAATATTAAGATCGGTTTGAGCAAACTCAATATCAGGAACGGTTTGTGTTATATATGCAATTAGCTTACCGTCCTTAGAATATCTAGGTGATGTTTCAGGTCCCGCTTCATTTGTTAGTTGAACCTTGTTTCCTGTAAAATCAATTGAATAAATATCATATTTCTGTTCATCGTTATATTCGCCAGTGTAGTCTGTTTGATATACTATTTTTTGATCGTCACTGCTGAAGCTGATATTTTCGTCGCCTGGATCAAGATTTAAAGAAGAAGTAATCTTACCAGTTTGAACATCAAGCAGGTTTAAAATTTTAATTGAGTTTGGCTCGTTATAAATGTAGTCGTCTCTTTTAATCTTTTCATTTGCTGTTTTTTCTTTTTCCTTTTGTTTATTGTATTCATCAGAAAGAAAAGCAATTTTCTTTGTGTCGTGTGACCAGCAATATTCATCAACTCCTCCCGGCAAAGCTGTCCAGTTGTGTGCTTCACCTCCGCTTAATGGTGCAGCCCACAATTGCGTAGCAGCAGATTCCATAGCATTTTTATCGCTGTTAAGGTATTCTCTCCCTGAAAGAAACGTAACCCATTTTCCATCAGGAGAAAATTTAGGATTGTTACTGCTCTCACCATCTTTTGTAAATTGATAATAATTCTTAGTTGCTACGTCAAGCAAATAAATCTGTGTTACCCATTTACTTTTCAGAAGGTCCGCTTTTCTGATGGTGAATAAAACCTTATCTCCGTTTGGGGAAATTACCGGGTTAGACGGCGCATCAAGCTTTAGTTGCTTAGTCATCGTATACGATTTTGCATCCTGCGCTTGAATTGAAAGCACCGAAAAGACAGTAAATATGGCGATATTCAAAAGGAAACAGCATAATCTTTTCATTTGGAAACCTCTTTATTTCATTAACATTAAAGAAAATAGCCACTACAAATATGCCTATTAAATAATTGAAATTCGCTTAAAATGATGACTGCTTCTCAGGCTCGGCACAACCTTCTCTTTGGCAGGAATTTACTATGATTTTGCATTTCTGGGAAATAGAAAGAAAAGCTCTAAAATGCCCGAAATCCAACTAAATTTTGATCGCCAAATACTGTTCTTAATTGGCATATATATTGTAAAATTGGTCGCAAAGATATCAGACATAATTTAAAGAAAATAATATGATCCGAGGAACAGTTCACTTCAAAATAGAAATCTGCAAAGGATGCGAACTCTGTATAGAAGCGTGTCCGCAGGAAAGTCTGGGATTATCAAATAAGATTAATCTTCAGGGGTACAGATACGCTGAGCTTATAAATGACAATTGTACAGGTTGTGAAAACTGTGCAATAGTTTGTCCTGATGCAGCAATCACTGTTTACAGACAACCAAAGTCAGCGATAAAAAAAACTAAAAAAGAGACTGCTGAAGTCAAATAAGATTTAATAAAAATTGGTTTTAAGATGAATCAAACGTTGGATATAATTCGTGAAGCTCGTTTAATGAAAGGCAATGAAGCTCTTGCTGAGGCAGCAATACGCGCAGGGATTCACGCCTATTTCGGTTATCCCATAACACCACAATCAGAAATTCTTGAATACTTTACAAGGGAGATGCCAAAGCGTGAGGGAGTAGTGCTGCAGGCAGAGAGCGAGTTGGCAGCAATAAACATGATATATGGGGCGGCAGGAGCCGGGGCCAGGGTAATGACATCGTCTTCAAGTCCGGGAATCAGCTTAATGCAGGAAGGTCTATCTTACATTGCATCAGCGCAGTTACCTTGCTTGATTGTAAATGTAAATAGGGGGGGCCCCGGGTTAGGGACGATACAGCCATCTCAGGGAGATTATTTTCAGGCTACAAAAGGGGGAGGTCACGGGGATTATCACCTGATAGTTCTGGCTCCTGCTTCAGTTCAGGAAATGGCGGACTTTGTTTTCGATGCAATCACACTTGCAGAAAAATACAGAAACCCGGCAATGATACTTGCCGATGGTGCTCTCGGACAAATGATGGAAAAAGTTGAACTTCCAGAGGAAGGTTCACTTGAATATACTAATAATTCGTGGGCTACTGTTGGAAAACCAAAGGACCGTGAAAGAAATATTGTTACTTCTCTTTTTATTCAGCCTGAAAAAATGGAACAGATAAATCTTGAGCTTCAAGAGAAATACAAAAAATTAAAAGAAGAAGTTCGTTATGAATTAATATCAACTGAAGATGCAGAAATTCTTCTGGTTGCTTTTGGGCTTTCCGCAAGAATTTGTCAGAAGGCAATTGAACTTGCAAGAGCAAAAGGAATTAAGCTTGGTTTGCTTCGTCCGATAACTCTTTATCCTTTTCCTGAAGAAGCAATCGCATCGTTCGCATCAAAAGTTGATTTCTATCTTACTGTTGAAATGAATGCTGGGCAGATGATACAGGATGTTAAGCTTGCAGTGAACGGTAAAAAACCAGTCTTCCATTATGGAAGAATGGGAGGAATGATTTCTTCACCTGAGGAAGTTTTAGCAAGAGTTGAAGAAATAATTGAAAAACATTTAGTAGCAAATGAATAACAGGGATTTGTAATGAAAATCAACGATTCAATAGAAGGACTCGATTTAATTTATCAAAAGCCGGAAACATTGACTGATACTCCTCTTCATTATTGTCCGGGTTGTGGACATGGAGTTGTTCACAGAGTTTTAATGGAAGTAATTAGTGAAATGGAAATTCAGGAAAATACCATCGGGATTGCACCTGTTGGCTGTTCGGTTTTTGCTTATCATTATATGAATATCGATATGCAGGAAGCTGCTCATGGCAGAGCAAGTGCCGTTGCAACCGGTGTTAAAAGAGTTCTTCCGGATAAATTTGTTTTCTCTTACCAGGGAGATGGTGATCTTGCGGCTATCGGTACAGCGGAAACAATTCATACAGTAAATCGCGGTGAAAACATCCTTATGGTATTTATCAATAACGGTATTTATGGAATGACCGGCGGTCAGATGGCACCAACTACTTTGATTGGACAGAAAACTTCTACCTCACCTTATGGACGTGACGAAAAATTGATCGGTTATCCTTTAAAGATAACAGATATGCTTACAATATTGCCGGGAGCTTATTATGTAACAAGGCAAGCCGTTAATTCAGCAGGAGCCGTCAGGAAATTAAAAAAGGCGGTTAAGAAATCTTTTGAATATCAGAAGTTGAATAAAGGGACCTGTTTTATAGAAGTTGTTTCAAATTGTCCTTCGGGCTGGGGAATGACACCTGTGGAAGCAAACAAGTGGATGGAAGAAAATATGTTTCCATATTATCCCATAGGTGATCTAAAAGTTCCGGGGGCAGAGACAAATAAAAATTGAGGAAATTAAAATGGACAACGCGCACGAAATAATTTTTGCAGGTTTTGGAGGACAGGGTATTTTATCAATGGGACAGATAATTGCTTACTCTGCAATGATAGAGGAAAAGGAAGTAAGCTGGATGCCATCATACGGACCTGAAATGAGAGGCGGCACTGCAAACTGTATTGTAATAGTTTCTGACTCAAGAATAAGTTCGCCGATAGTTTCAGCATTTGATTCTGCGATTGTTTTAAATCAACCGTCGATGGATAAATTTGAAAATGCTGTTAAGCCGGGCGGCTTGCTGATGTATGAAGAATCAGCAATCATTAATCCGCCGACAAGAACGGATATAGAAATATTAAGTATACCAGCTAACGAGGAAGCGATAAAACTGAATTTGAAAAAAGCCGCCAATATGATCCTGGTGGGCGCATTTCTTGAAAAACGGCCGTTAGTAAAAATTGAAAATATTTTAGCTGCATTAAAAAAAGTTTTACCTGAAAGACATCATCATTTAATACCTATTAATAAAGATGCCTTGACAAAAGGCAAAGAACTGGCAAACGAGACGATTAAAGTTTAATTATGGAAAATATAACAGGCACAACCGCTCAGGGGGTTAATATGTTAGAAAAAAATGTGGTTTGTTTGCATAACTGCAAAAATACCTGTGCTATGCTTAATGAAGCGCTGCGTAAAGAAACAGCCATTAGCAAGTTCTACGATAGTATTCTTGAGCAGTGCAATATGCCGGCTGTAAGCGACTTCGTTGCAGAACAAATCGAAATAAGGCAGAAAAGCATACTGGCAATTATCCAGAAGCTGAACGAAATTCATGCTCGTTCACAGATAATTGACGGAATATCATCCAGTTTTGAATCCTGATAAGCTTTCCGAAATTACCACCCTT
>Ga0307417_10000843_pt1 | contig 12541 bp, 13 predicted proteins | sample SalMarWE160210MG_2_FD_202514 | JGI IMG/M metagenome (GOLD analysis project Ga0307417, IMG submission 202514) | Salt marsh sediment microbial communities from the Plum Island Ecosystem LTER, Massachusetts, United States - WE1602-10 | ecosystem: Environmental > Aquatic > Marine > Intertidal zone...
GCGCGTAGTAGCGGTAGGTCTTCGCTTCGATGAGTGTCGGGCCATTACCGGAGCGCGCTCGATCCGCGGCATCCTTGGCGACCTTGTAGACGGCGAGGGGATCGTTGCCGTCTACGACGACGCCATGTATCCCATACCCGACGGCTCTTGCTGCGATGTGGCCGCCCACTTCGTCACGTTCGGGTACGGAGATCGCGTACTGGTTGTTCTCGATGAGCACGATGAGCGGAAGCTGGTGGATGCCGGCGAAGTTCATCGCCTCGTGCCAGTCACCTTCAGATGTGGAGCCTTCACCGCCGGAGACGAAGACGACGGCGTTGCTACCGTCCTGTTGGATTGCCTTGGCGATGCCTGCGGCGTGTGGAAACTGGGTCGCGATCGGAGACGAGTGGGTGAACATGCGACGTTCCCTGAGCGACCAGTGGGATGGCATCTGTCGACCGTCTGACGACGGATCTCCGGCTTTGGCCATCACGCCGAGCAGTACCTGGGTCGGGGTCATGCCCCAGGCGAGGACCGTGCCGAGGTCGCGGTAGTACGGCAGCGCCCAGTCGATCTCGGGGTCGAGTGCCATGACGGGTGGTATCTGTGACCCTTCATGGCCCGATGCGGACACCACGAACGACGCCCTTCCTTGACGGTTGAGGGCCCAGATGCGTTCGTCGAGCCGACGTGCGAGCAGAATGCTTCTGTACATGTCCAGGACCTGCTCGTCGCTGAGTCCTAGTGTTTGATGGCTCTCCTGCAGTTCGGCAACGACTTCCACGATGCTCCTTTCAGTCGGTCGACGGGCGGTCCTCAGAAATAGATTCGGTCCCGCCTTGGGCGGGACCGGGACGTGCGGAGCGGCTCGTAACGAGGAGTAGAGGAAGGGTGACTCCTCTCTGGGAAATGGGTACACCCACTTGCCGCCGCTCCAATCTTGGGGTGAACCCAGTCTAGTGGCAGCGCGAGCCGACAACCTGGCCTGGGCGATATGATGCACGCCATGATTCCGACCTCTGCTCTACGGGTGTATGTCACCGCTGGAACGCTGCCCGGGCATGCGGTCGCCAAAGAGGCACCCACGGTTCGTCTCCAAGAGGGCGCGTATGGCCTGCTTGCCGAGTCGATGGAAGATGACGCGCTGGTTGCCGAGTGGAATGGCATCCGCTTCGTGTGCCCGAGGTTTCCGCGTCTGCGTGTTCTCGAAGGTGTCCTGGCATTCCACTCCGCGTACGCCGAGATCGGTGGCGACTTGATCGTCCCGGAACGGGTTGCCCTGCAGGCCGCGGAGGAGCTTGAGAAGTTCCACCGTTTCCAGCCGTCGGCACGTTCACACATCCTCACAGCGCCGTGGCATGTTCCGATTCGATGGTTTGTGATCTTCGATCCGTCAGAGCGAGAGATCATCGAACGGGACGGGAGAACTTCGATCCGCTACCGGACGTCGCTGGTGCAGGCAACGGATCGGGTGGCCTCTGCACTCGACACGCTGCGGGGTGTCGGAATGGAGGACATCGTGGTGGAAGAACTGGATGATCTTCGCTCCTGGTTGGAGGATTTCCCTGCGACGGCGATGGTCGAACTCGACTATGGCGAAGTGGCGGGGCTGTTCAGCGGTGCCGACTTGGTGTTCGACGAGACGGCGGCCGACATTCACGCCTCACTCGAGGCGCTCGACATGGATGACCTCAAGGCGGCCGGCGACCACTACGGCAGGGCGATCAACCGCTGGGCCCCGTTGATGGCGGTCGGTCACTCGAATTAGCTGTGGTCAAGGTCGACGATCTCAGGGCGGCTTTTCGTTCCACAGGAGATCCTGTCGCCTTCATCGCGGACCACTCGAACCTGCCTGGTCCCCGCGGGAATCTCGAACTGGCATCGGCCGTCGCGGAGGAGGGTGACGAGCAGCTGTTCCGCCGTCTCGTCGAGTGGACCGCCGATCGGGCGCCGGCCGACACTCCCGAGGAGTTCCTGATGGTGTGTGGCGTCGTCGGATTCGGCTCGCTGCTCGCGAAGGGACAGCGGGATCTGCTCCCGGAGTTGAGGGTCTTCGCATCGGATGCGCGGTGGCGGACTCGCGAGGCGGTCGCTATGGCGCTCCAGCGATGGGGTCGAGTCGATATGGATGGGCTCACCTCCGAGATGAGGTCTTGGGCGGACGGGAACCGGTTGGAGCAGCGGGCGGCGGTAGCTGCCCTGTGCGAACCGGTGTTGCTTCGCAGTCCGGGTCACTGTGGTGCCGTTCTCGAAATCCTGGATCAGGTGACTCGGTCGATTGACGACGCGACGGATCGGCGCACAGAGGAGTTCCGGGTGCTCCGCAAGGCACTCGGCTACGGCTGGAGTGTTGCGGTGGCTGCTGCCCCGGGGATGGGGGTTCCAGCATTGGGAGTGTGGATGTCGAACGATGACCCGGATGTACGTTGGGTCATGCGTGAGAATCTGAAGAAGAAGCGGCTCCTCAGGATCGAGAACGCGCCGATTGCGAAGTGGGCTGCGTCGACTCGCTAGGGAGTATGGAGGCACCATGCGTGTGATCGGGAACATCCTGTGGCTACTGCTCGGTGGGTTGGAGATGGCGCTCGCCTACGCGCTCTTTGGGCTGCTGGCCTTCGTGTTCATCATCACGATTCCGTTCGGAGTAGCCGCCTTTCGTCTCGCCGGCTTCGCCCTATGGCCGTTCGGACGGGTGCTCGTCGAGAAGCCGACCGCGGGGGCCGGCTCGGCTCTCGCCAACATCGTGTGGGTGCTCATCGCAGGGATCTGGCTTGCGATCGGCCACCTCATAGCGGCTCTCTTCAACGCGGTCACGATCATTGGCATCCCGTTTGCCGTCGCACACGTGCGACTGGCCGGCGCCGCACTCACCCCGTTCGGTCACGAGGTGGTTCCGATCGGGTACGCATCTGGAAGGCGTGTTCACGTAGGCATCAAGCCACTCGGATAGGAAGCAGGAAGTGACTCCGGATGTCCAGCGCGCCGTCGAGGCGACGGTAGGTGCTCGCATCGTCGTGTGGTCGCCGAGAGAGGGCGGGTTGACCTTTGCCTCGACGGGAGTGGCCACGCTAGAGGACGGGACGACCGTGTTCGTCAAGGCAGCAACCGACGAGAAGACCTCGGACGAGCTGCGCCGCGAGATCGCCTTCCTCGGAGCCGTCGAGGCGTCCTTTCTTCCCAGATGCATTGGAGCCATCGACGATGAGCTGCCGGTCTTGTTGCTCGAAGACCTGACCGAAGGTCACTGGCCGGAACCGTACCCGTCAGACCTGTCTCCGCTCGAGGCGACCCTCCAGGACCTTCGCGAGATGCCCATACCGGCCGATCTGGATCTTCCCGAGTTCGAAGGTCCATCCGATGACGTGTGTTCGGGTCTCGTTGATCATGCCCGCGAGGCGGCACCGGGACTGGAGTCGTGGCTCGCTCCTCACGTGGACGTCATCATCGAGCTTGCTGAATCACCTTCGGCCGCCGGAGCGCTGGTCCACTCGGATCTCTGGTACCCGAACCTGTGCTTCCTGGAGGATCGAGTCGTGATCGTCGACTGGTCGCATGCTCGGATCGGTAGCCCCTGGTTCGACGCCTCGACCATAAGTATCGATCTCGTGATCGGAGGCCGACGTCCACTCCCGATGCAGGAAGGAGCGAAGTGGGCGGCGACGCACCTCGTGTGGACACTCTGGGCCCTGGCACGTGGGCCGGGTCCAGGAATCTCGGACCCGGATCTCTGGCGTTCCGACAACCTGGAACTCGTGGACGGAGCCGCCTGGTGGGTGGCGGACGAGCTGAGGTTGCAGGTGCCGCCGGCGCTCAGCGACCGCGAACCCGGGTATCGGTAGACGATCGGTCTTTCTCGTATCGGTGCGAGGCTGGATACGCTGGGCTCTATGTTCGACCTTGCCACAGCAGCCGTAGAAGGAGCTCTCGCCGCCGGCGCGACGTACGCAGACGCGCGCGTTGTGATCGGAAAAGAAGAGGGCATCGATGTCCAGAACCAGGCGGTGCAGTCGCTCGACCGCAGCGAGAAGGCCGGCCTTGGGGTTCGTGCCCTCTTCGGATCGTCGTGGGGGTTCTTCGCGACCGCCGACCTGACACGACGGGCCGCAGCGGCCGCCGGAGCACGAGCCACCGACATCGCCAGGGCCAGTGCAGTAGTGCCGGGCGATCCGATCCACCTTGCCGATGTCGAGGTCGTCGAGGACAGCTATGAGACACCGATGCTCGAGGATCCCTTCACTGTTCCACTCTCGGAGAAGGTTGATCTCCTGATAGGTGTCACGCGCACGATGCAGGGGGTCGACGGTATCGCGATCGCGACCGGCAAGCTCACGTTCTACGACACGAACAAATGGTTCGTGTCATCCCAGGGACATCGGATTCACCAGCACATCGTGGAATCGGGTGGAGGATTCGACGCCACGGCGATCGGTGAGCGGGAAAGCCAGCGCAGGTCGTATCCCCAGTCGTTCGGCCAATTCGAGACCGGCGGATACGAGGTGATCCGCAAGTGGGATTTCGCTGCGAACGCCGGGCGAATCGCTGAGGAGGCGGCTGCATTGCTGACGGCCGACGAGATGGAGGAGCGCGAGACGAACCTCATCCTCGAAGGATCTCAGCTCGCCCTCCAGATCCACGAGTCGGTCGGTCATGCGATCGAACTGGACCGCATCCTCGGGTGGGAAGCCGCATTCGCCGGCACCTCCCATCTTCAACTCCCGAAACTCGGCACCTTCATGTTCGGTTCTCCGCTGATGAACATCACCGCCGACGCCACCCTGCCGGGGGCGCTCGGGACGTTCGGCTACGACGACGAAGGCACCAAAGCCCAGCGTGTCGACATCGTGCGCGACGGCGTGTGGGTCGGTGTTCTCTCAGGAAGGGACTCGGCGGCCCTTGCCGGCGTGTCTCCAGGTGGCATGGTCCGGGGCGACGGCTACAACAGACTGCCGATGGTGCGGATGACCAACATCGGGATCCTGCCGGGACCGTCGAGTCTCGACGAGATCATCGCCGAGACGAAGGACGGCGTCTACATGGCGACAAACCGATCCTGGTCGATCGACGACAAGCGACTCAACTTCCAGTTCGGCACCGAGATCGCCTGGGAGGTCAAGGACGGAAAGCTCGGACGGATGCTCAAGAACCCCACTTACACCGGTATCGGGCCGGTGTTCTGGTCGAGTCTCGACATGCTCGCCGGAGGCGACGAGTGGATCCACTGGGGCACACCGAACTGCGGGAAGGGACAGCCGATGCAAGTTGCACACACGGGACATTCGGCCGCACCCGGCCGATTCGCCAATGTACGGGTGGGGGTGCGCGGATGAACCGGGCTGCCGAATTGGCCGAACGTGTCCTGTCCCTCGTCGGTGACCGCGCCGAAGCGGAGGTTGTCACGTCCCACGGAAATCTGTCGCTGACCCGATTCGCGAACTCGTTCATCCATCAGAACGTCGCAGAGGAAGGTGACACTGTAAGTCTTCGAGTCGCCGTCGACCGACGTGTCGCGTCGGCGACCACCACCTCAACCGAGCCAGATGCTCTCGCTGCGTTCGTCGACGGGGCGCTCGAGACCGCTGCTCTCCAGCCGGTCGATGAGGACTGGCCCGGGGTGGGCGGACCGGAGGAGATACCGGACGTCGAGCACGTCGACGATGACACCTACGACGCGCTTCCTGCCGCGAGGGCTGCACTCGTGAAGGCATTCGTCGACGCCGGCGAGGGGATGCTCGCCGCCGGGTACTGCCAGACCGAAGGAGAGACGGTGGCGTTCGCCAACACGGCGGGCCGGTTCGCGCAACGGCGCGACTCGGTCGCGATCCTCGACGGCATTCACCAGACGGGTACGTCGGCGGGGTCGGGGCATGCGACGTCCGCCGCAATCGGCGATCTCGACGGTGCCGCTGTCGGTTCTCTGGCTGCCCAACGGGCGATCGACAGTGCCTCTCCGTTCGATGCCAAGCCCGGCGTCTACGAGGTGATTCTGGCGCCGGAAGCCGTAGCGACGGTCGTGATGTTCCTCGCGTTCTACGGATTCAACGGGAAGATGGTGAGCGAAGGGCAGTCGTTTGCGGAGATTGGCTCCCAGCAGTTCGACCGACGCTTCTCGATGTGGGACGACGCCACGGACGCACGGGCGGTCGGCGTGCCGTTCGATACGGAGGGAACGGCGAAGCGGCGTCTCGAGTTGGTGTCGAACGGTGTGACGAAGGCCATCGCCCACAACAGGAGGACCGCTCGGAAGGCAGGCACGGTTTCGACCGGTCATCACTTCCCCGGAGCGGAAGGCGTGGGCCCGGTGGCGACGAATATTTTCGTTGCCGGTGGCGACCGCAGCGTCGATGAACTCATCGCCGGTGTCGAACGTGGCATCTATGTTTCGACGTTCAACTACTGCCGCATCCTCGATCCGAAGACGATGGTGGCTACCGGACTCACGCGCAACGGAACGTTCATGATCGAGAACGGCCGAATCAGCGGCGCCGTCACGAACCTGCGCTTCACGCAGTCGTTCTTCGGGGCGCTCGGTCCTGACCGTCTGCTCGGCGTGGCCGATGATGCCCGGTTCGCCGATGGCGAGTTCGGACCCAGGTTCACCTACGTGCCGACTCTGCACCTCGCCTCGTGGAACTTCACCGGCGGGGCCGAAGGCTGACACCGGGCGGTTGTAGGACGAGGATAGTGTGGCTACCAGCAGTGAACCATCCACACATTTTGGTTCGGTGTACACGGCGTGGTTCTGTGCGAATCGACGTGAACCATTCGGGCCAGGGGCGGTGATGTGACCGCGAACCCAAACCCCAGTCGCAACGAAAACCCGAGTGAAGGGCTACTGCATGTGCAACGTGTGCGACGTTGCTCAGAAGTGCGAGAAGCTGATTGGAGAAGGAGAGGGTCATGGACACTAGGACCGCTGACACCTGGTCGCCCGGGCTGCGAAGCCTATTCGCCATACTGAGGACGGCAGGCTGGGGTGCGACCGGTGTGCTTCTCTTCGGGGTGATGGCACGGTGGGTGTTCCCTCTCAGCAACAGCTTGTTTCTGGCGTCCAGTCGTGGCGACGCCCTCGACACGGGCGTGTACGTTCTGGTTTCGCTCGGCATCGGAGCGGCCGTCGCAGGCTCGGTGTTCTGGCGACGGATTCCCGCCACGCCGTTCGTGGTTGCCGCCGTGCTGGTACTCGCTACGTACGGACCGTTGATGATCGGAGCACTACCCGACCCCTGGTGGGTGCACGGTTCGAGAATCTGGGTCGAGGGGTACGGTGTGCTTCCGTTCTTCGTGGCGGGGCTGTTCGGCGCAGCCGCTGGGCATCGAGTCTGGCTGAGGCATGCCTCTCGGCCCTCGTAGACCCTCCGGCGAGACCCACACAGCAGGAAACCCCAGAACTGTGACCTGGGGTTTCTCGGTGGCCAGGGGCAGAATCGAACTGCCGACCCCAGGTTTTTCAGACCTGTGCTCTTCCTACTGAGCTACCTGGCCGAGCAGGTTGGCGGGGACGACGGGATTTGAACCCGCGATCTCCGGCTTGACAGGCCGGCGTGAACTCCAGGCTTCACCACGCCCCCAAGGCCGCTCCACGGCTCGCCGTGTTGCGGCGGCAGTATAGGTGGTTGGAAACCGCCTCGGGTCCGTCACTCGTGGCGCAGGACGATCTTGCCGAACTGCTCGCCGTTCTGCATCCGCTCCATCGCAGCCGGCAGCTCGTCGAAGCCGAAGGTCGAATCGATGATGATGGGAACTCGCCCCGACCCGACGAGGTTCGTCACGTCGGCAAACTCGGCCATGTCGAACATCGTCGAGCCGATGATCTCTATCTGCTTGAAGAACACCCGAGGTAGCGACAGTTCGACCTTCGGTCCTCCGGTGCCACCACAGGTGACCAGTCGGCCGCCCTTGTTCAAGGAGCCGATCGACGCCCGCCACGTCGGTTCTCCGACGTTCTCGACCACGACGTCTGCGCCCTGACCGGTCGCAGCCTTCAGCGCCTTGCCGAAGTCCTCGGTTGAGAGGAATCCGCCATCGGCGCCACTGAACACCGCCTTCTCGACCTTCTTCGGGTCGCGTGAGGTCACGAAGACAACGGCGCCCATCTCTTTCCCCAGCATCATCGCCGCGTTCGACACGCCACCGCCCACTCCAACGATCAGCAGCGTGCCGCCCACCTTCAGACGGGCTCGACGAAGCATGCGGTAGGCGGTGCCGTACACGAGGGCGTAGGCACCTGCATGGTCCCAACCCAGGACTGAGGGCTTGGGCACCACGTTTCGGGCGGGGATCACCACCTGGTCGGCGAGCGTTCCCCAGCGGTGCTCGCCGAGGATCTGATATGTGTCACAGAACAGGATGTCGCCGCGAAGACATGCTTGGCACGATCCGCACGAGACCGAAGGGTTGACGACAACCCCATCCCCGACGGCGACCGTGGTGACCCCTTCCCCAACTGCATCCACAGTCCCGGCACCGTCGGCGCCGGCGATGTGCGGGAGTGGCGGTTTGGGCATGCCCATCGACGACCAGATGTCGAGGTGATTGAGGGCCGACGTCACGAGCCGGACGCGTACCTCGCCCGGGCCGGGAACGGGCTCGTCGACGTCTTCGAGAGCGAACGACTCGGGGCCACCGATTTCACGAAGAAGCCAAGCCTGCATGTGGTCAGCGTAGTGGTGGCGCCACAAACCCGGCCCTCCAAGTCGTAGGTCGCGGTAGGTTGTGGATCGGTCCGCATGGTCGCGTCTGGGATTGGTCGCCCGAGGTGCGGTTGCCAACGGGCAGGCGGCCGGGTTCGAGGCACCAGGGAGAGGAGTTCAACCGTGGCACGGTCGAAGGGAATCTTCGGATTGCTGACGCTGCTCACCGCAATACCGCTGCTCGCAACGGCGTGCGGCGGCGGTGGTGCCGACAGCGGTTCGGCCCAGGGCGACACGAACACGACCAACCAGAGCAGCACGAACACCACGGCTCAGCAGGGCAGCGGGTCCGCGATGCCAGAAGGGATCGACCTGCCCGAGGGTGTGCCGAGGGCCGACGCGTTGATTCCGGAACTGGCGGAGATCCCCATCCCCGACGGGGCGGTCTTCGGGGGTGGAAGCGCCCATACCAAAGCGCAGGATCCACGCGAGACCGCAGTACAGATAGTCTACTTCGCTCAGTCGGTCGAGGAGATCGTGACGTTCTACCTCGATTCGTTGCCGGCCGCCGGCTTTCAGATCGAGTCTCAAGGAAGCGTCACGAAAGCAGCCGACATTCAGCCGACAGGAGACAACCTCGTTATCTTCACCGATCCCGGCGGGCTGTCGGGCAGCCTCGACATCAAGCCTGGTGCGTTCAGCCCGACGCAGTTGAGTATCAACCTCTTCCGGTCTGGTTAGCTGGCGTTCCCAGGGTGGGCCGGGTGATCGATGTGGCCGCACGCTGCTTCGGTTTGAACGGCATGGCATAGACCACTGCGGGCTCGCGTCAGCTTGGCAGGATCCATCCGGGGACGAGTCGGCGCAGCTTCGGTTCGAAACGCAGACGGTCGAGATCTTCTGGGTCGAGGACGAGGTCAGCGGCAGCCGCGTTCAGCTCCATCTGCTCGACAGTGTGGGCACCTGGAATGGCGATCACGTTCGGGTGAGAGATCACCCAGGCCAGCGCGACCTGTGCAGGCGTTGCGCCGTGGCGGTTGGCGATGTCGCGTAGGACGTCGAACAGCGGCTTGGCACGTTCGAGATTGCGGGTCGACGACAGAGGGTTGACGATGTTGCGGCCACGAAACCCGGTGATCGGGTTCGACGCCGTGTAGACGCCGGACAGCAGCCCCTGGGCGAGCGGGCTGTAGGCGATGACCAGCCGCCCGTTGTCCTTCGCGAAGGGAACGAGGCTGGTGGCGGCCCGTCGGTTGATGAGGTTGAACTGCACCTGATTCGACAGGACCGGCTTGCCCAGGGATCGTTCCGCTCGTCGCCAGCGGGCAAGCGAGTGGTTTGACACGCCAACGTGCCGGATAGCGCCGAGATCGAGGAGCCGGCGCATTCCACGCATCGTGAACGACGCCGGGGCGTGCGGATGCGGCCAGTGGATCTGGTACAGGTCTATGTGATCGACACCGAGCCGATCTCTCGACTGGAGGCCGTGGGAGACGACGGTGCCAGGCAGCGGCACCACGGGAAAGAACTTCGACGCGATGAACGCGCGATCGCGGTGTCCGGACAGTGCCCGGCCGAGGATGATCTCAGAGGCGCCACGTCCGTACATCTCTGCCGTATCGAAGACGTTGATGCCGAGATCCAGCGCTCTGTCGACGATTCGTGCGGCCTCGACGTTGTCGTACGTCTCTCCATATGCCCACTCGCTCGAGCCGAACTGCCATGTGCCCAGACCGATCAGCGAAAGACGTTCACCGGAAATCTCCAGGTACCGCATCTCAGATCCTGGCCAGCCGTTCGGCCAGCTCCGGCGGGAGTCGAGTGGGCTTGCCGTCGAGGTCGGTGATCGCACCGAGGATGTCCAGGGTTGCGAGCAGCGTATTGTCTCGAAACATCTCCTGGTGCCACACCGACGAGGCCCTGCGCCGTTCCACGACTTCCGACTCGATGCGGACCGTATCGCCGCCGACGGCAGGGGAAACGAACCTGGCGTGAGCGTCGACGACGACGATGTGGAAACCGGCGGCCGACATGGTGCCCATGGCGAGCCCAACCGACTCGAGTGCGTCGATCCGGGCCGTTTCGAAGTACGAGAAGTAGGTCGTGTGGTTCACGTGGTTGTAAGGATCGAGCTCGTAGAAGCGCACCTTGATAGTCGTCGTGTGTCGCATGGCTTTCCGAGGCTACTGTCCGTCGCCGCGCTGAGCGTAGGATCGAGGCGGAAGGAGGCACTGATGGTGTCGTGGCTGAACGTCGGAGTGTTGATCGCGGCGACGATCCTGACGTTCGGGTTCTATGTGGCAAGTGCCGGCCCAGCGGCGTTGGCGCGACGCATCGGCAGCGAAGCCGCCTACCGAAGGTGCACGGTCTATCGGATACTGTCCGGTGTGTTCATGACCGTCTCAGGCGTCAACTACGTGGTCTATGCCTTCCACCCGTTGCCGTGGTCGTTCCCCGAGCACTTCCCCTGGGCGTACTGGGTGTCGGTGCTGATCGCAGTAGTGATCGCAGTGCCGTCGGGGATCGTGTGGTTCCGCGGGATGAGAGATGCCGGCGAGGAGACGATGGTGCTCAAGGAAAGCCACGGGATGTACGGAGGTATCTACGGACGCATCCGTCACCCGCAGGCCGCGGGTGAGGTGTGGTACTGGTGGGTGTTTGCCTTCCTGTGCCACTCGCCGTTCCTGGCGATCTACTCGATCGTGTGGCTGCCGTTGTTCCACCTCATGTCGAGAGCCGAGGAGCGGGATCTGTTGATCCGGTTCGGCAGCGACTACCGCACCTACATGGAGCAGACCGGCATGTACCTACCTCGGCGCCGCCCCGTTTGATGGCTCTGGCACCGACCCGAAAGAAGCTATGCTGGCCCGTCGGGTAGTCCGACGACGCCTCCAGGATCGATTCGGAACGTGAGTGCGGCACCGACCGCCGGTGCGTCCTCGAGTTCGGCTTCGAGTGTGCTGCCGTCGCCCATCTCGATTGCTGTCAGGTAGCGACCGCCGCGGAAGGCCCGTTGCACGATGGTCCCTTCGAGCGGCCCGCGTGGCTTGATGGCACCCTCTCTCACGACGATCTGGTGGTGGCCGTCGCCGAGCTCACCTGCCTGGAAGGTGCCCCATGGAGCGGTGGCGACGCCCGCGGCTACCTCGACGCCGATGATGTTGGAGAACCCGAGGAATCTGGCAGCCCACGCGTTGGCCGGTGAGGACCACACCTGCTCCGGAGTGCCTGTCTGGACGATGGTGCCGTCGCGCAGGATCACCATCTGGTCGGCGACGGTGAAGGCCTCTTCCTGGTCGTGGGTGACGTAGACAGCGGTGATCTGGAGCCGAACGAACAGCTCCCTGAGCTCGGGAACGATACGTTCTCGGAGGGTGCGGTCGAGCGAACCGACCGGCTCGTCGAGCATCAGGACTCTTGGTTCCGGTGCCAGGGAGCGGGCGAGCGCAACCCGCTGCTGTTCTCCACCCGACAGACGTCCAACACTGCGGTGCTCATACCCAGCGAGTCCCACCCACTCGAGAACCTCGGCGACCCGGCGGTCGGCCCCAGGGCGGCCCTCGACACCGAATGCAACATTCGCTCCGACGGTCATGTGGGGGAACAGCGCGTAGTCCTGGAACATCAGTCCGAACCCGCGGGCATGCGGCGCAACTCCGTTCAGTGGCTCGCCACTCCACGAGATCGATCCGGCATCCGGAGGCTCCAGCCCGGCGATCGCGCGCAGCAGCGTCGACTTCCCGCTCCCACTGGGCCCCAGAACCGCGACGACGGTTCCATCAGGAACCGTCAGGCTGACGTCGTGCATGAACGGTGCACCTTCGAACGACACGGCGAGATCTCGGACTTCGAGCATCAGAACTCTCCCACCTCACCGAATCGGAAGCGCTCGATCGCGAACATCGATAGCGCGGTGAGCACCATCAGAA
>Ga0307417_10000844_pt1 | contig 12529 bp, 11 predicted proteins | sample SalMarWE160210MG_2_FD_202514 | JGI IMG/M metagenome (GOLD analysis project Ga0307417, IMG submission 202514) | Salt marsh sediment microbial communities from the Plum Island Ecosystem LTER, Massachusetts, United States - WE1602-10 | ecosystem: Environmental > Aquatic > Marine > Intertidal zone...
AACAGGTACGCGTACGCACGTTGCGAAGACCGGCCGACGCGTCCCCGAAGCTGATAGAGCTGTGCGAGTCCGAGCAGGTCCGCCCGCTCGACGATGAGCGTGTTGACCGACGGCAAATCGAGACCCGACTCGATGATGGTGGTGGCAACGAGCACGTCGGAGGCGCGGTTCCAGAAGTCCAGCATCACCTGCTCGAGCTGGCTTTCGCCCATCTGACCGTGCGCGACGGCGAACCGGGCGTTCGGGACGAGTTCCCTCAGGTGCGCAACGGCTCTGTCGATCGACTGAACTCGGTTGTGAACGTAGAACACCTGCCCCTCGCGCAGGAGTTCCCTGCGGATCGCTGCCGAGACGGACCGTTCGTCATATGGTCCGACATAGGTCAGGATCGGGTGGCGATCTTCCGGCGGAGTCTTGATGTGGCTGACATCTCGAATTCCGGTCAGTGCCATCTCGAGCGTTCTCGGGATCGGAGTCGCGGTGAGGGTGAGAACGTCGACGCCGACACGAAGTCGCTTGATGGCGTCTTTTGCTCCGACGCCGAACCGCTGTTCCTCATCGACGACGAGCAACCCGAGGTCTTTGAATCTGACGTCGTCGCTGAGGAGCCGGTGCGTCCCGATGACGATGTCTACTTCGCCCGTAGCGAGCCCACGAACGACTGCTCGCTGCTCTTTTGCACTGAGGAACCGGCTGAGCATCCCGATTCTGACCGGAAACGGATCGAACCGTTCGCCGAACGTCTGGAAGTGCTGCTGAGCGAGCAGCGTTGTCGGGCACAACACTGCGGCCTGCCGGCCGGCCAGTGTGGCCCTGAATACGGCCCGGACGGCTATCTCCGTCTTGCCAAACCCGACGTCGCCGAACACGAGTCGGTCCATCGGCCTGTCCGACTGCATGTCATCACGAACGTCGTCGATCGCACGAAGCTGGTCTGTCGTTTCCTCGAACGGGAAGGCCGCCTCGAGTTCCCGCTGCCATGGCCCGTCAGGACCAAAGGAGTGCCCTGTCGCCGTCGCTCGTGCCCGGTGAAGGCTCACGACTTCCTCTGCCACCGCGGCGACCGCCTTGCGGACACGGTCCTTCGTAGCTGCCCAATCGGCACCGCCCATGCGGGAGATCCTCGGTGTCTCCCCGCCCGTGTAGCGGCGAATCGCGGCAAGCTGATCGGTCGGAACGTAGAGCTTGTCGCCACCGGCGTAGGCAACGATCAGATAGTCACGCTCGACCCCGGCGACGGTCTTGGCAACGAGACCCTCGAATCTCCCAATCCCATGGCGGTGATGAACGACATAGTCCCCCTCTTGAAGGTCCCGGTAGGTTGCAGCTTCGCTGCGAACGGGTCGGCCTGCGCGCCGGTGTGCACGCTTCCGCCCCGCGATGGAGAGCTCTCCGAAGACGGCGACCTTCACCGCCTCATGGTGAAACCCGTGGTGGATGCCCGTGCCGATAGCGGCCGACTCCATCTTGTCGAGATGATCGACTCTTGGGAGATCGAGCCCGTTGGAAGCAAGCACCCGCGCCACCCGATCGGCCGCAGCTTCACCATCCATGGCAACGATCGTGGTGACGCCGGCGGCGATCAATTTCCCAAGCGCTGCGGCGACCGATTCCGGATCACCTGGAACGGCGTCGAGTCCCGTCGTCCGGAGGACCGCATCATCTGGTCCAGTGGGAAGCGGGGGCGCGAGGAGCGCGGGCCGCTCGTCGAATTGAACCGGCAGATAGAGCGGAGGGTGCTCGGTCGGGGCTCCCCACGTCGGTGCGAGCGCATCCGCGAGATCCTTCTCTTCCGCAGCGAGATCCCGAGCCCGATCTGTCACCCCAACAGGGTCGAACACGACGAGTCGGCTGCCGGGGGGGAGGTCGGAGAGGACGGTATACGGTGGCGCCAGCCACGGCAACCACGACTCGATCCCCGGAAACGTGACCTTCTGAGCAATCCGATCCCACGTTTCTGAAGCCCACAGCTCGGTTTGACGGTTGGCGAGATCGGCAATCGAGTCGTCGGGCCGAACCTCCCGCGGAGGGAACGCGACGAGTCCTGGCACTTCGTGTTCGGACCGTTGGGATGCAGCCGAGAACGCCCGAGCGCTCTCGACGTGATCGCCGAAGAAGTCGAGTCGGATCGAATCACCGCCCTGGGCAGGAAACACGTCGACGATGCCACCCCGCACCGCAAACTCGCCCCGCGATTCGACACGAACGGTCCGCTCGTATCCAGCGGCCGCCAGTTTCGCCACGAAGTCTTCGAAGTCGACATCTGATCCGACTTCTGCGACCACCGGATCGACCGGCGACGGGCTGACTCGTTGAGCGGCAGCCCGAGCCGAGGCGATCACGATCCCTTTGGAGGACCGCAGCGCGTGACGAGCCTGTGCTCGTCGAGCCATCGTCTCTTCGTTCGGAGAGACGTGCTCGAATGGGAGTGTCTCCCACGCGGGGAGAAGCAGAACCGAGTCGGTGAACAGCGCCACATCATCGAGAAGCTCCTCGGCTTCGCGTTCACCTGGAACGAGGGCGAGGACCGGCCCCTCCGAGACGAGCCCGATCCCGGCGAGTAGAAATGCCCTCCCTGCGGGAGCAATCGCGACGGTGGCCGGCGCCGAAGGAGGCACCGACCGGCGCCAGGTTTCGAGGAGTGGTTTGAGCGGCGCCGGCATCGTTTGACACAGCGTAGTGGCCCAGTGCCGCCTTCGATTTCCGCCAAGATCGGGTTTCTGCGAGGTACGGTATCGACGGCGGCCACCCGAGTCCCAGAAACTGAACCGATTCATACTTCGCAATGCCCCCCAGCGACGGTTCAGCCTCCCAGTCGGGTGGCCGCCTCAATCAGAGGTGGCCGGCGGAGCGGAACCAGGCAATCGTCCGTTCGAGGGTTTCGTGGGGATCCGTATAGGTGAGCCCGAGCGTTCGAGTGGCCTTGGAGCCGTCATACGTGTGGCCGAAAGAGAGCACCTTGGCCATCTCGGCGCAGAATGGGCGACTGGGCATGACCGTCTGTGCGACCCAGCCACCCGCAACCAGCAGACCCGAAGGTGCCCGCAAGATTCGTGGCCGTCTCCCGGAGACTGCCGCCAACTCGTCGACTGCATCACGGGTCGACATGCTGAAGCCGGACAGGACGTACCGTTCTCCTGGCACACCGTTGGCTTCGGCAAGTAGGTGACCTCGCGCGGTGTCGGTGATGTCGACGATGCTGACGGTCGTGTCGATGAGGATCGGGAGTCTCCCTGACGCTACGGCAAGCAGCAGTCTGCCGGTGCCGGTGACGCGCCCTGGCCCTTGCACTGATGAGGGGTTGACGGCAACGACCTCGACTCCGACACGTTCACCGAGGGCGACCTGTTCGGCCTCGTACTTCGTCTGCTCGTAGGAGGACAGGAACCACCCTCGATGTGAGCTGTCTTCTGACCCGACTGTTCCTTTGGTCTCGCCGAGGGTTGCAGCCGACGACGTGTACACGAGCCTGCGAACGCCGGCCGCGGCTGCGGCGCGAACGGCGTTGCGAGTTCCGTCCACGTTGATGCGACGCATCGGGGCAATGGATCGAGCGCACATCGCGTTCATCCCTGCGATGTGGTAGACGGCACCGGCACCGTACATCGATTCAACGAGGCTCCGGTAGTCCAGAACGTCCCCGTCGACCGGTTCCGCCCCGAGCCCCTGCACGACGTCGGCCGCAGCTTGGGATCGGGCGAGCGCCTTGACATGTCGGCCTTCGTCCACGAGGAGACGTACCACTTCTCGCCCGACGACCCCAGAGCCACCGGTGACCAGAACCGTCAAGAGTCGACCTTGCGGACGATTGCCCCAAACGCCCGCACGTACCCCCACCCTGAAGCGATCGTCATCGCGACCGCAAGCCACATCACCCACTGATCGAGATACAGCCCTCCGATCTGCTGAAAGGGCCGAAGAATTGCGAGGACGATGGCGATGTACTGGACGTTGGCCTTCGCCTTGCCCAGCGCCGAGGGTTTGACCACGTGTCCTTCGATGGCCACGAGACCTCGCAGTGTCATGACGAACAGCTCTCTGGCGATGATGATCAGCGCCGCCCACACCGACACCCTGGTGTTGGAAACCAGAGCGAGTAGCGCACCGGTCACGAGCAGCTTGTCGGCGATCGAGTCGAGGAACGTACCCAGGACCGTCCCGATGTTCCATCGTCGAGCCAGGTACCCGTCGAGAAAGTCGGTGGCCGCCGCCACCACGAAGAGGACCGCAGCGATGACGGCCGCGTGCGGGGTGCGCCCGTCGGCGAGCACGAGCACCATGACGATCGGCGTCATCAGGATCCTGATCACGCCCAGCAGGTTCGGCAGCGACACAGATCCTCCTTTACGGGGGCGATGCTACCCCTCTCCATTCTGGCTGGGGCTGAACTGGACGGGCCGGACGCTACGAGAACGGGTGGTCGCCGTCGGCATCGACATCGATCACTTCTTCGAAGTGTGAGGCTCGAACCGGGAAGACCGCCACGCGTGCCGACAGTCGCTTCGAGAGGATGCGGTAGACCGCCTCCCGGACTGGAGGGAGAAGCAACAGAAACCCGAGTGTGTCGGTGATGAAGCCGGGCGAGATGAGGAAGGCTCCAGCGACGAGAATCGCCGCCCCGTCGCTCAGTTCGCGACCAGGAAGTTCCCCGCCCTGCACCCTGCTTCTGATGCGATCCAGCACGGAGAGGCCCACTCGACGAACCAGCACGGAGCCGATCAGGGCGGTGGTGAGCGCCAAGCCGAGGGCGAGAGCAAGCCCGACTCTGGATTCGACCCAGAAGAACGTGGCCATCTCGGCAACGGCGATGATCCCGAATGCGGCGAGGAACCTCATCGCGTCCCACGGTACCCGGACTCGGAGTCAACCCGGCCCTGTCATACCGACCACCATGCCGTTCCGGTTGCCATGTCGACTCGTAAACTCGCCGCATGGCAACGGGACCACGAGATCACGAAGGCAGGGTGATCGACTTCGGGCGTGCGGCCGGGGACTATGACCGCTACCGCCCTGGGTTCCCCGAGAGTTTCTTCGACCATCTCGAGCGGAAGGGCTGGATCGGACCGGGGGCACGTACACTCGACCTCGGTACCGGGACCGGGTCGCTCGCGCTGGGGTTCGCGGCGAGAGGTCTCGTCGCCACCGGGATGGACATCGCACCCGACCTCCTCGACGTCGCACGACGGATCGCCGCCGCTCGAGGCTTCCATGCCGAGTTCGTGGAAGGAAGCGCCGAGGACACCGGACTGCCGGCGGAGAGTTTCGACCTCGTGAGCGCCGGCCAGTGCTGGTGGTGGTTCGACAGTGACAAGGCGGCGCAGGAAGCCGTCCGTCTGCTCGTGTCGGGCGGCAGGCTGTTGATCTGCGACTTCAGCTACCTTTCGTTGCCCAGGAACGTGTGCAGCCGCACCGAGGAGTTGGTTCTCGAACACAACCCTGGCTGGCCGAAAGCAGGGTGGCGGGGTGTCCACCCGGAGCAGGTACAGGCGCTCGATGTCGCGGGGCTCAAGGACGTCGAGAGCTTCAGCTACACGGTCGACATCCCTTTCTCCCACGAGGCGTGGCGAGGCCGCATGCGCACCTGTAATGGAGTCGGCTCCGCACTCGAACCCGGGCAGGTCGAGCGGTTCGATCGTGACCTCGCCAGACTCCTCGCCCAGGAGTTTCCTGGTGAGCTGTCCGTGCCACACAGGGTGTTCGCAACGAGCGGGGTCAAGCCCTGATCCATGCTGACTCACCGCTGGCCGTACCGAGCCGGTAGTGATCCAATCGCAGGAACGCCGCTCAGACTGCGCGCCGTGCCCACACCACGAACCCGATCATGAAGAGTCCGAAGACCAGGAAGCTCAGGGCGAAAGGAGTCACCGAGTCCGAAACGACGGCGGCGACCGCAGCGCCAAGCAGGGATCCGCCGACCAGCGTCACAGTGCCGATGAGGGCCGAAGCCGTGCCGGCGACGTGGCCGACATCTTCCATCGCGACCGACGTCAAGATGGCTCGAGAGATGATGATCGCGACGATCAGCAAGGTGGTGAGGGTGTAGAACGCCGCGAACGACGGTTGCCCGCTCGACGCGACTGCCGTCATGACGAACACAACGGCCACCACCGCGTAGACCCAGAGGACGCCGCTGAGAACTCGACCGGAACCGATTCGCCTGATCAACCGTGACGAGCCGACCGACGCAACAGCCATGAACACCGCTGCGAGCCCGAACCAGTAGGCGAACTGGTCGGCGCGCCCGTAGATCTCCTCGTAGATCAGCTGGCTGGAGCCGAGGTAGGGGATGAACGCCGCCATGCCGAACATCAACGCGAGAATCATCCGCGTTGTGGTGCGGTGCCGAAAGACTTCACGGGTCGACGAAATCGTGTTTCGAATGCTGAACGAGATCCGTCTGTCTACCGGCAGCGTCTCGCTGAGCCTGATCGACCACAACCCGACCGCACCTGCGAAGAGTGCAGAGAAGAGAAACGGATATCGCCACGAACCGAACGCCATCACCGCTTGTCCGACGGTTGGTGCGACGGCCGGAGCAACCATGAACACGCCGCTGACGATCGCCAGCACACGCGCCATCTCGTCGCCGTGGTAGCGATCGCGAACGATCGCCCGTGAGACCACACGTGGACCTCCAGCGCCGAGCCCCCACAGGAACCTGAACACGATCATTGCCGAGAGTGTTGGTGCAAGGATGGTTCCTGCGGCACCGGCAAGGTAGAGCACCACGCCCCCATAAAGGACCGGCTTTCGACCGAACGCGTCAGTGATCGGCCCGAAGATGTACTGGCCGAAGCCAAGACCCACCAGGAAGACCGTGATGATCAGGGAGACCTGTGTGGCGTCGGGCGCGAGACCAAACGACTCCCGTACCGCCCCCATCGCAGGGAGCATCACGTCGATGGCGATGGCGTTGAGTGCGGTGATGAAGGCGATCAGGACCACGAACTCGGCCTCGCCAACGCGGTAGCGCCCTGCCCGTGTGGAGTCTTTCACCGGTGCAACCTATCAGCGTCCGGCGACCCACCGCATCTCGGACGAGCCACGGCCTGCGACAAATGGGCTCCTTACAGCGGCTCGAACCGCGCCGTGAAGTGCCGCAGCCACAGCGCCTGTTCGACGATTCGATAGCCGCTGATCTTGTCAGCATGCTCTGCGACGGAGATCACGACTTCGCCGACGTAGTCGATGTGGCTCTGCGTGTAGGTGCGTCGTGGGACGGCGAGTCGCACCAGCTCCATGTCGGCCGGTGTTTCGCTCCCATCGTCATGCACCTTGCCGAACATGACGGAGCCGATTTCCACACCTCGCACGCCACCGTCTCGATACAGCTCGATGGCGAGTGCCTGTGCCGGGTACTGGCTCTGTGGGATGTGTGGCAGGAACGTCTTCGCGTCCAGGTACACGGCATGCCCGCCGGGCGGCCTGACGATCGGTACACCTGCCGCCCTGACCTTCTCGGCGAGGTAGGCCGTGGAACGGATCCTGTAGCGAAGGTACTCCTCGTCGAGCACTTCTCGAAGACCGACGGCGATCGCTTCGAGATCGTACCCTGCCAGCCCACCGTAGGTCGGGAACCCTTCGGTGAGAATCAGCAGATTCCTGGCCTCCTGCGCAACCGCCGGGTCACGCAGCCCGATGAACCCACCGATGTTGGCGAGTCCGTCCTTCTTGGCGGACATCGTGCACCCATCGACAAGTGAGAACATCTCGCGGGCGATCTCGAGGGGTGTCTTGTCGGCATACCCCTCTTCACGCTGCTTGATGAACCAGGCGTTCTCGGCGAACCGGCAGGCGTCCAGGAAAAACGGGATGCCGTGACGATCGCACACTTCACGGACCGCCCTGAGGTTCTCCAAGGAAACCGGCTGTCCTCCGCCCGAGTTGTTGGTGACGGTCACCATCACGAGCGGGATGCGTTCCGCACCGACTTCGGCGATCGTTGCCTCGAGCGCTTCGATATCCATGTTGCCCTTGAACGGGGCGACCACCGCAGGGTCGTGTCCCTCTTCATTGAGCAAGTCTCTGGCTTCGGCACCCTGATGCTCGACATTGGCCCTCGTCGTGTCGAAGTGGGTGTTGTTCGGGACGACGTCGCCTTCCCCCACGAGCGTCTCGAACAGAATCCGCTCCGAAGCGCGCCCCTGGTGCGTGGGGATGATCTCCGGGAATCCGGTGATGTCGGCGATCGTGTCCCGGAAGCGATAGAAGGAACGGCTCCCGGCGTACGACTCGTCACCGTCCATCATCCCTGCCCACTGTTGCGACGACATGGCCCCGGTACCGGAGTCGGTCAGCAGATCGATGATGACCTCATCGCCGTGCAGACCGAACAGGTTGTAGCCGGCTCGTCTGAGTGCCGTTTCCCGTTCGTCGCGTGTCGGGAACTTGATCGCCTGGACGCTGTGGATGCGAAACGGCTCGATGATGGTGCGGTAGGGCATGACTCAGTCCTCTCGAAGGCGATGACGGAACGAACGCCTCGCGCTCTGCCCCGCTAGTAGCTCGCCTTGACGGCAAGTACAGGACAGTGGGCTCCCAGCAGGATCTCCTGAGCGTTGCTGCCGAGCAGCAGCTTCCCGACGGCGGAGCGCTTCCGCAACCCGATCACGATGAGGCCGGCCTGCTCGTCGTCGGCGGCCTTGATGAGGTCTTGGGACGGTGAGAGCCCTCGCACGTACTCGTGGACGCTGTGGGCGATGCCTTCTTTGTCGAGTCGAGCTTCGACCTCGTCCAACTCCTCGCGGTAGGCGAGCACCTCGTCTATCCCCTCGTGGTCTCCACCCAACATCGAGTGAACTACCACCAGCTCGCCACCACGCAGCTTCGTCTCGTTGATGGCGGCCTTCAGCGCCGCTTCGCCTTCCGGGGTCTTGATGAAGCCGACCACGATCTTCATGCCGCTCCTACTCCTTTGCCGACGATCCGAGGCTACCAGCAGCCACCCACCCGAGGCTCCGTTCAACGGCTTGCGTCCAGCGTTCGTAGAGCGTTCGGCGACGATCGTCGTCCATGGCGGGTTCCCACCGGCCCCCCTCTTCAAGCCGGAGATTCGCGAGGTCGCTCCAATACCCGACGGCGAGACCTGCGGCGAACGCGACACCCATGGCCGTCGTTTCCACCACCGACGGCCGGACGACAAGGACGCCAAGGATGTCGGCTTGGAACTGCATGAGGAGATCATTGACGACCATGCCTCCGTCGACGTTGAGCCGGGTCAGCTCGACGCCCGAATCGGCACGCATCGCCTCGAGCACCTCTCTCGTCTGGTAGGCGGTCGCTTCCAGCGCGGCTCGGGCGATGTGACCTGCTGTCGTGTAACGAGTGAGGCCGACGAGTACCCCTCGGGCGTCGGCTCGCCAGCGGGGGGCGAACAGCCCGCTGAAGGCGGGCACCAAGTAGACATCGCCGTTGTCTGGGACGCCGGCGGCGAGAGTCTCGACGTCCTGGGATCGCTCGATGATCCCGAGGTTGTCCCGGAGCCACTGAACGAGAGCTCCAGCCACCGCGATCGAGCCTTCGAGCGCGTAGACGGCCGGCTGATCACCGATCTGGTAGGCGACAGTGGTGAGCAATCCGTTGTCCGACAATACGGGACGTGTTCCCGTGTTCATGAGCATGAAGCAGCCGGTGCCGTACGTGTTCTTGGCGTCGCCAGGTGTGAAGCACCCCTGACCGAAGAGAGCTGCTTGTTGATCACCGAGGATTCCCGCGACAGGAACGCCTTCGAGTGGTCCTTTGGCGCTTCCAAACACACCAACCGAGGGCTTGATCTCGGGCAGCATCGCCGCGGGGATATCCAGGGCATCGAGCATGACCGGGTCCCAGTCGAGCGTCTCCAAGTTCATGAGCATGGTGCGCGAAGCATTGGTGACATCGGTGGCGTGCACGCCGGTCAGCTTCCAGAGCAGCCACGAGTCGACCGTGCCAAACAGGATCTCTCCGGCTTCGGCCCGACCCTTCAGTTCTGGCGAGGCCTCGAGCATCCAGGCGATCTTGGGTCCGGAGAAGTAGGTGGACAGCGGAAGCCCGCAGCGTGCTCGGAAGCGATCAGGTCCTTCGACGCCTCCGAGACGATCGCACAGGTCTGCCGTTCGCGTGTCCTGCCACACGATCGCCGGATGAACGGGCCGTCCGGTCGTCCTGTCCCACAGAACCGTCGTTTCGCGCTGGTTGGTGATGCCAATCGCCGCGATGTCCGACGCGGAGAGGTGGGCGCCTTCGAGCGCCCGGCCGATCACGTCGACGGTTTGTTCCCAGATCTCCTGCGCGTCGTGCTCAACCCAGCCCGGCCGTGGGAAGTGCTGTTCGTGTTCGAGATGCGAGGACGACACGACCGCGCCGTCGTGGTCGACGACGAGACACCGTGTGCTGGTGGTTCCTTGGTCGACGGCGGCGACGAACATCAGCCTCCACCCTACCGATCCGGATGCCGCTCCCCCGCCATCTGGATGGCTCGTTCGAGGTCGGTCACGTACTGGTCGACGACGGCCGCGGCATCCTCGACGAGGCGGTCGATCTCGGATCGTTCGTCGGCATCGAAGCGCTGAAGGACGAACGTGGCGGGATCCATGCGTCCCGGCGGCCGTCCCACCCCCACCTTGAGCCGCGTGAAGTCGCGGCTGCCGATCTGTTCAACAATCGATCGCACGCCGTTGTGTCCGCCTGCGCCGCGACCGGTGTGGAGGCGCAGCTTGCCAAACGGCAGGTCGATGTCGTCGTGGATCACGAGCAGGTCGGCGGGGTCGACGTGGTAGTAGCGCAAAGCAGCGGCAACCGGCGGGCCGGAGACATTCATCGAGACCCTCGGTAGCGAGAGCAGCACATCAACATCGTCAATGGTTGTGTGCGCGACCGACATGGCGACCCGTCGGGGACCCCGTCGGAACGAACGCCCGTGGCGCTTCGCCACGGCCTCCACGACTTCGGCACCGATGTTGTGACGGGTGCCGTCGAAGCGCCGTTCGGGGTTTCGGAGGCCGACGATCGCCTTCACGGCTACTCGTCGGCAGATGCTTCGGCCTCTTCGGAGTCCTCGGCCTCGGCGTCTTCTCCCTCGACACCTTCCTCGGCGCCCTCTTCTTCCTCGACCGCTTCGGCTTCGGCGGCAGCCGGAGTCACAACCGTGACGACCGGGTCGTCATCGTCGCCGAGATACTCGACGCCCTCGATGGCCGGCAGATCGCCGATGCGCAGCGTGTCGCCGACCGCCAGTTCGCTGATGTCGACGATGATCGACTGCGGAATCTCGGTTGGCAGAGCCTCCACATGGATGCTGCTGCGGATCGTCTCGACGATGCCGCCTTCCTTGACACCGACCGATTCGCCGATGATCTCGATGGTGACCTCGACCTGGGTCTTCTCGGTGAGCGAGATCTTCACGAAATCGACGTGAGTGATCACCCCACGGACCGGATGCCGCTGGACCTCCCGCGCCATGGTGAGTTGGGCGTCGGCCCCTTCGGTCTCGAGGTTGATCAACGCGTTGGCGCCGGCATCGGTGTGCAGCGCGACGTACAGGTCGTGGGCGTCGACGGCGACCGCAATCGGATCGACGTTCCTGCCGTAGATGACCGCGGGCACCATGCCGCTGCGCCGCAACCGTCGCGACGAGCGGCTTCCGGGCTCGCGCCCAGTCTCGGCGCGCAGTGTGACTTCCATGACATGGCTCCTTGAGAAAGAGAGGTGGAGCGGTGATTATGCCTCGTCACTGCCGATTCAACAAGGCGAGCAACGTATCAGCCCGGCACCGCAAGGTAGATGGCAACGTTGCCACCGGCCACGATCTTCTCGGAGGTGGAGGGCACCCCTGCCGCCGCCAGGGCGCCAGGAACACCATCGTTCTGTTTGAAGGACCGGTACTTCGAGTAGTGGCCCGAGAGACGCTCGATGACCTCCGATGCTGCTCGCAGAACGGGACCCCGCCATCCGCGCAGCGTGCCGAACCTGAAGTCGATCACCATGAGGGCACCACCCGGTTTGGTCACGCGCGCCATCTCCCTCAAGAACGAATCCCGCTGATCCTCCGGCACTTCGTGAAGCACCATCGTCGTGGTAGTCAGGTCGAACTGATTATCGGGGAACGGAAGGGTGTCCCCATCCGTGAGCTGAAGATTGGCATCTGCGCCAAGCCGATCCTTGGCCCTGTCGAGCATCTCGGTCGAGACGTCGACACCTGAAACCGTGCAGCCCGCCGACAGGTACGGGACGAGACCGGTACCGGTGCCGCACCCGACGTCGAGCACCTGCCATCCCGGTTCAGGCGGAAGAACCCGTATCGCGGCCAGCCTGACGCCCGCTTGCATCGGTTCGATCACCCGGTCGTAGATCTTGGCGATGGTGCGGTACGGGTCAGATGGCATGACCACAGGGTACGACACACCCCTGATCCAAGCCGAGGGGTACTTCTAGTCGCTTGGCGTCAGAACCTGCACCTGCTGGGTTTCGACCCACCATGGTGGAGGTGAGAACCCGATCAGGCTGGAGCCGTGAGTGACGATGTTGAACGGAATGGCAATCGATGTGTCAT
>Ga0307417_10000845_pt1 | contig 12524 bp, 9 predicted proteins | sample SalMarWE160210MG_2_FD_202514 | JGI IMG/M metagenome (GOLD analysis project Ga0307417, IMG submission 202514) | Salt marsh sediment microbial communities from the Plum Island Ecosystem LTER, Massachusetts, United States - WE1602-10 | ecosystem: Environmental > Aquatic > Marine > Intertidal zone >...
CGCGCGAGGATTTCTCGCCTCACTGGCGTGATACGGTCAAGAAGTTCCTTGCCCGCATTATGGAAGAGATTTTCGAGAACCCCGTCGCGGCAGATGCCGCCGCTTTTTTGAAGACCAAAGCGGATGAAACACTCGAACTGGTTGGGCGCGCTGAACAGCTGGCACAGCTGCTAAAAGAACAACCCCGCGATTTTATTGTGTGTCACGCCGATATCCATGCCTGGAATCTCCTGATTGCGGATGATGGTGCCCTTTACATGGTCGATTGGGATACCTTGATCTACGCCCCCAAAGAGCGCGATTTGATGTTCGTCGGTAGCGGTCTGGGAGGGCACGGGCGTTCGCCTCAGGATGAGGAGGCCTGGTTCTATCAGGGATATGGCTCAACTCAAATCGATCCGATTGGGCTGGCATATTACCGCTATGAACGCATCCTCGAAGATATTGCGGTGTTTTGCGAACAGATTTTTCTGGCAGATGAAGGCGGGGAAGATCGAAAACAAGCCCTTGAATATTTGGAATCCAATTTTTTACCAAACGGTGTGCTGGAGATAGCCCGCCGGTCTGATAAGACCTTGATGGATGATTAGGGGATGGGCCGTCAATCCGTCCAACAAGTAGCAGTTACGTTGATGTACTCGCTCCAGTCTCTTACTCGAAGTCCAAGCACTTTTTTTGTTGTATTAAGAAAACCGGCTGGTTCGGATAAAAAGACGATATAATAAATTAAGGGCAACCTCATTTGCCTTTCAAATTCTCTCATACCCATCTATAGAAAGGATTCGTTATGAGTCTGTTTAATACCATCCTGCAGAAACTTGGTCTGGCCAAGAAGCCTGACGCAAGTACGCCAGCGTCCTCCTCATCATCCGCACCGACACCAATGCCCAGGCCCGAGAATAGATCTCAACTATCCAAGGTCTTCGGCCAGTCCGGACCATCAGCAGTCCCGATGGTGGACGTGGTCAGCAAACTGGAGAAGATGGCTTCCGAAAACTCCGAAAAGCTTGATTGGAAGGTATCGATCGTCGATTTGTTAAAGCTGCTCGAACTGGATAGCAGCCCCAGCGCCCGCAAGGAATTAGCAACCGAACTCGGTTGCCCGGCTGACATGATGAGCGATTCGGCCAAGATGAACACCTGGCTGCACAAGACCGTCTTAGCCAAAATTGCCCAGAACGGCGGCAATATTCCCAAGGAACTGCTGGACTAACCGCAGCTGTAATTCAAAAAGAGAGGCGTGGGCCATGTCACAGGCCCGCGTCTTTTGATTCCTGCGGATGGGACTGTGACCGGTATAGAAGTTCCGATCAAGACTCTGTATAATTAACTATCGATCGATATGGGGAATGCCAGGTCGTTTGTGGGTTGGGTTGTGCCAGCGGGAAGGGAGGGAGACCATGTTATGTGATAACGAACGCCTGTTCCGGTTTGCCTGGATGGCTGCCGTCTTTTTCGGCCTGCTGTTGTTGGCTTCCTGCACTCCGCCCTCGACTTGCACGGTCGATTTCCTGATTACCAGCATCAACAACGCCAACAGCACGCCTGCCACAACCGATGTGATCGAGCTGGCTCCGGGTTGCACCTACCTGTTGGATCAGGTCGATAACACTTTCAATGGTGATAATGGCCTGCCTCCCATCACCTCGCCAATCGTGATCCATGGCAACGATGCAACCATTAAACGGGCTGCAAACGCCCCTCGTTTCCGCTTGATATACATTGATGGCGGGCAGGGTAACCTGAGCCTGGTACATATCACCCTGGAGGGCGGGTATGCTTACGACTCCTTGAACCCTAATATTCTCCAAAATAATTCAGGAGGCGCGATTTTCAACAACGGGGTCTTGAAGCTTGAAAAGAGTTTGATTTATGATAATTGGTCGCGCGAGGGGGCGATCTTCAATGCCAATCAGATGGAAATCGCAGATTCTACCATTACGAAGAATCACGATTACTTCGGGTTGCCGGGCGGTGCCGGCCTCTACAACCTGGGCACAGGCACGATCGCGGGTTCTACGATCAGTTACAATGGCATCCCAGAGTTTGCAGACGGCCTCTTCAATATGGGGGATTTGGAGATGACCAATTGTACGGTCAGCGGCAACGGCGCATCCGGGATCGATAATGAAGGCAACCTGTCTGTTAACCACATCACGGTTACGGATAACGGGGGAGGCTCATTTGGTTCGGCCGGGATCCTGTACGTCTACAACTCACTGATAGAGAGCTGTACTGGCCAGCAGGTCCATACCAACACCTATAATATCGACACCGACGGCACCTGCCTGGGCTTCACTTATCCGTTGACTGCCTGGCACCTGGCTCCCCTGGGAAACTATGGCGGCCAGACGGAAACCCGCGCTCTATTACCTGGCAGCGTTGCCATCGACCGCGTTGGGCGCTCGTGCCTGCCCACCGACCAGCGCTTCGTGGCGCGCCCGTACGGGCCGCAGTGTGACGTCGGTGCTTATGAATACAACGGCAGCCCGCCTCCGGCCCCGTTGATGGGCCTGACCGAAACACTTACACCTACACTGACGGTCACCCCCACACTGACACCCACAGCGACGATTACAGCAACGCTGCAGCCTTGTGCCTTCACAGCTGCCATAAACCTCTTCTGCCGCACGGGGCCGGGTAGCTCGCTCTACCCGCCGTTGGACAGCTTCGTGGCCGGACAGTCTGCTCAGGTGCTGGGGCAGAGTGCGGACGGCCAGTTCGCATATGTGGCGGCGCCCAACACCCAGGGGTTGTGCGTCGTACCGCTCAGTTCCAGGTTTGGGGTGCTGACCGGCGATTGCGGTGGGCTGGTAGTGTTCACACCACCGCCACCGCCCACGCCCACGGATACCCCGCGACCGGAAAAGCCTACGGGATCGCAGCCGGGGTGTATGGTGTCGCCGCCGAATCCCAGCAGCGCCCCAAAGTGCGTCGTACCCTGTCCGTCTGATGCAAATCCAGGGACACCCTGTACCCCATAGCCCGCAAACCGGCTTTACTGGAGGAAAATATGCCTCAAGACCGCCCAAACGAATCGAAGCCGCAGGCTATTCTTACTGGTGATGATTATATCGAGAGTTTGCGAGGGCGCAGGCTGAAGGTCTACCTGTTCGGCGAGCTGGTTGCAGAACCGGTCGATCACCCGCTGATCCGCCCTTCGATCAACGCCATGGCGAAGACTTACGATCTGGCGCTGGGGCGCCCGGATTTAGCCACAGCGTTGTCACCCTTGACGGGCGATCGTGTCAACCGCTTCCTGCACATTGCCATGAGCGCTGAGGATGTCGTCCTGCAGAACAAGATGCAGCGGCGGCTGGGCCAACTGACCGGTACCTGTTTCCAGCGCTGCGTTGGGATGGACGCGCTCAATGCGTTGTACTCGGTGACTTACGAGATCGATCAGAAATATGCCACTCCCTACCATGCGCGGCTCAAGCAGTTCATCCAGGAGATGCAGGCGCACAACTACGTCATCGGCGGAGCCATGACCGATGTCAAAGGTGACCGGAGCAAGCCGCCCGCCCAGCAGGCTGATCCCGACCTGTACCTCCACGTCAGCCGCCGCACACCGCAGGGAGTTTACCTTCGCGGTGCCAAAGCGCACCAAACAGGGTGCATCAATTCGCATTGGTTGATCGTCATGCCGACCCTGCGCCTGGAACCGGATGATCATGCATATGCCATTGTCGGCGCGCTGCCCGTCGAGGCGGACGGCCTTACATTTGTGTATGGGCGTCAATCTTGCGATACGCGTTCCATGGAGGGCGGGGGACTCGATGTGGGCAACCGCGGATACAGCGGGCAGGAAGCGCTGGTCATTTTCGAGGATGTGTTCGTCCCCAATGAATTGATCTTCATGGACGGGGAGACGGATTTTGCTGCCATGCTGGTGGAACGTTTTACCAGTTATCATCGCCGCAGTTACGTCTGCAAGAGTGGCGTCGGCGACGTGCTGATCGGAGCGGCAGCCACGGTGGCCGAGTATAACGGCGTGGAGCGTGCTTCGCATATTCGGGACAAACTGGTGGAGATGACCTATCTCAACGAGACGATTTATGCCACCGGGATAGCGGCCTCCTATCAAAGTCATGCCACCAGGTCGGGCGCGTATATCTGCGACGATATGCTGGCGAATGTTTGCAAGCATCATGTGACCAAAATTCCCTACGAAATGGGGCGCCTGGCACAGGACCTGGCTGGCGGCCTGGTGGTCACGCTGCCTTCCGAAGCTGATTACCGTCATCAGGAACTTGGTCCACTTCTTGAAAAGTACCTCAAAGGGCGCGAGGATGTGTCGACTGAAGACCGCATCCGCATCCTGCGTTTGATCGAAAATATGACCTTGGGGCGCAATGCGGTCGGCTATCTGACCGAATCCTTGCATGGAGCCGGCTCGCCGCAAGCCCAGCGCATTCAAATCTATCGCCAGATGCAGATCTCCTTCAAACAACAGCTTGCCAGGCGGCTGGCTGGCATTGACCTGCCCGACTCCGCGGCTGGCGATCTGGGAGGGATTGTCGATGGCTACTTTGCCCGGGTCTTTGCTGCCGATGGTGAGCGGCCGGGACCCTCGACCCAATCCGGGGTTGATCCTCAGGTCTCGATGCGTGAATAGGGCATTTACGCTTGTATCTGGCACTGGCAAGGTGACAATAAGATGTAGTCTTTCTGTAAGTCACATAAATAAAAATAAGACATCCGAGAAAAACTCGGATGTCTTATCTTCTATCTGGTCTTAGGCCTCGCGGACTTCGCCTTCGATCACGTCGCCTTCGCCCTCACCGCCGCCTTCACCTGCGCCTCCGGAGTCGCCGGAACCGTTGCTGGGTGGCGGTGTCTCCGCCTGTTGCTGGTAAAGTTGCTGGCTGATGGCGTGGAAGGCGTTCTGCACCTCTTCGCTGGTCTGCTTGATGCGGGCGATGTCCTCGCCCTGTGCAGCCTGCTTCAGCTCGCTGACCTTTTCCTGGATCTTCTGGCGCTCATCTGCCGGGACCTTATCGCCCAGTTCGTTGAGCGTCTTCTCAGTCTGGTAAGCCAGTTGGTCGGCCGTGTTGCGGGCGTCGATCAGCTCGCGGTGTTTCTTGTCTTCGTTCTCGTGCTGGCGGGCTTCCTGCACCATATTGTCGATGTCATCCTTGTTCAGGTTGGTGGAGGCCGTCACGGTGACCTTCTGTTCCTTGCCGGTAGCCTTGTCCTTGGCGGTCACATTCAGGATGCCGTTGGCATCGATATCGAAGGTGACCTCGACCTGCGGGATACCGCGTGGGGCCGGCGGAATGCCGTCCAGGCGGAAGCGGCCCAGTGACATGTTGTCAGCGGCCATCGGGCGCTCGCCCTGCAGGATGTGGATGTCGACTGCCGTCTGGTTATCGGCTGCGGTCGAGTAGACCTCGGTCTTGCGCACCGGGATGGTGGTGTTGCGCTCGATCATGGTGGTCATCACGCTGCCCATGGTTTCCACGCCCAGTGAGAGCGGGGTGACATCGAGTAGCAAGATGTCTTTGACTTCGCCGCCCAGCACGCCGCCTTGGATGGCCGCACCAATCGCCACGACCTCATCCGGGTTAACGCCTTTGTGTGGTTCCTTGCCGCCCGCCAGCTTGCGGACCAGGTCCTGGACCATGGGCATACGGGTCGAGCCGCCAACCAGCACAACCTCGTCCAGGTCGCTGGCGCTCATGCTGGCGTCTTTGAGGGCTGCCTCGAAAGGCCCCTTGCAGCGGTTGAGCAGGTCTTCGGTCATCTGCTCGAATTTGGCGCGCGTGAGTTTCAGTTGCAGGTGCTTCGGGCCGCTGGCATCGGCGGTGACGTAAGGCAGGTTGACCTCGGTCTCCATAACCGTGGAAAGCTCGATCTTGGCCTTTTCGGCCGCCTCGCGCAAGCGTTGTAACGCCTGGCGATCCTTGCGCAGGTCGATACCCTGTTCCTTCTTGAACTCATCGGCTGCCCAGTTGACGATCAACTGGTCCCAGTCGTCGCCGCCCAGGTGGGTGTCGCCGTTGGTGGACTTGACTTCGGTCACGCCTTCGCCGACTTCCAGAATGGACACGTCGAAGGTGCCGCCGCCCAGGTCGAAAACCAGGATGGTCTCGTTTTTGTTCTTGTCCAGGCCGTAGGCCAAGGCCGAGGCGGTCGGTTCGTTGATGATGCGCTTGACGTCCAGACCGGCGATTTTGCCGGCGTCCTTGGTAGCCTGTCGCTGGCTGTCGTTGAAGTAAGCCGGGACGGTGATGACGGCCTCAGTGACCGCTTCGCCCAGGTAGGCTTCGGCATCCGCTTTCAGCTTGGAAAGGATCATCGCGGATATTTCTTCCGGGCTGTACTCGCGGTTGGTGATCGGGATCTTGACCCGTGCTTCACCTTGTGGTCCCTTGACTACTTCGTACGGAACCATCTTGCGCTCGGTTTCCACTTCGTCGAAGCGGCGACCCATGAAGCGCTTGATGGAGAAGATCGTATTTTCTGAATTGATGACGGCCTGGCGCTTGGCGGTTTGCCCAACCAGGCGCTCGCCGTTTTTGTTGAATGCTACCACGGACGGGCATAAACGCCCGCCTTCAGCGGTGGTGATGACCGTTGGCTGGCCGCCTTCCATGACTGCGACCACGCTGTTGGTGGTTCCTAAATCGATGCCAATAATTTTTGCCATATCCGTCACTCCTGTCGAACGGGGTATTTTTTGCTTTCATGCAAAAGCTGGCCCTTTCAGGCCATCGTGATTAAAGGATAACGGATGGATGCAAGAATAACGTTAACAGTACATAGAAAAAACATAAAAGGCCGCCTCACACGAGGCGGCCTTTTGCTGAAACCGGGGTTCTAGGGCTGGCTGATGGTGACGTAGTCGAAGTTCATCAGGACCGGTGTGACATTGAAGGAATTCAGGCCGATGGCCACATCTCCGCTGCGAAGTTTGAACTTGGTGTCCCGGATGGTGCGCTCTTCGTAATCGTTGATGTACAGCGACAATTTATCACCCTTGCAGACGAAGGCGAATTTGTTGGTCTCACGACCGGTCTTGATGTGGGTTGAACCGCCATTATAAATACGATTGGAACCTTTCTTGACCAGGCCGATCGCATCAATCGCGTTGATCCAGTACAGGCCGTCCGCGCCGATACGTGCTTCGTACCAGCCTTCATCCGAGGCACGGCAGATCAGGACCACGTCCAGGGTGTTCTTGCCGCGGTTGTCGACGCTGACCTCGATCTTGACATCGTCGTACTTGAAGGCAGTGTATTCGGCATATGCAAAAATGTCTTTGCCGTCGAGTTTGAAGACCAGGTTGCCACTGTCGACCGCGACGCTACCTTGGTCCTTGTTATTTCCGGTCAGGTCTACGACCCAGGCTGAAGACAGCGGCGCATTGAAGTCTTCAGTAAAGAACTGCTGGGCGGTCGACGGCGCTTCGGTAGCGGCCGGTGCTTCGGTGACGGCCGGGGCCTCGGTGACAGCCGGCTGGACGGGGGGCTCCGTCTGTTGGACCGGTGGCTCCGGGGTTGGGGTCGAACTGATGCAGGCCAGTCCGATTAGCAATACCAGTGCAATAAAAAATAATAAGGGTTTGAAGGCGTTGCGTTTCATACAATCTCCTCGAGTTGGGTTGGAATGGATTTGGGACTCAAGCGAACATTAAGAGAAGATGAGTCGTTAAATGCAGTATAGCAAAAAGACGATAGAACTTCAAGCTGCTAAATAACAAAAAGGGCCACCTGACATCTAACAGGTAGCCCTTTTATAAGTGGAGATGGCGGGAATCGAACCCGCGTCCGAAAGAATCGACCCTCGAATATCTACGAGCGTAGCTGGCTGATGATCCTCACCCGCAGTACCCCAACCAACCAGGATTGCTGAGGGCCAGCCGCTTGGGCCCGAAAGCCCTCTTTCACACGGTTAGCGGCGTCGTGTGCGGCACTCCACCATTCTGTCGCCCGATCCTGCCACCGGGTGGAGAGCGGGGCAGGCGGACGCGGCCTCACTTCATGGAGACCGGACTGCTTATTAGCTAGTCGCCTTAGGCGGCCAGCGGCATAGCAGCGTAGGAAGTGCGGTTGGCACTTGAATTTTTGCGCTGAGTTTACGAGTTCGGCGCCGCTCGGCTCGCAATTCGGGACCTGCCTCCTCCGTCGAAGCCAGTCATCCCCGTTGCTTTCACATTATAGCATGTTTGATTGGTCCGATTCTTACGCATTTCAGACGATTCTGCTGAAAAAAAACGCTTTGAAATGCCCAATTACCCTGCCAGCCTCAATCTTGCTTGAAATTGCGCTTTGTGCTAGACTTTGACTAGGCCTTCATCTTAAAGGAATTGGAAAATGGCAGAGAAAATATTGATCATAGACGATGACATTGACACTCTGCGTCTGGTTGGATTGATGTTACAGCGCCAAGGTTATCAAATCCTGGCTGCCCAGAACGGGCATCAGGGGTTGATCAAGGTCCATAAAGAACACCCCGACCTGATCTTGCTGGATGTCATGATGCCGGACATGGATGGTTACGAGGTAACACGCCGTATTCGCACAGATCCGGCGATTTCCAACACGCCTATCCTGATGTTCACTGCCAAGACACAACTGGACGATAAGGTCGCTGGCTTTGAAGTTGGCGCGGATGATTATCTGACCAAACCAACACACCCAACCGAGCTTCAGGCACATGTCAAGGCTCTCCTGGCCCGCACTACCAAGAGCACGAAGAAGTTGACGACCAGGTCGATCGAGCGCAATGCCTTTGTGATTGGCGTCCTCTCGCCGCGCAGCGGACTGGGTGTCTCGACCATTGCGGTCAATCTGGCCGCCAGCCTGTTCGCGCAAACCAGGATGGAAGCAATTATTGCTGAATTTACACCGGGTTATGGTACGCTTGGCCTGGATTTGGGCGTGGATGATCTCGATGGATTGACCAATTTGCTCTCGATGAATCCGTCCGAGATCACCCGTGAAAAAGTGCGGGATGCGCTGATCTCGCATGGTTCGGGGTTGCGTTTCCTGTTTTCATCCTACCAGCCGCGCGACGTGCAATTGATCGCGCAATCCAGCCAGTTCGAAATCATCGAGAACCGTCTCGCCAAATTGACGCGCTACCTGGTGCTCGATCTGGGGGCTGGCCTGCCGGAGTTTTCCCAGAAAATACTGCCCCTTTGCGATGAACGGATCGTGGTCATGGAAGGCAATCCCATCTCGCTTGTCCATACCCGCGTTCTGTTGAAGGAAATAACTGATCTGGGCATCGATCCGATGAAAATCACATTGGTGCTCAATAACCGCCAGCGTACCGAGGTCCAGATGAACTGGAGTCAGGTACAGCAGCAGGTGGGGCATTCGATTTCGATGACACTGACACCGGCTCCCGAACTATTCTATCAAGCCTCACGTGTGCAAATGCCGGCTGTCATGCACCAGACTGAAGGTCTGACGACACAACAATTCGGCAAATTATCTGAAACGATTTTGGAACGTCAGGTGCAGAGACGTTCATGACAACTGCTTTCTCCGCCCAGACATTGACCGCGATTGAGTATGCTGCCGAACTCTTTCGACAAGCCAAGCGCGCTGTCATCCTGACTGGGGCGGGGATATCGACCCCCTCGGGTATCCCTGATTTTCGCTCGGAAGGGACCGGCCTCTGGTCCCGGGATGAGCCAATGGAGGTGGCATCACTGACGACGTTCCGGTATGCACCGGAACGTTTCTATAAATGGTTCCGTCCGCTCGCCAGCAGTATCGTCAATGCCCAGCCCAACCCGGCGCACACTGCCCTGGCCGAGCTGGAGCAGATCGGGCGCTTGAAGGTCATCATTACCCAGAATATGGATGCCTTGCATCACAAGGCTGGCTCGCAAAACGTGATTGAAATGCACGGCACCTTGCGTACCTTGAGTTGTACGCAGTGTTTTCGGCAATTTGATTCAACGCCTTTCCTTCGGCCATTTGTGGAGCAGGGCGATATCCCGCATTGCGCGCATTGTGGTGGGGTGCTCAAGCCGGATGTGATCCTGTTTGGTGAACAGTTGCCGCAGAAAGCCTGGCTGCAGGCCCAGCGTGCCAGCCGGGAATGCGATCTGATGCTGGTAGCCGGTTCTTCCCTGGAAGTGCTCCCGGTTGCCGGCCTGCCGATGCAAGCCATTGACCGTGGCGCGCACCTGATCATCGTCAATAATACACCCACGTATTTGAATGTCCGTGCCGACGTGGCCATTCTGGAGGACGTCTCAGCCATCTTGCCGGCGATTGTCACCCAAGTGTTGCATGCTGCATAACACCATTACCCCCATCCATAAACGACTGGAAGATTACCGCCGCCTGTTCGAGATCGCGCGCGACCTGGCATCGACCTTGGATCTGGACCAACTACTCGAGCGCATTGTGGCTGCGGCAACCGATATCACCGAAGCTGAAGCGGCCTCGATCCTGCTGTACGACAACACCTCGCGCCAGCTCTACTTCCAGGCAGCCACCAATATCGAGCAGCCGACCATGCGCGGTTTGGTTGTGCCCCTGGAAGGCAGTATTGCCGGTTGGATGGTCAGGAATCGCAAACCGGTACGCATTTCAGACGCGCACCAGGACCCACGCCATTTTGATGACGTCGAGCAGATTACTCACCTTAAAACCCAATCCTTATTGGGGATACCGCTGATCGCCAAGGACAAAGTGGTCGGTGTGCTGGAGGTGATCAACAAGCGCCTGCGGGAATTTTCGGATACGGATGAAGACCTGTTGCTGGTATTGGGCGCGCAGGCGGCAATCGCCATCGAAAACACGCGCCTGTTCCAACAATCCGACTTGATTTCCGAATTCGTCCATGAATTGCGCACACCGCTGGCCTCGCTTAGTACGGCTACTTATCTATTACTGCGACCGGAGATTTCCAAGCAACAGCACGACCAAATCATCCATAATATCCACAGCGAAGCGATGAGCTTGAATGCGCTTGCCTCTTCGTTCCTCGACCTGGCCCGCTTGGAGTCGGGCCGGATCTTGTTCCGGTTCAGCCCTTTCAACCTGACCGACCTGCTGTACGAATGCAAAGATGTCATGCAGGTCAGAGCGCAGGAAGAAAATATTCGAATGTTGGTGGATGCTCCGGATAATCTCCAGCAACTGGAAGCCGACCGCGATAAAATCAAGCAAGTGGTGCTCAACTTGTTGAGCAATTCCATCAAGTACAATCGGCCTGAAGGCTCGGTAACGCTTGGCGGGCGGGTCATCGATGGAGAAATGAGCATCTCAGTCATTGATACGGGCATTGGCATCCCAGCGGAAGCCATGCCGCGATTGTTCGAGAAGTTTTACCGGGTGCGTGAGTCAGAAAATAAAGCCGACGGGACCGGCCTGGGACTTTCGATTTGCAAACAAATCGTACAGGGACACGGTGGCCGGATCGAGGTTAAGAGCAAGGCTGGCCATGGGACGATCTTTGACGTCCGCCTGCCACTCAAGCCTAAGGGCATCAAGTACGATACGCAAAAACGACAAACCCTCCGGTAATTACCGGAGGGTTTGTCGTTAGGTGGACAGCAGGAGAATGGCTCCGATAGCCAGGCCGATGCCCAGCGTTTGTTTGAGACTCAACGGTTCATGCAGCAGGAGTTGGCTCAACAGCAGGGTGACCAGCGGATACATGGCAGTCACAGTCACGACGACTGCGCTGCGTCCGCGGGCGATGGCGTAGAAGAAAAAGTAGGATCCGACCCCGACTGCGATGCCCGACAGCAGCCCATAGAGAATGCCGACTGGTTTTCCGCCGGGGTGGAAGCGCAGCAGAAAAACCATCACCAAACCGACGACCAGCGTCCCGGTAAGTTCGTAGATGTAAGCGTCCGTGTCGCGTAGGACCGAGGTTGCCAGCTTGGAGAAGAAACCCCAAAAGCCCCACATCAGCATGGCGATCAGCGTGTAAGAGAACCACTGGGACATGACCGCTTAACGTGCTCCCTTGCGTCCGAACTGCCGTTCAAGCATGTCGACCGAGAGGTGAATCATGGTCGGCCGCCCATGCGGACAGGTGCGGGGCGAGTCGCAATTCTCCAGGTCGGTCACTAGTGCGTGCTGTTCGTCGGGCGAGAGCGTTTGCCCGGCCTTAACCGCCAGCCGTTTGCAGACGCGCCCTGCAATCCGCGCCTCTAGTTCGTTTTGCAGCGGAGTTTCGTCCTCCTCGAAATCTTCGACCAGTACACGCAGGGCTGCAGCCGGGTCGCTGCCGGAGAAAATTGCCGGTAAGGCTCGTATTTGGAAAGTATTCGGCCCAAACGGATCGACCTGGAAACCGAGGTGTACGAGCGTCTCAATCTGCCCACTGAGCAGGTTGGCCTGCGCGGGCGGCAGGGTAACTGTAGCCGGCGTGAGCAGCGCTTGGGCCGGGATGTTTTTTATCTCGTGCTGCGCCATTAGCTTTTCAAACAGCACCCGTTCGTGCGCCGCATGCTGGTCGATCAGGTACAGCCCGTCCGGGCCTTCGGCTACCAGGTAGGTTGCGCCGATCTGCCCGATCAGGCGCAGCAACGGGATATTCTTCAA
>Ga0307417_10000846_pt1 | contig 12522 bp, 10 predicted proteins | sample SalMarWE160210MG_2_FD_202514 | JGI IMG/M metagenome (GOLD analysis project Ga0307417, IMG submission 202514) | Salt marsh sediment microbial communities from the Plum Island Ecosystem LTER, Massachusetts, United States - WE1602-10 | ecosystem: Environmental > Aquatic > Marine > Intertidal zone...
CAAGAGATACTGGAAAAAGCGCTGGAAAAATCAGAAGAAATCCTAAAAAATACAATTACGGCAAAAGACCAGGAAAAGCTGGTGGATGAATATTTAGATAAGGTGGTGGCATAGTGAAAAATTTAACCGTAGCACGGCGATATGCCAAGGCACTTTTGATTATCGGTAAAGAGGACGGTCAAGCTGAAACCTACAGGGATGAACTTGATGGATTTGTCAAACTGATGGCCAAAGAAAAAGAGCTTGAACAGGCAATTACAAATCCCCTTTATGGTGCTTCTGGCCGTAAAAACGTTTTAGAGGCGGTTATTGATAAAGTGGGTATCTCCAAAATCGTTGCATCTTTTCTGCTGTTAGTGTTTGACAAAGGTCGTTTCGAATTTTTAAGTGTTACCAATGATTTTTATCAGAAACTGGCAGACGAGCTCAAAGGTGTTTTACGGGCCAGTTTGGTCTCGGCGTCAGAACTTCCCTCCGAGATCGTTGAAAAGATCCGTACAACTCTGTCGAAAAGGACAGGTAAAGATATTATCCTGCAAGTGGAACAGGATCCCAGCCTTATCGGGGGGATTGTTTCAAGAATAGGAGATCTGGTTCTGGACGGTAGTATCAAATCACAATTACTCAACATGAGAGAATCATTAAAAAGGGGTGAGAGCATATAATGGAACTAAGAGCTGAAGAAATAAGTCAGATCATTAAAGAGCAGATTACGGATTACGACAAGAAAATTGAGTTAAGTGAAACCGGGACGGTCTTGTCGGTGGGTGACGGTATTGCCAGGGTATACGGCCTAGAGAAAGTCATGGCACTGGAACTCGTTGAATTTCCAGGCGGCATCCTCGGTCTTGTGCTGAACCTCGAAGAAGATAACGTGGGTGTCGCCATCATGGGCGAAGACATTCACATAAAAGAGGGAGATATTGTCAAACGAACGCGCAGAATCGCCCAGGTTCCCGTGGGTGAGGCTGTACTGGGCCGAGTGGTTTCGGCGGTTGGCGAACCCTTGGACGGCAAAGGACCCATCGAGGCCAAAGAGTTCAGCCGGGTAGAGATGGTGGCACCAGGGGTTATTGCCCGTAAAAGCGTGCATGAACCGTGTTATACCGGTCTAAAGGCCATCGATGCCATGACCCCCGTTGGACGCGGGCAGCGCGAACTGATTATCGGTGACCGCCAGATCGGTAAAACCGCTGTGGCCGTGGACGCCATTATCGCCCAGAAGGATACGGACATTTACTGTATTTACGTGGCGTGTGGTCAGAAAAAATCGACGGTGGCTCAGGTCCATGCGATTCTGGAAAAACATGGTGCCATGGAATACACCACCATTGTAGCGGCATGCGCCAGTGATCCGGCGTCGTTGCAGTATATTGCACCGTATGCCGGCTGCGCTATGGGCGAATATTTCCGGGACAAGAAAATGCATGCCCTGATTATCTATGACGATTTGTCCAAACAGGCTGTAGCCTATCGCCAGCTTTCTCTTCTTTTAAGACGCCCGCCGGGACGCGAGGCGTATCCGGGCGACATTTTCTACAACCACTCCCGCCTGCTCGAACGGGCTGCCAAGCTGAACGATGACCTTGGCGCCGGCTCCTTGACCGCACTTCCGATTATTGAAACCCAGGCCGGTGACGTTTCCGCATACATTCCCACCAATGTTATTTCCATTACGGACGGACAGATATATCTTGAACCCGGCCTGTTTTTTGCCGGTGTTCGACCGGCGATCAATGTAGGACTGTCTGTCTCACGTGTCGGCGGTTCCGCCCAGGTGAAGGCCATGAAACAGGTGGCCGGTACATTGCGGCTTGATATGGCCCAATATCGAGAGCTTGAAGCGTTTGCCGCTTTTGGAAGTGATCTTGACAAAAGCACCCAGCAACAGTTGACCCGGGGTGAACGGCTGGTGGAAATTTTAATACAGCCACAGTATCAACCGCTCTCCATGGAAAAACAGGTGTCGATCCTGTTTGCCGGAACCAGAGGCTTTCTAGACAAATACCCGGTTGATGTGCTTGCCAAGTATGAGGCAGGACTTTATTCGTTTCTTGAAGACAGATATCCACAGATATTCGAAGGGCTTAGAGAAAAATTGGCGTTTACCGAAGATATCGACAAACAGATGACCGATGCGTTGACGGCATATGATGCGGAATTCCAGGACACCATCAAGTAAATAGTTGAGATTATGTGTCGGATATTCAAGTGAAAGAATGAGTAAATAACCTCAACCATAAGGATGCAATAAGGGCTAAAGTCTATGGCGACATTAAAAGATGTTAAAACAAAGATATCTGCGGTTAAAAAGACTCAGCAGATTACAAAGGCCATGAACATGGTTGCGGCTTCAAAGTTGCGCGGTGCTCAGGCTAGCATGGAGGGTTTCCGACCCTATTCCGCCAAGTTTGCTGAAGTTTTGGGAAGCCTTGCCGAAAAGGCCGGAGAGGAGACAAACCCCTTGCTTGAGGCCCGTGAGGAAGTCGAAAAAGTACACCTAGTTTTGTGTACTTCCGATCGCGGTTTGTGCGGTGGTTTCAATGCGAATCTGATAACAAAGGCCAAGGCGTTCAAAAAAGAAAAGGAAGCGCAGGGCATCGACGTCGTATTTACCAATTTCGGGAAAAAAGGTCGCGATTGGTGCCGGAAAAATAAAATTGAAAGGATCGACGAATATTTGGGGGTCATCGGAGCCAGGTTCGGATTTAACGTTGCATCAAGTGCCGGACAGAAGTTGATCAACGGTTTTTTGGATAAAACCTATGACGAGGTCTACATTGTTTATGCTGAATTTGTGAGTATGGCCAGACAGACGCCGATACTCAAACAGGTGCTTCCGATACTGCCCATAGCGTCTGCCGAACAAGAGATTGAAAAAGAAGACACACCGTATCTTGCAGAACATATTTGTGAACCCTCGCCCCAGGAACTGCTGGGTGAATTACTCCCAAAGAACGTTTATGTACAATTATATAGCGCATTGCTTGAAACATCCACCAGTGAACATGCCGCCCGGATGTCCGCAATGGACAATGCAACCAAGGCTTGCAAGGATATGATTGAGAACCTCACCCTGCTGTATAACAAGGCCCGGCAGGCGGCAATTACCGCAGAACTGATGGATATCGTCGGTGGTGCCGAGGCGCTTAAAGGTTAAATACGAAAATAAAATACCGCATTTTAATAGGAGGTCTTTAGATGGGAGAAAATATAGGAAAGATTACGCAGGTTATAGGGCCTGTCGTCGACGTGGAATTTGAGCAGGGGAAATTGCCGTCCATTTATACGGCACTGGCCATTACAAATCCTGCCATCAACGATGAGCCGGACAACCTGATCGTGGAGGTTGCACAGCACCTGGGTGACAATGTGGTTCGAACCATTGCCATGGACGTCACTGACGGTCTGGTTCGGGGGCAAAAAGTCAAGGATACCGGACATGAGATCATGATGCCGGTGGGTGCCGCCGGGCTCGGGCGGGTTCTTAACGTTGTGGGACGACCGGTGGACGGACTTGGCCCGGTGAGCCAGGAAAAAATGATGCCGATACATCGTGAAGCGCCGAAATTTACCGAGCAGGACGTGTCGGTCCGTGTGCTCGAGACCGGTGTCAAGGTTATCGATCTGCTGGTGCCCTTTCCCAGAGGTGGAAAGATGGGGATGTTCGGCGGTGCCGGTGTCGGGAAAACCGTTATCATGATGGAAATGGTCCACAATATCGCCATGCAGCACGGTGGTATTTCCGTGTTTGCGGGAGTGGGTGAACGGACCCGTGAAGGTAATGACCTTTACCACGAGATGAAAGATTCCGGGGTTCTTCCCAAGGCGGCCTTGATTTACGGCCAGATGACAGAACCTCCCGGAGCCAGGGCTCGGGTTGCGCTTTCGGCTTTAACGGCTGCTGAGTATTTCCGAGATGAAGAAGGCCAGGATGTGTTGATCTTTATCGACAATATCTTTCGTTTTACCCAGGCGGGTTCGGAAGTTTCAGCACTTTTGGGTCGAATGCCTTCTGCTGTGGGGTATCAACCGACACTGGCCGTTGACCTTGGTGAGCTTCAGGAGCGTATTACATCCACAGACAAAGGCTCGATCACGGCGGTTCAGTGTGTGTATGTGCCGGCAGACGACCTGACAGACCCTGCGCCGGCAACAACATTTGCCCATCTTGACGGGACGGTGGTTCTGTCGCGCCAGATCGTCGAACTTGGAATTTACCCGGCAGTTGATCCGCTGGATTCGACTTCCAGGATTCTGGATGCCGCTTATATCGGGGATGAACATTATCAGGTTGCCCGGGAAGTACAGCAGATACTTCAGAAATACAAGGAACTTCAAGACATTATCGCAATTCTTGGCATCGAAGAATTGTCCGATGAAGATAAAATTACCGTGTCGAGGGCACGCAAGATTCAGCGATTTTTGTCTCAGCCGTTCCACGTTGCCGAAGCCTTTACGGGGAAAAGCGGCAGCTACGTAAAAATTGAAGACACCGTTCGGGCTTTCAAAGAAATTTGTGAAGGCAAACATGACGATATTCCGGAGCAGGCATTTTATATGGTAGGGGGCATTGAAGAGGTGGTCGAAAGAGCCCAAAAAATGGCTGAAGCCGCATAAAGCAAAGAGAACATAAGGTTATAATATGGCTGGAAATATTAGATTAGAAGTTGTTACCCCTGAAAAGTATGTCGTTGACGAGGAAGTCCAGATTGCGGTGGCGCCCGGCAGCCTCGGTGAATTTGGTGTGCTTATCGGCCATACGCCCTTTTTGACAACCTTGAAGACAGGAGTGATGCACTATACAGATGCCAGCGGGGCTCAAAGATACGTTTTTGTCAGTGGTGGGTTTGCAGAGGCACTGCCTGACAAACTGACCGTACTGGCAGAATCTGCTGAAAGGCAAAAAGATATCGACGTTGACCGTGCCAAAGCTGCCATGGAACGAGCCCAGGAACGTTTGGCCCAGCAGGGCAAGGCTGAAGATATCGATTTTAGCAGAGCCAAAGCGGCTCTGGAAAGAGCCCTGCACCGCATAAGGCTCGTCGAAACCCTTAGATAAGCTTTTTATGATATCGGATATTGATTTCATAATATGACGTGATCCCCAAAAAGGGGGTTAGTGGATTTCATTTTATTTAAAGGGCAGACCCATTATCAGGTTTGCCCTTTTTTTGTTTGTTGATATTGAAAAAATGACGTGTAACAATTATAGTGATTGTCAGAATAACCTTCCGTTTCCGCGGCCGGATGATTTCGTTTAGATCGGCAAGAGCTCGCAAATAAAAGCGCATAGAAGAGAACGGGACGATGGCTTTTTAGCAATATTCGGGTTCGAACTTTGAGTTAAGAGAATTATCCATTCAATCAAAAAGAGGATGATATGACAAGTACCAAAAAAGAAGTGGCGGTCATTATTCTGGCCGCGGGTTTGGGGACTCGGATGAAATCGAGCAAGGCAAAAGTGTTGCACGAAATTCTCGGCAAACCCATGGTCATGTATGTGGTAGATGTCGCCAAAAAAATTGCCGGAGATAATGTTGTTCTTATCATCGGTAATCAAGCGGAGAAAGTTCGTAAAGTTGTATCAGAACAGACAAACGCGCTTTTTGCATTGCAAGAAGAACAACTCGGAACAGGTCATGCTGTTATGTGTGCAATCCCTCAAATCTCAAGTCATGTTAGAGAAGTGGTTATTTTGTGCGGTGATGTGCCACTGCTTACTGAAAAGACACTAACGGGGCTTCTTGAAGATCACGTGAAAGCCGGGCGGGATATATCATTGTTGGCCGTAGAAATTGAGAATCCTAAAGGATATGGAAGACTTTTAATTGATGAAAACAAACAGTTAACAGGGATTGTGGAAGAGGCTGATGCTTCGGCGGAACAGAAGAAATTGAAAATGATTAATGCGGGTATCTATTGCATAAAAAAAGAAATTTTATTCGATTCACTGAAAAAAATTACATCGGATAACGTTAAAGGTGAATTCTATCTAACGGATATTGTTGAAATCGGCTATCGAAATAAATGCACCATGGGCGTATTGGTGGGCGATGATTGGAAGGAAACAGTAGGGGTCAATACCAAACAGGATCTGATGAAAGCTGAGTACATTATGCGCGACAGGATGAGGAATATGTCTTGACTTTCATTCGGATAAAAGATTATAGTTTATCATAATTAACGATGAGGTGTAAGATTGGATAACGAATTTATTTCAAAACAATTTGAAGAAATTGAAAAGAAAGTTGAAAGTCTGATTAATGTTTGCAAGTCGTTTAAAACGACGAATTTAGAACTTAGGGATAAAGTTGAGAGGTTAGAGGAAGAGCTTCAGGGTAAGGCTGATACGGAAAACAATTATGCACAGGAGAGAGCCTTGATTCGGTCAAAGATCGATGGCCTTTTGGGCAGACTGGAAGATATGACAGAGGTTGATTGATGACCGGAAGGGGCGTTTTGGGAAAGGTAAAAAACGTATTCATTGGAACAACTTGTAACAATAGAGCTTTTTGGGCAACCTTATACATTTAAGGCACAATCAGATGTAAGCAATGCAAAAGAGGTTGCTGATCATCTTGTGAAAGAAGTGACCAAGATAGAGAACCAATATTCAAGCAAATCGTCTGTCAACAAGCTTGCGACTTTGATTCTAGCTGCCCTTAATATTGCCAATGAAAATATTAAACTAAAAAAGAGTCATTCAGATTTATTGGTAGATATTTCTAAAAAATCGACAAATCTGATACATGCACTTGATAGGGCAGTTAATGGCTGAAGCTTATCAACAAATGAAGGTTAAAAATTTGTAACAGGTTGTTTTATTTCCGTTTTCATCATTTTTATTTGTATCGGTAGAGGGAAAGTATAGATATTTTTTTAATTTCCCGATATAAAATACGACCTTGAAGATATTTGAGTTTTTAAACACTACGGCCCCTGCTGTGTTTGTGATTGGAAGATGTTCTTTGACCCAACATTTCAATTAAAGGGAGCCTTCTCTGATTTTGGTGTGCATGTTCTGCTTGTGCAGAAAAGCCTAAAAAAATTAAAGGGCGCCCACCTATATTTTAAGGATCAAAGACCTCCCAACACGGCATTGTGGCAGGGGTCCAGTTTAACTCAAATCTAAAAAAGAACGGGTCACAAAAAATATCATCGACCTGATACAGCAGACCATTTATTTCCGGGTTTACTGAAACAATTATTTAAAAACCTTGGCTTTTTCCTCCTAAAAGTGTCATTCCAAATCCACCTCATGTTAAGTTTTCCAAAAGACGTTTCATATTGCAGGCAATTTCGTTTTTGATATTAAACGATATGTTTACAAGCTGTTGCCGTGGCGCTAAAAGCGGATCAATACATTTGTGATGACATCGAAAAATACCTTGTGAATCAAGTATTTGATGTTTAGTGTTTGGTGTTTTGCGTGAAAACCATACGGGGAAGACAAGCCTATTGAATCACCAAACCCTAAACACCAAATATAACCTAAACTGAGTTAGGTAAACATAATCCCGGGGAGAAGGATAATGAATGAATATCACATATTGATAGGCCTAATTGCATTTATTGTCGGTTTTGCAATTGCTTTTTGGGTCAAAGGATTAATTATATCCCAGAAAGTTAAAGCCGCTGAAAAAGAGACTTCGCGAATATTAAAAGATGCCAAACTAAGATCAGAAACACTGATAAAAGAAGCCAAGCTGGATGTTAAAGACAGGCTTTTCAAAATGAAAAGCGAATTCGATGCTGAAACCAAAGACACTCGATCTGAATTAATAAACAGAGAGAGAAGGTTGATGCAAAAAGAGGAAAATATCGATCGCAAGGCGGAACAGTTCGAACGTCGAGACCGAGAGATGTTGCGAAAAGAAAAAAAGATCATTCAAACAGAAGAAAAGATTGAACAGAAAGAAAAACAGTATCAAGAACTTCTTGAGGAACAAAAGCGGCAGCTCGAAAAAATTTCAGGTTTAACAGCGGGACAGGCAAAAGAACTTCTCATTAGGGCAATGGAAAATGAGGCCCGTTATGAAGGTGCCAAAACGATAAAAAGGATAGAGAATGAAACCAAAGAACAGGCGGATAAAAAAGCAGCAGAGATCATGGCAACCGCCATACAAAGGTACGCCGGTGATTTCGTCGCTGAAAGAACGGTCTCTGTGGTTGAGCTCCCAAACGATGAAATGAAAGGGAGAATCATCGGCAGAGAAGGTCGAAATATACGAGCCCTTGAGGCGGCAACAGGGATCGATCTTATTATCGACGATACGCCGGAGGCAGTTATTTTATCAGGTTTTAATCCGGTTCGGCGTGAAGTTGCCCGACTCTCTCTAATGCGGTTGATTGCGGATGGACGAATTCATCCGGCCCGAATCGAGGATGTTGTTAAAAAAGTAGGGAAAGAAGTGGATTTGACGATTAAGGAGGCGGGTGAACAGGCAGCATTTGATTTAGGGGTTCACGGCATCAATAACGAACTTATTAAATATATCGGGCGGCTAAAATTTCGTACCAGTTATGCTCAGAATGTCTTGCAGCATTCGGTGGAGGTGGGTGTTTTATCAGGGATAATGGCGTCTGAATTGGGTCTTAATGCTAAACTGGCAAAACGTATGGGTTTGCTGCACGATATTGGCAAGGCAATTGATCATGAAGTTGAGGGGCAACATGCTATTATCGGTTCTAAGTTGGCGAAAAAATTTGGTGAAACACCGATGATTGAGCATGCTATTGCTGCGCATCATGAAGATATACCACCAACCTCCGTATATGATTTGTTGATCCAGGCTGCAGATGCATTGTCCGGGGCAAGGCCGGGGGCTCGTAAAGAACTACTTGAAAATTATATAAAAAGATTGGAAGATCTTGAAAACATAGCGAATTCATTTAAGGGCGTTGCCAACGCTTATGCCATTCAAGCTGGAAGGGAGCTAAGGGTCATTGTAGAAAGCGGAATTATTTCCGATGAAGAGGCAACCCTTCTCAGCAGAGATGTCGCTAAAAAAATAGAAGAGTCGCTAACATTCCCGGGTCAGATAAAGGTTACGGTTATACGGGAGACTAGAGCTGTGGAATATGCCAACAAATAAGTTTACATTATATAAATGGTTCTTTTTCCGATGAGTTTCGTTCTCCGCGGGTTTCCGTCTGCGGCGTACGATATGTACGCCTCAACGAAAACCCTTGTGCGGCCTTACTCATCAAAAAAAGCTCTCATTTATATAATGCAAACATAGATAAATAAAAGACCTTATGTCTAAAAATACAAATTCCAAGCACCAAAAATCAGAACTTTTAATCCAGAAATAGGAAAGAGAAAAGAGGAAAGAGGATAAGGGAAACCACGGATGAACACAAATAAACACAAACTAAAATAGTAATATTTATGTTCATTTGCGTCCATTTGCGGTTATCTGTTTTCTAATTCCTATTTTCTAATTCCTATTTTCTATTTCCCAAAAGGATTACCGTATGGCGAATTTACTTGAAGTCCTTCGAGAGCGAGGGTTTATCGAACAGACTACTCATGAGGAGGAATTGAGGTCGTATCTCGAGGAAGGAAAAGCGACCTGCTATATTGGATTTGATCCCACGGCATCCAGTCTTCATGTTGGAAGCCTTGTACCGATAATGTCACTTGCGCATATGCAAAGACATGGGCATCGACCCATCGCCCTTGTGGGGGGAGGGACAGGCCTCGTAGGAGACCCAAGTGGAAAGACGGAAATGCGGAAGCTGTTGACAGCTCAAATGGTGGATAAAAATACTATAGGGATCAAAAAACAGCTTTCCCGATTCCTTGAATTTAAAGAGGATAAAGCTTTGATGGTAAACAATGCCGACTGGTTAACCAAGCTGGAATATATTCCTTTTTTAAGAGATATTGGGCGACATTTTTCTGTTAATCGTATGATCAAAGCCGAAAGCTACAAAATCCGCCTTGAATCCGAAGAAGGCCTTAACTTCATTGAGTTTAATTATATGCTTTTGCAGGCATATGATTTTCTGGAACTCTTTGATCATTATGATTGTAGATTGCAGATGGGAGGTAGCGATCAGTGGGGAAACATCGTTGCCGGAATTGAACTGGTCAGAAAAGTTCGTCAAAAAACCGTATTCGGCATTACATTTCCTTTGATAACCACGAGCAGTGGTGCGAAGATGGGGAAAACGGCAGAGGGGGCTGTTTGGCTTGATTCGGACAGAACATCTCCTTATGATTATTATCAGTATTGGATTAATACTGATGATCGAGATGTTGCCAGATTCATGGCCCTTTTTACATTCTTGCCCATGGAAGAAATAAACAGAATTGGAAAATTGAACGGAGCAGATTTAAATAGCGTCAAGGTTGTTCTGGCATTTGAGGCGACACGGATTGCTCATGGAAAACAGGAAGCTCTCAAGGCGTATTATGCTGCGGAACGCATGTTTGGTGGTCGGGTTGTGCCTGAAGAGATCCTACCGTCAAGTTTGGTTCCCCGAAATGGTTCCGAAAGTGATCATATATCTATGGTGTCAGGTGTTTCTTCAACGGACGCGAAAGTTGAAGCGCATGAGGAAGTGGATGCGATACCCCATTCACATATGGAAGAGGACCAACTCAAAGACGGTATTCCGGCGTTTAAGCTGTATCAGCAGGTAGGTTTGGCAGACTCGGGAAGTTCGGCCAGAAGGCTCATTGAACAGGGGGGCGCCTATATTAACGGCCAGCGTGTAACATCCTTTGATTATTTGTTAACTACTGATGATATTGTTGATTTCGAGATCATCTTGAGGGCGGGAAAGAAACGGTATCATAAACTTAAAATAGTTAAAAATAAGTCTTGACAAAGTCAGTGATTAATTTTAAATACATCGCTTCTGCTCGCTAAAAGAAAGTTTTAAAATTTTGGCGAAAATTTAAGAAAAAACGATAAAAAATATTGACAAAATATATCGTTTTCTTATAATAAAAGTTTCCGGCTGTTTTCTTTTAACAGTTGGGTTAAGCGCCGTTACATTTAACGGCTCCTTGGTCTTTGAAAACTAAATAGTAACAGCTTGTGAGTTAAGGTTCATAGTTAATTCATTGCATCAGCTTCACAGCAGGTGCAATTGATTTGGTTTAATTGGAGAGTTTGATCCTGGCTCAGAATGAACGCTGGCGGCGTGCTTAACACATGCAAGTCGTACGAGAACTCTTCTGCTTGCAGAAGATAGTAAAGTGGCGCACGGGTGAGTAACGCGTGGGTAATCTACCTCCGAATCGGGGATAACCCGCCGAAAGGCGAGCTAATACCGGATAATATCTTTAAAACTTCGGTTTTTAAGATCAAAGGTGGTCTCTACATGTAAGCTACTGTTTGGAGATGAGCCCGCGTACCATTAGCTTGTTGGTAGGGTAATGGCCTACCAAGGCCGCGATGGTTAGCTGGTCTGAGAGGATGATCAGCCACACTGGAACTGACACACGGTCCAGACTCCTACGGGAGGCAGCAGTGAGGAATTTTGCGCAATGGGGGAAACCCTGACGCAGCAACGCCGCGTGAGTGATGAAGGCTTTCGGGTCGTAAAGCTCTGTCAAGTGGGAAGAACTTGCTCGATATTAACACCATCTAGCATTGACGGTACCACTAAAGGAAGCACCGGCTAACTCCGTGCCAGCAGCCGCGGTAATACGGGGGGTGCAAGCGTTATTCGGAATTATTGGGCGTAAAGGGCGCGTAGGCGGTCTCTAAAGTCAGATGTGAAAGCCCGGGGCTTAACCCCGGAAGTGCATTTGAAACTTAGGGACTTGAGTATGGGAGAGGGAAGTGGAATTCCTGGTGTAGCGGTGAAATGCGTAGATATCAGGAGGAACACCAGTGGCGAAGGCGACTTCCTGGACCAATACTGACGCTGAGGCGCGAAGGCGTGGGGAGCAAACAGGATTAGATACCCTGGTAGTCCACGCAGTAAACGGTGAACACTAGGTGTAGCGGGTATTGACCCCTGCTGTGCCGCAGCTAACGCATTAAGTGTTCCGCCTGGGGAGTACGATCGCAAGATTAAAACTCAAAGGAATTGACGGGGGCCCGCACAAGCGGTGGAGCATGTGGTTTAATTCGACGCAACGCGAAGAACCTTACCTGGGTTTGACATCCCGAGAAGTCATTCGAAAGATTGATGTGCCCTTCGGGGAACTCGGTGACAGGTGCTGCATGGCTGTCGTCAGCTCGTGTCGTGAGATGTTGGGTTAAGTCCCGCAACGAGCGCAACCCTTGTCTTTAGTTACCAGCAATTCGGTTGGGAACTCTAGAGATACTGCCCCGGTTAACGGGGAGGAAGGTGGGGATGACGTCAAGTCCTCATGGCCTTTATGCCCAGGGCTACACACGTGCTACAATGGGCTGTACAAAGGGTCGCGACCCCGCAAGGGTGAGCTAATCCCATAAAGCAGCTCTTAGTTCGGATTGGAGTCTGCAACTCGACTCCATGAAGCTGGAATCGCTAGTAATCGCGGATCAGCATGCCGCGGTGAATACGTTCCCG
>Ga0307417_10000848_pt1 | contig 12509 bp, 11 predicted proteins | sample SalMarWE160210MG_2_FD_202514 | JGI IMG/M metagenome (GOLD analysis project Ga0307417, IMG submission 202514) | Salt marsh sediment microbial communities from the Plum Island Ecosystem LTER, Massachusetts, United States - WE1602-10 | ecosystem: Environmental > Aquatic > Marine > Intertidal zone...
GCAGACCAGGTCCGTTGCAAAGACCTCCTCCGGCATAGCGGCGCCATCCCGCGGCGCCGCTATGGCGTCGGTGATCGTCCCCAGGGTATGCCAGGCGTCACCCGTGGCGAGCCCCTTGATCTTGCGATCTGCCGCACCGCACCGCCCGATGAGGGCGTGGAGCATGTTCAGTGGCAGGCGCTTCAGTGCCGCCTTCACCAGCGGTCGGCGCGACGGCCAGACCTTGTGCGCATCGAGGACAACAGCCACGCTGCCGCTAGTGGCGGCATAGGAAACCTCAGCGAGCATCCGCAGCTCCCGCAGCAGCACCCAAAGCACGAGCGCGGGGGCCGTGCCTTCGGCCGCCAGACCGTTCAGGACCCGTTGCGCCCTCGGGCGGTCCCCCCCGAGGACGGCCTCAGCGAGATCAAACACATCAAAGCGGGCGCTGTCGGCGATGGCGCTCGCCAGCCGGGTCTGATCCAGCGGTCCGGCAGGGTACAGCAGCCTCAGCTTCTGCACCTCCTGGGCCGCCGCAAGCAGGTTTCCCTCCACCCGCTCCGCCAGAAGGGCGGAAACCCCGGCTTCGGGCTCTAGGCCGCTTGCCCTCAAGCGTTGCTCGATCCAGCCCACCAGACGGTCACCCTCCAGCTGGCGCACCTGGAGCAGGGTGCCCGCCCGCTCCACGGCCTGCACCCAACGGGCCTTGAGCTCCTTATGCTCAAGCTTAGCGGCGACCATCAGCAGCAGGTCATCCCCAGGCGGGCGCTCGCAATAGGCGCTGACGGCCTGGGCGCCCTCGCGCCCCAGACGAGGGGTAGTGACACGAAGCTCAATCAACCTGCGGGAGGAAAACAGCGAGAGCGTCTGCATGGTCGCGGACAGCCGGCCCCAGTCGAACCCGGCATCCTGCTCGAGGAGCTCCCGCTCAGCGAAGCCCTGCTTGACGGCCTCCTCGCGGACCGCCTTCGCCGCGTCGCCCAGCTGCAGCGGCTCATCCCCGCAAACGAGGTAGACCTGCGTCAGGCCGCGACGCAGGTGCGCCTCGAGTTGGTGGAGCTGGATGCGCATCCCTTACTGCCGCGATCAAGCCTTGGTCAGGGCGGCCTGGAGACGGAACAGGATGCGGTCCGCCGCATCTCGCACCAAATCCTCGTAGATCAGATCTGACTCCAGCTGCTTGCCGAGCACCTGCACGTCCGGGTTATTGTAGGTGCGAACCAGGTCGAGCGTGCTCTGGGGGACGATCTCCCGCCCTTTCGCGTTAACGGCATCGAAGGCTACCCGAAGATGCAGCTCATACGCCAGGACCAGACCGTTGCGGTCCACTGCGACGACGCGGGAGCTCCGTGACTCGTTGGAGATGCGCAGGACGATGCGGGCATCCTTCGGGGCAGGCGCCAAGCGAACTTGGGAGCCCTGCAGACTGTCCACGAGCGCGGCGCGCACCGGCGAGCCGGACGGCGCCTGGATGTACATGGGATTGAGGGAGGACGGAATCGGAAGCGCGCCCCTCAGGTGAAACCCGCATCCCGCGAGCACAAGACCCAGCACGGCGACACAGATCCTGACCCGGGGGCGAAAACGACTAACGCAGTGCATGAGCCGGGGAGCTCCCTTCCCTAACCGACCACCAGGTTCACCAGTCTGTTGGGGACGACCACGATCTTGCGCACCTGTGCGTCAGCGACGAACCGCTGAACCTTCTCGTTCGCAAGCACCGCCCGCTCGATCTGTCCCCGGTCCGCCTCCGCCGGCACCTGAACCGCGGCCCGCACCTTGCCGTTCACCTGTACGACGTACTCGATCCGGTCCTGCCGCAGGGCATCCGGATCCACGGCCGGCCATCCGCCGGCGAGGATGTCGGTGCCGAACCCCAGCTCCCGCCAGAGATGATGCGTGATGTGGGGAGCAATCGGGGCGAGCAAACGCAGCATCAGGCCCAACCCCTCCTCCAGCACCACGCGATCCGCAAGGGTCTCGCCGAGTTTTTGGAGGACGTTGACCATGACCATGCAGGCGGAGACCACCGTGTTGAACTGATGGCGCTCGTAGTCGTACAGCGCCTTTTGCAGGGCCGCGTGGATCTCGCGCCGGGCCGCCCGCTGAGCATCGCCTAAACGGTCAAACCCGAAACGCTCCGAAGGCAGCAAGGCCGCCGCCCTATCCGCCAGCGCCCACAGTCGCTTCAAGAAACGGGCGGCGCCCTCCACCCCCTCGTCGGACCACTCGAGGGATTGGTCGGGGGGGGCGGTAAACATCGTGTAGAGGCGCACCGTATCTGCCCCGAAGCGGTCGATGAGGCCCTGGGGGTCGACGCCGTTGTTCTTGGACTTGGACATCTTCTCGACGCCGCCCGGAGTAACCGGCCGGCCGTCCTCCCGAAGCCACGCCCGCAGCACGCGGCCCTTCTCGTCACGCTGCACCTCTACGTCCGCCGGGTTGAACCATTGCCTGCGCCCGCCCTCGTCCTCCCGGAAATAGGTCTCCGCCACGACCATGCCCTGGGTGAGGAGGCGCGTGAAAGGCTCTTCGCACTCCAGCAGGCCCTCATCGCGCATCAGCTTATGAAAGAAGCGGGCGTAGAGGAGGTGCAGGACCGCATGCTCGATGCCTCCGACATACTGATCGACCGGTAGCCAATAGCGGGCGCGCTCGTCCAGCATGGCGGTGGTGCAATCGTGCGAGCAGTAACGGGCGTAGTACCAGGAGGACTCCACGAAGGTATCGAAGGTGTCAGTCTCCCTGATATCGCCCCGCCCCAGGTCGTAGAACTCCGGCATGCGCTTGAGCGGAGACCCGCTGCCGTCGACAACGACATCCTCCGGCAGCTGGACCGGGAGATCCGTCTCGGGGCGGGTCGCCCCATCGGCGGTAATGACGACGGGAATCGGACAGCCCCAGTACCGCTGCCGGGAAACGCCCCAATCCCGCAGCCGGAACTGAACCTGCTTCCCCCCACAGCCCCGTTCCTGCAACCAATCGGCGATGGCATCGAAGGCCTGGTCTGAGGTCAGACCGTCGAAGGGTCCAGAATCCCGCAGCACCCCCTTCTCTACGAATGCCCCCTGCTCGATTCCGCACGGGGTGCCGTCGGCAGACCAGATGACCTGGTGCTTCGGGATTCCGTACCTCTCCGCAAACTCCCAGTCCCGCTGGTCATGGGCCGGTACGGCCATAACGGCCCCTGTGCCGTAGCCCATGACGACGAAGTTCGCGGCATAGATGGGCACCGGCCGTCCGGTCACCGGGTGAATGGCGTTTATACCAAGGACATAGCCTTTCTTTTCCATCGTCTCGAGCGCGGCCTCCGAGATTCCTCCCTGGCGGCAGCCCTCGATGAAGGCCGCAAGCCCGGGATCAGCCGCAGCGGCGTGGAGGGCGAGCGGATGCTCTGCGGCAACCGCCACATAGGTGACTCCCATGACCGTGTCCGGCCGGGTGGTATAGATGCCGAGCCGCTCGCCGGAGCCCTCGATGCCGAGCTCCATGTAGACGCCCTCGGAACGGCCGATCCAGTTGCGCTGCATGGTTCGCACCTGCTCCGGCCACCCGTCGAGCCCATCGATCGCATCCAGGAGCTCCTGGGCATAGGCGGTGATGCGCACAAACCACTGCTCGATCTCACGCTTCTCCACCAGGGCGCCGGAGCGCCATCCCCGACCGTCGATCACCTGCTCGTTGGCAAGCACCGTACGATCCACCGGGTCCCAGTTCACTGTGGCCTTCGCCCGGTAGGCAAGCCCCTTCTCCATCAGGCGCGTAAATAGCCACTGCTCCCAGCAGTAGTAATCCGAATCGCAGGTGGCGAGCTCCCTTTCCCAGTCGTATCCGAAACCGAGGCGTTTGAGCTGGTCACGCATGTACTCGATGTTGGAGCGTGTCCACCGCGACGGCGGGATGCCGTGCTTGATGGCCGCGTTCTCGGCAGGGAGGCCGAAGGCGTCCCACCCCATCGGCTGCAGGACGTTCTTGCCGAGCATGCGCTGATAGCGCGCGATTACGTCCCCGATGGTGTAATTGCGCACATGCCCCATGTGCAGCCGGCCCGACGGATAGGGAAACATCGACAGGCAGTAGAATTTTCCCCGGGTGGGGTCCTCCACCGCTCGGAAAGAGGCATGGTCCTGCCAGTAGGCCTGGGCCGCTGTCTCCACGGATTGCGGGTCGTAGTCGCTGCGCATGAGCTCGGTCTGGTTGGGCGGGTCAAGAGATATCGCAAAGAATACTCCAAGGGCGGGACAGGCGGCGACGGCCAACGGGGGCGGAGACACCGGCCCGAAGACCAGGGTCCTGGCGGTGCGAGACCGCAACGGGTGTTTGTCTTTCGGCGTGCGTAAGGCAGACTTGAGAAAGGGGCGGGTCCGGCGGCGTACCCGCGCGGGTCAACATTCGCATATGTCAGCGGCCAACGGGGCCGGGAGGCTTCCATGTCAGAACGCGAAAAACCCGATTCGCACGAGCACTTGATCGACGCGTATGAGCGCATGATCAAGCGCACCGGGGAATTCTTCGAGCAGGCCGAGCAGGAGAGGGCCCCGCGGCTGCGTCACGTCATCGAGAAGGTCCGCGACAACATGGTAGAGCTGGGGGAGCTCACCCGGGAGGAAGCCATCAAGGTGGGCGCCTACGTGGAGCGAGACATCCAGGACGCCGCACGCTATATCGCCGAGACCGGCGACAACCTGCGAGCCTGGTGGCACTTCGACGTCGATCTCATGGAGCAACGGCTCCTCGATCTATTCGCGCTGGCTGCCGATCAAACCAGACTCCAGCTCGAGAGCTGGGCAGAGCAGGCCCGCCAGGCAAGCGTCTACGGCACCGGCGAGATCACCGGCCCTGGCACCCTGGTCTGTAATGCCTGTGGAAAGCGCATCCAGATGCATAAGGCGGGGCAGATTCCTCCCTGCCCAAAATGCCACGCCACCGCATTCACTCGGGAGGTTGAGTCCGGCGGGGCGGACGACCAGGCGTGAGTCATCGGCACCCGGAGCCGGTTGGCAATCGCGGCACCGAAGGCTATAGTCGCCACCCAAATCAGCCGGTGGCCTCGGGTCGCGCGTGGCATGGCAGTGGGGCGCTTCGCAGACGACCGCCGCGGCTCGGTGGCGGGCGCACCGTCCGATCCGACCCACCTGCGGCGGGCGCAAACAGGTGACCTTCTTCGTTGCCGGAAAAGACGCGTAGGCCCGGTTCTTTACCTTTCCAGACTGCGACCACATCCTCACATCTATTGCGAGATCCGACGGGAGGGCCGGATGGGACTCAAGACTGCCCTATTCGAGGAGCACAAGGCACTCGGGGCCCGAATCGTCCCATTCGCGGGCTGGGACCTGCCCCTGCACTATGGCTCCCAGCTTGCCGAGCACCACGCCGTGCGCCGGGATAGCGGTGCGTTCGATGTCTCCCACATGCGCATCCTGGACATCGCAGGAAACGGTGCGCTCGGGTTCCTGCGCAGGTTGCTCGCAAACGACCCCGCAAAGCTCCGAATCGCCGGCAAAGCACTATACAGCTGCATGCTTAGCGAGCATGGAGGCGTGATCGACGACCTGGTGCTCTACTACCGGGGTCCCGAGCGCTTCCGGACGGTCGTGAATGCCGCCACGGCAGGCAAGGATCTCGCTTGGATGCACTCCCATACAACCGGCCTGAGCGTCGCCCTCCATCCCCGGACAGACCTCTGCATGATCGCGGTTCAAGGGCCCAACGCGCGGGAGAAGGCCGCGCCCTTGCTGCCGCCCCAGCTGGCAGAGCGGGTCCCTGCGCTGCAGCCGTTCTTTGCGGCGGAAGAGGGTGAATGGTTCGTCAGCCGCACGGGCTATACGGGGGAGGACGGACTTGAGATCATGTGCCCGGCAAATGAGGGCCGCACACTCTGGGGTAACCTGATGGATGCCGGGATCACCCCTTGCGGGCTCGGCGCCCGGGATACGCTGCGTCTCGAGGCGGGGATGAACCTCTACGGCCAGGACATGGACGAAGGGGTGACGCCGCTGGAGAGCGGGCTCGGCTGGACAGTGGCATGGGAGCCCAGCCATCGGTCGTTTATGGGTCGCGACGCCCTGGAGGCCCAGCGGGCTGCGGGGAGCTTGCGGCAATTCGTGGGCCTGTTGCTGACCGCCCCGGGCGTGCTGCGCAGGCACCAGCGGGTATTGAAGGGCGTCGCGGTGGTCGGGGAGGTCACATCGGGCGGCTTCGCCCCGACCCTTGAACGATCGATTGGGCTTGCCCGCCTTGCGCCGGGCGCTGAAGGCGAGTGCACGGTGGAGATCCGGGGTAAGCCGGTGCCTGCGCGCATCGTGAGCCCCCCCTTCGTGCGCAATGGGGAAGCCCGCATAACCTTGTGAACACTGGACGGGAGAAGGAGTCGGACGATGAGCAACGTGCCAGACGACCTGCGATACGCCAAGAGCCACGAATGGGTCCGGGATAACGGCGACGGCACCGTGACCGTAGGCATAACCGATCATGCGCAGGAGGCCCTCGGGGACTTGGTGTACGTGGAGGTGCCCCAGATCGGTAAGCGGCTGGACGCGGGCGAGGCATGTGCGGTCGTTGAGTCCGTGAAGGCCGCCTCGGACATCTACAGCCCGGTGGACGGGGAAGTCGTGGAGACGAACGAGACGTTGGGCGACGCCCCCGAGACCGTCAACGAAGACGCCTATGGGGAGGGATGGATCTTCAAGCTGCGCACCAACGACGAGCAGGAGCTCGACGGGCTGCTCGATGCGGATGGATACGCCCGGCTGCTCGAAGACGAAGACTGAACGCGGCTTTTCACGGAATGCCTTTCGTCCCGCATACAGAGACCGAGGTTGCCGCCATGCTCGCGGCGATCGGGGTTGGACAGGTGGAGGACCTGTTCGACGAGATCCCTGACTCGCTGCGCGCCGGCCGTCTCGGCGACATTCCGCCCGCGCTGTCGGAGATGGAGGTTGCCCGCCTCATGCGGGAGCGGGCCCGGGAGGACGGAGAGCCTCTCTGTTTCCTGGGCGCCGGGGCTTACGAGCATCATATACCGGCCGCCGTCTGGCAGCTCGCGAGCCGCGGCGAGCTCTACAGCGCTTACACCCCGTACCAGGCGGAGGCGAGCCAAGGGACGCTGCAGATCCTGTATGAATTCCAGTCCATGATGACCGCCCTAACGGCCATGGACGTCTCCAACGCATCGCTCTACGACGGGGCCTCCGCCTTGGCGGAGGCGGTGCTGATGGCGGTGCGGGCAAACCGGAAGACCAGCTCTCGCCGGGTTCTGGTACCGCGGGCGCTACATCCGGCCTACCGTCGGACCGTCCACAGCATCGTCCGCCATCAGGGAATCGAGCTCACCGAGATCCCGTTTGACCCCAACGGCGGCCACACGGCGCTGGAGGCAGTGGGCGCGCTCGGGGAAGAGGCATTCGCGGCGCTGGTCGTGCCGCAACCGAACTTCTTCGGCATTCTTGAAGAGGTGGACGCCCTGACCGATTGGGCGCACGGCCGGGGCGCCTTGGTGGTGGGAGTCGTTAATCCTGTCGCCCTCGCGGTGCTGAAGCCCCCGGGGGAATGGGGGAGCGGGGGAGCGGACATCGCCTGCGGCGAGGGGCAGCCCCTCGGCATCCCCTTGTCGTCGGGGGGGCCCTATTTGGGCTTCCTGTGCTCCCAACAGGCCCTGGTGCGGCAGCTGCCCGGCCGCATCGTGGGACGCACGCTGGACCTTGACGGAAATCCCGGCTTCACGCTCACCCTGCAGGCTCGGGAGCAGCACATCCGCCGCTCCAAGGCCACGTCGAATATCTGCACCAATCAGGGACTGCTGGTCACCGCCGCGGCGGTCCACATGACCCTGCTCGGGGCCGAAGGACTCGCCCGGGTGGCAGCTGCCTGTCACGCGAACACGCGACAGCTGTCGGAGATGTTGTGCGCCATCTCCGGAGTCGAGCCCGCGTTTGACCGCCCCGTGTTTCACGAGCAGGCCCTGCGCCTGCCGGCACCCGCGGCGGACATCCTACGATCCCTGGCTGCCCATAATGTGCTCGGCGGTTATGACCTCGGCCTCGATTACCCGGACCTTGATCCGGCGCTGCTGGTTTGCGCCACCGAGACCCGCACGCAGGCGGACCTTGAGACCTACCGCTCCAAGCTCTCCCGGATCATCGCGACGCGGACTCAACCCGCCTGCCCCGTCCAACCCAAGATCTAGCGGCAGACCTTGGGGACGCGCCCCCAAAGGAGGGCGGCGCGAGATACCCAGCCGACCGACCATCTACAGAGAGGAGACAGTCATGGCCGAAATCACCCTGCAGGGCAACCCCTGCCACACCAACGGAGACCTTCCCAAGCCAGGCAGCAAGGCACCGGACTTCAATCTGGTCGACAAGGACCTCAAGGACACGAGCCTTTCCACGTTCCGGGGAAAGAAAAAGCTTCTCAACATCGTGCCCAGCCTGGACACGCCGGTCTGCGCGACCTCGACCAAGAAGTTCAATGAAGCCATGGCTGGCCAAGCGGATGCAGTCGCCCTGGTGATCTCGGCCGATCTGCCGTTCGCCTCGGGTCGATTTTGCGGTATGGAGGGCATTGAGAACGTGCTGCCCCTGTCCATGATGCGCTCGCGCAGCTTTGCGAAGGACTACGGCGTCCTGATCGAAGACGGACCTCTGGCCGGGATCACGGCTCGGGCCGTCGTAGTGACGGACGCGGAGGACAAAGTCGTCTATACCCAGCTCGTTCCGGAGATCGGTCAGGAGCCGGACTACGCCGCCGCCCTGAGGGCCCTGGCCTAACACCAAGGCGGCGGGGGCAAGGAGCCGCCCGCCGCCACGAATCCTTCCGAATTGCCGTGCTGATCCACGAACACTCCCGACCGGGCCGACGCGCTGCCGCCCAAGCCCCCTTGACGCCGACCGACGCCACGGATCTTCCGGAGCACCTGCGGCGCCAGACGCCGCCTCCCCTCCCGGAGGTATCCGAGCTGCAGGCGGTCCGCCATTACACCCGGCTGTCGCAGCAGAACTTCTCCATCGACACCCACTTCTACCCCCTAGGCTCCTGTACGATGAAGTACAACCCGAAGGGGTGCAACAGCCTCGCCATGCTGCCTGGCTTCCTCTCCCGCCATCCGCTGGCGCCTAATTCCCACAGCCAAGGGGTGTTTGCCTGCCTATTCGAGCTCCAGGAGATCCTGAAGGCGGTTACGGGCATGCATGCCGTATCCCTGGCGCCAGCAGCAGGGGCACAGGGGGAATTTGCCGGCGTGGCCATGATCCGCGCCTATCACCAGGCGCGCGGGGACTTGGCCCGCACTGAAATCCTGGTGCCCGACGCGGCCCACGGCACCAATCCGGCATCCGCCGCGATGGCTGGCTACAGCGTGCGCGAGATCCCGACCGACCACGACGGGGATGTGGACATAGCCGGGCTGCGCGGTGTGCTGGGCCCGCACACCGCCGGGATCATGCTCACCAATCCGAGCACCCTCGGCGTCTTCGAACGGCGCATCCGCGACATCGCGGATGCGGTCCACCGGGCGGGCGGCCTCCTCTACTACGACGGCGCGAACCTCAACGCCATCCTGGGCAAGGTCCGTCCGGGAGACATGGGGTTCGATGTCATCCACCTGAACCTCCACAAGACCTTCTCCACGCCCCACGGGGGCGGCGGGCCAGGGGCCGGCCCGGTGGGGGTGTCAAAACGGCTGGAACCTTACCTGCCGGTCCCCCTCTTAGCATTCGACGGCACGGACTACAGCTTGCTCACCGAGCGGGACCGGCCTGACAGCATCGGCCGCCTCACCGCCTTTGCCGGCAATGTGGGAGTCCATCTCCGGGCCTATGTGTACGCCCGCATGCTGGGAGCCGACGGCATGCGGCGGGTGGCGGAGTACGCTGCCCTCAACGCCAATTATCTGCTCGAGCGCCTAAGCAAGGCCGGGTTCGAGGCCGCCTTTCCCCATCGCCGGGCGAGCCATGAGTTCATCATCACCCTGCGCCGGGAGGCCAAAGAGCTGGGCGTCAGCGCCATGGACTTCGCCAAGCGCCTCCTGGATTTCGGCTTTCACGCACCCACGACCTACTTTCCGCTGTTGATCCCAGAATGCCTCCTGATCGAGCCCACGGAGACCGAAGCCAAGGAAGATCTGGACGGGTTCGTGACCGCCCTGACCGAGATCCTGCGCGAGGCCCGGGAGATGCCGGATCGGCTGAAGGAAGCGCCTCACACCATGCCGGTGCGCCGGCTTGACGACGTGCGCGCCGCCCGCCAGCTTGATCTGGCGTGGAGGCCAACTACCCGCAATGGCTAACCAGAATGCCAAGGGTTGGCGTCGGGTGGCCAACGCGTTCGGCTTCTCCCTGAAGGGACTCAAGGCCTGCTACAAGCTTGAGGAGGCATTTCGCCAGGAGCTCCTGGTGATCATCCCTCTCATGCCCGTCGCCCTGTGGCTCGGAGGCACGCCCACGGAGCGCGCCCTTCTGGTGGGCAGCCTCCTGATCGTGCCCATCGTGGAGCTGCTCAACTCCGCCATCGAGGCCAACGTCGATCGCGTTGGATATGAGCGGCATGAGCTGTCCGGGCGGGCCAAGGACATCGCCTCCGCGGCCGTTCTCCTCAGCATCGTCTTTGCGACTGCGACTTGGGCCCTCATACTGGTACCGAAATGGCTGTGACACGTCGTCGAACCCGATGACAGAGCACTTCAGAGACACCGGCTTCGTGCCATTGCGAATCGCCATACTCACGGTCTCGGACAGCCGTACGGCGGCGAACGACAGCTCCGGAAACCTGCTGAAGACCAAGGCCGGGGCCGCAGGCCACCAGGTGGTGGCCAAAGAGATCGTCCGGGACGACATTTACCAGATGAGGGCCGTCTTTTCCCGGTGGATCGCGGATCCCGGTGTCCAGGTGGTCCTGAGCACCGGCGGAACGGGGGTCACCGGTCGCGATAGCACGCCGGAAGCGGTCACGCCGCTGTTCGACAAGCAGATCGAGGGCTTTGGCGAGCTGTTTCGGAACCTCTCCTTCGAGGAGATCGGCGCATCCACGGTGCAGTCCAGGGCCCTGGCAGGACTCGCAAACGGCACTTTCATCTTCTGCCTGCCCGGCTCGAGTGATGCCTGCCGCACGGCCTGGGACCGAATCCTCGAGGCTCAGCTGGACCACCGGACCCGCCCCTGTAGCTTCGCCCAGCTCATCCCGCGCCTCATGGAGAGGTAGCCGCCTTGAAGACGGACACCGGAAGCGAATATGGCGGCCCGACCCCCAGAGGCGGCCTGTGGTCAATGGAGGAAGCCCTTGGCGTCCTCCTGTCACACGCCCGAGCAGTGGCAGAGACCGAGGAGATTCCAACCCTCTCATGCCTTGGGCGGGTGCTCGCCGAGCCGGTTATCAGCCGTGGGCCGGTCCCTCCATGGGATAACAGCGCGATGGACGGGTACGCCGTTCGGGTCGCGGATCTGGCGCGGCATGAAGGATGGCTGCGCATAGGGCAGCGCATCCCCGCCGGCACGGGCGGCTATCCGCTGGAACCGGGGGCTGCCGCCCGGATCTTCACGGGAGCACCCATTCCGCCAGGGGCGGATGCTGTGGTGATGCAGGAGCACTGCTCACTCCACGGTGAGTGGGTACGGCTACCCCTGGCGGTGACCACCGGCACCAATATCCGTTGCGCCGGCGAGGACGTCGCGCGGGGTGCGGAGGTCATTCCCGCGGGCACGCGGCTGCGCCCTCAGCACCTCGGGCTGGCGGCGTCGGTCGGGGCAGGGCAGCTGACCCTTCGCCGCCGCCTGCGCGTGGCCATCTTCTGCAGCGGCGACGAGCTCATCATGCCGGGCCACACCCTCGGCCCCGGGCAGATATACAACTCGAACCGGTTTACCTTGCACGGTCTGCTCCAAATTCTCGGGTGCGACGTTACCGATCTCGGCATCGTGGAGGACAGCATCGATGCAACTGTGGCGGCCTTGGACCGGGGGGCCAAGCAGGCGGACCTCCTGATCGCAAGCGGCGGGGTGTCGGTGGGTGAGGAAGATCACGTGAAGTCAGCAGTCGAGAGGCTCGGCAGCCTTGAGCTCTGGAATATCGCCATCCGCCCCGGGAAGCCCGTCGCCTTCGGACACGTTGGTCCCCGCAGGACTCCCTTCATCGGCAGTCCCGGAAACCCCGTGTCCCTGTTCACGACCTTCTGCCTCTTCGCCCGCCCCTTTATCCTCCGCATGCAGGGCGTCACCGGTCTCCTCGATCCCCCGACCATCACAGCCCGGGCGGACTTTGATTGGCCGCGCCCGGCCAGCCGCCGGGAGTTCCTGCGGGCCCGCCTGAAGGTAGTTGCGGATGGGGAGACACTCGTTCAGGTCCACCCCAGCCGCTCCTCCGGCGTGCTCTCATCGGTCACCTGGGCGAAGGGTCTGGCGGTGATCCCCGAGGGACAAGCGTTAAAAAAGGGCGACAAGGTCCGGTTCATTCCGTTCAGCGAGATCCTCGCATGATTCGGGTCCTCTACTTTGCTCACCTGCGGGAGCAACTCGGGACCGATCGGGAGGAGCTGGTTC
>Ga0307417_10000849_pt1 | contig 12486 bp, 11 predicted proteins | sample SalMarWE160210MG_2_FD_202514 | JGI IMG/M metagenome (GOLD analysis project Ga0307417, IMG submission 202514) | Salt marsh sediment microbial communities from the Plum Island Ecosystem LTER, Massachusetts, United States - WE1602-10 | ecosystem: Environmental > Aquatic > Marine > Intertidal zone...
GATCCCGCGGTGGCGGGCTTGGGCTCCTCGGTCGGCGCCTCCCGTTTCAACGCGTCGGTCAACCGCGGGCGCATGTTCATCAGCCTGAAGCCGCTTGAACAGCGCGACAATGTGAGCACCAATCGCGTGGTGGCGCGGCTGCGCGCCAAGCTCAACCGCATTCCCGGCATCCGCGTATTCATGGTGCCAGCGCAGGACCTGCGCGTCGGCGGGCGGCAGAGCGACTCGCAATTTCAGTTCACGCTGTGGAGCGCCGACATCGATCTTTTGCAGCAATGGGTGCCCAAGGTGCTCGACCGCGTGAAAGAAGTACCGGGCGTCGTCGACGTCACCACCGACCGCGAACAGGGCGGGCTGCAGGCCGAAGTCAGCATCGATCGCCAGGCCGCCGCGCGGCTGGGCGTGCGCATGACCGACATCGACAACGCGCTCAACGACGCGTTTTCGCAGCGGCAGATTTCGACCATCTACACCCAGCGCAACCAGTACCGCGTGATCCTCGAAGTGGCGCGCAAGGACCAGCGCGACCCGAACGACCTCAACCAGGTCCACGTCCCCGGCAAAGGCAACACCCAGGTGCCGCTATCGACGGTCGCGCATTTCACCCGCACCATCGCGCCGCTAGTGGTGAACCATCAGGGCCAATTCCCGGCGGTCACCATCACCTACAATCTGGCGCCCAATGCCGAGATCGAGACCGCCACCGACGATATCGCGCAAGCGGTCGCCGAGATGCACATTCCCGATTCGATCCACGCCGAGTTCGCCGGCGACGTCAAAGCCTTCAAGCGCTCGATCGGCGCGCAGCCGCTGTTGCTGCTGGCGGCGCTGATCGCGGTCTATATCGTGCTCGGCGTCTTGTATGAGAGCCTGGCGCATCCGCTCACCATCATCTCCACGCTGCCGTCGGCGGGGTTGGGCGCGCTGCTCGCGCTGCAGGTGTTCCACACCGAGCTCACGGTGATCGCCTTCATCGGCATCATTCTGCTGATCGGCATTGTAAAAAAGAACGGCATCATGATGGTGGACTTCGCGCTCGACGGCGAGCGCCGGCGGGGCTTGTCGCCGCAGCGCGCCATCCACGAAGCCTGCCTCGAACGCTTCCGGCCGATCCTGATGACAACCATGGCGGCGATGCTGGGCGCGCTGCCGCTGGCGATCGCGAGCGGGCCTGGTTCCGAGCTGCGCCGCCCGCTCGGCATCACCATCATCGGCGGGCTTTTGGTGTCGCAGGTGCTCACGCTCTACACCACGCCGGTGATCTATTTGCTGCTCGACCGGCTGCACCGGCGGCTGGGCGGCATGAGCAACACGTTCGTCCGCCGCCGGCCGGAAGCGCCGCCGAGCGTTCAACCGGCGGAGTAGCGAGTTGGCCTAAACGCCGAGATACCGGCGCTGCACCTCGGGCGCGGCGGCGAGTTCGCGCGACAGCCCGCTCCACACCACACGGCCGCGCTCGATCAGGAAATGCCGGTCGGCAACGCGGGTGAGCGTGCTGACATTCTTGTCGATCACCAGAATGGCGAGGCCGGACGCCTTCAGCCGCGCGAGGCAGCGCCAGATCTCGGCGCGGATCAGCGGCGCCAAGCCCTCGGTCGCCTCGTCCAGGATTAGCAGGCGCGGATTGGTCATCAGCGCGCGGCCGATCGCCAGCATCTGCTGCTCGCCGCCAGAGAGCTGGTTGCCCATGCTGGTCGCGCGCTCGGCCAGCCGCGGGAACAGGCCATAGACCTTGTCGATCATCCAGCCGGCGCCGTCGCGCGCGACCGCGGTCGCCACCAAGTTCTCGCGTACCGAGAGGTTGGGGAAAATCTGCCGGCCCTCCGGCACCAGGCCGATGCCGCGCTTGGCGATGCGATAAGGCGGCAGCCGGCGAATGTCCTCGCCATATAGCCTGATCGCGCCAGCGCGCGCCGGCGTCAGCCCCATGATCGAGCGCACGGTGGTGGTCTTGCCCATGCCGTTACGCCCCATCAGCGTCACCATCTCACCCGGCGCGATGGCGAGCGACACGCCGAACAGCACCTGGCTCAGGCCGTAGGCGGTCTCGATATTGCTGACCTCGAGGACGGGCTCAGCCATGGGCGCCCTCCCCGTCGTCCTCGCCGAGATAGGCCTCGCGCACTTCCGGATTAGCGCGGATTTCCTCCGGCGCGCCGCTCGCGATCACCCGGCCGTAGACCATCACAGTGATGCGGTCGGCGAGCGCAAACACCGCTTCCATGTCGTGCTCGACCAGGAGGATGGTCAATTCGCGCTTGAGCGCGCGCAACATCTCGACCATGCTGGCCGATTCCTCCGGCCCGAGGCCCGCCATCGGCTCGTCGAGCAGCAGCATGCGGGGATGGCCGGCGAGCGCCATGGCCAGTTCCATCAAGCGATGCTCGCCATGGCTCAAAGCGGACGTCCGCAAATCGGCACGGTCGGCAAGCCCGACGCGCTCGAGCGCGGCCAGCGCCGGCTCGCGCAAGTCCTGCTCGCGACGCGCGGCGCGCCAGAATCGGAACGAATGTCCGGCGCGCGCCTGCACCGCCAACAGCACATTGTCGACCACGCTGAGATCGTAGAACAGCGAGGTGATCTGGAACGAGCGCGCGAGCCCCAACCGGCTGCGCCGATACATCGGCAACGAGGTGATGTCGTTGCCGGCAAAATAGATGTGGCCGGAGTCGGGCGTAACCTGGCCGCCGAGCTGACCGATCAGCGTGGTCTTGCCGGCGCCGTTAGGGCCGATCACCGCGTGCAATTCGCCGGCGGCCACCGTGAGCGCGAGATGATCGGTCGCCACGATGCCTTCGAAGCGCTTGGCGAGGTTCTCGACCTGCAGCAAAGGCTCGCTCATGCACCGACCTTTTTAGTGCGCGCCACCTTCGGCAAAGGCCCGATCTGTTGCAATAGTCCGTCGATGCCGCCGCGCGCGAACAGCACCACCAACAGCAAGAGCGGCCCGAGGATGATCTGCCAATATTCGGTGATGCCGGAGAGCGCCTCTTCCAGCACCAGAAGCGCCACCGCGCCGATCAGCGGCCCGGTGACCGAACCCATGCCGCCGAGCACCACCATGATGATGAGGTCGCCCGACCGCGTCCAATACATCACCGCCGGGCTGACGAAATCGGTGTTGTTAGCAAGCAGCGCGCCGGCCAGCCCGCACAGCGTGCCGGCGATGACGAAGCAGACAAGCTTGTAGCGGTAGGTCGGGAAGCCGATCGCCCGCATGCGGGTGTCGTTGGAGCGTGTGCCCTGGATCACCAGGCCGAAGCGCGAATTCACCAGCCGATGGACGAGATAGATCGATGCAAACAGCAGCGCCAGGCAGACGTAATAGAACTGCACCTTGTCGGACAGATTGAGCGGCGGAAAGAACTGGCTGCGCTTATAGATCGTCAGCCCGTCATCACCACCGTAGCGCGCCAAGCCCGCGGCGATGTAGTAGGCCATCTGCGCGAAGGCCAAAGTGATCATGATGAAGTAAACGCCGCGCGTGCGCAGCGACAGTGCGCCGATCACAAGCCCGAACAGCGCTGACGCGGCCAGTGCCACCGGCCACTGCACGAAGCCGGTATAGATCCCCTCATGCGCCAAAATGCCGACGGCGTAGCCGCCGATGCCGAGATAGACGGCGTGGCCGAAACTCATCATGCCGCCATAGCCGAGGATGAGATTGAGGCTGACGGCGGCAAGCGCCAGGATGACGATGCGGTTGAACAGCGTGAGTAGGAACAGGTTGCCGCCGGCTTTCACGTAAAGCGGCAACAGCAGCAACGCCGCCAGCAGCAGGGCAACCACGATATTGCGGATGGAGAGCGCGCCGCTCATCTGCGGGCCGCCGGAAACAGGCCTTCGGGCCGCAGTACCAGCACAACGGCCATTAGCAGATAGATCAACATGGAGGAGAGCGCCGGCGCCGCGGTCGCCGCCGCGTTCGGGCTCAGCAACAGACGCATCAGATCGGGAAGATAGGCGCGGCCGAGGGTGTCGATGACACCTACCAGAATGGCCGCCAGAAATGCGCCGCGGATCGAGCCGATGCCACCGATGACGGTGACGACGAAGGCGAGAATCAAAATGTTCTCGCCCATGCCGATCTGCACGGTGAGGATGGGCGCCTGCATCAAACCAGCAAGCCCGGCCAGCGCCGCGCCCAGCCCGAACACCAGCGTATAGAGCAGCTTGATATTGATGCCGAGCGCGCCGACCATCTCGCGGTTGGAGGCGCCGGCGCGGATCAGCATGCCGACGCGCGTGCGCATCACCAGCACATAGAGGAAAGCGGCGACCGACAGCGTCACCACGATGATCGCCAGGCGGTAGGCCGAATAGGAAAAGCCGGGCATGATCTGCACCGAGGTGTTGAGCCAGGACGGCAGCGGCAGGCTCATGCCCTCCGGCCCCCAGATCAGCCGCACCAATTCATTGAAGAACAAAATCAGCCCGAAGGTGCCGAGCACATGGTCGAGATGGTCGCGGCCGTAGAGCCTTCGCATGGCGATCACCTCCACCGCCATGCCGACCAAGAGCGTGGCGACAAGCGCCAGCACCGCGCCGAGCACGAAGCTGCCGGTCCAGGCCGCGAAGGTGGCGGCGAAATAGGCGCCGACCATGTAGAGCGAGCCGTGCGCCAGATTGACCAGGTCCATGATGCCGAACACCAACGTCAATCCGGCCGCCAGCAGAAACAGCAGCAAGCCGAACTGCAGGCCGTTGAGGCATTGCTCGAAGAAAAGGCTCATGGCGATTCAATTGTGGCGCAACGGGCGCGCCTGCGTTTGTTGCCACGCCCGGAAACCGGTCCGAACAATATTACTCCCCCCGAAAAACGAAACGGCAGAAACGCTTGGGCGTCCCTGCCGTTCCGTATCGCATGCGCCGTCGATCACTTCATCGGGCACTTGTCGTGGAAGTTATCCTGGTTGTCCTTGACGATGGTGGCGACGGTCTTGAGCACGAACTCGCCTTTGGCGTTCTTGACCACATCCTGCAGATAGAAGTTCTCGATCGGGAAGTGGTTATTGCCGTACTTGAAGTCGCCGCGCACCGACTTGAAGTCGGCTTTCTTCAGCGCCGCTTCGACCGCGGCCTTGTCCGACAGATTGCCCTTGGTGGCCGCTACCGCCGAAGCGATCAGGTTGGCGGCATCGTAGGACTGCGCGCCGTAGAACGACGGTTTCTTGCCGGGATATTTCTTCTCGAAGTCAGCGACGAACTTCTTGTTCGCCGCGTTCGGCAGATCGTTCACCCATTCCTGCGCGCCGGGGACGCCAAGCGCGAGGTCTTTCTGCAGCGGGAGCGATAATTCGTCGATGGTGAAGGCGGTATAGAGCGGGATCTTACCCTTGAGTCCGGCCTGGGCGTATTGATTGAGGAACTGCACACCCGCCTTGCCCGGATAGAATACGAAGATGGCGTCCGGATTGGCGGCTTTCGCCTTGGCCAGCTCGGCGGAGAAGTCGAGCTGCGACGGCCAAGTAGTCAATTCACGCCCGACCACCTTGCCCTTGAAGGTCGCCGCCACGCCCGCCAGCATGTCCTTGCCGGCGGCATAGTTCGGGCCGATCAGGAATACGCTCTTGACGCCCTTCTGGTTCATATAGATGCCCATCGCCTGCGGCGTCTGGTCGTTCTGCCATGACGTCGAGAAGAAATAGGGCGAGCACAACTCACCGGCGATCTGATGCGGGCCGGCATTGGCGCTGATGATGAAGGTCTTGGAGTCGACCGCCGGCTTGAGCGAGGCCAGCAGCACGTTCGACCAGATGTAGCCGGTCACGAAGTCGACGTGGTCGGACTGGATCAGCTTCTCGGTCTTCTGCTTGCCGATTCCCGGCTTGAAGCCGTCATCCTCATAGATCACCTCGACCGGCAGGCCGCCCATCTTGCGGCCCATATGGTCGAGCGCGAGCTCGAAACTGTCGCGCATATTGTTGCCGATCACCGCGACCGGACCGCTGAAGGTCGAGACGAAACCGATCTTGACGGATTTGTTCTGGGCCACGGCCGGGCCCGCTGCGAGCAGCAAAGCGGCGCCCGCAACCAACAGAGTTTTACGCATGGCTCTTCCTCCCCCGAGGGCCCTACCGACCCCCTTATTGATATGGCCGCTAATGTAGCGGAATCGCCGCCCAAAGGTCTACCGCGCTGCTGCTGCGTGCGGCGAAATGGCCATTCATTGGGGCTTGCGGGCCATGCGGTTCCGCCATTGACCGCTGCGGGGCGCGCCCGGCAGTCTAGCCGGCACCCGGCCCATCGGTGGGCCGCGGATGCCAGGGAAGCTCGATTTTGTCCAAGGCGCTTGAAAAAACCTATGACGGCATCGTCATCGGCGCCGGCCATCACGGCTTGATCCTCGGCGCCTATCTTGCGCGCGCAGGCCTCAACATATTGCTGGTAGAGCGGCGGCTGACCTACGGCGGGGGCTTGAGCACCCGCGAAGTGGCCCTGCCCGGCTTCTACCACAACCTGCATTCGATCAATCATTTCCACATTTCCGAGACTCCGTGGTTCAAGGACCTCGGGCTCGATGCGCGCGTCACCTACATCACGCCGCGCTACGAATTCGGCCAGGCGCATCACGACGGCTCGGCGCTGGTACTCGGGCGCGACCTGGAAGAATCGGTCGCCAATATTGCGCGCTTCTCCAAAAAGGATGCCGACACCTTCCGCGAATGGAATCGCAAGGCCGAGAAGATCACGCGCGAAATCTTCCTGCCCGAGCGCTATTCCGAGCCGCTGCCCAAGGAAGAGCGCGAAGCGCTGCTGTCGCGCACGGCGCTCGGCCGCGAATTCCTTGAGGTGGCGAAACGCCAGCCGCTCGATATGGTGCGTGAATTGTTCGAGAACGAGCACGTGCGCCTGTTGTTCCTGTTCAAGGTGTCGCTGTTCGGCACCTGGCTGGTCGACACGCTGTCCAAGACTTCGCCGATGGGCTCGGTAATCCGCGCCTTCGACCTCGAGAGCGGCTACCAGATCTGCCAGGGCGGTTCATTCAATCTGGCGCGCGGGCTGATGGAGGAATTCATCGCCGCCGGCGGCAGCTATCAGCCGCAAGTAAACATCGCGAAGATCGTCATCGAGAACGGCAAGGCCACCGGCATCGAATTGGCCGACGGGCGCACGGTACGGGCGAAACAGTTCGTGGCATCCACGCTCGACGTGCACCAGACTTTCGAGAGCCTCATCGGGCGGGCGCAGCTTCCCGCCGCCTTCCTGAACAAGCTCGACAATTTCCAATACACCGCCTGGAGCCTGTTCGGACTGCATCTGGCGCTCAACGAAAGCCCACGCTTTGCCGCGGAAAAATTCGATCCAAACATCAACCGCACGCTGAAATGGAGCATCGGCGCGGAGACCATGGAGGACTTGTTCTCCGCGCATCAGGACGTACAGGCCGGGCGCGTGCCGAAACTCGTGCAATTCGGCTCCGGACCGCTAAGCCTGCTCGACCCGACGCAGGCGCCGCCCGGTAAGTACACGACGTATTGCTGGCACGTGATGCCGTTTGAGCCTGACCTCGGCGGGCAATCGTACGAGAGCTTCAAGGAGGAATTCGCCGACAAGATCGTCGAGTGCTTCGCGCGCTATTGCCCCAACATGACGGCCAAGAACATCCTCGGTCGCTACATCTACACCGGCCGCGAATATGTGCAGGACATGATCAACTTGCGCGGCGGCGACATCTTCATGGGTGCCTTCAACGCCGAGCAGGTGATGTACAACCATTTCGGCTATCGCTCGCCGATCCCGAACCTCTATAACGCCGGCTCGGCCGGCCATCCCGGCGGCGCGATTTCCGGCGGCGCCGGCTATATCACGGCCGGTATCATCGCCGAGGATCTGGGCGTAAAGCCGTGGTGGACGCCGTGGAACGCGCGCGCCGCGCTGGAAGACCACGTACGGGCGGAGCGAGGCGCGGCATGAGCGATCCCAACCAACTTGCCTCACTCCACGAGCGCGTCGTCGTCATCACCGGCGCCGGGCAAGGCATCGGCCGCGCCTTCGCCAAGGCCTTCGCCGCTGCCGGTGCGCGCGCCGTCATCGCCGAGCGCAATGAGAAAAGGGCGGCGGCGGTCTCCGAGGAAATCCTGCGGGCCGACGGCCAGGCGCTGGCGGTGACCACCGATGTCGCCGATCCGGCCTCGGTCAAAGAAATGATCGAAGTGGTCGACGACGAATACGGCCGCATCGACGTGTTGATCAACAATGCAGCGATCTTCTCCACTTTGGAGATGCGGCCGTTCGAGCAAATTCCACTCGAGGAATGGGAAGACGTACTGCGCGTCAATATCACCGGCGCCTTCCTGTGCGCCCGCGCGGTGCTGCCGGCCATGCGGCGCGCCCGATGGGGCCGCATCATCAACATGGCTTCCGGCGCGGTTTCGCTTGGCCGTCCCGGCTATCTGCACTACATCGCCTCGAAATCGGCGCTCATCGGCATGAGCCGCTCGATGGCGCGCGAGCTCGGGCCCGACGGCATCACCGTGAACAGCATCCTGCTGGGCGCGACCTTCACCGAGATCGAGCGCAAGACGGTGACGCCGGCGCAGAAGGAGCGCATCATCGCCATGCAATGCGTGCCGCGCGCCGAGACGCCGGACGATCTCGTCGGTACCGCGCTGTTTCTCGCCTCCGAGGCCTCCGCCTTCATCACCGGGCAGACCATCAATGTCGACGGCGGCGCCACGCATCCGTAAAGGTATGAACCCATGACCCCTACTGTCGCCATCATCGCGCCCGGCAATATGGGCGCCGCGGTCGGCAAGCGCCTGACCGAGAACAAGGTGACGGTGCTCACCTCGCTCACCGGGCGCAGCGAGGGCAGCGCCAAACGCGCGCACGCGGCCGGCATGCAGGCAGCAAGCGAGCGCGAACTGGCGGAAGCCGATTTCCTGCTGTCGATCGTGCCGCCGGGCGACGCGCTGGCGCTGGCGCAACGGCTTGCGCCGGCGCTCACAGCCGCCAACAAGAAGCCGATCTATGTCGACTGCAACGCGCTCAGCCCGCCGAGCGTAGAAGTCATCGCCGCCGTGATCGCGGCCACCGGCTGCCCCTTTGTCGGCGCCGCCATCATCGGTCCGCCGCCCAAGCCCGGCACGACCAACACCAAGTTCTATGCCTCCGGCCCGCAGGCGCAGGATTTCGCCGTGCTCAACGACTACGGGCTGATCGTGCGCGTGCTGCAGGGTCCGCTCACCGCGGCCTCGGCGCTGAAAATGTCCTATGCCGGCATCACCAAGGGTTTCACCGCGCTCGGCGCCGCCATGATGCTGGCCGCGAGCCGCGGCGGCTCGGCCGAGGCGCTCAAAGCGGAGCTCGCCGAGAGCCAGCAGCCGCTGCTTGGCTGGCTCTCGCGCCAAGTGCCCAACATGTATCCGAAAGCCTACCGCTTCGTCGCCGAGCTCGACGAGATCGCGGACTTTGTCGGCGACGATCATCCCGAGCAGGCGATATTCGCAGCCGCCGCCCGTTTCTACGAGCGCTTCGCGGAGGACGTGGAGGGGGAGAAGAAAAACGTCGGCGCGCTCGATAAGTTTCTTAAGGGCTGAGCCTAAATTACATGAGCGACCAACCGATCCTCGTCGAGCAGCAAGTCGGCTACCGCATCATCACGCTCAACCGGCCGGACAAGCTCAACGCCTTCAATGACGCGATGCATGTCGCGCTGCGGGCGGCGATCGACGAAGCGGAAGCCGATCTCGACTGTCGCGCCATCCTGATCACCGGCGCCGGCCGCGCCTTCTGCGCCGGGCAGGATTTGAGCGATCGGCTAGTCGAGCCGGGCGAAACCGTCACGCTCGGCGCCACGCAGGAGAATTTCTACAACCCGCTGGTGCGCAAGCTGCGCGCCCTGCCCTTCCCGGTGGTCGCGGCGGTCAACGGCGTCGCCGGCGCCGGCTCAAGCATCGCGCTTGCCTGCGACATCGTGATCGCATCGCGCTCGGCGCGTTTCATCCAGTCTTTTGCGCGCGTCGGCCTTATTCCGGATTCCGGCGGCACTTGGTTCCTGCCGCGTCTCGTCGGCGATGCCCGCGCGCGCGGGCTGGCGCTGCTGGCGCAAGAGCTGTCGGCGGACAAGGCGGCCGACTGGGGGCTGATCTGGCGCTGCGTCGAGGACACCGCGCTGATCTACGAGGCGCGCCGCGTCTGTGAGCATTTCTCGGTCGCGCCGACCAAAGGGCTGGCGCTGATCAAGCGCGCGCTCGATGCATCGGCCGCCAACACGCTCGATGCCCAGCTCGATCTCGAGCGCGACTTGCAGCGCGAAGCCGGCTTCAATCCCGATTACCCCGAGGGCGTGCGTGCCTTCATGGAAAAGCGCAAGCCGAAATTCACCGGGCGCAAGTGAGCCGCATGCAAGCAATCGACATCCACACCCATATCGTGCCGGCGGAATTCCCCGCCTATGCCGGCACGCACGGCGGCGCGCATTGGCCGCACATGGCGCCGGCGCACGACTGCCACCACAGACACGTGATGATCGACGGTAAGAATTTCCGAACCGTCACCGACCAGTGCTGGGACGTCGAGCGCCGCAAGGAAGCGATGGCGCAGATGGGCATCGCGCGCCAGGTGCTGTCGCCGATGCCGGAACTATTGTCTTATTGGCTGCCGCTTGACGATGCGCTGCCGCTCATCCGCCACGTCAACGACACCATCGCCGCCATGGTGGCGCGTGCGCCAGACAAATTCATCGGGCTCGGCGGCGTGCCGATGCAGGATCCCGATGCTGCAGCGCGCGAGTTGGAACGCCTGATGCAGGACGGTTTCCGCGGCGTCGAGCTCGGCAGCAATGTCAATGGCTCAGCGTTGGGCGATCCGCGCTTCGAGCCGTTCTTCGCGGCGGCAGAGGAGCATGGTGCGGCGCTGTTCGTGCACGCGCTGCATCCGGCCGGCAAGGAGCGCATCGTCGGCCCGCCCGGCCTGATGGCCTATATCGGGTTTCCACTCGAGACCGCCTACACCATCGCCTCGTTGATGACCGGCGGCACGCTGACGCGGCACCCGCGTCTGCGGCTGGCCTTCAGCCATGGCGGCGGCGCCTTCGCCTCGATCCTGCCGCGGCTCACCCATGGCTGGCGGATCAAGCCGGACTTCGCCGAGCTTATCGGCGTCTCACCGCGTGAGCATGCACGCCGCCTCTATTACGACACGCTGGTCTATGACCCGCAGACTCTGCGCCACCTGATCGACACCTTCGGCATGCGTGCGCTCTGCATCGGCACCGATTTCCCGTTCGATATCCACGAGCGTCATCCGGTCGAAGCGATCGCGGCACTCAAGCTTGACGACGGCGACGTGCGGCTCCTGCATCACGACAACGCCGCGCGCTTTTTGGGTGAAATCGCATGAGCAAGGCCCAAGTCCGCGCGCTGCGCAGTGTCGACCTCGCATTCGCCGACCCCGACAAGGCGCTGCGCTTCCTCACGGACGTCTGGCTCTTGAGCCACGCCGGGGACAACGACGGTGTGCATTACTTGCGCGGCACCGGCGCCTTCCACCACATCCTGACCATGCGCCGGATGTCGCAGCCGGCGATGATCCGCATGACATTCGACGCGTCGGATCGCCAAACCGTCGACGCGCTGCATGGCCAGGTCCTCGCCCATGGGCTGAAGACCGTCGAGACGCCCGCTCCCTTGCGCCAGCCGCACGGCGACTACGGTTTCGGCTTCAAAGACCCGGAAGGCCGCAATGTCGCGATCGTCTGCGGCGTGAAGGATCACGCCGACGGCGCCGACCGGCCCGACCTTCCGCGCAAGCTGTCGCACATCAACATCAATGCCGGCGACAGCGACGCGACGTTCGTCTTTTACCGCGACGCGCTCGGCTTCACGCTGACCGACACCACGAACCGGCTGCGTTTCCTCTCCTGCAACTCCGATCACCACAGCGTGGTGCTCGGTTTCACCGGCGGGGCGACACTCAACCACATCGCCTTCGAGGTGCCCGACCTCGAATCGGTGATGCGCGGCGCCGGCCGCATGCGCGACGATGGCCGCGATATCGAATGGGGCCCCGGCCGTCACGGGCCCGGTAACAACGTGTTCTGCTATTTCCTCGGTCCCGAGGACATGCCGGTGGAGTTGACCGCCGAGATGCAGCAGGTGGACGCGCATCACAAAGCGAAGATGCCTGAGGACTGGAAATGGCCGCCCGGCCGGCTCGATTATTGGGGCATCAGCGCGGGGCCGAGCGAGCGCATCGAGATCGCCGGGCTGCGTTACCAGTTCACCGCCGACGGCTGGCGGCTGGACGAATGGCGTTAGGAGCAAGCGTTTGGCGACAAAACCACCCTTGCGCGTCGGACTGGCCGGGCTCGGCGCGGTCGGGCTCGATGTGGCGAAACGGCTGATCGCCGGTGTGCCGGGCCTGACGCTGGCGGCTGTGTCGACGCGCGATCAAGAGAAAGCCAAGCGCGCGCTGCCGGCGTTGAGCGGCATCCCCTTCCGCGCCGCCACCGAGCTGGCCGACGACTGCGACATTGTGGTC
>Ga0307417_10000850_pt1 | contig 12483 bp, 7 predicted proteins | sample SalMarWE160210MG_2_FD_202514 | JGI IMG/M metagenome (GOLD analysis project Ga0307417, IMG submission 202514) | Salt marsh sediment microbial communities from the Plum Island Ecosystem LTER, Massachusetts, United States - WE1602-10 | ecosystem: Environmental > Aquatic > Marine > Intertidal zone >...
GTCTTGCAGCATCTGAGTGAGCGCCTTCACGCTCCAGTTGATGTCGGCCTCGTCACGGGTGTAGCTGGCGAGATTGCCCTCCGAGGGCCAGCCGAACAGCAGCACGTCCACATCGGATCCGAGGGCTCGCTGCAGCGACGCGCTGCGGCGACAGGACTTCTCGAAGCTGTAGTTGTAGCCGTGGATGAATACCAGCAGGCGTTTGCCGTGGGCGGCGGCGGCCGACATCTGGTCCCAGAAGTGCTTGGGCTGCATGGGCTGCGCCGCGATGACCTTCTGTAAGGCATTGGGCACATAGAAGGGCAGCTTCTCGGTCAGCGCCGCCATTCCCGGAATCGGCGAGAAGCGCACCGTGCAGCTGCCGAAGCTCAGGCTCCCGCGCTCGTTACCGTAGACCTGCTCCGGGTCGTCGCCGCCGACGTAGTCGCGGTTGGTGGCGAAGGGCACCGTGGTTTGCACCGCGTCCCCGGCCTGCGCCGGGGCGGCAAGCCCCCATAGCAGCAGCGTCCAGACGGCCAGGGATGCCAGCCGTGGAATCCGCGTCGAAATGGCTAGGGTGCGGCGCGTGAGCACCAGTTCTGTCCTCCAGTGTGCTGCGGCGGGTGGCGACGGTGCACACCTGCGGGCGCGACCCAGCATACCGCGCGCAGTGGCGCGCTGCCAGCCGGGGATTCGGCTATACTTCCAGCCCGCTCCCGCGTTGCTCGCCCCTGCAGGTGCTCTGCCCGTGACCCCGGCGGCAGGTGGCTCTGTTTTCCGCCACCCTGGTGTTCGTGCGCACTAAGACCGACACGCTTGCATGCTATATTCTGCGCCTCTAGTAACGCCCCAGGAGAGCGACTCAATGAAGCGTTCCGAAATGTTGGCAGCCCTTGTAATGGGGTTGGGTCTGGCCGCCCATGGGGCTGCGGCCAGCGAGGCTCAGGAGGTTGCCGTGAAGTCCGAGACGCCGCCGGCGAGCACCAACGTGACCCGTGCCCAAAGCCATCAGCAGCTGGTGGACCGGGGGCGCTACCTGATCCTGATCGGTGCCTGCAACGACTGCCACACGCCGGAGTACTCCGAGAGCGCCGGGGCTGTGCCGGAGAGCGAGTGGCTCACCGGCGACGCCATCGGGTGGCGCGGGCCATGGGGCACCAGCTATGCCCCCAATCTGCGCTTGCTGGCGGCGGGCATGGATGCCAATGCCTGGCTGCAGCGCGTGCGCGGCACCAAGGCGTGGCCACCGATGCCCTGGTATGCCCTGCAGGCCATGACAGACCGGGATCTGCGAGCCGTGCACGCCTACCTGCAAGCGCTGGGTCCCGCAGGCAAGCCGGCGCCGGCATTCGTCCCGCCGGAGCAGGTGCCGACGACGGCCTACATCTCGCTGGTGCCCCAGGGTGGCGGCCCGCAGCGGGAGTCCTCGGCGGGACGATAACCATTGTGGCCCGCCGACGCTGGGATGCGGGCGCGCCCGTCAGTCATCCGGTGCCCCCTTCGCCATCTCGGTCAGCAAGCGCTCGCTCATGAGCTGGGCGGTGTGCACGCCCATGTCCTTGAGCTTCTGATTGAGCGCTGCAATCTCCACCAGGGTGCCGACGTTGCGCCCGGGGCGCACCGGAATGGTGACGTGGGGAATCTCCACATCCAGTATGGTCGTGGTGTCTTCCACCAGACCGGTGCGGTCGTATTCGGTGTCCGGCTGCCACTCGTCCAGCGTGATGACCAGGGAGATACGCTTGGTCTCGCGGATGGCGGTGGCACCGAACAGCCGGCTGATGTCGATGATGCCGAGCCCTCGGGCCTCCATATGGAAGGGCAGCAGCTCGTTACCGCGCCCCATCAGCACCGAGTCGTTCAGGCATTTGACGATGACCATATCGTCCGCCACCAGATGGAAGCCCCGGCGGATCAGCTCCAGGCCGCACTCGCTCTTGCCCACGCTGCTCCTGCCCTGTATCAGCACCCCCATGTCGTGCATGTCGATCAGCACTCCGTGCACGGTGGTCTCGGGGGCGAACTCCGTCTCCAGGTTCTCCCATAGCCGCTTGTAGAGCTTGGTAGTGCTGTGGGGACAGGTCAGGACCGGGAGGGAGACCGCCTCGGCGATCTCGTGGATGAGGCGGGGTGGACGACGACCGTTGGTAATGATGGCGCAGGGCACACCCTCGGCGAGGATGCGATCCAGCCGGTCCCGCAAGGCGGCGTCCTGCTCGCGCGCGTGGATATAGGATATCTCGCCATTGCCGAAGATCTGGATGCGGTCCGAGCGAAAGGCCGCAAAGTAGCCGGTCAGCTCCAGGGACGGCCGATTGAGCTCGGCGGTGGTGATGATCCGCCCCAGGCCAGACTCGCCGGCATCGACCTGGAAATCGAGCTGGGGGTGTTGCAGCAGCTTGCGTACCGTGATGGACATGGCGCACCGTCGCGACGGTCTGAGCCTAAAGGGTACTGAAACGCCGGCCAAAACGAAACTGCAACCGGCCCGAGCAGGCCGGAAGCGGCCTGCGACCAGCGCTCCGAAAGGCTGTTTTGGATGGCCGAGTCGGGATAGGATAGTGACAGCTCCCGGCAACCGGGTCCAGCGTTGCCGGGTGGACGGACGCCGACAACACCCAACATGGAAGAGCCTCGCGAGCATGCCTGAGTCCGGCAGCCACCCCAACTTTTGCAGCCGCCGCGGCTCACGCCTACAGCCCGCCGGCGCGAGTCCCGCGCAGCCGTCCGTACCCGCCAAGGAGAGCGAATAATGCCCAACGAGAGAGGCTGGATAGCGCGCTTGCGCGCCCTGACTGCGATTCTCACTCCGGTGTCCCTGTTGCTGGGCGCTCTGGCCATCGCCAACTCGGCGTTGGGCGCCACTGCTGGCTACACCTGTCCCGAGCCTGGCGCTTTGCCCCTGCCCAGCCGCGAGCCTCTCAACGACTATGAGACCGTGCTTGGTCAGTTCCTGGACCACCGCTGCTATGCCGCGCCGGGCTGGGCCTCTGACAAGTACGTGCGAAACACCGGCCCCCATCTGGTCTACCTCGATAAGGGTGAGCAGCCGGCGCAATGGGAAGGGGCGAGCGCCGGGACCCACAACGCGGTCTGGATCTATTACTCCAAGGGGGTCTACCAGTGGATGCTCAAGCGCGAGCGCCAAGCCGCCAGGGCGCAGTTGGAGGCCCTGGAGGCGCTCGGCCACCCACCCGCGGCGTATGACACGCCGTCCGGCGGGGCTAAGCTGTCCCCCATCACCGATGGGGCGATGATCATCAAGGAGATGTGGGCGCCGCCCGCCCAGCAATACCCGCCTAGCCCGCCGTCACTGTACGGCGCCGACGGGAAGCCCAACCCCAAGTTCAAGGGCTGGGCCGTGATGGTCAAGGACAGCAAGGGCGCCTTCGACGGCTGGTTCTGGGGCTACTACTATCCCGGCCAGCACCTGGACTGGCCTGCCGGCGTGGGTCTGCCCAACATGGGCTTCGGCCAGTACTGCGTGAACTGTCATGCCTCGGCGGAGGACGAGCTCACCTACTCGGCCTTGCGCAACGTCGAGGGCGCCCCGGGTGACCCAGTGACCTTCACTACCCAGCAGACCCCGCGGGACGTTACACCGGAGGAGGAGCCGGCGGTCTCCAGCCACGCCGAGCGGGCACTGCTGTGGGAGCCCTCCTCCAAGGACTGCTCCAAGCTCACCGGTGACATCATCGATTGCATGCCATTCCAGCACAACCGCATCCGGCCGCCGCTGGTGGCCTATGCACCCGGGTACCGGGAGGCCTATCCCGACGGCTCCCCACCACCCAGGCAGACCAACGTGCAGGCCATGCCCCCGGCGGGCTACGATCATGTGGTCGCCAGCCCACAGGGGGCGGAGCAGTTTATCACCGCCGATCAGTGCCTTGGCTGCCACGATGCCGGCGGCACGGGTGTGCAGCGCAGCATCATGACGGTGTGGCTGGCCGGCATCGCCAAGCTCGCCAACCTCTCGCCCTACGGCGAGTGGCGCCAGTCGCCCATGGGGCTGGCGGGACGCGATCCCATCTTCTATGCCCAGCTCGAGAGCGAGCGCAAGCTTCATCCGGGGGTGCAGGGCACGATTCAGAACACCTGTTTGCAGTGCCACGGCGCCATGGGTCAGCACCAGTTTCACATCGACCATCCCAAGGCGGTCTGCACCGACCAGGACCAGAGCGGCTGCTTCCTCCGCAGCATGGTCGACGCGGTGCCCTATCCGGTGGACAACCCGCAGGCCAAGCTCTCCCGCTACGGTGCCCTGGCGCGTGACGGCATCGCCTGTGCCGTATGTCACCACATCACCATTCCGCCCCTGAAGGATTTTGCCCGCACCTTCACCGGCAACATCGATCTCGGTCCCGCGGACGAGCTGTACGGCCCCTTCAAGGATCCGAAGCCCAAGCCTATGGAGCACAGCTTCAAGATCACGCCCAAGGCCAGCGCCGATCTCACCAAGTCGGAGCTCTGCGGCAGCTGTCACACCATCAAGCTGCCGGTGCTGACCGGCAGCAAGCCCGTGACCTTCCCCGATGGCCGGCCGAAGATGGCTTACGAGCAGGCTACTTACCTGGAGTGGCTGTTCAGCGACTACCGCAAGGGGGTGTACGCAGAGGTGCCCGACGGCGCCGATCCCCGCTCCTGCCAGGATTGCCATATGAGCAACAGCTACCAGCGTGCTGGCGACCCGAAGGCTGAGAGGCTGGTCAGCAAGATTGCCTCCATCGAGGATGCAACTAACTTCCCGGAGGCCGACTTCCGGCTGCCGCCGCAGGATATCGACCTGCAGCCGCGGGAAGGCTATGCCAGACACACCCTGGTGGGCGCCAACCTGTTCCTGCTGCAGATGTTCCAGCAGTTCCCGACCCTGCTGGGCGTGCCGACCACGGATCCCATGCTCGGCACCAGCGCCCAGGACGGCCTAGTGACCGCCAGCCAGTCCATGTTCTACCAGGCGGCCAACGAGATGGCGGGCCTGGGCGTCTCCGCTACGGTGGCGCACGGCAAGCTCACCGCCCAGGTCACGGTGAGCAACCGCACCGGGCACAAGCTGCCCTCCGGCGTGGGTTTCCGCCGCGCCTTCCTGTCCTTCGAAGTGCTGGATGCGAAGGGCGCGGTGCTCTGGGCCTCCGGCCGCACCGATGATCAGGGGGTGATCGTGGATGCGACCGGCAAGCCGGTGATGGGCGAATTCTGGCAGAAGCCGGACTGCTCCGGGCCGGATTACGACCCCGGGACCGGTTATCCCTACCAGCCGCACTACGCCACCATCACCCGCCAAGATCAGGCCCAGATCTACCAGGAGCTGACCGTTGCGCCCGACGGCTACCTCACCACCAGCTTCATCGCCATCGACCACCACCTCAAGGACAATCGCCTGCTGCCCAGGGGGTTCAAGACCGTGCTGCTGGACGACAAGCTGGTGCTGGATCCCCAGGCCGTGGAGCTGGCCGGGATCATCGGCGTGCAGATCAAAGACCCCGACGAGCTGGAGATCCTGCAGGACGTCGCCCCCTTTGCCGTGGGTGAGCAGCATGGCAGTCCGGATCCGGACTACCTGAACGGCTCTGGGAAAGACGAGCTGATCTACGTGGTGGACCTCAAGGCACTGGCCGGCAAGGAGCCGGCCAGGATCCGGGTCACCCTGTATTCTCAGTCGACCCCGCCGTTCTTCCTGCAGGATCGCTTCTGCACCCGACCGGACGGCAGCGACACCCGGCGCCTGTACTTCCTCGCCGGGCATCTGAATCTCGCCGGGACGGCGGCCGAGGACTGGAAATTCAAGATCGTTTCCACCGAGGCCGCACTGCCCTGAGTGCCGTGCAGCGACGGAATCGACTCGTCACGATCGGGGGGTCAGGACATGCCGTTTCTCGGTTACGATCCGCGCGAGCTGGGCTGCTTCGATACCGTCGAGGTGCCCGGGGATGTGCTCATTCCCACCACCAGCGGCATGTCCTGGGATCTCTACCGGCACCACAACTGGGTCTACAACAAGCTGGAGATCGCGCTCTCACAGGGGCTCGCCTGCAGCCCCCTGGGCGGGCGTGCCCCGGAGCGCTACCCGGTGTTCATCAAGCCCATCTACAACTTCTTCGGCATGGGCTCCGGCACCTGCGTGGCGCACAGCGCCGAGGAGCTTGCCACCTGCACGGTGCCGGGCTGCTTCTGGGTCGAGCATCTCTACGGGGAGCACCTCAGTCATGACGTCGTCCTGCGCGAGGGGGTGCCGGTCTACGCGCTGAGCTTTCGGGGCCATCCCCTTAGGGGCCGGCGATTCGACTACTGGGAGACGGTGGTGCCGCCGCCGGAGGTCACCGACTACCTGGACGACTGGATCGCCGCCCACATGAGGGGCTACACCGGATGTCTCAACCTGGAGACCCTCGGCGGCAGGATCATTGAGGCGCACCTGCGCATGGGCGACATCAAGCGCATTCCCGAGCCGGCCCTGCTGCAAGCCATAGTGAACGTCTATGCCGGCGAGGATTGGAGCTACCACAGCCCGCTCCCGGAATACTACCTGCTGGTGCTGTGGGGAGAGCGGCGCTGCGACTACGTCATCGCTCCGGAGCAGCTGCAGGCCATCCGCTTGCAGGTGGAGCTGCTGGACTACTACGACCCCAGGTGGCGCCACGAGAACCCGCCCGGTGCCCTGCGCATCGCCCAGCTCGGCTGCTACGACTTCGAGCGCGGCCGGCGGGCGCGTGCGGCGCTGGCAGCAGCCGTGGTGCCCCGGCCGGCATTCGCGGTGCACGAGCCGGCCACGGATTGGGGCGGTGCGGTGGCGGGTGGCGCGGCCTGAGGGGGTGCGATCCCGGGCCTGCAAGGCTAAAGTGTGGTCCGGTCCCCCGTTGAGGAAGTTCTGCCATGGCCAGAGCCAGCACCAAGGGCGCCCGAGCCACGGGCAAGCGCGTGGCGCCGCCACGCCCGCGGTTTCCCGGCTGGGCGACCAGCGATGAAGACGAGATCGAGCGCCGGCGGATGCGGGCGCGCGATGAAGGGATTCTCGTGGAGCCACTGGAGCCCGAGTATGGCGTGGGTGGCACGTTCCTGGCCCGCTCCCAGGCTGGGGAGGGCTACCGGGTGGAGCTGCGCTCCCTGGAAGTGCCCATCAATTCATGTGACTGCCCCGACTGCCAGATCAATGGACTGGGGACCTGCAAGCACATCGAGGCGGTGCTGCTGGGGCTGGCCAAGCCCGGCAAGGCCATTGCTGGGCGGCGCACAGGATCGGGTATTCCACGCATAGAGGTTTTCCTTGAGCCCCGCGAGGAGCGGGTGAAGATTCTCTGGCCGGTCGGGCGACGGTCCAGTGCCCATACCCTGCTGGCCCCCTTCTTCTCCGCCGACGACACGCTGCTGGCGGATCCGCTGAGCGCACTGCCGGCGCTGGAGCGGGCGGTGGGCGCGGCGGCCCCGCGCGTGCGCTCCCGCATCAGGATATCCCGGCATCTGCAGCCCTGGCTGGAGCGCCGCCGCCGTGCCGCCGAGCACGAGCGGGCGCGCCGCGCATTCGAGGCGGACGTGGCGTCCGGCAAGCGCAGCCTCGACGTGGTCTCCAGGCCCCTGTACGCCTACCAGCAGCAGGGCATGCTGCATCTGGCTTTCACCGGCCGCGCCCTGCTCGCCGACGAGATGGGCCTCGGCAAGACCGTCCAGGCGGTGGCCGCCTGTGAGCTGCTGCGTCGCCTGCACGGGATCCAGCGGGTGCTGGTGGTGGGGCCGGCGTCCCTGAAGGCGGAGTGGCAGGAGCAGATCGCCAAGTTCACTGCCCTGCCCACGCGCATCATCGAGGGCCCGCGGGCGAGCCGGCTGCGCCAGTACCGGGAGCCCGCGTTCTTCTATCTCGCCAACTACGAGCAGATCCTCAGCGACCGGGCCGACATCACGGCCATCCTGGCGCCGGACGTCATCGTCCTCGATGAGGCGCAGCGCATCAAGAACTGGCGCACCAAGACCGCGGAGGCCGTGAAGCGCCTGAGCAGTCCCTACGCCTTCGTGCTCACCGGCACGCCCATGGAGAATCGCATCGACGAGATCTACTCCATCGTTCAGTTTCTGGATCCCCACATCCTCGGCCCGCTGTTCCGCTTTAATCGCGATTTCTACACCCTGGACGAGCAGGGGCGGCCCCTGGGCTACAAGAACCTCGACGAGCTGCACCGCCGCCTGCGTCCGCTGATGCTGCGCCGGCGCAAGGCCGAGGTGGAGGACCAGCTGCCGGGACGCACCGTCAACACCTATTTCGTGGAGTTGGACGCGGAGCAGCAGATCCGCTACGACGAATACGAAACCAAAGTCGCCCGGCTGCTGGCGGTGGCCAAGCGCAGGGCGCTCACCAAAGAGGAAATGGACAAGCTGCAACGCTGGCTCGCCTGCATGCGCATGCTCTGCGACACCCCCTATATCCTGGATGCCGACTGCCGGGTGTCGCCCAAGCTGGTGGAGCTGGAGGCGATACTGCAGGACCTGATGGACGACGCCGAGCCCCACAAGATCATCGTGTTCTCGGAGTGGGAGCGCATGCTGGAGCTGGTGCGCGAGCTGGCCGACCGGCTGGGACTGGGCTATGCCTGGCACACCGGCACGGTGCCCCAGACCCGGCGCCGCACCGAGATCAGGCGCTTCAAGGACGATCCGGACTGCCGACTGTTCCTATCCACCGACTCGGGCAGCGTGGGCCTGAATCTACAGGCCGCCGACGTGGTCATCATCCTGGACCAGCCCTGGAATCCCGCGAAGCTGGAGCAGCGCATTGCCCGGGCCTGGCGCAAGCACCAGCGCCGCACCGTGCAAGTCATCAACCTGGTGACGGAGCACACCATAGAGCACCGGATGCTGCATCTGCTGGAGCAGAAGCGCACCCTGGCCCTGGGCGTCGTCGACGGCGCCGGAGAGCTGACCGAAATGGCACTGCCTTCGGGGCGGGCGGCCTTCATGGAGCGCCTCGACAGCCTGCTGGGGCAGCGGCCGGCCGAGGCGCCTGCGTCTCCTGCTCGGTCCGATGCCAGCCAGGTGCAAGCCCTGCGCGAGGACGTGCTGGCCCGCTGGGGCGACCGGGTGCACCTGCTGGAGCTGCACCGGCGGGGCGCCGAGCGAGTGCTGCTCGCGGTCCTGGACCGGGTGGACCAGCCCGTGAGCGAGGCCTTCGGCGAGCTCGCGCACGAGCGGCTCGGCGATGGGGCTGCCCGGCTCGAATTGATGGACCGCAGCACCTACGAGACTATTCAGCGCTTAATTGCTGCCGGCGTGCTTGGCTACGGCCCGCAGCGGGGCGCTGCCCTGCATCGCTCGACCTTGCTGCAGGCGCGGGAGGACGATGCTAGCAGCCGGCGGCTGCAACTGGCACAGGAGCGTTTTCAGCAAGCCGAGCCCAAGCAGCGCATGGCCAGGGTGCTGGCCGACGGTGGCTTTCCGCTGGAGGCCCTGGCGCCGCTGCACGAGGGGGTGGAGCTGGCGCTGCGCAGTCTGGCCGGGCTGGTAGACGGCTCCGGCGACGGACCGGTCAGCATGGATTTTCTCGCCGCCTCGCTGATTGCCCCCGGCATGCTTGCCGGCGGCGCCTCCGGCGTGGTTGCCAGGCTGCGCCAGGGCGGCATCCCGCAAGCCGAGGCGGGCGAGCTTCTGGCCCAAGCTGATGCCCTCTTCGAGCAGGTCGCCACCGCGTTGAGCAAGGCCAGCCTGGGCCAAGAGGCTGTGGTATGAGCCAGTCGCTACCGCCGCAGGCAGGGTGATATGCTGCAAGCGACGACCGTTCCCACATCCGCGCTGGAGCCGGCCGAAGTGTCGGCCATGTTCCGGCTCATGGCGGCGCATTACGAAGCGGTGGATTATGCGAGCTTTCTAGCCGACTTCGCGGAGAAGGATCGGGTGATTCTGCTGCGCAGCCCGGCCGGCGTCATTCAGGGCTTCACCACCTATCTGAGCTATTGTCTGGAGCATCCTATCAGTCGTGCCAAGGTTCGGGCGGTCTACTCCGGCGACACCATCATCGATCGCCGGCAGTGGGGTGGCCAGGCCTTGGCCTTCGAGTGGCTCTACCAGGCAGGCAAGACCAAGGCGCGGCATGCGGCGGAGCCGCTGTATTGGTTTCTCATCAGCAAGGGGCCGCGCACCTATCGCTATCTGTCCGCCTTCAGTCGCAGCTACTGGCCCCACCATGCCCGCCCCACGCCGGCACAGGAGAGCGCCCTCATGCATGCCCTGGCGACGCGGCGCTTCGGGGAGCACTACTGCTCCGAACGGGGGTTGGTGCATTTTCCGGCAAGTCGCGGGCACTTGCGCCCTGAGCTGGCCGAGGTCGATGCCGCAGACCGCCGTCGGCCGGAGGTCCGGCACTTCCTGCAGGCCAATCCCGGCTACGTCTACGGCGACGAGCTGGTCTGCCTCACCGAGCTGACCGTAGCAAATCTCAAGCCCCTGTCCAGGCGGGTATTCGAGCGGGGTCTGAGAGCCGAGCTGAGCCCACGCGATGCAGCCAGCCTGGCAGCGCCTGCTTGAGCTGGCGCGGCCCTATGCCAGGGCCTTCGCGGACGCCTGCGCCGCGCCGCGGCTGGCCCAGGAGTGTTGGCTGCGAGAAGCCCTGGCGGCGAACGCCGCGACGGACATCGGCCAGCGCCTGGGCTTTGCCTGTATTGGCACGGCAGCGGACTACGCGGAGCGGGTGCCGGTGGCGGGCTACGCCGACATCGAGACCGCACTGGCGGCCTGGGGGGCGGGCGGCCGCAGCTTGTGCGCCGCGCCGGCCGTGCTGAGCGAGTGGACTTCCGGCTCCACTCGGGCAGCCAAGCGCGTGCCTCACAGTGCGGCGGGGCTGGAGGGCTTTCGCCGGGCACTTCTCCCCTGGCTGGAGAGCCTCTGCCGCCACGATCCGGAAATTGCCGACGGTCGCATCTACTGGGCCTTGAGTCCGGCAGGCAGCAGTGCTTTCCGAGAGCGTGGAGTCAGCAACGATGCGGCCTACTTCGGCCGGGCGGCTCCCCTGCTGGTGGCTCTGAGCGCGGTGCCATTGGGGCTGGCGGAATTCGGCGAGGTCGGCCGCTGGCGCCGATGGACCGCCACCTTCCTGGCGGCCTGCGAGGATCTCGCGCTCGTCTCCATTTGGAATCCGAGCTTCCTGCAGCCGATCCTGGATACCCTGGAGCAGGAGGCCGAGCGCATCGTGGACATGCTGCGGCGGCCCGGGGATGATCAGCCGCCACCGGTGCTGGCTTCGGCACTGAGCCGGCTCCAGGGTGATGGGCCCCGGCACGCCGAGCGGTTGCACGCGGCTACTGCCGGCGGTCGGCTCAATACGCAGGTGCTCTGGCCGGGACTGCGCCGCATCAGCTGCTGGACCCACGCCACGGCCGCCCGCCAGCTGTCGGCGCTGGCCCGCCGGCTGCCAGGGGTGCGCATCGAGCCCAAGGGCCTGCTCTCCACAGAGGCTGCCGTCAGCGTGCCCCTGCCTGAGGCCCCCAACCCCGTCGCCGCGGTGATGAGCGCTTTTCTGGAGCTGCGCCTGCCAGACGCACGCTGTGTGCCGGTATGGGAATGGCGGGAGGGCGACGTTGGCACTATCCTGGTCACCACACGCTCCGGCCTGTGGCGCTACGACACTGGCGACCGGGTGCGGATCACCGGCTACTGGAAGGCTGCCCCCTGCCTAATCTTCCTCGGCCGCGAGGGCAGTGTTGTCGATCTGTGCGGCGAGAAGCTGGACGAGGCTCTAGTGCTGGCGCGCCTGCCGGCCGAGCTGGAGGCGTTTCAGGCACCGGCCGCGGATGGTCGCGGCTATTGCCTGTTCCTGGAGGCTGCGCAGGTCACGCAAGGAGAATCCGAGAAATTGGCCGAGCGGGTGGACGCTGCACTCTGCGAGATCCTGCATTATGGCCATGCCCGGGAGCTTGGCCAGCTGGCGCCGTTGCGCGCCGTGCGGGTGCGAGGACTGCTGGCAGGCATCGCCCGGCGCCGCCGTGAGACCCGCGGCACGCCCCTGGCGACGCTCAAAGTCCCCGTGCTCGACGGCGACTCCGGCTGGCTGGAATACTTCGCCTCGGCCGAACTGGTGATGTCGCGATGAGGCTTGTGCTGATCTCTCCGAAGGGACCCCTGTATCGCCACAAGGGCGGCATCTTCCGCAAGTCCCTGCGCTATCAGCCACTGACCCTCACCACCCTGGCGGCACTGGTCCCGGAATCTTTGGGAGCTGATATTCAGCTCATCGACGAGGGCATCCAGGACATCCCCGGGGATCTGCGGGCCGATCTCGTCGGTATGACCGTGATTACCGGCACCGCACCGAGGGCCTATGAGCTGAGTGCCCGGCTCCGGGCTGCCGGCATGACCGTGGTGCTGGGTGGGCCGCATGTGACCCTGCTGCCGGGGGAGGCGCAGGGCCACGCGGATGCCATATGCGTGGGTTATGCCGAGCAATCCTGGCCCGAGCTGCTGGGCGATTTCAGCCGCGGTGCCCTGCGCCCCGTTTATCGCCAGCGACCGGACCTGGCACTGGTCGGC
>Ga0307417_10000851_pt1 | contig 12467 bp, 9 predicted proteins | sample SalMarWE160210MG_2_FD_202514 | JGI IMG/M metagenome (GOLD analysis project Ga0307417, IMG submission 202514) | Salt marsh sediment microbial communities from the Plum Island Ecosystem LTER, Massachusetts, United States - WE1602-10 | ecosystem: Environmental > Aquatic > Marine > Intertidal zone >...
GCCCGAAGGCTGGGAATCGTCGGGGAAAACGATATTGCTATCGTCGATTCAACAGCCCATGCCATCAAGTTTTCGGGTTTTCAGGAGAAGTATTTTGAAAAAAGCCTTCCAGCAGAATACAACATATCTTCAAATCCGGCTCTGGTCAATGCACCCGTTTATATCCATCCAGAGAGCCTGGAAAAAGTCCCTGCCCCGGGTAAACCATTACACGGCAATGATTTTGATCAGTTTGTAGAACAAACATCAAAAGAGATCGCAAAACGCTTGAGTCTTAAAAGGGTTCCTAAAGCATGAAGATAAAAGGGACACGTTCAGTAACCATCTATTTTGTGATCATCACTTTAGTGTATATGATTACCCTTTCTTGTGCTTATGCGGCTTTTTTTTACAAAAGTTACATTATTCGGTACGATAGAGGCTGGAACATATTATGTGATCCATATGTTGTTAAAAAAGATGATTGGGTATTTAAACTCTTTAGGGAAAAGGGAGAAATTTCAAATACAGATTTTCCGGAATTTTTACGGATATTCAAACGATTAAATCCGCACATCCATGACATAGACAGAATTCGTCCCGGACAGCATATCGTTATTCCTTTAAAGAAAGTCGACCAAGATGAGTTGCCCGAACAATCTTCAGGCGTCGTTACAATACCATATTTGACCAATGTTACCTTACCTGACGATGCAACAAAAAATTCGACAGACTATCAGGTCAAAAATGGAGACTGCGTATCCATTCTCATTTCTCAAAAATATGGAAATTACGGCACGCCATCATATCAGGAAGGCGAAAAGATGTTCCGGTTGATGAATCCTAAGATTGAAAATCTGAATCTCATTTATGCAGGGCAGGTAATCCGCTTGCCGGATCCGAAAAATCAAAACCAGTCACAGCCCCTCCAGCCCCCGATGATGGACACCGGCACCATTCCACCAAAAACTCCGGAAAGGGATCGTCCTGACAGCTCTGTGGCGTTTGTTGAGAACATGCCGTTGTCTTCCAGTGTAAATAACGGGGAGGAGTCCTCAGATTCTCCTCTGTCGAAAGTTGCTTCGGTGTTAGATGCCAGGCTCTTTAATAAAGGTGATTACTACCTTCCCAGGCCTGGAAAGGAAGACTATAAGGTCGATCTTTCACAGACCCCTTTTATAAAGCTTGAAGATGGAAAACGAATCTTTTTTACCTCGGGTGATGAAAATCAGGATTCTGAAATTAAGATTCTTAAATCTTTTTGGGAAGATGTGGTTGTTGTAAACGTTACTCCGGAAGATCCCCTGGAAAAGGTTTTTGATACAGTTTTTGGAAGCCTTGAAGGAGATGTTATAAAACAGCGTTTGTCATTTTCAGATCATGGTGTGGAAGTTGAAGTCAAAGGAAAATGGATCATCGAAAAATCCGGCGAGAACGGTGAAGCCATACGTCACCTTTGTATAACGGTTATCGATGATTTAAAAGAGCGAACACCGCAGTCAATCATTCGCTATTTGGACCAAAATAATATTATCATCAAAGAGATCCTAATAGGGAAAAGTATTAACGAGCCGAAATCGAATGCGTCCCGTTTTAATATCGCAGACAAGAACCTGGACATCATCGACGTTTCTGATCATGAGGCGTTTGTGAAGGATTTGCTAATGGCCATGGGATATCAATATTCTCCCAATAAAAACATCTCATTTCAGTATGCAGGAATTCAGATTAACGCTAAATCAAACCTTGCCACCAAAGGCAACGACAACATATTTTATATCGATTTTGGTGATTTTTATGGCGATGCTATTCATGCCATCGAAAAAAGCGGTTATTCTATTATACAGATAAAAGACAATAACAGCCTGGATGATATCATACAGATACTTCTCGGAGCGATGAATGCTTCATTTATAAAAGATCCGACATTTTTGGCTGCGAAAAGACCGGCCGATCATAACACCCGACTGACCATTCCGGGTTTTTTAATGGACCATGCAGATATGTCTATGGTCCTTCTTACATTTGCTCCGCTACATCATCAGGTCATCCAATTTTTAACAGATAATGATATAAGAATTATTCGGATAAACCTTCAAGGTAAAAAAAATGAGTAGATATAGGTTAAATTGGACAGTATTAGTGATAGTGGCGCTTTATGTTGTTTCGTGTGCGACAGCAAATATGGGCGTGCAAAAAAAGCAGGGAGAAGCCTTAAGAAACCTTGGAGAAGAATACTATAAACGAGGGGATTATACATCGGCATTAAGGGAATTGTTGAAAGCTAAAGCCCTTTACCCAGACGATGCCTTTCTTCAAAATGATCTTGGTTTGACCTATAAAGCCAAAAAAAGACTGGACCTTGCGGCTAAACATTTTAAAAAGGCCTTGGAACTTAAACCGGATTACGCGCCTGCAAAAAATAATTTAGGCACTGTTTATCTCGATAAAAAGGAATGGGACACAGCCATTAAATATTTCAAAGAGGTTTTAGAAAACATGCTCTATGCGACACCTTATATGGCGATGGCAAATTTGGGGTGGGCATACTATAATAAAAAAGAGTATACCCTTTCTGAAACATACTATCTTAAGGCCCTTGATTTAGACCCGAAATTTATCAATGCACAACGTGGTCTTGGCCTTACGTACATTGCCTTGGGAAAGATTGATGAGGCTGTAGAGATTTTTGAAGAAGCGGTTAAAAACTATCCGAAATTTGCTCTATTGTATGATGACTTGGCCAAGGTTTATATGTTATCACACGACTATGAAAAAGCCCTTGATGCCTATCAAAAAGTTATCGAACTTGCTCCCGGCAGTCCTTTGGCCAAAGAAGCGGAAAAGGCGATCCAGAGAATAAAGAGATATTAGAAGCTATCTCAAAATAATCTTTTGGCCCAACCTCGGCGTTGGAGCCTCGTTTTAAGTCCTCGACATACTTAAGTATGCCTGCGGGTTAAAACTCGGCCCCGCCTTGATCTTGAACCAAAATCTTTATTTTGAGATGGCTTCTAATACAATGAAAAAATGACAGCGCATCAATTCGTAGCATTGACTTGTGCCAGCTGAACGACTCTGGGTGTAATAAATATCAGCAGCTCTTCTCCGGTTTTTTCATCCTTACTTGTTTTAAAGAGCCAGCCAAGAACCGGTATTTTTCTTAAATACGGAAGACCATTTTCCCCGATATCTTTCCTTGTTTTTCTAATTCCGCCGATAACGATGGTATCTCCGTCGTCCACCAGAAGTTCGGTATAGGCCTCTTTGGTGGTGAAGGATATTTGGTTATTAATAACGGCGCCGATTTCATTATTTTTGATGACAATTTTCATTGTGACGCGTTCATCCGGCGTAATATGCGGGGTTACTTCCAGTTCAAGGGCAATGTCTTTAAACTCGGTTGTGGTGTTGCCATCCGCATCCAGCTTGTTATACGGATATGCCAGGCCCTGTTTGATCTTTGCAGCTTTATTGTCAAGGGTCAATATTTTTGGAGCGGATATGATCTTAACGTTACCTTCAGACTCCGATGCTTGCAATTTTGCATCCACCACCTGGAATGTATTTCCGACCAGTCTTGAAAATGACAATCCAATTTGACCAAGACTGGTCGTTGGGGCATTGGTTGCACTCATATTATAACCCAGTAAGCCCCCTAAGCTGCTATCTGTTCTGGTTCCGGTGATTCCCCACGATGTCCCAATTTCCCTGGAAAAGGTGTCGGTGGCTTCGACAATCCTGGCTTCAATCATTACCTGCGGGGTGACCTTATCTATTTTTTTTATGATTTCTTTAGCCTTTTTTACTTTTTCAGCAATGTCTGTAATGATAATTTGATTGTTTCTTCCGTCGACGGTGACACTGCCGCGTCCTTGGGTTGGCGTTAGATGAGGTGCCACGTCATCTTTTGCATTTGCATAGCTGACGGGAATGTATTCCGTTATCAAGGGTGAAAGCGCTTTTTTCTGTTCTTTCGCCTTTTGTTCCGCGGCCAACATTTCCTGCCGTTCTTCTTCTTCCGCCACTAATGTTTTAAGGGTGGCGATGCGGATAATATCTCCTTCGAAAGTCATTCCAAGACGATTCATTTTTAGAACCAAATCAAGAACTTGATCCCAAGGTACAGGTTTGTCAAACGATAACGTAACCTTTCCGGAAACATCTTTGTCAATGGCGAAATTTTTTCCGCTGACGTCCATTAAAATGCGAAATACGTTTTTAATATCTGTATCAAAAAAGTTGAGCGCTATTTTTTCGCCGGTATATTTCCCCATTTTAGTTACAATTTTTTTCTTAGGAGATGGTTCCATCTCTGTGGGTTCTTTTTGTGCAACCGTCTGAGTTATCACTTTCTCCCAGGGCGGAAGTTTGGCTTTATCAAGAGGTTTTGGGGAGATTGAAGATGCTTCAAAATGAACGAAAAGAAGATTGTCAGTCTGCTCGATAAAATAAGGCACGGATTGGCGCAGTTCGATAATAAATCCGGACTTGTCTTTCATGGCCGATGTCTGAAACGGTATGATGCGGTCCACTGCGCTTTCAAAACGTGTGGTAATTAAGGGTCGCTTGCGATAATCCGGCAATTTTGAGTGATAAAGCTGAAGCAAAAGCTTTTTTTCATTGATTTTTTTTAACTCATATTTGGCAGGAATTGTAGTTCCAATAACAATCGTCGATTTACCTTCCTTTTCACTTGAAAAATCGATTCGATTCACCCAGGCAGGCTTTTTTTCATCGGCTTGTAATTGAGAAACTTGAGGAATGGAGGTTTTAGCTGGTGATATCTTTTGAGTAACCGTGGTGGGCTTTTGGTTACTATCTTTTATCTCACCACTCGATTTTTCTGTTTTTTCCGAAGTCTGTGTAGCTGCGGGTGGTTTTTTGAATGATATGATTAGGTCTTTTTCTTCACGGACGACTTCATAAGGAACATCTTCTTTTAATAGAATTTCGATACGGGTTGTTTGACCTTTGGCAGTTAATTCAGAAGCTTTGATTGAGGCAACAACATCACTTTCTGGATGGTAAGTCGTATCGATATTGTCAACGTCAGTTTCAGGGAAATAAAGCAGAACGCCAAGAGGGGAAGATTGTTTGACGGATGTATAAGCCAGCGGTTGGTTTCCGCTAACACGCACGTTGCTTGTTTCTGAATCTTCCACCTCGCTAATTTGGGTGATAAGTTTTGGGTTAGAAGATTCTGCGGTAAGTTTTTTGGTTTCTTTTACTGCCTTGGTATTTGAAGCACACCCGATAAACATGGGCAGCAAAATTACCAAAAAAGAGGATAGTATTCTAAATTTTAGCGGTTTTTTTGTCTCACAATTCATGCTATTCTCCAGGAGGTTTCTGAAGTTTAATTGGTTTTTTTATGATCGAAACTTTGCCATAAATATCTTCACTCTCTTCTTCGATAATGATCCTGTCCTTTAATATCTGTACGATTTTACCCGAATTTGTTCCTATATAAGTCCCCTTTTTTACGACATATCCTTTTCCAGAGGTTTCCTGAACCAAAGCTCTGTTACCACTCGGAGCCTGTATTATTCCCACAAGGGTCAGCTGGCTTAGGTTTACCCTTTCAAGGGGCGTGAGGGGTTTACGCTGTTTGATTTTTTTATTCCCAACAGCCAGCGAAACAGGTCCTTTTTTAAAAAGTGGTTCAAATGGATCCAGCTTCCCTTCAGGGATATATAAATCGCTGATTTCCGGCATTTTGGTTTTTTTGGCTGTCGGGGATTTTTCAGCAACTAACTTTTGTTTCAGGTTTGAAATATCAGCAGGCACTATCTCCTCTGGTTTGGCCGTTGCTTTTTGAACGTCTTTTTTTTCAACAATGATTTTTTTCGTGATTTGCCTTGATTTTAAAGGGGGTTCAGATGGTTTCTCACAACCCCACAACACAGGAAAAAAACAGATAATACAAACGAGACCGCGTATAAAAGCAAAATGTTTATCCATGATTTAGCGTTTCTTTTTTTTCTTTGACGAAGAAGCTTGTTCAGGCTTTGTTTCAACAAACCGATAAGTGATGGCCTTACAAGAAGTTATTAGGTCAGTGTTGCCTTGTATAGAGGCCATATTAATGTCGTCGATATTTACGATTCTGGATAACCTTGCCACTTTGTCGAAAAAAAGAGCAACATTATGATAATTACCTGTTACCTTAATAGATACGGGGATTTCAGCATAAAAATCTTTGTTTTGTTCAGACTCCGGCTGAAACAGCAAGAATTCCAGACCGGCGTCACGACCGGATTGGGATACACTTGACAATAGCCCCGGTATTTCTTTTGTTTCAGGAAGCTTTTTCATGACCATTTTAAATTCCATTTCTGCATCTTTAAGCTTATCCTGATAATATTTAAGTTGATTCGCCTTGGCTTTTGCAGTGGCAAGCCGGGTTTCCAGCGTGGCATGTTCTTTTTTTAACACATTGATTTTACTAATTTTAGGAACAAAGGAAAAATATACAAAAGGACCGACAAGCACTGCAAAGAAACCCAAACATAATAAGATTTTGTATAGTTTGGACAACTTTCCAATCTTAGCGGTGGTTTCGAAAAACAAGTTTGTTATTTTAGATGTGTCGATTTTTTTCATTATTTTTGGTCCGGCTTTGAGTCGACATCATTTTTGTTTTCTGTTTTTTTCAAAGGAGATTTTTCACATCCGATTTCAAATTTTTTAAGATTTAATTTGTCTACCTTTTGTTGTGTTATTGTCTTTAAATTGACATTTTTATATAGGTTTGATTCTTCCAGGCGACTCATAAAGTCAGCAATGGTTTTATTGTCCAATGCAATCCCTTTGATATTTATCTTTTCGCCAGATGACTCAAAATTGGTGAACCATAATCTTTTAACGGGCTTGTTATCGTTGCCTGCTGATGCATCAGATGTCGAATTGGATGTATTTTCGGCCACCATTTTTGTCATATTTTCAAGAAGGATGACCGGAGCTCTTCGATTCATTTCGATACTTTTGATAACATCTGTCTTATGTCCTAATTTTTCGAGCTCGTTTTTTATTTGATCCACCTTTTTTGCTTTTGTCTCAGCCTGGGTCAGCATTATTTTTGTGTTTTTTATATTTGTGTTTAGATCATCGATTTTATTTCCCAACCATATACTATAGTAGAGCAGTATCACAAAAACAACAAAAAAAACCGCAAGAAATATGTTTATCTGCCTGAGAATATTCTCTTTTTTTCTTGATTCACGATAAGGGAGCAGATTAATTCGTATCATTTGTCACCAATTTTTCGTGCTGCTAGTCCCATACAGATCGCGGCTTGCGGAGCGATCTGCTCAAGATAAGAAGAATCAAACCGGTTACTGTCAATAATAAAATTCTGAAATGGGTTTATAACTTCGACTTCAGCTGATGTTTCGGCAGCTAGAAGTTCAAGAAATTTTTTAATATTGGCGCCTCCACCGCTGAGCACAATCCTGCCAATTTGCTCCTCAGGATATGTAGAGTAAAAGAAATCAAGGGCGCGTTTTATTTCAATGCACCAATCGGTTACCACGGAGTCAACAATTTCTTTCAAATCTTCAGCAGATATAAGATCTGTTTCTTCACCGAGTTTGATCGCTTCTGTTTCCTCAATTGTGCAACCGACTGTAGAAGCAATCTTATCATTAATTTGTTCACATCCAAGTGAAACATCACGCATAAATTCAGAAACATTATCTTTTAAAATATTTAACGATGTTTTGCTGGCACCGATGTCTATCAGGGCAATATTTTCTTCTTCCAAAGAATAGTTAAAATTCAAAATATTTTGAAGGGCAAAAGCATCTACATCTATTATGCGAGGGTTAAGTTTTGCCATTTTCATGAGATTGATATATTCGCTAATCATCTCTTTCTTGGCGGCAACCAGAAGCACATTCATTTGATTGGGATTGTGTTCGCTTTCTCCAAGTATCTGGAAATCTAAATTAACTTCACTGATGTCGAATGGGATATATTGTTCCGCTTCAAAATGGATTGTCTCGTGTAATTCATCTTCCGTCATAGTCTGGACGTTGATCTTTTTAACAATAACCGAGTAGCCTCCAATGGATATAGCGACGTTTTTATCCTTCAGTTTGGTTGATTTAAAGAGTTCACGAATATACCCAGAAACAGCTTCAGGGTCTCTAACAGACCCTTCTTCGATGAGGCCGGGTTCAATATTTATTGTGCTGAAGTTTTTAAGGGTAGATCCAGCTTTTGTATCGACAATTTCAGCAAGCTTTAGTGTCCGGGATCCTATGTCCAGTCCAACAAGCCGGTTTTTTTTCAAAAAAAACATAATATTTTCTTAATCACCAAAAATCTTGTTTTTATCGGAAAGGTTTAAACCCAGGGCCAAAATAATCTTTCGCTGAGTTTCAAGACGACATGGCATTCCTTTTTCTATACGCGCAATTGTAATAGGAGATACATTGGCCTTCCTTGAAAGTTCGGTCTTGCTCATCAGCAAAGATTCTCGAAATTTTTTTACTCGGTTACCTTTCACTCAAAAACCTTTGTAATAAAAGTATTAAAGACTGTCCAATATATCTTTTGAAGAAAGATCCAAATACAATATACAATAGTTTACCCTATATTATGGCCAAGCTCAAGAACTTTTATGCATAATTATAGACAAATTTTGATTAATTACTTTGTTTTGTGGTTTTTTAAATAAAAATACCATATATAGTATTGTATAACTAAAGATAATATAAGTGCAATGAAATAATGCTATCAACGTTCATGCCGAAGTACCTTACACGACTGAATGGGCGTTCGGGAAGTTTCTGTTGTAAGGCTTCACTATCCATGTGCCGGATTGGTTATGTTTTAAATGATGTATCATTTTAGCTTGGATGAAATAAAGCATTGTCTTGACTTTAAAGGTCGATTTCCGTATATGATCGAAAAAATACAATTTAATCATTCTTGTTTGAAACCGGTATTATTTTTTGTGCTTTTTTGCATTTACATACAATAAATTGAAATATCGGCATCAACCATTCAAAACTTTAACCTTGTCTATGAACCGGTACTCAGCAGAAGAAAAAGTTAAGCCTTTTAGGCTGGTCAAATATTTTACCTTTACCAGCCTGATCGTAATATTTATCGGGACACTGGTTTTTTCTTTGCTCAACATGCACTGGGCGAAAGCCATGCAGAAAAAAAAAAGTGAAGACTACGCCCGCCTTCTGATCGAAAATCTTAACCATCAGGTCTTTTTACAATTTATCATCCCTGTTGCATTGAAATTCGGCAAAATTCAACTGAGTGACGAAAAACAATTTGAACGCATGGATAAGGTCGTCAGAAGTACACTTCACAGTTTTAAGATCGATATGGTTAACATATATGACATGAACAATACCATTTCATACAGTTTCGACCGTACGATGATCGGCAAACAAGATTTTGGGGGTAAAGCGTATAAAGATGCAGTTTTGGGGAAATCAACTTCAAAACTGATTCAAAATGGAAGCTGGTTTATGATTTTACTCGGATTTCCACAGAACAGTCGATTATTTTCATTTGCCCCTTTGCGAGCAGAGCAACCGCTTTCCAGGATATCCGGTCCGGTGTTGGGGGTTGTGGAAATCGTACAAGACTTAACCGAAGATTATAAAGCGATTTTTGATTTTCAAATACGTGTTATTATCACCACTTCAGTGGTTATGGGCGCTCTCTTCCTGGTTCTTTTGTTTGTGGTTAAAAGGGGTGAAAGTATCATAGAAAAGCGTGCCCGGGAGAGACTTAAGCTCATAGAACAGCTGAACCGTGCAGAACACCTGTCGACATTGGGAGAAATGGTGGCAGGAATATCCCACGAAATTCGTAACCCATTGGGTATTATAAGGAGTTCATCTGAACTTTTAAAGAAAAAAATGGCTGGCTGTGATCCTTCAAATTCAATTCCGGATATAATCATTGAAGAATCTGTTCGATTAAATAATATTATAACAGATTTTTTAAATTTTGCGAAGCCCAAGAGCCCATATCTTACAGCCTGTAAAATAGAAGATGTTCTCGAAAAAAACATCAATTTTTTAGCCACGCAGATCACAGAGGAAGGTTATATTATAAAAAAACATTACGACAATGACCTCCCGGAGATAAACGCTGATGCTGATATGCTTTATCAGGCTTTTCTTAACATTTTAATAAATGCCATGCAGGCAATGCCTGAAGGCGGTTCAATTTATGTGAAAGTGAGTGCAGAAGATAACACCGTGACAATAGTGTTTGAAGATGAAGGTGAAGGTATACCTCAGCATATAATGGAGAAGATATGGGATCCTTTTTTTACAACAAAAGCAAAGGGAACCGGACTGGGGCTTGGTATCGTGAAAAATATTATCGAATCACATGAAGGAAGTGTAAGGATTGATAATAAACCGGTCGCCGGAACCAGTGTTAAGGTTATATTACCTGTTAATTAAAGGGCGTCGTAATGGAAACGGTCCTGATTGTAGATGATGAAAAAAATTATCCGCTTATATTGAGTGCTATTCTTGAAGAAGAAGGCTTCGAAACCTTTACCGCCAACAGCGGTCATAAAGCGCTTGAAATACTCGCAAATACCGACATAGACCTTGTACTTACCGACATGAAAATGCCATCCATGGATGGTATTGAACTTTTGGAGAGAATAAAGGACAAAGATCAGGATCTTCCGGTCATTATGATGACAGCCCACGGTACTGTGGATAAAGCTGTAGAGGCCATGCAGAAAGGTGCTTACAGTTATATACTCAAACCTTTCGAGAATGATCAGTTGATAGTATATGTGAATAAGGCTGTGGGTATGTATCGGGTTGTCAAAGAAAATCGGCAACTCAGGAACGATGTAAAATTACAGTATGGTTTCGGAAATATCATTGGAAAAAGCAAAGTGATGCAAGATGTTTTTGAAACCATACGAAAAGTTGCACCGGCCACCACGACGGTATTGATAGAAGGTGAAAGCGGCACCGGAAAAGAATTGGTTGCAAAATCGCTACATTTTAATGGGTTACGACGTGACAAGCCTTTTGTTGCTGTTAACTGTAGTGCGCTTGCTGAAAACCTCCTTGAAAGTGAGCTTTTTGGGCATGAAAAAGGTTCGTTTACCGGTGCTGTTGCGATGAAAAAAGGACGTTTCGAGCTTGCTGACGGAGGCACTCTTTTTCTTGACGAAATCGGTGACCTTTCACAAAATCTTCAGGTAAAGCTTTTGCGAGTCCTTCAGGAAAAAGTTTTTGAGCGGGTCGGGGGAATTAAGCCACTATCTGTAGATATTCGTATTATAGCCGCCACAAACAAGAAACTAAAAGATGAGATGTTGATAGGGAGATTTAGGGAAGATCTCTATTATCGACTGAATGTGGTGCATATCGTCATGCCGATTTTAAGGGAGCGAAGAGAAGATATTCGCCTGTTGGTTGACCACTTTATAAGCAAATATAAAGATGAACGAACGTCTGACATTCCAATAATAGGTCTTGATTCTGAGGTAGAACGTCTCTTTTATGATTACGGTTGGCCAGGGAATGTTCGAGAGCTGGAAAATGTTATTGAACGGGCTATGGTTTTATGCCAAAGCAATAAAATAAAGATCTCGGATCTCCCAAAAGAATTTAAGAACAATGTATATAATTCTCTTCATTTTGAAGGAATACCTGCAGATGCAAAATTAGATGAGACTCTTGCGATGATAGAAAAAAAGATGATCGAAAGAGCCCTGAAATTAACAGATAATGTTCAATCCCAGGCTGCAGCGCTGCTTGGTATTGGCAAAAGTGGACTTAATTGGAAAATAAAAAAGTTTAAATTGGACATCGGTTCAAAAACTTGAATGAAAGAAAAATCATTTATTTATCAATCATATTAAAAGGTTATATTGTTTGAAGGATAAAGTGGTTCAAAAAATTGAACCCTTAGGGATTAAAAGAATATATATTAAAATTAATATCTTATGCTATTTGGCGTTAATCTGGGTTCAAAATTTTGAACTTTTCTGTGTTTAGAAGAGAGGGTTCGGGAGAAAACAGAAAAAAACAATTCGTCGGATATTTAGCGTAAAATATTTATATTATTATATAAATCCACAGACGAAAAATAGGACTAGTTTTTATTGGTAATTTGGCAAGAAAATTGCATAAACAAATTTCAAACCTAATAATTTCTTTATCTGTTTTCCTCCTTAATGACCAATGGTATCAAATCTGTTGGTCATTTTTTTTTGGAATTTTAGTTCGTGTCCGTCCATAAATGGTCTTTTTGCCCAATCCGCCGGAGGCGGACAAGTCTCTGCGCCTGCCCCGTGAAATGCGGAGCCTATTTCTCTGGGGTGATACTCAAAAAATAATCCTCGGAATATCAATTATATGCCTGCCTGCCCCGTAGGTCTGGTAGATCGTACTGGGGTGGTTATTTTTTTCGCATGCCTTGATCTTGAACAAAAATCCTCATTTATGGATGAACACTAGTTAGCTTTTTGAATG
>Ga0307417_10000852_pt1 | contig 12446 bp, 16 predicted proteins | sample SalMarWE160210MG_2_FD_202514 | JGI IMG/M metagenome (GOLD analysis project Ga0307417, IMG submission 202514) | Salt marsh sediment microbial communities from the Plum Island Ecosystem LTER, Massachusetts, United States - WE1602-10 | ecosystem: Environmental > Aquatic > Marine > Intertidal zone...
CTGGATCAGCAGTACCAATAGAATATCCTCGGGTACCTTTACATCCCGCCCCTCTACCATCATCTGCTATTCCAGAAGTGGTTACATCATAAGCCACCCATCTTGTAATAGCTGCCATTTTTAAACCTCCTTAAAATTATATTTCTTTTTAATAATGCCTTTGTGTGTATGCTCATTAGAGCATTTATATTTCATCTTAGTATCAACATTAATATATTTATCCTCCAGTAAATCAAAGCCCGCTTTAACAAAACTATCATTTACAAATGGATAATTTAATTTTTTTGACATAATTATGTACCTTTCTCTATTGTAAAACTAAAAGTATAAGGCTCCATTTCATTTGAATTAAAATCTTTAACTCCGCTAACAGTGATCGTATAGGTCTGTCCGTAAAAAAACGCAGTAGATTGCGGATAAATACTAGCATTTAAATCTACATACCCCACAGGATTTATTGTTGCAGCCAAATCAAGCGCCCATAAATCCGCAGTTTCAAAATAAAACGATTCGGCTTCCGTATTGGGGCAGAAAGCCAGGTTTGAGGCTCTGATGGTCGTAATAACCTCAGTATGGGGTCCCCAGTCGATTAATTCATCAAATATGACATTGTACCCATAGAGTAAATGAAATGTCTGTTCTACTACCCCGCTAGACGTGTTTTCAGCATGTATAGTTAAATCTATAGTTCCATCAGAATAAACGCCACTTGGAGTATAATAACATCTGTATCCATCCGCTATACCCGAATGAGTAGTTGAAACAACTTGACTATCATGAATAAAATAAGTACCTGCTGTAGATATCCCATAGGCGGTATCTATTACGTCAACAGCAAAGTAGTTTAAACTCGATACTTTTATCCAATTTTCTACTCCTATAGAAAAATTGTCTATTACAATAGTCATTTTCAGTATAAATCCTCTATAAATAGGTAGTTAGATTATTTAATCAATTCTATAAATTATGGGTATTATTGTAACATTCCTTTCCTTTCCACCTATCTTAACAAGTATGCTACTTTGATCTATTCCCGTATCATTAATCCCGTAAATATTAGCTGAAATTCCAGTAAGTTTTCTGTATGTCCCCTTAACACAATTTTTAGGATAAAAACTATCAGGATCAATCCATGGGCCTGTACTACCTTCACAATAAAATCTCCAAGCATCATTAAGCTGATTTTTATAATCTGACGCGTCTTTTACTTTAACACTCACCTCAACTGTTTGTCCATAATCAAAGTATTCCGAAGGAACATAACTTATGTGATATCCACCAGAAATTATAGAGGTTATAGGCAATTTATATCTATTATTTACATAAAATTCCAAAGAACTGATGTCAACTCCTACCCCGGCATCCAAAACATCAAAATAAATGTTTGTATCAATACTTACATCTTCTTCTTCTCTAGCTGGAAATTCATTTTCTACATAAGGAGCTCTATAATCAGGAATTATCTTAAACCAATAATCTGTTAAAATTATATTTGGTAATGGAGCCCCATCATAAACTTCAATAGATACATACACAACAGCATTATTATGGAAATCTACAGCTGGATCATACAAAATATCAAGCCCTGTAAGTCCACCACCAGCATCGAAAGTAGTGATTGTACACAAAGAAGTTACATCTATATAACCAGTGTTTCCAACATACGAAATCTCGCGCACTTTAAAAATTAACGTACTTTGGTTCAAAGCAAACGCAAAAGGCCTTAATCTAATCCAAATATTTGTATTGACTGGGTTCTTTTCAGACCAAAAAGCTGGTATAGCATCTTCAATAAATCTAAATTGTTCTATATCCACATTATCTTTATTGCCGGATGAACTGTGCCTGCTTATGTATAACTGACTTAGTTGTAAATCATTTGATTGTTCTTTATCTTGAATTACTGGTAATACATTTTCAAAGTCACTATCTATTTGATCAAGTTTTGATTCGCTGCTGAAATTCGAAATTTGTTTTATGGAAGCGGCGTTAGTATCAGCCGGATGTCCTGTTGAGATCCAATGCCCACCTGGAAATTGAAATTTACTCAAAGACTTTATATTAAATTCATTTTGCATTCCTAATACTTGAGTCATAAATGTTTGAGTATATAGCTCAGACCCTTCTACTGGCCAAGTACCACTTAAAGTGGGGTTTTGTATAATCCCGTCATCTAATTCCATAGTGAATTTCCTGTGGTATAATAATTCTAATCCATCCCATACATCATCATGCCCAGTTATGCCTACTACCCCGCCATTAGTTTTAGCCTGAATTTTTACATCTATAAAATCATCTCCTGTATTTACAGGGTTGAAATAATCACTAACATAAAGTAAACTCGCCACCCCATTAGCATCCGTAGTAGCCTGCCCATCTGCTGGAAGAAATACCCCGCTATCTGGAACATCATAAAAATATACTAATTTAGAACTCAAACCAATACCAAACTGGTCTCTAACTACTACTACCAGTGTAACTATCTCGTCACTCAAAACTATGCTATCAGGAATAGTATAAAGTGCTAAACTTTTAGTATAAGGAGCTATAGAATCTATTTGATAATTATATGTAGTCCAACTTGATGTAGCTTTAACACCATTCAAATCAGCTCTTGTAGTAGCTCTTTGTAATCTATAAATAACAGCATTATCAAAAACCACATCATAAACAGGCAGCACAGTGGCACCATCATCATCTATATTTGTAAGAGCCTGTGATTTTTGAATCTGGTATGTATCAGTACTTAGATATAAAATATTAGTATCTTGTACAAATCCTACAGCTTGATAATCTCTACTCCAAGAAGCTGCTCTTACCCCCGAATAAATTCCACTATTCCCTACACCAGAAACTGTTGAGTCACTATTCAAACCAACTTTATATAAAGAACCTTTATTAGTTTCTGCGCTTTGTCCAACATCACTAAAAACATAAGCATATTTGTAAAAAGTAACTGGATCAGTATCTACATATTCATTGTTTGGCTTACTAGCCTCTAAATATAGTGAATTTCCATTAACACCAGTAACAGTAACATACTCAAAAGCATTCAAATTATCTACATCACCGCTTGGGCCTAATAAAATCTCATCACCTATTTCAATTCCACTAGACGAAGTAACATTTATTTGACCTGTTCCTGTAGTGGTGGCCCCGTTGAAATCAGTTTCATAACGTTCAACAGACATATCATAGCAATTATAATTAGCTCCAGACAATATTATTATGTCCTGCGGATCTAAAGTACTACTTGTACTATTTAATTTCCACCGCTTAATTTCGCAACTAGTAGAACTAATGTGTTCTAAAGTAAAAAATGGCAGCTCATCTCCTAAACCACTGAAAGATCCTCCTAAATTTCTAGGGCCAGTATATTCAATAGATGTAATTTGTCCCACACCACTACTCAAGGTGTAGGTCTTTTGAACAGCGCCATCACTAGTCCTAACAACCCTAAGCACGCCATTTACATGATCTATATAACAAAACTCACTAGCACTTCGTGGACAAATACAAAAATTAGGGCAATCAGGACTAGTAGGTATTCTTACATTTTCATATGCCATTCAATTACTCCTTAATCATACTGAGTAGCCTCACCCTCTATATTAACTGTAGCAACCTCTACTCCAGCTTTATAGTAGGTTATAGCTTCTCCAGTCCCGAAAAAATAATCAGTATATGCAGGATTTATAGTTATAAAGCCTACATCGTCGTCATCTGTGAAAAAAACAGGCTTATTCCAAACACCATCACCATATTGGTCATCTACCAGCATTGTTATTTTAGTAGTATTTACTCCGTTCGCGGGAAGTATTACTGGGTAAGCTGATATACTAACCGTATCTAAAAATCTACGACTAGTAGATAACACATAATTATAATTAGTCCAACTATAATTAGATTCATAATATCTTGCCGCTTTTTGTAATCTATAAATATTTGTATCTGCGATAGCTAAATCATAGATTTTAATATTTGTCGATGGTGGTTGAAAATTATCCAAAGCCATCGTACCATACAAACTCATGGTATTCACATTCAAATATTTAAGATTAGTATTTTTTTCGTAAACTAAAGCATCTACAGTGGAAGGTAAGGTACCTTTTACAGTACCAAAAGTACAAGCTGTGATATTATCATATTCACTTCCACTATAAGTTATTATATTTGATCCTGTATAAGCATCTATTTTATGTAAAGTGCCATCTCCATAACTATTAAATATCCATAAATGATTATAGAAATTTACACTATCATTAATACTGTATGAATTTTGTGTTCCTGACGCTAAAATTATTTGCGCGCCACTTATTGTGTTTACACTAACTTCTTCGTATTGATCTAAGGAGTTTGGTCCAAGTGTAAGTACTACTCCACTCGCTACCATGTTTGTATATTCATTCAAATATATCACACTACTACTGGCCATTATTCCACTAGCCAAAGTATCGTGATAATGTTCTACTGTAAAAGCTTCGGAACTAAAGTTAGGTGTAAAATTAAAAGTATCTTTTAGTTCAACGATATTATTTTCTATCTGCCATCGTTTAATAGATACCCCGCCAGTAATGTTTTGTAAGCTCCAAAAATTAATACCATCATATTCTAAACTAGTTACGGCGCTAACCAATAATGAATTTAGTGGATAATTAAAAGCCGTTTTTCCATCATCAAGTTTTTGGGCAAGAGCATCCCAACTATCATCCATCATATAAAAATAGCCACTATCAAAAGTCATATTAGCTTTTCTAAAATTTATATTTTCATACATTATTAAGTCTGCTCCACCACTGCCGTGATTTTAACTTCTCTCGCTGTGTTTCCAGAGGTATATACAGTTTCAGCTTTACCTTCACCGTCTGTATTATCACTAATAGGAAGAACACTACCCGCACCATCATCATCAGTAAAATATACCAATCTACCAACTATAGGCTGTAAAAACTGGTCTTTAACTATTGCTGTTATGTCCGTCGTAGCAATAGTGTTAGCAGCAATAATAGCGGGGTATGCAGCAAGCGAAATAGAAGTAACAAAAGCATCCAGTGATGATAATAAATAACTATAATGTCCCCATGTAGTACCTGTGCCATCAACAGCAGACTGTAATCTATAAATATTCTGGCTATCCATACAAATATCATAAACAGCTATAACAGTAGATTCATCACTTTTTATATTTTCCATAACCATGGACCCATAATAGGGTAATGTTGCCCCAGCAGCTCCAACATTTATAAATAAAGCGTTGGTTCCTTTTATATAAATTAATGTATCTACAGGGCCATATGACGCAAATGAATCAACATTATAAAATGTAGCAGCTGTAACATCTTTATATGCACCGCCTGCGTATTTAGTTATATACTCACCTGTATAAGCATCAAATTTATACAACGCACCAGTTGCGCTACTGGTTCCATCATAGTTATTAAACACCCATAAGTAAGTATAAAAATTAACTATGTCAGCTTCATCATAGGAATACTGCAAAGTGCCAGATGCAATAGTAACGCCCCCAGAAACAGTGGATATAACTTCAACATCTTCTTCTTCACCATTAGAATTAGGCCCTAAATGAAGAATAAGCCCATCACCACTAGTAGTTGTAAAACTCATTAATGTAGTATCATCCCAATAGTCGTCTAAATAAAGTGTAGTAGCCCCACTGATCACAGCGGACGATAGTTGTGTATGATAATGCGCTATAGAAAAAGCTTGGGAATCATAGGTGTGGCTAGGATCACTATCAAGATAATCAAACGTCTGTTGAAGTTTACAAATGTAATTATCTATTTTCCAACGCTTGATAGATATTCTGTCACTTTTATTTTGAAGGCTCCAAAAATACACCCCGTCAAACTCGGCGCTTTTAACTATATCAGTAGATGCATTACTCATTAGTGTGTCAAATGGATAAGAAAAAGCAGTATTACCATCATCAGTTTTTTGCAGTAAACTATCCTGGTCGTGATCAAAAGTATAAAAATAGCCTTGATCTACAGTAAAGTTATCCTGCTGACCTATAATTAGTTTTATATTTTCAGTTGCCATACCAATACCCCTTTAATCGTAAGTATCATAAACTCTCAATGGCGGTCTCCATTTCAAGTCATACCTATAGGGATCACCATCTAGTTCTATCTCACTAGTTATATCAAAATCCATTGTACTATTATTAAGTGTTATTTTCATGTCGGATAAATCTATTCCCGCCGAAGGTAAACCATCCTTTAAAGCAATATTTATATTGGAATTAATATCAACCCCAACTTCACCATCTAGCGGGCTTGCATTTTCCACAAAAGGGGATTCTTTATCCTGTATTAAAGGAGACCAATCTATCTGAGCACATAACTCTGCCAATCCAGATTCAATAACATCATCAAAGTTATCAAATGAAATGTTGTTTATTCTTTTAGCAAAAATAGTATCACCATTAATGTCTGGATAAGTAGTTCCTATTTCCAAAGTCCAAACATGCTCTCCTTTTACCCCTTTTATAACATAGTATCTAAGAGTTATATTGAACTTAACGGCCTTATTCAGATTTAGGCTATTTCGTACATAAAATTCTGCCATATAGCTCCCCTAGTTAACTGAAATCTATTTGGTTTAATATACTCATAATACCCCATCTTATAACACTGTCTACTGTTGAATGATAATGAACTGGTTCTTGATCTGGATCTTGTATACGTAATCTTTGGACTTTAGCTTTTCCACCAATATAACTATTAGCTAAAGTACTAATTGGAATAACTATATTAGTAGTATTAGTTCCAGACGCAGCAATAAAATAGTCAATATTAGTGTCATCCATGATAGCCATAGGCTCTCCAGCTATCAGCCCAGCCATAGTTTCAATAACAACAGCTGTGCTTGAGGGCCCACAACTAGTGGTTACAAGAGCTTCTTTTATAGATGTAGTAGCGATGGTTTCACTATCCATACCCAAATTAAATCCCAAGTCTTCATAAAGAGTATCAGCCCCATTAGCTTGTACATGAACAGAGGACTTATTGGTTCCAGTGTAAAATTCAGAAACATTTCCAGAAATTATTTTCAACTTACCATCTGTATATTCTACTGTAGCATTTAAAAAAGCTAACTGATCATCATTAGCATTCCAACTAATCCCACTGGTAGTGGGGATATCTCTAATAACGTCTTGTATATGATCAGCTAAGCTATCCGGCCCATAAGAACCGCTAGTCAGTGTTACATCGTACCAATCGCTGCCATCTATACTAATTTCAAATGCCTTGGACCCAGAAGCAATAGTTATGTCATTTAAATCAACTAATCCAGAACTCTTCACCCAACCAGTGCTAAATTCCTGTACATAAATATTTTGAATATTTGTAGAAAGCGTACTATCACTATAAGCTGTGGTTGTAAAAGATAGTACCCATTTTTCATCCCCCTGCGCTCCAGTAGGCACAAGAGTGGTTTGATCAACCGATATAGTTTTACTTGTGTTAGGATAATTATCAAGATCTCTAACAGTAACATTTGTAGCCATTGGCCCTTCCTCCTTAGATATAAAAGTAATTTCTATTATTTAATTGGTAATACGGACAATCAGGATCTACGCATAACCACCCATACTTTGATCCTCGTGAGTGTCTAATCATAAGACCACTAGTGGTTGTATGACTAAGTCTATCCCCTAAAGCAACTTCTATCATTTTCCAATATGTACCACTATTTAGATCTTTATCTCTTACGTAATTAGTAGGTGCCTCAGTTGAATAAGGGCATTTCATATGATAAAAATGAAAATCAGCTATACTAACCCACGGAAATTCAGCTTGTACTGCATCAATATCTACAGTATTTTCAACACAAACTTTTGTTTTATAAGTGGATAAATTGCCGCTAGTGGTACTACCATAGCGATCTTCAAAAGTCGCATCACATTTTTCTATAGGATTTCTCGGCATTTTTACCCCCTAAAATTATGTACATCGCCATCAAATTTAATCAAGTAAGATGGGTACGAAAGATAACATTGATGTTTATCATCTTCATGATTTTTAGTATCTATTAGTATGTGATCATCGTCATTTAACTTAGGAACTGAATTCAAATATTTGTTTTTTAAAATGACATTACTCAAACTAATTTTTTCTACAGTTTGATTAACTCCTTGCCAAGACAATACAGCGACATAATAAAATGGGACCATAAAAATATACTGGTCTTTAAAGTCTAAATTCATGATATCTTGCTGCTCCAGCTGAGCTACTTCTCTTAATACGGGGCCTTTAAAATATGCACCATTTAATTTAGCAACCCCTTCCATATCATAGTTAACCGTTGACCAATATAATTCTAATCTATATTTATCCTCAATTCTAAACACCATAAACATTCCCCTTACTTTATTAAACAGATATATAAATTGGAGTATTTGGTATGCTAGCGCTTGATTGCCCCGTTTTGCCGCCAGATTCTAAATCTCCACCACCAATTCGAGTAACAATACCTAATTCTACATTGGTTATAGAACCGACGCCTGGTATACCAGCAGACACACTTCCTTGAGATCCAGTAACTAGCCCATCTGAACTAAAAAGTACCCCTAAATTAACTACATCTCCAGATCTACTTCCTTCTGATATGCCCTGTAATATAGCAGTAGGCGTAGGCATGCTAATAAATTCTGATCCAACCACGCCACTTTCAATCCATTTTTGAAAAGACCAGCTTTCAGTTCCAAATCCAACAGGGTCTCCCTTAGAATATGAATAACTAGTGATAAACATTGCATCTTCATCAATATTAACACTAATACCAGGGTCACATGCAGACGCTACAATTGATATGCTTTTCTGCGCTGTACTATCATCGCAATTAAATGCTGGCTGCAAAGCCACGGAAGATAATGCTCCTGCATATGATGTAACACTAACAGTTAGTGTGGCAGATACTTGAGTTTTCCATGGATCCCACGATCCCAATTGCCATAATCTATTAGGCTGCCTATTAATATTCCAATTAATAGACTGGAAGCCATCACTACTCCCATCAATAGTCACTGCTGTCATCGTACCCAAAATTATACTCATAATTACACCTCCTACTTAGGCCTTTTTGTACACCCTTTAAGATAACTTAGGCGTATTATTGCCCTTACATGTCAAATACAAAACGTAATCGCATTTATATCTTTTGTCACATTCCTTACATTGATTTTTTTTAAAAATTTCTAACCTAGCTCTTATTTGATGCGGCTTAAGATATTTGTAGCCACCCCTAATATCTCCTGGATCTCTTACATATTTTTTCCTATTTTGTCCGCAATTACACCCCATTAATTTCCCACGCCCTCTAATTGTAACGACCACTGCGCCCAGCCGCCGCTGCCCATAATAGCTTGTTGACTAGCCCCCATAACTCCTACAGTAAATCGAACCCCTCCCCAAGTTCCATCGGTGTATGTGTCTTGTAGGTTAGTCATATCATCTTTTACAACAGTTAGTGATATAGCCGCTTTACCAGTAGCATCATAACTAATAGATAATGACGAACATTCTATAAATTCTACCATTAGTACCACCCACTTTCTCCAGGTACATCACTCTCATCTTTAAATTCGGCTTTATGAGTAACGCTTCCCTGAAAAATTTCAGTTCCATTATATACATACGGTAATCTTTGAAAGTTAGCTTGTATATAATTACCCTCAATATCTGCACCAGCAAAATCTTCAGTTTTTGGTAAAGTTACTGCTGCTACGTATGTTTCTATTTTATATTTGTCAGCTCCAAAAGCCTGCATCAAAAAGTTACCTGGACCTATAGGCATGGCGCCACCAGATCGTAGCTTCCAATTTTTCGATTCATATGGTTGACATCCATCTATGTTTTCTGGCATATTATCCTCCCTGATTATAAACAAATATAAATGAATAAGATACAGTTGGTATGTTTGGAGGTGTATAACTCCAACCAAAACTAGTTAAATATAGCTCAGACCCGTTAGGTAAAATTCCTTGTAAAAATGAAACAGATTTAGCAGATTTACCATCCTCTGGCGAAACTGATAAAGGATTTCCACTATAATAAAAATCATAACCATCTACATGATTACTCACCAAATAAGGTGTCTGAGGACCACTAGAAGCTGAAGCATTAAATGTTTGATAAGAATTTCCTATTTGAAGTAAGCTTATTTGGGTAGTAACACTCCCATCAACAGAAGCCCTAGCAGACCCCTTTGGAATCGCATACAATTTTAAATCGCCATCTTTACAAGACATTCTGGTTTCCCAGTTAAAGTTAACACTAGCATTACCAGGACAATTTACAACTGGCCCTGGTGCGTAAGCGGTTATAGAAAGATCTCCACGAGTAGCCCCGGTTAGCGCTATTTGAGTTCCGCAAGCTGTTTCTACTATAGATATATCGGTACCAGATCTTAAACTAGCGGAAATAATGCCCAAGCTTCCTAATATAGGAAACTCTGCAGCAATATGACATTCGCAAACCGCCATTATTCTTCCTCCCTAGTTTCAGCCCAATAAGTAGCAAAAGCTGGGCCGCCTTGATAAATACTAGCATGATCATGAATTTGTATACCCTGCACAACTATATAAAATAACGTATCCATAATACTTTTAGATTTATATCGTATTATTTGTCTACCACTTTTTGTGTGTTGATAATAAACAAAACCGCTTTCTAAACTAATACCATCTAATTTTACAAATTTTCCAAGAGATTGTTCTAAAATTTTAAATCCTAAAGCTTCATACTCACCTTTAGTAAGTATAGCTGGCACCTTACCCGCCGCGTATGGCGGGTATCCTATAGGCCTGCTTATTTTAATCGTGTCCCCCACACTTGCAGTAAAGGTTGTTACGTTTGGGCTATTTAATCTCACATCAGGCATATTTATTGTTCTCCCTCGGGAACTTTTTCAGCCATAAGCCCGCCTTTAATTTCCCATGTTCTTTTTCTAATAGGATTACTATCCAATCTATATGCATCTGGCGTAGTAACTCTATAATTTCCTTCCCAATCAACTACCACTACCGGTTTTTTACTATAAACTTTATCTGGAAATTTTTGCCTAGCGGGGGTATGCTGTTTAGAAATATTATTGACTATTCCCCAACGCTGTGGCGGCGTATCTCCATTACGTCGTGTTATAAGCCTTCTATTTATTTTTTGTCCGTTCAAAATAGAAAGCTCATCCTGGCCAGAAATATTTAACATAACTTTAGAAGCATCAGCTCTAATAGGATTAACTACGCACCTATAAATTAGCCCAGTAAAAATAGTAGGTAAAGAACCAAACCCAGTGCTTTCACCAGCTTTAATAACTATTTTGGCATTTATTAAAGAACTAGAAGAGCTTACATCATCGTAACTTACTTTAACACTAGCAGAAAACTGAGCTGACGCTTGCCCTCTAGATCTTGTAATATTAAAGGAAACCACATCTGGAGTCCGTATAATATAATTATCCCCAATTTTAACTTCCGCTCTAATCGGTTGCTTTTCTAAATTAGCCATACTACTCCTTAAACACTTATCGGGTTGTTATATACAGTCACTTTAACTGTATCACCAATTTCTAAAGGATCTATCTGCCCATTAACACACTCTAAAAGCCCTATTCGTTCTAATTGAACTAAACATTTCATATTGTCTGGGTATACATAACTCACAACACCCTCTACTTGTATTCGCTCTGTTTTATTTTGATAAACTGATGAATCCCACCCACCTATACCTTGCCATTTAGGACCTGCTTGTACCGAAATTAAATATTGACTACCATCTTGATAAGAATAATTTATTGAATTAATTGTTTTACCATCGATAATTTCTCCTAAAACAGGCGCAGCATCAGGCTTACATACATACGTAGTACTCTCAACTATATCATTTTGTAAAGTATATATAAATGCAGCAACGTTCTCTAATTCAATACAACTCTCCCACGGATTTCCAGCACAGCTCAAAAATGGTAAAACTATTTTAACATCACCGTTTTCTAAACCTTCCAAAGCTTTTTGATAATCAGACCCAGCTAAATTTTCTACAGTAGCAAAATCTAAATCCGGTATTTGCTGTCTAGGATCTAATATCATACTAATTCCTTCGTGACAATACGCTATTGGCGGAGGTAAATCTTTACTTATTACAGCGTATAAATCTACAGTTACGCCCATTAAAGATTCCCCTGTAACTTCATTACTTTGTCTTTGATCCAAAATGGAGACACATGGATTATCCCAATCATAAACTACTATTATTTTAGCATTATTACTATCATTAACAGGATCATATTCTAATGCATACCCAGATGTGCCCTCTCCCATAGGAAAAATAGCCGCAGAATGTGGTGTAGTATTATCTGCTTCGGTGTGACTATCTCTTAAATAGCCACTAATTTCAGCAATATTCCAAAAATTACCAGTACTA
>Ga0307417_10000853_pt1 | contig 12440 bp, 9 predicted proteins | sample SalMarWE160210MG_2_FD_202514 | JGI IMG/M metagenome (GOLD analysis project Ga0307417, IMG submission 202514) | Salt marsh sediment microbial communities from the Plum Island Ecosystem LTER, Massachusetts, United States - WE1602-10 | ecosystem: Environmental > Aquatic > Marine > Intertidal zone >...
CGGCTCGGCGAACGGGTCGCCCAGGAGCACGGTCTGGTCGCGCCGGACGCCGAAGGACAGCACGTCCAGCGACACCCCCAGGAGCCCCACGATCCGATCCACGTAGGCCCGGGCCTCCTTGGGCAGGTCCTCCAGCCGGTGGATGCCCTTCACCGAGCCCTGCCAGCCCGGCAGCTCCTCGTACACCGGCTCCAGCTCCTCCAGGTCCTGGGGGTTCGACGGCATCTCGGTGACCAGCTTGCCGCGCAGGCGGTAGGCGGTGCAGATGGGCAGGCGGGCGAAGCCGTCCAGCACGTCGAGCTTGGTCAGGGCGATGCCGTTGATGCCGTTGATCCGCACCGCGTAGCGCGCCGCCACCGCGTCGAACCAGCCGCACCGGCGCGGCCGCCCGGTGGTGGCGCCGTACTCGTCGCCCTCGGCGCGCAGGCGCTCCCCGTCCGCGTCGTCCAGCTCGGTGGGGAACGGCCCGCTGCCCACGCGGGTCGTGTAGGCCTTCACGATCCCCAGCACACGGTCGATCCGCCCGGGCCCCACGCCGCCGCCGATGCTGGCGCCGCCGGCGCAGGCGCTGGACGAGGTGACGAAGGGGTACGTGCCGAAGTCGATGTCCAGGTGGGTCCCCTGGGCCCCCTCGAACAGCACCCGCTCGCCCCGGTCCAGGGCCCCGTTGACCACCAGGGACGTGTCGCGGATGAAGGGCGAGAGGCGCTCGGCGTAGCCCATGTATTCGCCGTAGATGGCGTCCGTGTCGAACAGGTCCTCCGGCGGGCTCGCGTAGAGGCGCGAGAGGAAGTAGTTCATGGACTCCACGTTGGTGGCCAGCACCCGCCTGAAGAGCTCGGGGTCCAAAAGGGTGCCCATGCGGATGCCCACCCGGGCCACCTTGTCGGCGTAGGCCGGGCCGATGCCGCGCCCGGTGGTGCCGATCTTGCGGGTGCCCTTGGTCTTCTCGGCCTCGCGCTCCACGGCGCGGTGGTAGGGCAGGATCAGGTGGGCGCGGTCGCTGATGTGGAACTGATCGCCGAACCGGATGCCGCGCGCGGTGAGGGCGTCCATCTCCTCCACCAGGGCGGACGGGTCCACCACCACGCCGTTGCCGATCACGCACCCCACCCCGTCGCGCAGGATGCCCGAGGGAATCAGGTGCAGGATGAAGGACTCCTGGCCGATCACCACCGTGTGCCCGGCGTTGTGGCCGCCCTGGTAGCGGACCACGAGCGCCACGCGCTCGGTCAGGAGATCGACGATCTTGCCCTTGCCCTCGTCGCCCCACTGGGCGCCAACGACCACCAAAGCCGGCATGGATCGGTTCGGATGCCTCCCAAGGCGCGACGCCGGCCCGGGAGCGGGCGCGGGGGGGCGGGTCGCCCGCGGCGGTCGCGCGAGGGCTCCTGTGTATCGGAACGGGGGGGTGTTGTCAACGCCGGGCCCGATTTTGGGGTCCACCCGGGACCCTGGCCCAAGGGGCCCCCGGCGGTTTGCGCCGGTGCCCGGCGAGGGGCTATGCTCGGAGCCGGAAGTCCTTGTCACGCAAGGCGGAACGCACGATGTTCGGCATCGGAATGCCCGAAATGCTCCTGATCCTGGCGGTGGCCCTGGTGGTCTTCGGACCCCGCCGTCTGCCCGAGCTGGCCCGCACCCTGGGGCGGACCCTGGGCAAGGTGCGCGCCGCCGCCCGGGGCGTGCAGCGGGAGATTGAGCGCGAGATGGCCCAGACCGGCCTGGATCGCCTCGGCGACGCCCCACCCCGTCCGCCGGAGGCGCCGCCCGCACAGCCTGTGCCGCCGGCACAGCCCGCGCCGCCCGAACCCTCCCCGCCCCCCGCCGACGCCGACCGGGACGAGAAGCCCGGCGCCTGAAGCCCCCGTGCCGCCCGACAACCAGATGCCCGATCGTCCCGGCCTGTCCCAGCGCATGCCCTTCCTGGCGCACCTCGGGGAGCTGCGCGGCCGCATGGTCAAGGCCGCCGTGGCCGTGGCCGTGGGGATGGCGGTGGCGTTCTTCTTCTCCGAGCAGCTGATCGCCTGGCTCGCCCGGCCCGTCTCCACGCCCCTGGTGTTCATCTCGCCGGCGGAGGCGTTCTGGGCCAACCTGAAGGTCGCCTTCCTGGGGGGCGTGCTCCTGAGCCTGCCGGTGGTGCTCTACCAGGTCTGGAAGTTCGTCGAGCCCGGCCTCTACCCCAGAGAGCGGCGCTACGGCGGCGTGTTCGTCCTGTCGGCCTCGGTCCTGTTCGCCCTGGGGCTGGCCTTCTGCGGCTGGGTGGTCTTCCCGTTCGCGATCAAGTTCCTGCTGACCTACAAGACCGAGGGCATGACCCCCATGCTGGCGGTGGGGACCTACATCGACTTCGGGGTGAAGTTTTTCCTGGCCTTCGGCCTGATCTTCGAGCTGCCGCCCGTGATCACGCTCCTGTCGCGCCTGGGGGTGGTCACGCCCCAGCGTCTGGCGGCGAGCCGCAAGTACGCGGTGCTGGGCGCCTTCGTGGTGGCGGCGGTGCTGACCCCGACGCCGGACATCTTCAACCAGTGCCTGATGGCGGTCCCCCTCATGCTGCTCTACGAGCTGGGAATCCTCTCGGCGCGCTTCTTCGGGCGCCGGGCGCCGAAGCGCGAGGATTCGGAGGGCGACGCCCCCTAGCGGGGCGGGGATCTAAGCGGGTGGAGCCGGGCCGTCCTCGCGGCGCCGGCCGCCGCCGGCGAACTCGGCCACCAGGGCCCACACCACGGCCAGGAGGCACGAGGCGAAGAACGCCCCCACCACGATGAGGGTGCGCCTGGGCCGGGCGCGCTCGTCCGGCGGGATGGGCGGGTCGATCACCTTGAAGGCGAAGTCCTCCCGCACCTGGGCAAGCATGGCCTTCTTGGTCTGCGCCTCCACCAGGTTGAACAGGGTCTGGCGCATCTCCACGTTGCTGGTCTTGTCCACCTGGTCCATCAGGTAGGCGATGCTGTCCTCGGCCTCGCGCACCGCCTGGGCCTGGAGGTAGCGGTTGAGGGTGTCGATGTGCAGGCGCACCCAGTTCGCCGCCACCTCCGGGTCGCCCCACTCGATGGAGACGGTCACGAGGCCCGTCTTCGGGTCCTGCTCGACCTCTCTGATGTCATCGAAGAGCCTGTACGCGTCCCACATGTCGGGCGGGTCCTCCCCCGCCTTCCAGCGCTTCGCGGCCGCGTCCCAGCGGTCGGCGAAGAGGACCGGCATCAGGTCGTTCTCCTCCACGATCTTCTTGGTGAAGGCGCGGGAGGTGAGGATGGCGATCCGCTTCTGGGTATCGTCCGGCGCCCCCAGGGGCATCCCCGCCAGGGGGGCGAGGCCGCCCAGCTGGCCCATGATCCCACTCATCGCGCTGCTCGAGTCGTCCAGGACCGGGGCGATGACGGCCGTGGCGCGGTAGTAGGGCGGCAGCAGGAAGGCGACGGCCACCGAGGCCAGGGTGCAGACCAGGACCACCGCCAGCACCAGGCGGCGCCGGGCGATCACGGCCCGGATGTAGTCCATCAGGTCCACCTCGTCCGTGTCGCCGTACGGGGGATAGGGCGGCAGGACGTAGACCGGCCCGTCGCCGGGCGCCCGCTCGGGCCGGCCCTGCTCCCCCGGACCGCGCTCCGCGCCCCCCGTCATAGCACGCCGATGGCGTGGGCGGCGGCCGCGGTGATGGCCAGCTGGTAGAGGATCTGGGTCACGTCCGTGGCGAGCTTCAGGCCGGAGAAGAGGGAGACCCTCTGGGGCACCACGATCGTGTCGCCCAGGACCACCCGCCCGCCGGAGTGGAACCACCCCACATTCACCGCCGTGACCGAGCCGTCGGCGTGGACGACCAGGACGCTCTTGCGGTCGCCGAACTTGGTCAAGCCGCCGGAGCGGCCGATGTAGTCGTCCACCCGCTCCCCCTTGCGGTACAGGTGGGCGGTGGGGTGGTAGACCTCCCCCACCACGAGGACCGAGTCCGGCCGGCGCGGGATGATGAGCCGGTCGCTGCCCATCAGGCGCAGGGGGGCGTCCTTCACGACGACGCGGCCGTCCTTCTCCTGCTCCAGGTGGATGGCGACGCGGCCGGTGGCCTTGGCCTCGCGGGTCATCTGGAGCAGCTCCTTGCCCGCCACCAGGGCCTGGCTCCGGTCGCCCGTGCCGAAGCTGACGGGCTGGGTGGCTACCCGCACCAGGTCCTGCTCGAAGGTGCGGGAGAGCCGGTCCAGCTCCGCCTGCTCCTGGCGGCGCACGTCCTCGCGCTGGAAGAAGGCCCCGGCCAGGAAGGCCTCGTCGGTCAGGCCGCCGGCCCGGGCAATGAGACTCGTGACGGTCTCGCCCTGCTCGATCACGTAGTTGCCGGGGAAGCGGACCTCGCCGGCAAGGTTGACCACCTCCCCCTGCCACTCGGGGGTCGAGCGCACGTGCACCACGTCGTCCGGGGCCATGAGCGGGTCGGCCCCCGGCTCCCCCTCGCGGGCCGCGGCCAGGTCCACCAGAATGTGCTCGGTCTCGCGCCGCTCGCCGTGGGGGGCGATGGTGAAGCGGGTGATCTCCACCTCGTAGGGGTAGGCCCGGGCGGTGACGTCGCCGGCGGCGGCCATCAAGTCCGTCAGGTGCATCCCCTCGGACAGGGGGAACTGGCCGTTGAAGTGGACCTCGCCCTCCACCCTCACGGTTCGGTCCGGGCTCACGCCGGCGACGGCCTCGCGCCGGATCTCGGCCACCTCGGGCACCAGGGCCTGGGCGCGGTCCTCGTCCAGGCCGAAGAGCAGCACCTGGTCGTCGGGCATGAGGGCCAGGTTGGCGGGGCCGGAGGGGTTTGCCTCGGCATCGGCCAGGTTCGTCTGCAGGTAGAACTTGCGCTCCTGGGTCGGCCGGATCACCAGGACGTAGCTCAGGTCCGTGTCCAACAGCTGCCCGGCGGGCGCGGGGAACAGGTCCGTCAGGCGCATGCCGGGCACCCAGGCGTACTGGCCCGGGCCCGCCACGTGGCCGCGCACGGTCACCGCGCCGGTGTCCGGGGCCAGGCGCGGGAAGACCTGCACCACGTCGCCGTCCCGAACCGGGGTGGCGAGCTGGTCCGGCCCCAGGTCGCGAACCTCCTGGACCGATTGCCCGTCGTCCCGGGTGTCCAGGCGGCGCAGGCGGATCGCCGCCCGGTCCCCGGCCGCGGTGATGCCGCCGGCCAGGACCAGCACGTCGGCCACGGTCTCGCCGCCCATCATCTCGTAGACGGCCGGGCGCCGCACCAGGCCCGCCACCACCACCTTGGCCGAGACCGGCGGCACGAACACCACGTCGCCCGACTGGAGGCGGCCGTAGCCGGCGGTATCGCCCTTCAGGAGCACGTCGTACAGGTCGACGGTGGTCAACAGCTTGCCGCCGTGCTTGATCACCACGTGGCGCAGGGAGCCGTTCGGGAGCACCCCGCCCGCCGCCATGAGGGCGTGCAGGGGGGTGGCGAAGGCGCTGACCACCTGGGCCCCGGGCCGCACCACGTCGCCCAGGACGAACACCTGGAGCGTGCGCAGCTGGCCCATGGTGACGGCCACCTTGACGCCGATGGACCGGCCCTCGATGCGCTCGGTGATCATCCGGCGGGCCTCGTCGAAGGGCAGCCCCGCCACCTGCATGGGCCCGAACTTGGGCACCAGGAGCGTGCCGTCGCGGGTGACCCCCAGCTCGTACTCGGCGCTCTCCTTGCCGAAGATCTGGATGAGGAAGGTGTCCCCCGGCCCCACCTGGTAGTCCTTGGAGACCGGCGCGTTCGGGTCCGGGAAGGGGGGGCCCTGGGGCCCGGCGAAGATGTCGTACCCGAACGGCCGCACCCCCAGGCCCGTCACCAGGTCGGAGCGGGGCAGGATGCGGGCCATCACCTCCTTCTTTCGGGCGTAGGCCAGGCTGGAGATGGCCTGGGCCACCTCGGCCTCGGTCCAGCCCATGACCTGGAGGGGATCCTCGGAGGGAAGCCACAGGCGCCCGTCCCGGTCCACGTGGAAGGTGCGCTCGTCCCAGGGACGGTCCGGCAGCACCGCCCCGGAGGGAATGGGCTCGGTCCGGGGGAGGGGATCGCGCAGGCCGATCACCAGGGCGTCCCCCGGCCGGACCACCGACGGGAGCGGCACCTGGGTGGCGGCCTGGGCCGCCTCGCCGCCCTGGGCGCTGGTCATCCCTTCCACCGGCGTGCCGGACGCGCCGGCACCGTCCCCCGGCAGGCCGAAGGGGTTCATCCCGATCCGCGGGCTGACACTCAGGTCGCCGCCCTGGCGCAGGGCCTGGAGGGCCGCCTCGCGCTGGGCGGGCCCCAGGCTCTGGAGGAGCTGGATCTGGTCGCTGGTGGGGACCTGGGCGAAGGCGCTCCCGGCGGTCAGGCCGAAGGCCAGGAGGCCGGCCATGATGCCCACGCCGGCCGCGAGAAGGCCCGGGCCACGGCGGCGCGGGCGCGGCGGGGCATGCCCCGCCACCGTTTTCCTCCCCCATCCGAATTGCACGCGTGAAACGCCCTCCGGGCGCCGCCCCGGGACCGCGGCCTCAAGAGCCCCTTCTGGGTACGCGACCGCCAAGACGCGCGGTTGTCAGGCCGCCGCCTTGACCTGCTCCAGCAGCCTAGCGAAGGCCTCCGGCTCGTTCGCCGCGAGGTCCGCCAGGGCCTTGCGGTCGAGAGCGACGCCCCCCGCCTTGAGGGCGTTCATGAGCCGGGAGTAGGACATGCCGTGCTCCCTCGCGGCGGCGTTGATGCGCGCGATCCACAGGCGCCGGAAGTCGCGCTTGCGCCGGCGCCGGTCGCGGTAGGCGAACACCCCGGCGCGCTCGACGGTCTCCCTGGCCGTGCGGTAGAGGCCGGACCGGCCCCCCACGTACCCCTTCGCCATCTTGAGGTACTTCTTGTGACGCCGCCGCGCCTTGATGCCGCCCTTGACTCTGGCCATGGGGTCCCTCTGGTGTGGCTAGCCGTAGGGCAGCAGGCGCTTGATCGCCTCCGCCTCGCCCTTGAACACGACGGCGCCGGTCCGGTAGCGGCGCTTGCGCTTGGCCGACTTGGTCGTCAGGAGGTGGCGGGCGAAGGCGCGGGCGCGCTTGACCTTGCCCTTCTTGGTGATCCCGAAGCGCTTGGCCGCCCCGCGGTGGGTCTTCAGCTTCTGTCTGGCCATGGCGTGTGCCGCGCGGACCTCCTGGTGGTCGTGAATTCCGGGGGCCCGAAACGCGGGGCCGGCCGGGCCGAAAAGCTCGGGATTATATTACTTGTGGGTCTTGGGCGCAATCATGACGGAGACCGTGTTGCCCTCCTGGCGCGGACCGGCCTCCACCACCCCCGCCTCGCCGATCAGCTCGAACACCTTGGGCAGGAAGGCGGAGCTGTACATCTCCATGCGGCTGCGCTCGCGGCCGCGGAAGAACAGGGTCACCTTGACCTTCTGGCCGTGGCTGAGGAACTTGAGGACGTTCTTGATCTTGTAGGCGATGTCGTGGTCGTCGGTGCGGGGGCGGAACTTGACCTCCTTGACCTGTCCCGCCCGGACCACCTTGCCCTGGCGCTGCTTCTGGCTCTGCTTGCGCGCCTCGAACTTGTACTTGCCGTAGTCCATGATCCGGCAGACCGGCGGATCGGCCTGGGGCGCCACCTCCACCAGGTCCAGCCCGTCGGTCCGCGCGCGCTCCTTGGCGGCGGTGAGCTCCACGATCCCGATCTGTTCGCCGTCGGCGGCGATCAGACGCACCTGGCGGGCGGAGATCTGGTCGTTCGTCCTCAGGTCAGCGGCAATGGCGCAAGTCCTCCGAAGGATGGGGCGGAAAATGGGGCGGCCGCGCGAACGGGTCCGTCGGCGCGTTCGAGAAGCGGCGCCGGGTTCGGCTGCGGCGGGCGAGGGCCCGGTCTGCGGTCGGGGTGTGGAGAGGGATGGCGGGAACGGCTCCGGTCATGCCCGGGGCCGGCGGATCGACTTATCGGTCAAGCAGCTCCACCCTCCTGCAACGTGGGGGGAATGGGTTCCACCGGGGGCCGCTTCGCGCAATCAAGGACGGATCGCCCGACCGTCCCCCGCAGCTCCCCCCGGCACCCCCGGCAAACATGGTAGGCACGGGCGGTTTCGAACCGCCGACCTCTACCGTGTCAAGGTAGCGCTCTACCCCTGAGCTACGCGCCTAGGAAAACGTCATCTGGCCCAAGCGGCGGGCCCAAGCGAGCCGGGCGCACAGTATTTCGTCTCGCCGCGGGCCAAGTCAAGCCAACCCCCGTCCGGCCGGGAAGGCGACCTTGTGCCCGTCGCGGCGAGTCCGGATAATGCCGCTCCGACGTCGCGTTCCGCGCACCCTCTCTCTGCCCCTCCCCCCATGGGGCGTTCCGAAGGATCTCCACGGTGACCGCCAGGCCGTCCATCTTCGCCCGCCGCCGCTCCCGAACCGACGCCCGCACCTCCACCCTGGCGGCCCTGGCCGGCGTGGCGCTGATGGCGGTTCCGGTGCTCGCCTGGGGCGCGGAGGGCGCGGCGCCGGGCCACCCCCTGGACCTGACCACCACCTGGTACGGCTACCTCTCCCTGATCCTGTTCGTCGTGGCCTACGTCCTCGTCATGTGCGAGGAGTTCATCCACCTGCGCAAGTCCAAGCCGGTCATGGTGGCGGCGGGGGTGATCTGGGCCCTGGTGGCCGTGGCCTACGCCGAGGTCGGGGACACGACCACCGCCGCCGGGGCGATCCGCGAGAACCTCCTCGACTACGCCGAGCTGATGCTCTTCCTGCTGGCGGCCATGACCTACATCAACACGATGAGCGAGCGCAACGTCTTCCGGGCGCTCCGGTCGTGGCTGGTGTCGGCGGGCTACACCCTGCGCACGGTGTTCTGGCTGACGGGCCTTCTCGCCTTCTTCATCTCCCCCGTGGCGGACAACCTGACCACGGCCCTGGTCATGGCCGCGGTGGTGACGGCGGTGGGCGCGGGCAACCCGAAGTTCGTGGGGGTGGCCTGCATCAACATCGTGGTGGCCGCCAACGCGGGCGGCGCGTTCAGCCCGTTCGGCGACATCACCACCCTGATGGTCTGGCAGCACGGGGCGGTGCGGTTCCACGAGTTCTTCGACCTGTTCGTCCCCTCGGTCCTCAACTGGCTGGTGCCGGCCGCGTGCATGAGCGTCACCGTGCCGAAGACCAAGCCCGAGGCGGCCGAGGAGCACGTGCAGGTGAAGTACGGCGGCTACGTGGTGATCGGGCTGTTCGTCCTGACCATCGCCATGGCGGTGGCGGGCCACAACTACCTGCACGTGCCGCCGGTCATGGGCATGATGACCGGCCTCGGCATCCTCAAGCTGTACGGCTACGTGCTGACCCGCGACGAGGTGTCGAAGATCGCGCCCCACATCGGCGGGCCCGAGGAGGTGCGCGGGATGGACTACGTGAAGCCCCCCGCCAAGCCGTTCGACATCTTCGTGAGCATGAAGCGCGCCGAGTGGGACACGCTGATGTTCTTCTACGGCGTGATCCTGTGCGTCGGGGGCCTGGGGACGATCGGCTACCTGGCGGGCCTGTCCCACGTCATGTACACCGACCTGGGCCCCACCGGGGCCAACGTGGCGGTGGGCCTCATGTCGGCCATCGTGGACAACATCCCGGTCATGTTCGCGGTGCTCACCATGGAGCCCCACATGTCCCACGGCCAGTGGCTCCTGGTGACGCTGACGGCGGGCGTCGGGGGCTCGCTGTTGTCGATCGGCTCCGCCGCCGGAGTGGGCCTGATGGGCCAGGCGCGGGGCGTGTACACCTTCTTCGCCCACCTGAAGTGGAGCTGGGCGGTGGCCCTGGGCTACGTGGTGGGCATCGCCGCCCACCTGTGGCTGAACGCCGACCTCATGCTCGAGTTCCACTGAAGCCGGTCGCGGGGCGCCCCTCGCGCGGCTTCAAGACTGTTAGACGCCGGCGACCCGCTCGTCCTGCCGGACGCGCTTCATCTCCAGCACGTCCTTGAGCCGCTCGACGCGGCGGATCACCCGCTCCAGGTGGCGGGCGTGCTCCACCTCCAGGACCAGGTCGAACACCGCCTTCTGGTCGGGCAGGGTACGGATCTGGGCGTGGGAGATGTTGGCCTTGGCCTCGGCGATGGCCGAGGAGACCTCCCCCAGGACGCCCGTGCGGTCGCGGGTGATCACCTGCACGGGCACGGGGCGGCGGCGCACCGGGTGGGAGTCCCACTTGACCTCCACGATCAGCTCCGGGTCGTAGTCCAGGGCGTCCAGGCGGCCGCAGTCCGCCATGTGGACGATGAGGCCCTTGCCGCGCTTGACGTAGCCCACGATGGCATCGCCCGGCACCGGGCCGCAGCACTCGGCCAGGTGGACCATCACCTCCTCGCCCTTGATGACCACGGCCCCGTCGCGCTGGGTCATGCGCATCATCACCCGGTCGCGGAAGCTGGGCCGCACCCGGGCGTCGGGCAACAGGTGGCCCAGGACCTCGGCGATGGAGCGCTTGCCGAAGCCCACCTCGGAGTAGAGGGTGTCGGCGTCCGCCACCCCCAGGGCCCCCAGGGCGACGTCCAGGCGCTTGAGCACGAGGTCCGGGTTGTGGCCCTGGCGGCGGATCTCCCGGGCGATGACCTTCTGCCCCACGTCCACCGTGCGGCGGCGCTCCTCGGCCCGCAGCCAGTGCTTGACCGCCGACCGGGCCCGGGGCGTGCGCAGGAAGCGCAGGGACTCCCGCGCCGGGCGCTGGTCCTTGCTGGTCAGGATCTCCACGGTCTGGCCGCTGCGCAGGACGTGGCGGGGCGGCACGAGCTTGCCGTCCACGCTCGCTCCCAGGCACTGGAGCCCCAGCTCGGTGTGGATGGCGAAGGCGAAGTCGAGCACCGTGGCGCCGCGCGGCAGCTCCAGGAGCTCGCCGCCCCGGGTGTAGACGAACAGGGAGTCGGAGAACAGGTCCACCTTGACGGCGTCGAGGAACTGCTTGCCGTCCGAGATCTGCTGCTGCCACTCGAGCATCTGGCGCAGCCAGCGGAAGGCCTCGTCGCCGGAGGGGTCGATGCGGCCGCCCTCCTTGTACTTCCAGTGGGCCGCGATGCCCTCCTCGGCCACCTTGTGCATCTCCTCGGTGCGGATCTGGAACTCCACCCGCGAGGCGCCCTCGCAGATCACCGTGGTGTGCAGGCACTGGTAGCCGTTGCTCTTGGGCATGGCCACGTAGTCCTTGAACTTGCCCGGGATCGGCTGCCACAGGGAGTGGATGATCCCGAGCAGCGCGTAGCAGTGCATCTTGGTGTCGGTGATGATGCGGATGCCGGACAGGTCGTAGAGCTGGTCGATGGCCAGGTTCTGCCCCACCATCTTGTGGTAGATGCTGTAGATGTGCTTCGAGCGCCCCACCACCTCGGCCGGGATGTGGACCCCGGCCACCTCGCGCTCCACGATCGCCCGCACCTCGTCGATGTAGCGGTCGCGCACCTTCTTGCCGGCGGCCACCTGCTTGACCAGGGAGAAGTACACCTCGGGCTTGATGTACCGCAGGCACAGGTCTTCCAGCTCCACCTTCATCCAGCCGAGCCCCAGGCGGTTGGCGATGGGGGCGTAGATGTCCTCGGTCTCCTGGGCGATGCGGCGCCGCTTCTCGTCCGGCAGGGGGGCCAGGGTGCGCATGTTGTGGAGGCGGTCGGCCAGCTTGATGAGCACCACCCGGATGTCGCGGCTCATGGACAGGAGCATCTTGCGGAAGTTCTCCGCCTGCTCGTCCTCGTGGTTGACGAACCGGAGCTGGTCGATCTTGGTGACCCCGTCCACCAGGTAGGCGATCTCCTCCCCGAATTTCTGGGCGATCGCCTCCCGGGTCAGGTCCGAGTCCTCCACCGTGTCGTGCAGCAGGGCCGCGACGATGGTGGGCACGTCCATGCGCAGGCGGGTGAGGATCTCGGCCACCTCGAGCGGGTGGCGCACGTAGGGTCCGCCGCCCACGCGCAGCTGGCCGGCGTGGGCGGCCGCGGACAGGTCGAAGGCCTTGCGGATCAGTCCCGTGTCCGCGTCTGGCCGGTAGGACCGGACCTTCTCGATGATCTGGTCGGGCTTGACCGCCACCGCCTGCACCTCGCTTACCCCGCCGGCCGGATGTCGCGGACGCGCATCTGGACGGTCTCGCGCCCGCGCCAGCGGTGGATCGAGACCGTCCCGGCCACGTCCAGGGGCACCCCCTCGCGCACCTCGGCCCCCAGCCAGTCACCCCCCCCGAACGCGATCGCCGCCAACTGGACCCCCGCGCCGTCGGCGCCGCCCAGAGTGAGGGCCAGGTGGCCCTCCCCCACGATGCGGGGGCGAATCGGCACGACCCCCTGCAGGACCAGCACCGGCTCCGGGTTGCCGGCCCCGAACGGGGCCAGGCGCGCCAGCTCCTCGACCAGGCCCCGGTCCACGTCCGCCACCCGGGCGGAGGCGTCCAGGCGCAGGGCCGGGAGGAACCCCTCCGGGCCGATCCGGCGGGCCGCCACCCGGTCCAGGCGC
>Ga0307417_10000854_pt1 | contig 12421 bp, 7 predicted proteins | sample SalMarWE160210MG_2_FD_202514 | JGI IMG/M metagenome (GOLD analysis project Ga0307417, IMG submission 202514) | Salt marsh sediment microbial communities from the Plum Island Ecosystem LTER, Massachusetts, United States - WE1602-10 | ecosystem: Environmental > Aquatic > Marine > Intertidal zone >...
ACTGCTACCTGATCATAATATTTTGCTGGCTGATAATGAAGGTTTGTTTGAAGTGAACAGCAGTACTCTGGTGGTCTCCAAACATCAGCCCTTTAAACAAATCACCCACAGAGTGGAGAATATTTTTGTAACATCCAAAGGTGAAATATTCCTGCTCACCGGTATCAATGGGATCATCTATTATTTTCCTGATTTCTATTCACGTCCGCGCGAACTGAAGAATAACTATACTGCTGATATATTCCAGCTGATAGAGTTGAATGGAAAGGTGATCGGAGGAAATAGCGCCGGCTTTGTAGTATTCAACGGGGAACAATTTGAACTCATGCAGGAGACCGAATGCACCATATGGTCGCTGTACAGGGATGAAGAAAATATCTGGGCTGGTACCGATTGCGGCATCGGCCTTGTAAAGGATGGCTATTTTGACCGGATGGAGCTGACGACATCAGACAATGAAGTAATGATCAGATCCATCCTGCCGGCAAAGAACAGGAATTATCTCTGGCTGGGAACAAATAAAGGATTCAGTTACTTTAATACTGAAACGCGGGAATTTGAATTTACAATTAATACCAGGGACGGATTAAGTGGTGATGAAATTACACCCGGGGGACTGTATCTGGACCGCAATGACCTGCTGTGGATAGGTACATATCATGGGATCTCCAATTTCAATATCCGTGCAAAATCAACTCAGAATTTTGCACCAGTCTGTTATATCGAACAAATGTTTCTCAACGGAGATCCAGTAAAACCTGTAAATGGAAGCATATTCTCACACCGCGAGAATAATTTCATTTTTGAAATCAGTGCGCTCTCCTTCTCAGATGAGACATCAGTTGAATATGAATACTACCTGAGGGGCACCAGTAATAAATATTCTTCGTATCACCGGGGTAATGAATTCAGGGCTAATTACAATAACCTTCCTCCCGGGAAGTATGAGTTTATCTACAAGGCAAAAGGCAAAAATAACATTTGGGGCTATACGGAAAATTTTGATTTTACAATTCGTAAGGCATGGTATAACACCTGGGTATTCAGGATCTTGATAATAGTGGTCCTTGTAACATCCGCTTACATATTTTATATAATCAGGATCAGAACGATCAAATCTCAGAAAGAGAAGCTGGAGCGCCAGGTTAGGGAGAACACGCGTGAACTGGAAGCAGCCATAACAGAATTAGAAGCCCAGCGCGACCTTGCAAGGATACAGAGCGACCGGTTAGGTCAACAGCAAGAATCTATCAAGGATAACACCCAGTATGCACAGGCGATTCAGAATTCGCTGCTTCCTTCCTCAAACATCCTGAAAGCAAAGCTTCCTGATCACTTTATCCTGTATAAACCCCGTGATATTGTCAGCGGTGACTTTTACTGGTTCAGTGAGCAGAAGGACCATTATTATATAGCTGCAGCAGATTGTACAGGACATGGCGTCCCCGGTGCATTTATGAGTATGCTTGGGATGACCATGATGAACGATATTGTTAATAAATATTCCGATATTGATCCTGACAGTCTCCTTAATGAACTGCGTGGCAGGTTCATTGAAACACTGAACCTGAAGGACGATCCCGGTACATCCAGGGACAGGCTGGAAATGGTGGTCTGTAAGATTGACAGTCAGAACAGCAGGATGCTTTTCGCAGGAGCAAACAATCCACTCTATTTTGTCAGGAATAAAGAACTTACTGAATACAAGACAGACAGAATGCCGGTTAGCGTCCATATAACGATGCAACCCTTCACCGGACATGAAATCAACCTGCAGCCTGGAGATAACATTTATCTTTTTTCTGACGGATATGCGGACCAGTTCGGCGGACCGGGCGGTAAAAAGTATAAACACCTGCCTTTTAAAAATTTACTGATCTCCATCTCCGACAAAGAGATGCATGAACAAGGACTGAAACTGGAAAGGGAATTTGAACAGTGGAAGGGAGAAATGGATCAGGTTGATGATGTCCTGGTCATCGGATTGAAATTTTGAACATGCTCCTGTAACTTTCCTGCAATTACGTCCGTCATACCACCGAATCACCAAAATCATTTAAAATGAAGCGAATTATATCTATCTGGATGGCAGTCATTCTAATGCTCCCACTTACTGCGCAACAAACGGATGTCAATCCTGATGTAAAGGAGGTGCCTGAAGTGCCTGAAATGTCAGAAGCGCCTGAAATGTCAGAAGCTGAGGAAATTTATGATTCTCCTGTCTCCGGGGACACTGTCAACGTATTGGGCAAAGTCGAGGTCATAGAAACACCTGAAAATACGAGGGTCACCCTGGGCGAAGATGAAGTTCTTATTATTGAAGAGAGTGGAGATACAGTAAAGGTTAAGCTCGGATCGCGCGGAATCAGTATTATTGAAGGTGAGAACGGAACCCAGGTCAAGGTTCTGGACATGAACGATTTTTCAGAGAAATCAACAAGACCCAAGCCGAAAAGATTCAGACCGCATTTTGCCGGGCTGGAAGTGGGATTGAATAATTATGTAACACCTGACTTTTCTATGACCCTCCCGCCAGGAGATCGATATATGGACCTGAACACAGGGAAATCATGGAACTGGAACCTGAATATCATTGATTACGGATTTGGCCTGGGCACGGATAAAGTTGGAATAGTTTCCGGTCTTGGTTTTGAATTTATCAACTACAATTTTAATGGTCAGAACAGTATCCGGAAAGATCCGGTTACCGGTGAAATTGTCGAATATGTTCCTTCCTATGCAGGAAATATCTCCAAATCCAAAATGAACATTACCTACCTGACGGCACCCCTTTTGCTTGAGTTTCAGATTCCTGTACCCAGGAAGAGGATCATTATTTCAGCAGGGGTCATTGGTGGATTGAAGCTATGGTCCAACACCAAGATAAAATATACTGTCAATGGTGAAAAATCCAAGGAGAAAGCCAAGGGTGATTATAACCTGTCACCACTGCGCTGGGGACTAACCGCAAGGGCTGGATACAGGGCATTGGGCTTTTATGCAACCTATTATATGACGCCGCTTTTCAAGACAGATCTCGGACCGGAATTAAATCCGTTCGAAGTCGGACTGTCATTTGTCTTTTAAGGATTTATTCCCTACCGTTGAGCCGGCCGGTTACAGGTAATACCTGTTCCGGCCGGTTCGTTATTAATAAGTAGCGGGCTATTCGAAAATATTAACTTTGTGCCATAATCAATTTTCCGCCGTATGCGACTGTTATTGATCAGTAATTCAACCAATGCGGGTGAACCTTATCTCGACTATCCAAAACAGTACATCAGGGATTTTCTAGGTGAGGATGCTCGTAACTGCCTTTTCATCCCTTATGCCGGTGTGACCATCAGTTTTGACGACTATGAGGAACGTGTTAAAGAACGATTCGATGAAATAGGACAACATATCGTCTCGATCCATCATTCATCCGACCCGGTTGAGGCAATCAGAGGTGCAGAGGTCATCGTGGTGGGCGGTGGAAATACATTTCAGCTTATAAAAATGATCCAGGATAATGGACTGATCGGTCCTGTGAGAAAAAGCGTGCTGGCAGGTACACCCTATGTAGGATGGAGTGCCGGAAGCAATGTCACCTGTCCGACCATCAGGACTACCAATGATATGCCCATTTTAGAGCCGGATAGTTTCGAATCATTCAACCTGGTTCCTTTTCAGATCAACCCGCACTACACAGATGCGAATCCACCGGGACATGCGGGGGAAACCAGGGAAGACCGTATCATGGAATACCTGGCGGCCAATCCGGGAGAGACGGTCCTTGGACTGAGGGAGGGATGTATGCTTTCAGTAGAGGGGGATCACATGAGACTGATTGGCCCAAGGCCAGTACGGGTGTTCAGGTTCAATGAGCCTCCGGTTGAATTGGACCATTCACATGATTTCAGCGAATTCCTGGAACAGAGATGAAAAAAAGACTCCTTATCATCCTTGAATACATGTCAGCATCAGTGCTGATTATCATGTTACTGCTGACTATTTTCAGTGTAGTAGCGGTTAAATTTTACGGGGATGACCTGAAGGCTTTTGTAATGGAACAGATCAACCATCGCCTGGACAGTAAAGTTGATGTGGAAGAGATCACAGTAAAAGTCTTTCAGAAATTTCCCAATACTTCAATCAGTTTGCAAAATGTAACCATCTGGTCGAGTCACAATTTTAATACCCGGAATTTTGACGGGCAGGGGGCCGATACACTTCTGGTTGCCAAAAACGTCAACGTAAGCTTTAATCTCATTGGGCTCATCCGGAAAAAATATAATATCCGCCAGCTTGAAATTAAAGAGGGCATCCTGCATCTCTACACCGATCTTCAAGGTGAGGGAAATTACCAGATCTTCTCGTCCGATAAAGGAGAGAAAAAAGAGGTTGCTCCGGTGAACCTGTCCAACCTGAGGATCAGTGATTTTTCCCTGCTGCTGAATAACCAGGCCAAACAGCTTTTCTCTACAGGTTCGATCCATCGAATCGCCCTCAACGGCAGCTTCTCCAAGCGTAATACCCAGCTCAGGGGAGGTTTAACAGGATGGTTAGGGGAGGTCTCAAATAAAGGGATCCTCTATGCCTCGGACAGGGAGATCGTTGCTGAGGTCAACCTGGATGTTGTTGATTCCCTTTATACCATTAAATCGGGACAGCTTCAGATTGATCGTATCATAGCCGATATGGATGGTCAGTTCATCCTCCACAGGGATGTGGGCGTCGAAATGAACCTGACCGCTGCCGCAAGGGATCTCGAACTACATGAAGTATTCGACCTGTTGCCCAGTGAAATGGGAAACTCGCTTCAGGGAATAAAAGGAAACGGAGGCCTTGAGCTCTATTCCAGGATCACCGGAATGGTCAGTTCAACCCTGAAACCGCAAATTGAAGCCGATTTTCAAACATCAAATGCAAATTTATCATGGAGTAAGTTGCCCTTTACTGTCAAGAACCTGAACCTGCGTGGCACCTATTCCAACGGGGGTGAATTCAATCCAGTTACAACCTCCCTGGTCATTGAATCCCTGAGTGCCGTTATAGGCACCGATCACCTCTCCATAGATGGCAGGATCCACAACTTTTATGATCCTGATTTTTCATTTAAGCTCAAAGGAGATATCCATCCGGAACAATGGTTGTCATGGTATGATCGGATTCCTCTATACAGATCAACGGGTACCATTTCAAGTGATGTGACGGTATCAGGATCCTATGACAGGCTCAAACCGAAGGGTCAGAAATTCCTCTCCTTTGATTTTGAAGGCGGTTTAACCCTGGATGATGTGATGGTCAGCATAAAACAAGGCGATATACCCTTCACGAATCTGAATGGCACTGTCTTTATTGAGAATGATTTCTGGGAACCCTCGCTAACAGGCTCATTTGGAAAAAGTGAGTTTAAACTTTCAGGTTCGGGCCTGAACGTTATCTCCTTCCTGCTGAAAAAGGATGAATCGCTGGTGGCTTCTGCTATTTTCCAAACAAACCGACTTGACCTTCAGGAGGTCATCGATAATTTTTCCGGAAGTGATACAGAAAAGAACAGATCTTTTTCCTTTCCCGGCAGGCTTGATCTAAAACTGGAGTTTGTGATCAACGAACTAAAGATGAGACGTTTTGAGGCCAGCAATGTGAGAGGTGTTGCCACATATGATTCGCCTGTCCTGAAGTTTGATCCTCTGACCATGCAGACCATGGACGGGACCCTGGGTGGAGACTACGGGATGGCACAGGATCAAAAAGGGGATATATTTGTTAATGTCCATTCATCGCTTGATAATATTGACATCCAAAAACTCTTTCACTCGTTTAACAACTTCGGGCAGAATCAGATAACGGATGAGCATCTGAAAGGGTCCATCTCCGGGAGTTCTACCTTCTCGTCCAGTTTTGATTCAACATTCTCCATCCGGAAAGCGTCCATTCTGAGTGAAAGCAACATCATCATCCGGGATGGTGAACTCAACGGCTATTCACCTATTATGGCGCTTTCCAGGTTCATCGATGTGGAGGAACTCCGGAACATCAAATTTGAGACACTGGAAAACAATATTCTTATCAGGAACAGCCAGATCATTATCCCTTCAATGGATATCCATAACAATGCATTGAATTTATCAGTTTCAGGATCACACGGGTTCAATAACCAGTTTGACTACCGGCTCAGGCTCAAATTATCGGAGCTGCTTTACAACAAAGCACGGCGGACAAACAATAGTGAGTTCGAAATCGCGGAGGATGATTCGGATACCAGGGTTCTTTTCCTGAAAGTGTATAACAACGGCTCCGGAACAGAGGTGGAGATGGACCGGGAAAAAACCGCGGAAAAGATCCGGAATGACCTGGACCAGGAAAAACTGGAACTGAAAAAGATCCTGAATGAAGAGCTTGGACTCTTTCATGATGATAAAAAGGTCACTGAAGCAGAAGAAACGCAGAAATCGACCAACGAAACTTTTAAATTTGAGTTTTTAGAGGAACCTGACTCTGCCGGTCTAAATAAAAATGTGGAGAAAGGGCGCTGGCGCAACAGAAAAACGAAAAAAGATACCCTTCAGAATAAACCCGCCGTTGAATTCGTTATTGATGAGTAATCGTGAAAACCCACCATCAACTGGATATATACAGTAAAAGGCAAAGATGGAAGCAGTTCCTGTTCCTCTTCGCTGTGCTGATTGGTGTAGGTTCACTTTTATATACCAACCAGCTGGTCAAACATATCGAAATTACGGAAAGGCGGAAGATGGAATTATGGGCCGAGGCGGTACGTATTGTGAGCAGCCCGGACCTGCAAACGGACCTGACCTTCCCATTCTATGTCATTGAGAACAATACCCATATTCCTGTTTTACTGACCGATGCCGAAGGTGAGATACTGAGTTATAAGAACCTGGATTCCCTTAAATCTGAAAATCCCAGATACCTCTACAAACAACTTCAGCATGCGAAAGAAGAAAACGATTCAATTGTTATCAACCTTGGTCTCAATGCATATCAGTTGCTGTATTACCGTGATTCTTTTGTACTCCGTCAATTGATTTATTTCCCATATATCCAGCTGGGTGTGATCGTTCTGTTTATCCTGGTTTCATACGTTGCATTCAGTGTATCACGAAAAGCAGAACAAAACGAAGTATGGAACGGATTGTCAAAGGAGACGGCGCACCAGCTGGGAACCCCTATCTCTTCACTGATAGGGTGGGTGGAACTGTTGAATGGATCCGATCTGGATCCATCCATGATCAATGGTATGAAGAAAGACTTGTCCAGGCTGGAGAAGATCACCGACCGGTTCTCAAAAATTGGTTCCAAGCCCGCTATTAAGGATTCTGACCTTACAGCTATCCTTAAAGAGAGCCTGGATTATATAAAACTCCGGGGCCCAAAAAACATTGAATACCTTCTTGATCTGCCGGCGAAACAGATCACGATCAGACTCAATCAAACCCTTTTTGAATGGGTTATCGAGAACCTGCTGAAAAATGCCACAGATGCCATAAAAGCTGATGGGAGGGTAATATTACACGCCGTTGAGATTGAAAACAGTGTAATAGTTGATGTGGAAGATACAGGGATAGGAATTGCCAAATCCAGGTATCGTACTATCTTCAAACCGGGTTTTACCACCAAAAAAAGGGGATGGGGACTGGGACTGTCGCTTTCCAAACGTATTATTGAAACATACCACGACGGGAAGATCTTTGTGCTTTCCTCAGATGCCGGAGAAAGTACGATCTTAAGGATCATCCTGAAAAAAACAGAACCTCAAGTTCTGGGCACCAGCTTATAAACCTTATCTGACCGTCTCAACAATTGATGAACCGGAAGTGAACATCTCTCACCCTTAACGGCTGCCTGACTATTCAGTTCATTAACCCTCAGCTCTTTTACTTTTAATTCAATGGCCCCTGTTGTAGGACCAATGAACACAACATCATCTCCAACCTTCAGGTTGCCTGTTTCAACTGAGATCTCACCCACTCCGATCCTGTCAAAATAGTTGGTCACCTTCCCAATATATACTTTTCTAAGCGTGGCAACGGAACCATATTCCTCACTCCACTCCCCCAGCCGTTGCCCAAGATAGTAACCATCCCAGAATCCCCTGTTAAATACAGTGGCAAGACGGGCATCCCAATCCACAATCTTATCTCCGGTAAATGTTCCATCCACATAGGCATGAATGGCCTCATTATAACACGTGACCACAGTTTTTACATATTCGGCAGACCTGGCCCTTCCTTCTATTTTCAAAACCGTTACTCCGGCATCCAGGATCTTATTCAGGAAATGAATGGTCTTCAGGTCTTTTGGTGACATGATATACTCATTATCTATATCCAGTACCACCTCCCTGTCCTTATCCGTAACCCTGTATCCGCGACGGCAAACCTGGTAACAATTACCCCTGTTTGCAGACTGGTTGTGTTCATGAAGGCTCAGGTAACATTTTCCCGAAATGGCCATGCAAAGGGCCCCATGAATAAACATTTCCAGCTGGATCAGATTTCCAGATGGTCCCCTGATTTTGTCCTTTTCTATGGAATCGGCGATCTCCCTGACCTGTTCAAGGTTCAACTCCCTGGCAAGAACGGCCACATCTGCAAAACCTGAATAAAACTTCAGTGTTTCAATATTGCTGATATTCAATTGCGTGGATAAATGTACCCGGGCCCCTGCACTGTTGCAGTATTGCAGCACCGCCTGGTCCGAAGCAATGATGGCATCAATGCCATGCAAAACAGCATGGTCGATGATCTTCTGCATACTTGACAGTTCATTGTTATAGATGACACTATTGACTGTGAGGTATGCCTTCATATGAAGTTCACGGGCACGTGACACAATCCGGGGAAGATCTTCCATGGTAAAATTAGCAGAGGACCTGGCGCGCATATTCAACTGTTCAATGCCGAAATAGACAGCATCCGCACCCCCCTGCCCCGCTGATGTCAGCGATTCCTCACTTCCGGCAGGTGCCAGCAATTCAAACTCTTCTCTCTTTCTCATACCTGATTAACAGTTCAGCATTTACTGCCGGATCTGCATCCGCTGATGCAATAATATGATATTTTTCATGATTTTTATTGAGCGAGAACATATAGGCTTTGTCATAATACTGCAGGGTGATCATGGCAGTATTGAAATAATCTTTGTTGTCTATGGACTCCAGGGCTTCAAGAGTCCGGTCGCCCCCCAGCCTTTTTTCGATCTTCCGGACGCATGCCTTCAGGTCCTCCTGGTCGTACCGCGCATAATCACCCACCAGGTTACCGGCCCGCAGTTCCCTTGAGATATCCAGGAAAATCATGTCAGATTCCCGCATCCTGCCAAAAAGTTCCCCAGGAATCACACACCTCCCAACATTCCTGCTTTCATCCTCTATCCAGGTTACCTTTTCATGATCAAGCGATAAGATCCCGGAGCACAGTTCATTTTCAAACTGTTCCGTGGTGGGCTGATCAGGCTCCCCCAGGGCTCCAAATGCAGATCCTTTGTGATGTGCGAGTCCTTCCAGGTCTATCACCTGCTCTCCGGAGTTTTTCATATGGTGAAGAATGGATGTCTTTCCACTCCCTGTACGACCACCTAATACCATCAATTTTAAAGGAGAGGCCAGCACCTTCCTTACATACTGGCGATACGATTTATATCCGCCTTCGAGCAGGTTACAGGTAATCCCCATCGTCTCAAACAACCAGACCATACTTTTACTTCGCATACCTCCGCGCCAGCAATGGACAAGAAGACTCTTGTTTTTACCCGCCACACGCTCACCCTCCTTAGCCAGCTTTACAAGCTTCTTGCCTGCAAACTCAAGTCCGGTATACATGGCCGACTCTTTGTTTACCTGCTTATATGTTGTGCCCACTACTTTTCTTTCGTGGTCATCAAACAGTGGAATATTAACTGCACCGGGGAGATGCCCCTGCAGATACTCCGACGGAGAACGCACATCAATGACTGGATTGCTGGCTGCGAGTGAGATAAATTTCTCTATTTCTATACGATCAGCCATTACAACATGAAGAAAACGTTTTACCGCTCAAGAAAATTACCCAGTATGGAGCTGCTCTCTTTTCTGATGTTCTTTCCATAGGGCGAAATGGCCTGAATCAGCTTCCTGATAGGCATGGACTGGAGCCAGACAGTCCCCGTTCCCGTTAATGAAGCCAGGAAAATCCCCTCTCCTCCAAAGATCATGGAACGCAAATTTCCAGATGTCTCGATATTAAAGTCAATACCCGGAGTAAATCCCACCACGCAACCGGTGTCAATTTTCAGGCTTTCATTATTCAATCGCCTTTCTATAACCGTTCCTCCTGCATGCATAAATACCTTCCCGGTCCCTTCAAGCTTTTGCAGGATGAATCCCTCACCTCCAACCAGTCCCGTCCCGATCCTGCGATTCAGGGTGACAGAGATCCTGGTCCCTTTTGCAGCACATAAGAATCCATCTTTTTGAACAATAATGGTGCCTCCCAGCAGACCCAGTTCAACCGGTACGATCTTTCCCGGATATGGAGCAGCAAAAGCCACCCGTTGCTTGCCACCACCATTATTAGTGAAATGTGTAATGAAGAGGGATTCGCCGGTAAGCACGCGGCTTCCTGCAGATAAAAGCTTGCCCATCAGGCCCTGACTGGGATCTGATCCGTCTCCCATCTTGGTTTCAAACCCTATCTGGCTGTCCATATACATCATTGCTCCCGCCTCTGCTATTACGGTCTCCCTGGGATCCAGTTCAATCTCAACCAGCTGGATATCATCTCCGATGATCCTGTAATCAATATCATGTGTTTGCATGTTCTAAATAGTTTTTGAAAATAGCTTGATTAATAACTTCTTGATACTCTCTACCCTGGCCGGCTTCATCAGGTAATCATTCATGCCGGCTTCAAAGGCCGCATTCCTGGTCTCATCATTTTCGTCGGCCGACATGGCGACAATCGGAACGGTGTGCCCGGCCTCCCTGATCAGTTCAGCTGCCTGATATCCGTCCAGCTCCGGCATCAGCAAATCCATAAATATGACATCATAGTTTTGCTTCTTCGCCAGTTCAACAGCCTCGTGACCGTTCCTTGCAATCTCGATTTCGTAACCTATGTTCTTGAAAATAGACTGTGCCACCTTCTGATTGATCAGGTTATCTTCAGCCAAAAGAATGGATAAGGCATCCGGCAGGGCATTGATCATGGGTTCCAGCACCTTCCGGTCCTCAATACCAGGGTAATTCTCATCCAGGATATCGATTACTTCCTTTGTCTCAAAAGGCTCTATCAGGTAATAATCGATACCCAGTTTACGACAGGTCTTATAATTTCCTGTCTTATCATTTGAACTTACCAGTACAATGGGATAGTTGTCGATCAGGTTGGAATTCTTCATCCCCTGGGCCAGGGCAAATCCATCCAGCTGGTTTTTATCCACGAGTACGATCATTTGATAGGCATCCGTTTTAACCTGGAGGTGATGAATGACACTGTCTACAGTGCTGTCCTGGTAGATCTTGGTTATCACATTCAATCCAAATCTTTGCAGCATACGCGCCATGCTGTTCCGTTCCGGATCAGACTCCTTCGTAAGTATCAGGACATTAATTTCACTCAGCCTGGATATGTTGCCGTAATCAAATTTCTTGGGGATACGTTCATTGGAATAGGCTTCAATGGTAAAACTGAACTTTGAACCGGGACATTCATCATCAATTTTAATAGTGGACGGGCTCTCCACCCAGATCTCACCATGCATCAATTCAACAAGTTGCTTGGCAATTGCTGTACCAAGGCCTGTTCCTCCGAACTTCCGCTGTACTGATCCCCTGGCCTGGGTGTAACTGCCAAATATCTCCTTGATCCTGTCCCTTGGGATCCCGATGCCGGTATCCTCAACTGTAAAGAGTATGTTAACATGGCTCCTGAAAGACTCCATCAGGGTGGCCCTGATTACGATCTTTCCCCTTTCCGTAAACTTCACTGAATTACTGACCAGGTTGGAAATCACCTGACGCAGCCTGAACGGGTCCCCGATCAGTTTGTTGGGCACATCAGGCCGTATGTCGATATGCAATTTCAATCCTTTCTCCTTCGCCAGGGGCTTGAACAGTTCTCCCACAAGTTCCATCTCTTCATTCAGGTTGAAAGGAATCTCCTCGAGCATCATTCTGCCTGCTTCAATCTTAGAAAAATCAAGAATATCGTTAATGATGGTCATCAGCAGCTCTGCGGATCTCTTAATGACCTCTATCTTCCCCTTCAGTCCCCTGTCTGTCTTCATCTCCAGCAGGCTGTTCACCATTCCGAGAATTCCGTTCATTGGTGTACGGATCTCATGGCTCATGGCCGCCAGGAAGTCAGACTTGGCCTTGTTGGCTGCCACCTCTCCCTTCCTGGACTTTTCAAGAGGAGATACATCGATCAATGCT